>Ga0272446_1000523_pt1 | contig 60419 bp, 50 predicted proteins | sample YNPCB0061_FD_194587 | JGI IMG/M metagenome (GOLD analysis project Ga0272446, IMG submission 194587) | Hot spring microbial mat communities from Yellowstone National Park, WY, United States - YNP-CB-006-1 | ecosystem: Environmental > Aquatic > Thermal springs > Hot (42-90C) > Sediment | place...
ATAGGAGTTGACAAACCATCATAGGAGTTGACAAACCATCATAGGAGTTGACAAACCATCATAGGAGTTGACAAACCATCATAGGAGTTGACAAACCATCATAGGAGTTGACAAACCATCATAGGAGTTGACAAACCATCATAGGAGGGCTCATGAATGTTCGATTCCCGACGTTCGCTTTGGCGGCAGTGCTGGCGCTGTCGCCGGTCGTAGCGGAAGCCGAGCGCTATGAGCGTCCGGAAGCAACGCAACCTTGCGAAGAGACGCTCGCGCTGCAACATATTTTCGAATTGGCAGGCCGAGCCGAACAACTGAGGCTTTTAGAAGACTTTTACCGCAGATTTCCAAAACACCCCGCTCGCGGATGGGTGTTGGAACAGACGCAGATTCTCCTGGCCGCCCGGCAACAATGGCGGGAGGCGATCACGGCCGGCGAGCGGCTGCTCGACTTAGACCCTGACGATGTGGAAGCGGCTTACCGGAATCTGAAGGCCGCCGAGGGCGCCCAAGACGCCCAGGCCGTGCGCACGCACTCGGCTAAGGCGTGGGAAGTTGCGGGACGCGTGGCGTTGCGTCAGGACGCTCCCCAGGCGGAGTTGGCGCGGCAGGTGATCCAATACTGCGAATACCTCGATTATTTGGAAATTACCAAGGCCTCCGACCCGAAGCAGCGCCTGGGCCTCATGGCGGAGTTCGAACGGAAGCATCCCCGCTCGCCGTATCTCGGCAACGTGCAATCGTTGTACTTTCCCACTTACGAGCAATTGGGCGACCGGGCCAAAGTCGTCGCGCTTGCCGAACGGATGGTCGCGGAGGGCACGGCCAGCGAGGAGCTAACCGTCTCCGTGGCGGAGCACTATTTCAAAGCCGGCGACTTTGACAAGGCGCTGCGCTACAGCGCCAAGGCCATCGACGCGGCTGGCCAGCGGCGAAACGGCGGGGCGGCGGATCCGGACAGCGAGAAGCAAAAGGCGCGCACGCTCGGCCGCGCCTACTGGATGGCGGGAAAAATCCAAATGGAGCGCGGACAGTTCGCCGCGGCGGACTCGCTGCTGCGCCAGGCTTTGAACGGGTTGCGCGGCAACGACGCCGTGACCGGCGCGGTGCTGTTCCACCTGGGCTGGGTGAATTACAAACTGGGCAACCTGGTGGACGCCGAAAAGTTCAACCAGTCCTGCCTGCAATACCGCGGTCCCTATCAGGACGCAGCCCGCCGCAACCTGGAGGTGATCCGGGTGGAACGCAGCGCCAATTAACGGCGTGCTCCGCGCCGCGGAAGCCGGGCCGCGCACGCGGCTTCTTTATAATCGAAGAAGTAAGCTCATGCGGATCGTAGCTCTCGGACTGCTGCTGTGGGCGGGCGCCGCGCCAGCCCTGGATTGTCATTGCGATCCCGCCAAGCCGGAAACCATGGCGGCGCGCGCGTGCAGCCTGTGCCGGGAAGCCGAGAAACGCCCGCCGGGCGAAGAAGTCTTTTTTTTGAAGGACATCAACCCCAGGAAGCCTAACCGTATGCTGGCTTTGCCCCGCCAGCACGCGCCGGGCGAGCATCCGTTTGCGGCCATGCCGCGGGAAGCGCGCACGCGGCTTTGGCAGGCTGCCATTGCGAAGGCTCGCGAGTTGTGGGGCGAGGAGTGGGCGCTGGCGATGAATGGCGATGAAGTCCGCACCCAGTGCCACACCCATATTCACATTGGCAAATACATCCCCGGCGTGGAGACGGACAACTTCATCGTGGTCGACTCTCCGGCGGACATTCCGGCTCCGGCGGACGGCAGCGGTCTTTGGGTGCGCCCGGTGCAAGGCAAACTGCACGTACACCTGGGGGAGCAGATCACCGAAACCGTCCTCATCAGGTAATCCATGGCTCTTTTGGAAATCACACCCCTTCCCACCGCGGAGAACTCTGCGATCCATCTTCATCCGCTCGACAATGTGGCGGTAGCCCGCGTTCCCTTGGCGGCGGACGCCGAGATCCGCCTGGCGGGCCTCGTGGTGCGCCTCCGGGCAGCCGTCCCGGCGGGCCACAAAGTGGCGTTACGCCAGATTGCAGCGGGCGAGAACGTGCTGCGGTACGGCCAGATCATCGGACGGGCCAAGTCGTCCATCGCGCCCGGAGAGCATGTGCACACGCACAATCTGGCCTTTGAAGAACTGACGCGGGATTACGAGTTTCCGGCGGAAGAACTGCCCGAGCTCCCGCTGCCGGCCCATGTACCCACCTTCCGCGGCTATGTCCGCGAGGATGGACGAGTGGGCACCCGGAATTTCGTGGCCGTGGTGGCTGCCAGCAATTGCGCGGCGCACACCGCCGATCTGATCGCCGCTTCGTTTCAGGGGCAGGCGCTGCCGCCGAACGTCGATGGGATCCGGGCGTTTCCGCATGGCGACGGCTGTGGCCACGCGTTCGGGCCGGACACCGACCAGTTGCGGCGGACGCTGGCCGGCGTGCTGGCCCATCCCAACGTCGGCGCCGCGCTCATCATCGGGCTGGGTTGCGAGGTCAACCAGATCGATCACTACCTGGGCCCGAACGCCCCGCGGTCCAGCCGGCTGGCGGGATTGACCTTGCAAACCAGCGGCGGCACGCGCGCCACTGTTGAGCAGGCGCGCCGGGAAATCCTCGCCATGATGGAGGAAATGGCGGAGGAAAAGCGCCGGGAAGCGCCGGTCTCGAAGCTGGTGGTGGGCTTGAACTGCGGCGGTTCGGACTCCTTCTCGGGCATCACCGCCAACCCCGCCTTGGGGTTCTGTTCCGACCGCCTCGCGGAGTTGGGCGCGTCGGCGGTGCTGGCCGAAACGCCCGAGAACTTTGGCGCCGAGCACCTGCTGGTGCGCCGCTGCCGGAATCGTCAGGTGGCCGAACGGCTGCTCGAGATGATTGCCCGATACAAAGAGTATCTGGCGCGGTTCGGCGAGAGCTTCGACGACAACCCGTCGCCGGGCAACAAGGAAGGCGGCCTGACGAACATCCTCGAGAAGTCGCTCGGCGCCGTCGCCAAGGCCGGCGCCTCGCCGCTGATGCAGGTGGTCGACTACGCCGAGCCAGTCACCTCGCCGGGCTTTGTCTTCATGAATACGCCCGGCTATGACCCGGTGTCGCTCACCGGACTGGCGGCCGGCGGTTGCAACCTGATCGTCTTCACCACCGGCCGCGGCAGCGCGATCGGCTTTCCCACCATACCGGTGATCAAGGTGGCCAGCAACTCCGCCACCTACCGGCGAATGCAGGACAACATGGATGTGAATGCGGGCGCCATCGCCGACGGCGTGAAAACGGTGGCCGAGGTCGGCGAGGAGATTTTCCAACTGCTGCTCCGCACCGCCTCGGGGGACTACCGGACGTGCGCCGAACAACTCGGACACCAGGAATTCGTGCCCTGGCGGATCGGCCCCGTGGTGTGACGGCGGGCAACTTCCCCGCCAAGCAGCGCATCCAACCTGAGCAGGTCTTACAATAGGAGAATTCATGTTCCGGCTGCGCATTGCGATTGCGGTATTTGCCCTGGCGGCGACCGGGTGGAGCGCGGAGAAGGCGAACCCCTCCGCGCCGGCCGGGAAAAAGTCCGCGCTGAACCGGGCCGCGCTGGAGGCGTACGTGCGGCACCTGTTCGTGTGGGGTCCGCAGATCCAGGTGACGGTTGACGAGCCCAAACCCAGCCAGTTGCCGGGCTTCCTGGAGGTCGGGGTGCACGCCTCAGCCGGCAACGCCCGCCAGGACGAGAAGTTTTACGTTTCCCAGGACGGGCAGAAGATCGTCCGGGGGCAGGTGTTCGACGTCAATCTGAACCCGTTCAAGCCGGAGTTGGACAAGCTGAAAACCGAATTCCAGCCCAGTTTCGGAACCCCGGGCGCACCGGTGGTGCTGGTCGTGTTCAGCGACTTCCAATGCCCGTATTGCAGGGAAGAAGCCAAGATGCTGCGCGACCATGTCATGGCCACGTATCCGAAGCAAGTGCGCGTGTATTTTAAGGACCTGCCGCTCGAGCAGATCCACAATTGGGCCAAACCCGCCGCCCTGGCCGGCCGCTGCGTCTTCCGGCAGAACGCGGGCGCCTTCTGGCGCTACCATGACTGGGTCTTTGAGGCCCAGGACAAGCTGACCGCGGAGAACTTCCGGGACAAAGTCCTGGAGTTCGCCAACCAGCACGACCTCGACTCGCTGCAACTGCGGCAATGCCTGGACACGAAAGCCACGCTGGCCGAGGTGGAAAAATCCGTGGCCGAAGCCCGCGAGTTGCGGGTGATGTCCACGCCGACGCTGTTCGTCAACGGCCGCCGGATTCCCGCGCGGATCGGCTGGCCGGAACTGAAGCAAGTGATTGACTTCGAGATTGAATACCAAAAGACGGCGAAGAACGCCGGCGAAGATTGCGGCTGCGAAGTGAAGCTGCCCACACCATTGAATTAATGCGGTTCACCTGGTTTCGCCGTGTTGCGGCGTTTGCCGCCGTTGCGTCGCTGGCCGCCGGTCTGGCGGTGTCCGAGCGGCGCGCGGCTCTCTACGAACTCCTCCCGGAGCGCTACCTGGAGCACGTCAAAACCCTCTCGTCGGAAGGCATGCGCGGCCGCGGGACGGGGATGCCGGAACTGGACCAGGCCGCCCGGTACGTCGCCCGTCACTTCAAGCAGGCTGGCCTGGAGCCGCTGACCGGCCGGAGTTTTCTCCAGCCGTTCGCGGTCACCACCAACGCCCGCCTGGGCAAGCGGAACCGGTTCAGTTACGCGGTCCAGGGCCAGCGCTCCGAGGCCCCGTTTGAAACCACGTTTATGCCCTTCAATTTTTCGGCGCGCGGCGAGATGTCCGGCCAGATCGTTTTCGCCGGATATGGCATCACCGCGGCCGAGTACAACTACGACGACTACGCCGGCCTCGACGCGCGAGGCAAGATCGTCCTGGTGCTTCGCCACGAGCCGCAGGAGTTCGACGAAAAAAGCGTATTCGCCGGCAAAGTGTACACCGAGCACGCCCAGTTTTTTAGCAAGGTGACCAACGCGAAGGCCCACGGCGCGGTGGGCGTGATTCTGATCAACGACCGCGCCGCCCATGCAGGCGAACCGGATGAACTCGAGAAGTTCGGCCGCACCGTCGGACCCGCCAACGCCGGCATCCCGTTTGTCCACCTGAAGGCGGAAATCGCCGAGCGGTGGATCGCCGAGGCAGGCCGGAATCTGACCAGCATTCAGAAGGAGATCGACGCGGACCTGAAACCCCGTTCTTTCGCCCTCCCAGCCTCGATCCGGGTGGAGGCCTGGGTCGATGTCGACCGCGAGGTCAAGACGGTGCACAACGTCGTAGGCTATCTGCGCGGCCAGACGGACGAGTACGTGGTGATTGGCGCGCATTACGACCATCTGGGGCTGGGCGAGCAGTTTTCGATGGCCCCCTCGCTGGCGGGCACGCCGCATCCCGGCGCGGACGACAACGCGTCGGGAACCTCGGGCGTGATCGAATTGGCCTACTACTTCGCTTCGCGGCCCCGGCCGAAGCGCGGCCTGCTCTTTGTGGCTTTCGCCGGCGAGGAACTCGGTCTGCTCGGCTCCAGCTTTTTCGTGAACCATCCGCCCCTTCCTCTAGGCCGCGCCGCAGCCATGCTGAACATGGACATGATCGGCCGGGTGAAGGACGGCAAGGTGTACGTTGGCGGGGTGGGCACCGGGTCCAATCTCCGCAAGCTGATGGAGGAGGCCGGCGCGGACCTGGACGGCCTGCGCATCGACTTCAGCGACGCTACCGGCTACGGATCCAGCGACCATACCTCGTTTACTTCCAAGCAAGTGCCGGTGTTGTTCTTCTTTTCCGGTTTGCACAGTGACTACCACAAACCGAGCGACACCTGGGAAAAGATCAACGCGGCGGGCGCCGCGAAGGTGCTGCGGCTGGTGGCCCGCTCGGCTTCCGCCCTCGCCGATGGCGGCGAACGGCCTCAATTCGTGCGGGTGCGCGACCCGCGGCCTTCGCACGGCGCCGTAGCCGGCTCGTCATCGGCCGGGGGGCAAGGTACGGGATACGGACCGTACTTTGGGAGTATTCCCGACTTCGCCGAGGTTCCCAACGGAGTCAAGTTCGCCGACGTGCGGGAGGACTCGCCGGCGGCGCAAGCCGGCCTGAAGGGCGGGGACATCCTGTTCGAGTTCGACGGCAAACCAGTGGGAAACCTCTACGATTTCACCTATCTGCTGCGCTCGAAGAAGGCTGGAGACCAGGTGCTGGTCAAGGTGCGGAGGGGTACGGAAACCGTTGAAACCCGCGTAGTACTCGGGCAACGAAAGTAGTGGGGAATCAGTAGTTTTCCGAAGGGTCCGGCGGCCCGAGCCGATATATACTCGGGGAAGATCATGTCACGCGTGGACGATGACGCAAAGCTGTTCGGCGACCAGGTTTGGGAGCTTCCTCCGCTGATCCTGCATCCCTTTTCCGATCAAAGCGGACCATCCAAGCTGCTCGAAAGTTCCCGGGCGAGCCTGATGCTGAACGGCGTCCTGCCCTGCGATGAATCGATGCGCGAGGAATTGAACCTCCGCCTGCTGGAAGGCAGGATGTGTGAAGTTCGCATGTTGTATTTCGTCGGCCGGGACCTGAACCGCTGGGTGGGCCAATGCATGGAGTTCACCGCGCGGGATCCCCTGCTGGCGGAGACGGGAATCCGCGCGGAGAGCTACGCGGATCTGCTGGTGCGGGAGCCACCGCCCAACGTGCAGGAAAAGCTGCGCCGCTGGGGAGTAGTCGATTATAAGTCGATTTTCTCCCGTGCTTTGGGGCTGAACGCCATCTTCAGTGAACCGCCGGACCCGAATTTTCTTCAGTTGGAATTTATCCGCCACTACTACCGTTACGCGGATCAACTGTTCCTGTGCAAGCAGCAGTTGCAGCCATTCACCGCTCTTACCACGCAACACTTCCGCTTCGAGATCTACGCCTCGGGCGAATACTCGCGCATGTTGGAGGAGTCCTGGCAGGTGAACGACCAGGACTGAAGCACAGCCGTTCCCGCGCGCGCCGCCGCCGGGCCGCCCCTCCGCCGTAATACACTAAAAAAAAACATGCGTTCTGTTGCCGTGTTGCCAGCCGTAGCGGCGCTTTCGGTAGCCGCCGCCCTCGCCGCCGAGATCCGGTTGCCGAAGCCGTATCATACCCCTTCCGCCAACAACCGGCCGCGGGTGATCCCGGCTCCCGCCGGAGCGCGGCTTTCGGTTCCCGCGGGCTTCACAGTGGAGCCGTACGCCAGCGGCTTCACCCAGCCGCGGCTGATGGTCTATGGCCCGTCTGGCGAAATCCTGTTGTCCGATAGCCGCGCGGGCATCGTTTACCTGTTGGAGCCCGAACGCCGGCCGCTGCTCGAGAACCTCGACCGGCCCTACGGCATGGCCTTTCATCAAGAGTGGCTCTACGTAGCGGAGACGACCTCGGTGAAGCGCTATCGCTACAACCGTGGCGCGCGGAAGGCGGCCATGCCGGGCGAGGAAGTCGTCAGCATGAAGGATTTCGGCAAGGGCCACTGGACCCGCAGCCTGCTCTTCGACCAAGCCGGGAAGAAGATGTACGTGGGAATCGGCTCGGGCTCGAACGTCGACCACGGCGAGCCGGAGATGCGCGCGGCGATCAATCGCTTCAATCCGGACGGATCCGGGCATGAGATTTTCGCGGCGGGCACGCGCAACCCGACCGCGCTGCGGTGGAATCCGGTCACCGGCGAGTTGTGGGCCGCCGTGCAAGAGCGGGACGCCTTGGGCGACGACCTGGTGCCCGATTTCCTGACATCTATCCGGCAGGGCGGATTCTACGGTTGGCCGTACGCCTACATCGGCCCGCACGCGGACCCACGCCGGAGCGAACGGCCGGACTTGGTGGCGAAGACCCTGACGCCGGATGTGCTGCTGGGCGCGCACGTGGCGGTCCTCGACTTCCTGTTCTATGGTGGCACGCAGTTCCCCAAGCAATACCGGGGCGGCGCGTTTCTGGCGTGGCACGGATCCTGGAACCGGTCGCAGCGGGTGGGCCAGTCCGTCGCGTTTGTGCCGTTTAAGAATGGCAAGCCGGCAGGCGAGCCCCGCGAGTTCCTCACCGGCTGGATGCTCGGTCCGGACAAGCAGGAAGTGTGGGGGCGGCCGGTAGGCCTGCTCGAGATGCGTGACGGCAGTCTGCTGGTCTCCGAGGATGGTAACGGCACCATCTGGCGTATCGCCTATCGCGGCAAGTGACCGGGTTGGCCCGCCGCAGACTCGTCCTGTTCCTGGCGCTGAGCCTGCTGCCGGGGCTGCGCGCGCAGCCGCGCCCGTTTTCCCATCAGGCGCACCTGCGCCTCCAGTTGACCTGCGTTTCCTGCCACCCGGCGGCTGCCGGCAGCGCGCGCGCTGAAGACAACCTGCTTCCGCCGGCGCGCGCATGCCAGGGCTGCCACGCGGAGGCGGCGGTGAAGAAACCACGCCGCACGCTGGTGCACCGGTTCTCGCACCGGCAGCATGTGGCGCTGGGAAGCGTGGCGCCGTTGCTGCGCGCGGCGGTTGCCTCCGGCCGTTACCTGTCGCCGCCCGGCGCGCTGCTCGAACAGTTGGAAGCCGCCGGAAATAACGCCTGCGCCGCCTGTCACCGCGGCTTGGAGCGCTCGACTCAGGTGAGCGCCGAGAATTTTCCCCGCATGGCCGACTGCCTGGTCTGCCACGACAAGATCGACCCGCCTTTCAGTTGCGAAACGTGTCACGACCGGTCCACCCCGCTGAAGCCCGCCAGCCATACGCCGCTGTATCTGGACGAGCACTCCCGGCGCGACGCCGGCTTGGACAAAGCCAGTTGCGCCGTCTGCCACGGCCGCCATTTTACTTGTTTAGGCTGCCATTAGTTCGCTAGAATTGGAGATTCCCCATGTCCCAAGCCACCGACGCCTATGTGCAGGCGCATCAGGATCGGTTTCTCGAAGAGTTGAAAGAGTTCCTGCGCATTCCGAGCATCAGCGTCGCGCCGGAGCACCGCGCCGACATCGAGCGGGCGGCCGCCTTCACCGCCGAGAGCCTGAAGGCCGCGGGCTTGGAGAACGTCGACATCATCCCCACCGGACGGCATCCCCTGGTGTATGCCGAATGGCTGCATGCTCCCGGCCGGCCCACGGTGCTCTGCTACGGGCACTACGACGTCCAGCCCCCCGATCCGCTCGATCAATGGGAGTCGCCGCCCTTCGAGCCCACCGTACGCAACGGCAACCTCTATGCCCGGGGCGCGGCCGACGATAAGGGCCAGTTCTACATGCACATCAAGGCGGTGGAGACGCTGCGCGCGATCCACGGCCGCCTGCCCGTGAACGTGCGGTTCCTGATCGAGGGCGAAGAGGAGGTGGGCAGCCTGTCCGTGCGCCGCTATATCGCCGCCAACGCGCGGCAGTTGCAGGCGGATGTCGCGCTGGTTTCCGACACGCCGCTGTACGCCGACGGAGTCCCGACGCTGTGCATCGGTTTGCGTGGCTTGGTGTACCTGGAGGTGGAGGCCATCGGCCCCCGGCGCGATCTGCACAGCGGCTTGTTCGGCGGGGTGGCGCCGAATCCCGTCTTTGCGCTGATGGAAATGCTGGCTAAGGCCAAGAATGGCGACGGCAGCATCCGGATCCCGGGCATCTACGAAGGGGTCGAAGCGCCGGCGCCGGAGGAGAAGGCCAGTTGGGACCGCCTGCCTTTCTGCGAACAGCGCTTCCTCAAAGAGGAGGTCGGCTCCTTTGGACTGGTGGGCGAGCCAGGCTACTCGGTGCTGGAGCGGCTTTGGGCGCGGCCGACGTTCGAGGTCCACGGCGTCGCTGGCGGGTTCGCCGGCCAAGGCGCGAAGACGGTGATCCCGTCCAAGGCGACGGCCAAGGTCAGCCTGCGCCTGGTTCCCCGCCAGGACCCGCAGCAGGTGATCGCGGCGTTCCGCCAGTTCATCGCGGAGCATACCCCCGAGGGCATCCACACCGAAGTCCGCGTGCTGATCTCCAGCCCCGCGACGATGGTGAACCCGGATCATCCCGCCATCCGCGTGGCTTCCCAGGCGTTCCACGATGTCTTCGGCCAGCCTGCGGTGTTCATCCGTTCCGGCGGCTCGATCCCCATCGTCGGCGATGTGGCCAACCATCTGGGCATACCCACGGTGCTCATGGGTTTTGGGTTGCCGGACGACGGTCTCCATTCCCCCAATGAAAAATACCGGATCGAGAACTTCTTCAACGGAATCCGGACCGTAACGCGCTTGCTCGAACGGTACGGCGAGACGGCCTAAGTGCGGTTCCTGCCGCTGCGCGGGAAAACAAAAGCTCCCCCGGAAGTGCGCGCCCACGGCGCGAGGCGCGCGCGGAACCGCCAACCTTACCACGCCGCGCCGCGCCACCGCGTCCTGCTTTTAACAAAACTTTACGCCGGTTAACAGAAGAACTGTCGTCTTGACAGGCGTGAAGAGAAGGGTGCGAATGTTGACCGGCCTCGCGTGGCTGGCCGGCGCGCTGGCCGGGGCGCAATCACCGTCCGTGACGGGAACGGTGATCGCCGTGCGGGCGGAAGCGGGCGAACTCGCGATTCGGTCCGATCAGGGAGAAACGATCACCGTTCCGACCAGCGCGGACGCCGTGCTGCAACGGGTCTCCCCCGGCCAGCGAAGCCTGAAAGACGCGCAACCGGTCCTGTTATCCGAGATTCAGGCCGGCGACCGGGTGTTGGTGACGTTTGTCCCCGCCCGGCGCGAGGCGCGCCGCGTCGTGGTGATGCCCGCCGCCGCGATCCGGCAGCGGCAGGAGGCGGACCGGGAGGATTGGCAACGCCGCGGAGTAGCCGGGGTGGTTGCGGAAAAAAAGCCCGGCGAGATCGTGCTCCGCCAGCGGTCGTTCATGGGAGTCAGTATGGTCACGGTACGCGTCACCGGCGACACGGTGTACCGCCGCTATGCGCCGGATTCGGTGAAGTTCTCTGACGCGCGGCCCAGCCGCTTCGAAGAGATTCGGCCCGGCGACCAGTTGCGCGCGCGCGGCGAAAAGAGCGAGGACGGGCTGCGGGTCACCGCGGAAGAAGTGGTGTTCGGGAGGTTTGTGACGAAGGCGGGATCGATCGTCCGGGTGGACGCCGCCGCGGGGGAGCTCACCATGCGTGAACTCGACAGCGGCGAGGCCTGGGTGGTGAAGGTTCGCCACGACTCACAGATCAAGCGCATGCCGGACTTTCCCGGCATGGGCGGGGGCGGTCCGCGCGGCGGGGGCATGGCGGGGCCGCCTGTTGAGGGTGGCCGGCCCGGCGGGGCATTCGGCGGAGCGCCGCCTGGGATGCCTCCTCCCGGCGTAGGCGGCGGTCCGGGGCGCGGCGGTCCCCGCGACCTGTCCCAAATGCTCGAGCGGATGCCCGACGCCGCGCTCGACGAGTTGCAACCCGGAGAGACGATTGTGGTCTCTAGCACCGAAGGGCGGGAGCGGGGACGCCTCACCGCCATCATGCTCCTCGCCAACGCCGGCCGCCTGCTGGAAATGGCGTCCGCACAAAATGGACGCCGGGACGCCGGCGGCCAGGCCGAGCCCGGTTTGGGCGCCGGCGGCGGTTTGAGTCTCGGCGCGGGCGGTTTCGAGTTGCCCGCCATGCTGCCCTAACACCAGGGAAAAGAAAGGATCGACCGATGTGTTACACGCTCACGCAGCGCATGCTGGTTTTGTGTTTGGGCGCCGCGCTGGCCCTTGCGCAAGGGCCCGCCGGCAGTCTCCGCGGAGTGGTTACGGATCCTTCCGGGGCGTCCGTGCCGAACGCGCTGGTGCAACTGCGCGGACCGGGCGGGGAGCGGCGGGCCCGCACCGGGCTCGACGGCCGCTACGAATTTCCCTCGCTGCCGCGGGGCGCCTACCGGATACGGGTAATCGCGGTGGGCTTTGCGGTCGCTGATGAGCCGGCGGTCCAGATCATGGGTCCTCTCGAGCGGAATTACGAATTGCAGGTCCGGGCGGAATCGCAAGTCGTCAACGTGGAGGACGAGGCCAACCGGGTGAGCGTCGATCCGGCTTCCAACACGGGCGCGCTGGTGCTGGGCGAGAAGGAATTGGCTACGCTTTCCGATGACCCCGATGAACTCGAACAGCAGTTGCAGGCCTTGGCCGGACCGGCCGCCGGGCCGAACGGCGGGCAGATTTTTATCGACGGGTTCACCGGAGGCCGCTTGCCCGCGAAGTCGTCCATCCGCGAGGTGCGCATCAACGCCAATCCGTATTCGCCGGAATACGACCGGCCGGGATTCGGCCGCATTGAAATCTTCACCAAGCCGGGCGGGGATCAGTTCCGCGGCCAGGCCTTTGTCCAATACAACAAGGAGGCGTTGAACTCCCGGAGCCCCCTGCTGGCGCAATCCAAGCGTCCTCCGTACCAGCAGCGGTTTGGGGGCTTGCGCCTGACGGGTCCGGTCAAGAAAGGAAAGGCGTCCTTCGGGTTTGACTTCGAGCGGCGGGCCATCGACGAGAACGCGTTCATCCTGGCCACGGCGTTGGACGCCAACCTGGAGCCGCTGACGGTCAACCAGGGCGTGCTGACGCCCCAGGCGCGGACGACGTTCGGCCCGCGGTTCGATTACGCCGTGAACGCGAATCACACACTGATCGCGCGCTACCAGCACGCCCGGGCGTCGCAGGACAACGAAGGAATCGGCGGCTTCAGTCTGCCGGAAAGGGCGTACCGGCAGACGGACCGGGAACACACGTTGCAGTTGACTGAGACGGCGGTCCTGAGTCCGCGCGCGATCTCGGAAACGCGGTGGCAGTTCCAGCGGAGCAGCCTTTGGCAGACGGCGGACAGCGCCGCGCCCGCGTTGCTGGTCCAGGGGGCCTTCGAGAGCGGCGGCGCACAAGTCGGCCGGTCCGGCCAAACCGCCGACCACCTCGAGTTTGCGAACACAACGACATTCACGCGGCAGACGCACACCTGGAAATGGGGAGCGCGCGCCCGCCAATCGTGGCGGGATGACACCTCAATGAACAACTTCGGCGGGACGTACACGTTCTTCGGCGGTCCCGGCCCGCTGCTGGATGAAAACCTGCAACCGGTAGCGGGCGCTGAGGTCCAGTTGACGGCGCTGGAGCGGTACCGGCGGACGCTGCTGCTCCAAGCCGCCGGGCTGCCGCCGGAGTGGATCCGCCTGGCCGGGGGCGGGGCCAGCCAGTTCAGTCTCAGCGCGGGCGTTCCCACGACCGGCGTGCGGCAGTTCGATCTGGGGTTGTTCGTCAACGACGACTGGAGGGTCCGCCCCAACGTCACCCTCAGTTACGGCCTTCGTTATGAAGCGCAAACCAACCTGGGCGATTGGGCCAACCTCTCGCCGCGGCTGGGTATCGCCTGGGGACTGGGCGGCGGCAGCGGCAAGCCGGTAAAGACGGTGCTCCGCGCGGGTTACGGCGTCTTCTACGACCGCGTCGCGGACTCGGTGACGCTGGCCGCCCGGCGATTTGACGGCTTGACGCAGCAGTCCTACCTGATCCGGAACCCCGATTTCTTTCCCGCGATCCCCACCGCCAGCCAGCTTGCCGGCAGCGCGCAGCCGCAGCGGTTCCAGTTGGTGGACCGCGCACTGCAAGCGCCGCGCGTCTACCAGGCCAGCGTCGGCGTGGAGCGCCAGATCACCGGCGCGGCGCGGATCAGCGTGCAGTATCTGAACAGCCGGGGCGTCCACCTGCTCCGCACGCGGAACATCAACACCCCCGTCGATGGCGTGTACCCCTTCGGAGATCCGCAGTTGCGCCTGCTGACGGAAGCGACGGGCTTCAGCCGGTCGAACCAGTTGATCATCGGGCCGCGGCTGAACTCCCGCCGGTTCTCGCTGTTTGGCTTCTACGCGCTGTCGTATGGCCGAAGCGACGCGGAGGGGATGCCGGCCGATCCGTACAACCTGCGCGCGGAGTGGGGCCCGTCCGGTTTCGCGGACGTCCGGCACCGTCTGGTGATCGGGACCAGTCTGCCGCTGCTTTGGAAAGTCCAGATCAGCCCGTTCCTGATGGCGTCGAGCGGAGCGCCCTACAACCTGACGACCGGCCGCGATCTGAACGGCGACGGGTTCACCAACGAGCGCCCCGCGCTGCTGACGGCGGTGGGCAGCGCCGAGTGCCGGGGCGGCAGCCTGGTCTACGCGGCGGGGTTCGGCTGCTTCGATCTCAACCCGGCGCCGGGCACGGCCATCGGCCGGAACGCCGCGCGGGGACCGCGCAACGTCAATCTGAATCTCCGGCTGATGCGCACCTGGAGCTTCGGCGGCAGCCGGGAGCAGAGCGCGGCGGACGGCGGTCCGCCACCCGGCATGGGCGGTCTCCGCGGCGCGGGCGCCGCTCCCGGCGGAGGCGGCAGGGGGCCCCTCGGAGGCGGACCCCTGGGAGGTCCGGGCGGCGGCCCTCCGCCAGGCATGTTCGGCGGCTCCGGCGGGAAACGGTACAACATTTCGCTGGCGGTCTCGGCGCGTAACGTCCTGAATCACCCCAACTACGCCCCGCCGAGCGGCGACTTGTCATCTCCGTTCTTCGGCGAGTACCGCAGCCTGGCCGGGTTCGGGCCGTTCGGCGGCGCCAGCACCTACAACCGCAAGGTGGATCTCCAACTGCGGTTTACGTTTTAGCCGGCGGCGTGCGCGACAATCGGGGCATGCAACGCGCGCTCCTGTTTCTCTGTCTGGTTGTGCCGCTGGCGTGGCCGCAAGAACCGGAAGTGGCCGCCACCGTGGCGTTCACCGAAGGCCCTACCGTCGACCGCGACGGCAATGTGTACTTCACCGAAACGATCTGGCAGCGCATCTTCAAGCTCTCGCGCGATGGCGTCCTCTCGGTGTACCGGGAGAACAGCAATGTGGCGAATGGGCTGGTGGTGGACGCCCAGAACCGGCTGATCGCCTGCGAGGGCGCCAGTTTCCGCCAACCCGGCCTGGCCATCCGCGGCACACCGCGCGTCACCCGCACCGACCTGGCGGCCGGGAAGATCGAGGTGCTGGCGGAGCAATACGAGGGACAGCCGTTCGAAGGACCGAACGACGTCACGCTGGACGGCCGCGGCAGGATCTATTTCACCGATCTGCCCGGCGGCGCGGTGTATCGCATCGACGGCCCGGGCCGCGTCGCCCGCATCCTGAACCGCCCGGAGATCGAGCGGCCCAACGGCATCCAGATTTCCCCGGACGACCGGGTGCTGTACCTGGTGGAGGCCAATCCCGCCGAGGGAGGCGCGCGCATGATTCGCGCGTTCGACCTGTCGGCCGACGGCACGGTGCGCAACAAACGCGTCCATTTCAATTTCTACCCCGGCCGCAGCGCCGACGGAATGAGCATCGACCGCGAGGGCAACCTCTACGCCGCCGCCGGATTGCACCGGCGGCGCGGCACTCACGAAACCCTGGACACCCGGTGCGGAATCTATGTGATTTCGCCGCAGGGCAAGCTGCTGAAGTTCATCCCGATTCCGGAGGACACCATCACGAACTGCGCTTTTGGCGGCCCCGGCATGAAAACGCTCTATGTCACGGCGGGGAAGACGCTCTACAAGCTGCGCACCGAGATTCCCGGCCTTCCCCGCTAACTAACTAAAGGGTGCGCCACCCACACCGGTGGCGCCGGTCTCCGACCGGCCATGCGCGGAACTAAAGTTCCGCTGCACGCGAAAGCGTGCGCCACCATCCACACCCGGTGGCGCACCCTTCAGGGTGCAGGGAGACTTCAGTCTCCCACCGCAGGCGGCAGCCTGCGGTGCACGTGTCCAGCAGCGCCGGGCGGAACTAACTAACTAACTAACTAGACGGCCCACACTCGGGCTCGGCTCCGTTTACTGGCGGCGGTGTTGCTCGCGCAGCACGGCGGGATCGTCCATGCGGGGGCTGGGCTTGGGATCCATGGGCTCGCGCGCCTTTTCCGGCACGAACAGCCGGGCGTCGATGGGCTGCACGGTGTAGGGCGCGAAATCCGGCTCGTCCGTGAAGCAGTCGCTCAGATCGCTGGCGGTTGCGTCGAACAGATTCAACGGCGGCAGCCCCAGGATGCGGAACACGGTCTTCAGCAGACCCGGAAAACTGGTGTTGACGCGCGAAACGTAGTTTTTCTTCGCCCAAGGACTCACCACCTGCAACACGGTGCGGTGCGAGTCAATGTGGTCCCGGCCGCCTTGCGCATCGTCTTCCGTGATGAAGATGGCAAGCTGGCGCCACCACGGGCTGCGCGACAGGTATTCGACCATGCGGCCCAGCGCGTAATCGTTGTCGGCGACAAACGATTCCTCGTAGGGGTAGCCGTCTTCCGGGCGCGCCTTCGCGATGTGATCGTTGGGCAGGTGGACAAACAGGAGCCGCGGGAGCGGCTTGCCAGGCACGCGATACAACTCTTCGATTTCCGCGATGAACTGCGTGGCGCGGTACTGGTCCGGGATGTTCGTGTTGTAACCCGGATAGCGGCGGGAGGTGTTCCGGAACAGCGGGTCCGGCATCGGCACGTTGGTGAGGAAGCGCGCGCCGGTGGGTTTCAGGCCCACGCCCTCGTCAATCCCGGCTAATTCGAAGCCTTCGCCAAAGTTCCGGAAAGAAATGCCGTGGCGTTCCAGGTGGTGCCAGATGGTCCCAGCTTCGGGTTGTTCTTCCGGATGCACCGAGGAGTTGCTGCCGGCGTAGAGCAAACGGCCCGGAGCGGCGGTCGGCAGGCGGAAATCCTTTTGGCCGGCGTAGGCGGCGCGATAAGTCGTCTCGGTCCACGCGTTCGGGTACGCACCCACCACCCAATGATGTCCGTCGACGCTGACCTCCGAGTCGGCATAGAAATTGTCGCTGAAGGCGTACAATTCGGCCAGCTTGCGGTGATTCGGCATGACGTTGAGGTCCTGGAGGCTGAAGCGCTCGCCGCGGCCGCGGGCGAAGCCGCGCGCGCCGAACCGGGCCAGGCCGGCGAAGCCCCGCACCCGGCCGTTGGCGGCTTCGCGCAGATCGCCGAACACCTCGTCGAAGGTGCGGTTTTCCTTCACGATGATGACCACATGGCGGATCTGTTCCGGCAGCGGCGCTGGCTCTTCCCGCAGGGGCGTGAAGCCGGCGGCGCCCAAGGCGGTGGCGGTCAGCTTCGGCAACTCCTCGGCGCCCGGCAGCGGATAAACCGAAATGCTGCCGCGGCGGATCACGCCTACAAACGAATCTTCGTCGGGAGGACGAATGTTGGGCCCGGTTCCGTTGCCGCGCACGTTGGTGACGTAGACGTCGTCCCCGTCGATGGCGACCCGCGAAGGAAACCAGCCGGCGGGAATGTGTCCGATCACCTCCATTTTCCGGGTATCCAGGACGCCCACGGCGTTGATGCCCGCTTCGGCGATCAGCAGCCACCCGCTGGCGGCGTGAAACGCCATGCCAATGGGCAGCACGCCGCGCAGTTTCTCCAAGCCGGGGATGCGAATGGGTACTTCCTTCGCCAGCTTGGCGGAGGCGCGGTCGAGGACGGAAATCGTGTCGTTGTGGCCGTTCGAGACGAAGACATGGCGTTCGGTGACCACGACGCCCGACGGACTGCTGCCGCCCACGGCGCCGTCCTGCCCAAAGGCGAGGCCCGTGCGCACGAAGCCCTCCAATTTCATCTGCTCGCCCGAAAGGTCGACGATGGCCAGCGAGTTCGATTCCCGCACGTTCGGATCGCCCAACCCCGGCACACGCACCCTCCGGCCACCGCCGGTCTCGGCGAAGACGCCGCTCACCGATTCCGGCGACGGAAAACCAAATGCGGCGAACGGCAGGCCGGTTTCCCGGGCGCGCTGGCGGTCGGCGCCTTCGATCGCCTGGTACTCAAACATCCCGATGTTGGTGACGTAGAGTTTGCGTTTGTCCGGGGAGAGCGCCAGCGCGAACGGCAGGCGGCCCAAGCGCACCGAGGAGACCACCCGGCCGGAGCGCACGTCCAGCGCGACCGCGCGGAAGTTGGCCTGGTCGACCACATACAGGCGGCCGCGTTCCGCATCGAGCGCCAGGTCGCCGGAGTAGCTGTCGCCGTAGGAGACGCCGCCAAACTCGCCGTTCAAGGGCAGAACCCGGCGCGTTTGGCCCGAATCCGGATCCAGCACGCGCACCTGGCCCGCGTTCCCGTCGGAGGCGTACAAGGTCCGGTCGTCCGCGAATGCCAGGCCCATGAACACACTGCGCCACTCGCTGTCTTCTCCGGCCGGTTCGCCCCGGGGGCGGCGCTCGGCCACGAAGTGGCGCACGGTGCGGAACCGGTCCTTAGGCTTATCGAGCAAGGACACCGAGAAACGGTCGGGGCCGCTGTTGGCGGTGGCCACCCGGCGTCCGCCAGAACTCACAGCTAGGCCGAAAGGGCCCGGCCCGGTGACGTACTGTGCGCCTTGAGGAGCAAGCAGGCGCCCTCCGGGCAGGATGCTCGTGCCCTCGGCGCGCTTTTGGGCGGCGCGGTCCCCGGCCGGGCCGCGATAGTCAACCGCGCGCAAACAGGGCGCCAGCACCAGAAGGCAAGCCGCAGCGGGCGCGGCGGAAAGGAAGGACATCGCTTACCCTTTATAGCTTGGTTGCGGCGCCTCCCGCCGCGCGGCGCAGCGAACGGGGCGCACAAGCGAAAACGCCCGGATCCCTGCATCGAGACCCGGGCGGCAGAGGGGGAGCAGAAGCGCTTAACGGAGGTCCGGTTCGACGTGAAACGTCGTCCATTCCTCGGTCCAGTCGACGTCGCCAAAGGCGCCGAGGAAGCGGGCGGTTTGGTCAAAGAAACCGTCGTCCGGGGGTTGCACCCAGCCGGGCTTCCACAAGGGCGAACCCGGTCCCGGACGGAAATCCGGATCAGAGTATTCCTGCGGACGGCGCATCTTCGGGTCTTCCACAAACACCCGCGGCGAACCGGTAACCCAGTTCCGGAGCGGCTCGAGCACCGCCGCCGGCGTATTGGGCGAACCGACCTGGCCCTGGAGGGTGTTCACCGCGCCACCCTGACGGTCGCGGCCACTGTTCCACAACAGCAGGCCGTCCAGCTTCAGGTTGCCGGCATTGATCTGGTTCACCGTGCCGGTGTCCCGAATCTCAATTCCGGTCTGGTTCCAATCAAAGACGACAATGTTCCGCAGCGTGCCCGCGGTGCCGCGGCGGAGCCAGATACCAGCATTGGCGTTGACATCCTCCTCGATCGAGAGCGGGTTGCCGACAAAGGTCACGTTGTACAGCGTGGGGTTGGAAATGGGCTGGGCATCCTGCGGATTCGACAGGTTGTCGGCTTCGATGCCGCGGTTGCCAAAGTCGCCGTTGGCGACCGCCAGGGCGTATTGGAGCCGGCCGGTCCAGCCCAATTGCCAGTCGATGTAATCGTCGCGGGCGTAGGTTGCCACTAGGTATTTGACGTCGTTGGTGCCGCCGAACCACTCGAAGGCGTCGTCAAAGCCGTAGTGGACTTGCAGATGATCCGAGACCGTGCCTTTGCCGCATCCGCCATAGGTGATGCCGTTCACTTCGCTGGCCGGCGCCAAGGTCGCGCCCGCGAACTCGACCCGTACATAGCGCAGCGAACCACAATTGTGGTTCTCGTCGGCCTGGCCGCTGCCAGGTCCAAAGCGCGAGTCGGGTGAGTCCGGCAGACCCTCGATCGCCGCTTCCGCGCCGACGTTGATGCGCGCCCGGCCGAGCAGAATCAATCCGCCCCAATCGCCACGGTCGCGTTCGCCGACGTCCCGCGAGCTCGTCATGATGATGGGCCGGCTCTTCGTGCCGTTGGCGACGATGCGGCCCGTGCGGGTGATCACGATGGTCGACGGGTTCGGCGGCGCGCTGGGCTGGCCAAGGATGACCGTACCCGGTTCGATCGTCAAGACGGCATTGTTCCTCACAAACACGATGCCCGTCACCCGGTACGCTTTGGTGTTCACCCACGTCACGCTCGAGTCAATATTGCCGGAGACGTTCACAAACTCGGTGACCACGCTGATCTTGAAATACGCCGACTTGATCACGCGGGTGGCCGAGAAATCACGCATCTCAAACACGAGCGTGTGCATGCCGGGCTCGTTGGGCACCGAAAGGGGCGAAGAAACCAAAATGCCACCCGAACCCACCAGCACCTGCTTGCTTGCTTCCGGCAACCGCGTGATCCGATAACCCCGGGCCGCCGTGTTGCCGAAGATGTCGGTCACCTCCGCGCTGTTGCCGGGCAAATAGGTTTTCACGCCCGTCTGATTATTGAGCCGGTAGGCGAACAGGGTATACGGATACAGATCGTTGTTGGGTTTGGAGGTCCACCGCAAGGTCAGCGGATCGCCCGGCGAGTAAACAATTTTGTTCGTCCAAATGTACACCGCGGCGGGAGAATCGGCCTGGCTGAGCGCGTCCGCCTCCCGGCGCGCTTCGGAGTACGAGATCGCTTCAAAACCGGACTCGCCGGCGCCCACCGCCAGGGTCGGCAGCAGCAAGACCCCGGCCAAAATCAGAGATCGCTTGTGCATGGTTTCAGGCTCCTGTTTGCGTGATATCGAAAATCGTCACAACTGCCATGGTTAGAAAAACGAGAAGGTGGTACCGATCTCAAAGGTGCGGCCCAATTGGTACTGGCGCACCAAGAGTCCGCCCTGCGTCCAGCGGAAGGTATTGTCGCCCAGATTTTCCGCCGTGAAACGGACGCTCCACTTGCCGTTTTCCCGGATGTCGTACTGATAAACAAAGTCCATCATCACGTTACGCTCCTGGTAGAGGTCCGGCAGACCCAGCAACCCGACGTCGGTAATCCGGCGCGAAACGGAATTCACAAAAAACCGTGCATTGGAACGCCATTGCGGCTTGGCGAAGTCACAGATGACGTTAAAAATGTGGCGCGACTGGCCGGTTAAGGGGCGCTTTTGCGAAGTAAGAATGCCCACAATCGCGTCCGTGCCCCCCAACACCACATCGGAGTCCACGAAAGTGTAGTTGGTCACCAGCGAAAACGGGCGAAACCGGGAGCCGAGAAAGGCCAGATTCTTGCGGAACTCGAGTTCAACGCCCTGGTTGTTTGCGCCTTCGGCATTAAAGAAGCTTTGGCGCAGATCACTTCCGGTGCTCGGCTGGAGGAAAACTTCAATAGGATCCGACAAGCGCTTGTAAAAATAGCTCGCCGCCACCACCTCGTCACCGCCGAGGAACCACTCCCAGCGCCCGTCGAGGCTGTCGATCCGGGTGCGGCTCAGATCAGCATTTCCAACCGTGGTGAATCCGCCCAGAGTGTTCAGGAATTCAAAAGGCGACAGTTCCCGGAAATCAGGACGCGACACCGTTCGCCCGTAGCCAAACCGCAGGTTCTGGCGGCGGGACAGCGAGTAAATCAGGTTGACCGAGGGAAGCAGGTCGCGGTTGTCCAGGCGCGAAACGATGGGCACGGCGCCCGGCACCTTGGACTCACGGGTCGTCACGAGCATCTGCGCGTCCTCGATGCGCGTTCCCCCAACCAAACGCCAGCGGGGAGTCAAATTCACATCGGCCATCACATAACCGCCGTAAATATCCAGCGAGGCCTGGTAAGCGTCGGTAGTCCGGGTCTCTTCCAGGAGAATCAAGCCATTCGGATTGATGTTTTCCGGGGCGAAGATGACATTGGTCGGCTGGATCAACAGCGAGTTGGGCAGCCGGCTTTGAAAATAGCGGAAGCGGCGGGCGTTAAACTGCCGTTCCCGCTTCGTCGCCCGGAAACCTGTTTTGACCAAACCGGAGATTCCGCCGATGTAAAAAGGCTTGGAAAACTCCACCAGCGGCTCGTAAATGCGGTCGGTTAAGTCGTTGAAGAAACGCAGACCAGAGTTTTGGAGAGGCGCCCAGCGGAAGGTGCCATCGAAGTTCTGGGTCCTGATGGTCTCCCGCAGGTCGGGCTCATCGCGTTTGCTGTTGGACACCGTGAACTGCCAGCGAAACAAGCTGTTGCCGAGCGAAGCCAGAGCGTGTTCGCCCTCGAGGCCCGAGGACAACAGCCCGCGCTCGATCCAACGCAACCGCTGCGCTTGAATCGTCGAGTCCGTGGTGCCGTACAGGCCCTCGTAAGTCCTAGCTTCTTTATCGGAGTCCCGGCTCAGAGTATTGCGCCACACCAGCTTATGCGCCGGATTGATCCGGTACGCAAGGTTACCCACCGCTCCGAGGCGGGTCGCTTCATTGTTTGTCTCGAAGTTGTCAAACCGGCTGAAGAAAAAGGGCTGGTTGGCGGCTTCGAGCGCAAGAAACCGTTGGATTTGTACAAATCGTTGAGGGCTGTTGGTGAAGGTGACCGCGCCCACCAGACCAAACTTGCCGAAAGAGTCGCCGCCCGCGAGATTAAAAGTCTGAATCGGGCGCATGCTGTCGATCGGCTTCGGTTCCCAATTGCGCGAGAAAGCTCTACCGAAGGCTTGCACTTGATCGGCGGGGAAGCGGCCCTGGAAGAGGCGGTCGTCCCGGGGAATCAAGGATGGAATTGCGCGCGTTCCATCGTCGAAGCCAAAGAAATCCCGGCCGCCTCCGGCGTAGGACTGGAAACGCTGAAAACTGGTCACCGTATTGAAGCCGGTGCTGTAGCCGAAGCGAAACAGCCGCTTGGTGGGAAACTCGATGGTGTGCATCTGCACTAGTCCCGCCGAGAACTCACCCGGCAGATCCGGCGAGTACGTCTTGAGCACCTTGATCTGATCGATCAGCGCCGCGGGGAACAAATCCAGGGGGACGACGCGCCGCTCCGGATCCGTCGTAGGGAGCACGGAGTTGTTCAGCATCGTTGCACTGTAGCGCTCCCCCATGCCCCGCACGTACACATACCCGTCGCCGACAATCGACACGCCGGTTACCTTTTCCACTGCGCCGGCGGCGTGGGAGGCGACCGTTTTGCGGATCTCTTCGCTGGAGAGACCATCTGTCACGCTACCCGAGAGCTTCCGCTCGGCCAGCATCGCGGCGGCGGTGGCTTCCACGGCGCCCACCCTCTCCACCACGTCCACGGTCGTGACCTTGCCTTTGGCTACCATCACGGTGCTCGCTTCCGCCACCTCGCCCGCACGCACGACCAAGTCGGAAATTTCCGCGTCCAGATACTGAGGAGAGGTAAACACCAGCGAATAGGTTCCGGGGCGGACCTTCACCTGGAACCGGCCATCGGTGTCCGTGACCAGCGTCAAGGGCTGCCCTTTGAGGGAAACGTGCACAGCGCGCACCGGCTGACCGTTACTCGCGTCGAAGACGGTTCCCGCGATCGTCCCCTGTTTGGACGAGTCCGCGGGCGCTTCGGCGGCGGCAGGCTGTGCGGCCAAACCCACAACGGCAAGCGCCGACAGGAGGAGAGAAAACAAAAAAAAGTGCTTCATGATAAACGAGCCGAGAAACGCTATTCAGCCACTCGGAAACTCACTTGATTGGAAGGAAGCCCATCAATCGTGACCACCAAAGGAACCTGGCCGGTGATATAAGGCTTGTCCGGCACCACGGCGTTGATCTGCCAGAGGCCGGGAAACTGCGGGGACAGCCCGCTGAAGAGAACTTGCGCCTCCTCGACGGAGACATAAACCTTGGTCGCGCCGCTGGCGGTGGCCAGCGTGCCAGCGGGCGGCACGGCCCCGTCCGGAACGGTGGGAGTCACTGCCCCTTGGCCCGTCGCGAAAATCTGAATCACTTGGCCGCGCCTCGCCGCAGCACCTTCCACCGCGTACTGTCCGGCTTGATTCAGGACGCCGCCCTGGCGCACCGGGGAAGCGCCGTCAAAGAAAATACCCGGCGAGACGGCAAAGATATCGGCCTCACCCGAGCCGATATCTGCGCCGCCGCGTTGCACGCGGATGCGAACCCGGCCAGGCTCGGTGCTAAACGGAACCACAAAAGCGACCGCCTGGGGAGTCACCGCGTATAGCGGCGCCCGGACCGTGCCGACCAGCACGCTGACTCCGCCCAGTTCGGTCGGCAACGGCACCGACGATGCGGCCGTGGTGGTGACACCCGCAAAGTCGCCGAAGGCCTGAGCGTAGGCGCCCGGCGCCAGCGGAAAGCCCTGCTCAAACCGGGCTCCGTTCACCACCACAATTCCGTTCTGGGCGTCCGCGGCTCCCACCGCCAGACACGCAAGCGCAGCAGTAAGCAAGGTTGCTCTCATCGAAGAAGTCCTTTGTGAGTTGAGAATCGGGCTGCAGGTAACGCGACTCGCGCTCCTTTCAAAATCGGCGCGCACTCAGAAAACCACCGGCGGGCTCGGTTCCATAACTCCTTCCCTCATCGCCAGGGTTCTTTCCGAAACTTCAACGTACCAGCCCGGTAATTACAAAAGAATGAATATTTGCTTGCGGATCTGTAAAAATCGCGCGCGCCTGCCGTGGATCCTGCCCGCGGCGAGACCGCGCGGGTGCGGCTTCTTTGGCGTTTAACCCCTTGAAGAATTCATGAGTTCCCTCCTAGAAGGCTTCGTGAGGCGCAGACGGACTGATCGTGCGCTTGGTGGAATCGAATGAGCGGGCTTTGCCCGATTTCTAATGAGGCAACTACCGGAGTTCGATCACCAGCGTACGATACGGCCGGCGGCCGAGATTCGTGAGTTGAGGCGCATCTTCGCCTCTCTCGTGCCAGATCACGTCTCCCGCCTTCCGGTGGCGAATCGTCTTCTCGCCAGTCGTGGAATCGATCCGCTCGTAAACGCAATCATCCAGGAAAACAATCACTTGGCTGGCTGGCCGCGTGTGCCGGGGACGGGGCACGCCGGGCGGGTAAGTGACTTGGGTCACCTTGACGCGCGAGTTCTCCAGCTTGACTTCGGCAGGGAGGGGCGCCCACGCGGCGGCGGCCAGCAGGAAAACCGCGCCCACCACCACCGCCGCGGCGGCCACTCCGAACCGCCTCGCGCGCCGCGTTTCCCGGCCGGCGGACGGGTCAGGCAGATTGAGGAGCATATTCTTTCCGCACCAGAAATAGGTACGCGGCGATGCCCAGCAGGAGAAATACCCAGATCGCCTGCATCGGCGCGTCATAACTGCCAGTCTTCTCCTTCAGCCAGCCGGTGAGAATCGGGGCCACAATGCCGGGAAGGTTAGCGGCGCAATTCTGGATCCCCACGATGCGGCCGATGGCGCCCCCCGGAATGAGCGTCTGCGTCAGCGCCCAGTAGTTGGCGGTGGCCAAACCCAGACCGCTCAGCGAGAACACGGCGAAGAAGAGGGCTACCGCGTGCGAATCGGAAAGCGCCCCGAACACCTCGGTGGACGCAATCACGAAGCCGGCGATCGTAAAAGCCTTCCTCACCTTGACCGGGTCGCCGCCGCGGGCGATCCGCCGGTCGGCGAGCCATCCGGCGACCGCGGCCATAGTGGCCATGCCGCCGAAGCTGAAGAACTGATACAGGCCCATCGAATTCAACGACATGCCGCGGCGCTCGACGAAATAGGCCGGCATCCAGGTCATGCAGAAATAAACGAAGTACATGTAGCAGAACGTCCCGATGATCGTCCCCCAGATCACGGGGCTGGCCATCATTCGGCCGAAGGACACCGGCGGCGCTCCGCCCTTCGGCGCCTGCGCCGTCTCGCGGGCGCGGTCGTCATTCTTCACCAGCAGCATCCAGGGAATCAGCCAGACGAGTCCGCCAAGACCCAAAATCAAGAACATCGCCCGCCAGCCAAACGACAGAATCAGCCAAGCCGCGATGGGCGCGCCGATCGCGGGTCCGATTTTGGTGCCGGTCATGTACATGCCCACTGCCAGTCCGCGCTCCTTCTCGCTGAAGTGAAAGCGGATCCAGCGCATGCTGGCAGGCGTGACGACGCTCTCGCCCACCCCCAGCAGGAAGCGCAAGGTGAACAACTGGCCGAACGAACGGGTCGCCGCCGTCGCGGCGGATACCAGGCACCAGAAAAAGAAGCCAATCGCGTAAGGGAACTTGACGCCGTAGCGGTCCACCAGCCATCCGGCGGGAATCTGAAGGAATGCGTAGGACCAGAAAAACGCCGAATTCAGGCTGCCGCGTTGGGCATCGGTCAGGCTGAAGAAGTCCTTAAACTCAGGCACGGCCAGCGCCACCGAAAGGTTGGTGCGGTCGACATACGCGATGATCATGCCCAGACTCAAAAGCGCGATCACGGACCAGCGAAGCAGATTGGATTCTTGCACAGCGCCTCCGCCGGATGCCGCCGAGGACTTGGATGCGGTCGCCATTCGGTTCCCAACAATATCACACCGCTCGCCTTGCGGACACCGGCGGCGGCTGACACAATGAAAACGCAGTCGCAGCAGTCGTGCTGGCCATCCAGGCCAAAGGCAAACCGCATGCAGCTTCGTGTACTCGGTATCATCCTCGCCGGCGGCAAGGGAACCCGCCTGTACCCCCTGACCAAGGAACGCGCCAAGCCGGCCGTTCCCTTCGGAGGCAAGTACCGGATCATCGATTTCGTCCTGAGTAATTTTGTCAACTCCGGGATCTACTCTCTTTATGTTTTGATTCAGTTCAAGAGCCAATCCCTCCTGCAACATCTCAGCGAGGGCTGGCAATTCGGCGGCATCCTTAAGAACCAATTCATTATTCCGGTGCCGGCCCAGATGCGCTCGGCCAACGAGTCGTGGTACCAGGGCACGGCGGACGCGATCTACCAGAACATCAACCTCATCGAGCAGACCGATCCGGAAGTAGTGGCCATCTTCGGCGCCGACCACATCTACCGCATGGACATCGCCAGCATGATCGAGTTCCACAAGGCGCGCGAGGCGCAGGTTACGGTGGCGGCGATTCCGGTGGAGCGGCGCTTCGCCGCCGAGTTCGGCGTGATCGAGACCGCCCCCGACGGGCGGATTATCGGCTTTCACGAAAAACGCGCCGACGCCCCGCATATCCCCGGACAGCCGGACAAAGTGTTCGCGTCCATGGGCAACTACATTTTCAATACGCGGCTGTTGATCAACGAGGTGTGCGCCGACGCCGCCGCGGTGGGCAGTTCCCACGACTTCGGACGCGACATCCTGCCCTCGCTGGTGGGCCGCAGCGCCATGTATGCCTACGATTTCACAACGAACCGGATTCCCGGCGATCCCCTCGGGGTGCAACCGTATTGGCGGGACGTGGGAACGATCGACGCCTACTTCGAGGCCAATCTCGATCTCCGCGCAGTGACGCCGGCGCTGAATCTGTTCAACAAAAAATGGCCAGTGCGCACCGTGGGATATCCCGATCCGCCCGCCAAGTTCACCTTCGACGACGAGAACCGCCGCGGACAGGCCATCGACTCGATTGTTTCCGGCGGCTGCATCCTGTCGGGCGGCATGGTCAGGAATTCTGTGCTTTCGCGGGGCGTGCGGGTCCACTCGGGCGCCGTGGTCGATCAATGCGTTATCCTGGACAACTGCGATATCGGACGCCGCGCCAAAGTCCGCCGCGCCATTCTGGACAAGAACGTCCGGATTCCGGAAGACGCGCAAATCGGCTTTGATCTCGAGGCCGACCGCCGCCACCACCATGTCACCGAAAGCGGCATCGTGGTTGTGGCGGGCGAGCGTTCGCAGGTGGAAGTCGCGACGTTGCACAAGTGAAACGCAACGCGCCGCCACCGCAGCGCGTCTCCGCTTCGGGGGAAGGGCCGGAAATGGCAGTCCTCGCTTGAACGATTTGCCGGAAGGGAGGATCCGAATCACACATGAAACGCGCAACGCTCCACACGGCGGCGTTCCTGATGGGCGCCCTGTTTTTCCTGGCGGGAACCGCCGCCGCGCAGACGCCGGCGGGCGAGTTAATCTTCGACGTGCGGAACGGCGATCAACGGGGCAAATTGATGCTCCAGGAGACCGAACTGGCGTTCGAATCGCTCACCGATTCCCGCCACTCCCGCACCTGGCGCTACGCCGACATTCGCGAACTGTCCCGCAAGGGACGGAAAGAAATTCGCGTCCGTCCGGTGAAAGGATCGCGGTATGACTTTCAGTTGAAGGACCGCAAGGAGCGCGACCAGATCTACGACCTGATTGCGTCCCGTATTGTCAGCGCCCGGCGAACCGGCAGATAGAGCGGGGATCGGCGCGGGCCATTGCGGTACGGGCCCCCGTCGTGCTTCGCTGAGGGGGAGATGAGCGACGACCGTGTTTCCGAGGGATTGCGCCGCGCCCTGGATTTGCCCGAGTCAGAGTGGCCGGGCTTCCTGGACTCGTTCTGCGGCCAGGACCCGGACACGCGGGCGCACATCGAGCGGCTGCTGCAACGCTACCAGCAAATGGGCTTAAACATGGGTCCCGGCGTAGGAATCTCCACCGCGGCGCCGCCGCCAAGGCCCACGGGGCGGCGCGGCGCGGAACAAAAGGTCGCCTTCGCCGTGCTGACCCTGCTGGCGGCGGCCGCAGCCTGGTGGTTCGCCGCGCGGTAAGGCTACTGGACGCGTCTCCCCTCGCGGAACACCATCCGGATTCCTTCCGGCGCCGACTGCGGGTGTTCGTAGGTGGCCGTACCCGCCACCCGCTCCGGATCGAACACGCACAAGTCCGCGCGGGTTCCGGGCGCCAGCCGTCCGCGGTCGGTGATGCCGAAGCGCGCCGCCGGCTTGGCCGTCACCCGGTGAATCGCGTCCTCCAGGGTCATCCAGCGGCGGTTGCGGCAGATTTCCCCCAGCAGAAACGGGAAGGTCCCGTAGAGCCGCGGATGCGGACGGCCCTTCACATAGAACCCGTCGCTGATGATGCTGCACAACGGGTGGGTCAGCAGCGCGCGCAGGTTGTCCTCGCTCTGATTGAACGAAAGCATGTTCACGACGCCCTGTTCCTCCAGCAACAGGTCCAGGGTGGCTTCCAGGGGGTCGCACGCGCGCGCCTCGGCAATCTCGGCGAGATGCTTGCCCACCAGATCCTGGTTGCGGACTGAGCCCACTGCCGAGATATAGATATCCCGCCATTCCTGGGCCAGCACTATGGACTCCCGGATCCGCCGGCGCTCCTCCCGGTCCTGGAGGCGGGCCAGCATGGCGGGGATGCCGCCGTCCAAAGCCCACTGCGGCAGCAACTGGGTCAGCACGGTGCTGCCCGCCGTGTAGGGGTAGATGTCAAAGGCCACATCGATGCCTTCCTGCCGCGCGCGTTCGATCTTTTCGAGCGCGGCTTCCTGCAAATGCCAGTTGGCGCGGCCGACGGCTTGCAGATGCGAGATCTGGAGGCGCGCGCCGCTCGCCCGCGCCAGTTCCAATTGCTCGTCGATGGATTCCAGCAATGCGAACGAATAGCTGCGCATATGCGTGGCATACAACTTCCCGTGCTTGGCGACGACCTTGCACAAGCGCACCAACTCCTCGCGGGGAGCGCTCGAACCGGGCGCGTACATCAGCCCCGTGGAAAAGCCTTGCGCGCCCTCCGAGAGCGCCTCGGCCAGCGCGCCCTCCATGGCCTCGAGTTCCCGCGGTTCCGCCGGACCCTGCCGCGCTCCCATGTGCGCAATCCGCAGCGTTCCGTGACCAACCAGGGAGATGACGTGCACCAGTTGGGAGCGGGCGGCAACGTCAGCCAGGTAATCGCGCGCGCTCGCCCAGCGCCACGCATCGTCTCCACAGAAGATCCCGTTCGCGAATTCGTGCACCGCCGCCAGGTCGGGCCCGCAAGGGTAGGCCGAGAACCCGCAGTTGCCGACCACCTCCGTCGTCACCCCCTGCTGCGACTTCACGCGCTCGCCGGTGAGGACCTGAAGGTCCGAATGACTATGCAGGTCGATGAAGCCGGGTGCAATCACCAGCCCCGCGCAGTCCACCCGCTCGCAATCGGTGGGAGCTTCGACGCGCCCCACGGCCGCGATCCGGCCCTCTGCGACCAGCACGCTGCCCGGCGTCCGGGGCGCCCCCGTTCCGTCTATGAGAATTCCGTTTTCCAGTAACAGCACGTGGCAATTGTCGCAGATTCCACGCACCGGGGGAGCGGTGCTTCCGGCCGCGCCGGGTGATACGATCGCTGAACATGAGCGAACCCCTTCTCCGCCGGAGGTGGCTGGCCGCCGCGCTGGCCGCCGCTCCCGCGGCGGCTCACGAACTGGCGCGCGCCGGCCGCGGCTACGCCCTCGCCCGCAAAGTGCGGCTCTGGGAGAACACCCGCAAGGAGTTTCGCGAGGCGATCGAAAGCGGGGCCCTGCGTCTGGTCATCGTTCCCACCGGCTCCACCGAGCAGCATAACGAGCATCTGGCGATGATCCACGACACGGCCAGCGTCACCCTGGTGGCGGAACTGGCCGCGCTCCGCCTGTACCCAAAAGTTCTGGTGGCGACGCCCGTCTCCGTGGGCATCTCCCCGCACTGGATGGACCGCAAGGGCACCCTGACCTTACGGAAGGAAACCTTTCTCGCCGTCGTGTTCGACATTTGCGACAGTCTCCGCACGCACGGCGTAACGCGCATCCTGATTCTGAACGGCCATGGCGGAAACGTGCGGCCCCTGAAGGAAAGCCTGGCCGATTTCCGGGAAAAACTGCGGATCGACGTGCAATTTCATTCGTATTGGGATGCGTACTCACCGGAGATCGTGAAGAAATTCATGGAAAGCGGCAAAGTTCCCGGCCACGCCGCGGAGTTCGAGACCTCGTTCGCCATGGCCGCCTTCCCCGAGCGGATCCACTGGGAGGGAGTCGACTACGAAAAAGTCAAAGGGCGGCTGGGAATCCGCGATCCCCAGTCCGCCAAACAGGACGAGGAATTCGCCCGGGAAGCGCGCTGGGCCACTACGGCTACGGGAGAAGCCATGATCGGCATCGCCGTCGACTGGCTGGCCGGCCGGCTGGAAAGCATGCTCGCCTAGGGCCACGGCATGCCGGCAACCGAGTGGGGCTGGCAGATCACGGCCGCGGAACTGGAAAGCTGGATCCTCTACGAAGACGAGGAGATTCTGGCGCTGGACAAGCCCGGGCTGGTGGTCTGTCACCCTTCCAAGCACGGGCCATGGTCCAGCCTGGCCGGGGCCGTGCGCGAACAGTGGAAACTCCCGCGGGTGCACCTGCTGTCCCGGCTTGACCGGGAGACCAGCGGCGTCGTGGTCTTTGCGAAACAGGCGGCGGCCGCCTCGCGGTTGCAGCGCGCCGTGACGCGCGGGGCGGTCCGCAACGTCTATCTGGCGATCCTCCGCGGGGAGCTTACCCAGAGCGTCCGCGTCGAACGGCCGTTGGCCCGCGACCCCAGCGCGCAGGTCTCCTTTAAGCAGCGCACGGTGGATCAGCCCGCCGGGGCCGCCGCCGAGACGGAGTTTATTCCCCTGGTCGCGGGCGGAGGATACACGCTGGCCCGCGTACTGCCCCGCCGGGGCAGGCTCCATCAGATCCGGGTTCACGCCGCGTGGATTGGGCGGCCCGTGGTTGGGGACAAGCTCTATGGCGACGGCGAGGAGATTTACCTGGCTTTCCTTCGCCACGGGTACACCGCCAGCCTGGCGGCCCGCCTGGATCTGCCGCGGCAGGCGCTTCATCGTCTGGAAGTAGAGATCCAGAGCCTGCCGCGATTCCGCGCCCCATTTCCGCCTGATCTGGACGCATTTTGCCGCGAGCGCCTGCCGGAGGAGGAGTACCAGCAGGCGCGCTCCCGCGAGTTCTAGAACTTTCCGGCCAGTGCTCGGACGAAATCACCTAGAACTAAAGGGCAGTAACCAATTCGGGAAACTAATGGTGGAAATCACTGGGATTGGGGTTGGCGTGAATCGTATACTAGTAATTTGGATTCGCCGCTCCTGTTGAACGGCCCGGGGCGAGCGCACGAGCACCATGGGCCTGGACGCGCAAACCCGGTTTCAGCGCTGGACGCCTGCTTTCGCGTTCGGCTACTTCCTCCTGCTGGGGATGACGCTCTGGCAAGTGGCGGCATTTCATCAAGGCCGCCGCTACCTGGGGTGGAGCGCGGTGCGAGGGGCGGAAGGCGTGCGCACCGTTTCGCTGGTCGCGCCGGGCGGTCCAGCCGACGGCGTACTCCAAGCCGGCGACCGTATCACGGCCTGGAACGGCTCCCGCGCCGCGGCGGAACTGGCGCCCTCACTGGCCAGCCGGGAATTGCAACCGGGGGATCACTACCGCCTTCGGGTGCGGCGCGGGGATGAGAATTTTGAAGTTACCCTTCCCGTTGGCCAGCGCGCGGGAGAAGGCTGGACGGCCACGGCCATCACGCATCTGGCCGTGTCGCTGGCGTTCTTCCTGGCGGGCTGGGTGCTAGCTCGGTTGCGGCCGGGCGACGCGGCGGCACGCTATACCGCAGCGGCGGGCGTGGCTGCCGCCCTTCACTTTCTGGCTCTGACGCTCAGCCCGCTGGCCGCCTATAACCAGGGTCCGTATGCGTGGAGCCAGTTGATCGTGAGCCTTGTCTACCCGGCTCACTTCCTGCTGGCCTTCCGTTTCCTGGAGCGTTTCCCGGCCTACGCTCCGTTATCGCGCTGGGGCCGCCGCTGGCGAGTCGCGCTGCACGGCTGGGGGGCAGCCGCGTGGCTGATCCTGCTTCCTTACCATGTTTCCTTTGTTCTTCCGCACGCTTGGGCGGTCGAGGTCTGGCGCGTCGACGGCGCACCGCCCTGGCTTTCCTTTCGGCTCTGGCTCACTACCGGTTTCGACGTTGCGGGCGCGCTCAGCCTTTGCGGATTGGCCGTGCGGAACTATCGCTTGTTCCCTCAACCCGCCCTGCGCGGGCGGCTGAAGTGGATTGCGGCGGGGTCGCTGGCGGGCATCGCGCCGCTGGGGTTCGCGGGCCTGGTGGACCTGTGGGAGACCTGGATGGGCGCCGCCTGCGCGTGCAACCGCTCCAGCGTCAACTTCCTCACGGTGCTCACGCCGTTGAGCATCCTGTACGCGGTGGCGCGCCATCGCGCTTTTGGCGTCAGCGACACCCTCCGTTACGGTTTGAAGCATCTGCTGGCGCGGCGTCTGGTCAAGCTGGCGATGCTGTTGCCGGCCCTTTATTTGACCTACCAGTTCGCCACCAAGGCCGATCGGCCGGTAGCCGAAGTGCTTTGGGACAACTGGCTGGCCGTGGCGACCTTCTTGGCGACGATCGTCCTGCTGGAGGTGCGGGATCAACTCCTCGCCGCGCTGGACCGGCTGTTTTTCCGGGAGGCGGCGGCGTCGGACCGGGCGCTCGAGAGACTGGTCCAAGACCTCCAAGGCGCGCCCCTGGGACCCGAACTGCCGCGCCTGGCCGCGGAAGGCCTCGTGCCTCTGCTGCGGCCACAGTGGCTGTTGCTTGCCCAGCTTTCCGAGGGCCAGTATGTGAACGCGGTGCATTTCGGCCGCCGCAGTTTTCCCGCCTCGGTCAACGTCCCTCCCATGCTCGCGGCGCGGTTCGCCCGGGAGTGTCTGCTCCGGATCGGCGACGACGCCCCGCCGCCCCCTGGCTGGGCGTGGCTGCGCGAGGGCGAACAGGCGCTGGCCGCACCGATCCGCGGTTCCGGCGACCGGTTGCTCGGTCTCCTGCTGCTGGGTGACAAGCAGTCCGGGCGCCCTTACCTGCCGGCGGAAGTCAGCCGGATCCGCGAGATCGCCGCGTTGCTGGGCGGCCTTTACCAGAGCCTGGAGCTGCTCCAACAACAGCAGCAGACGATGGAAGCCAAGATCCGCGCCGAGACCGCCAGCCGCATGAAGAGCGAGTTTTTGGCCACCGTGAGTCACGAGATCCGCACGCCGATGAATGGCATCATCGGCATGGCCGAGCTGGCGCTGGCGACGCCGCTCAACCACGAGCAGCGCGAGTATCTGGAATACGTCAAACAGTCTTCCGAATCGCTCCTGCACGTGTTGAACGACGTGCTGGATTTCTCCAAAATCGAGGCGGGCCAACTCGATTTGGACCCCCGGCCGTTCTCGATCCGCAAGTGCGTCCAGGACGCCATGCGCACCTTTCTGTTCAGCGCGATTCAGAAGAAACTGACGCTGGTCGAGCGCTTGCCCGAAGACCTGCCGGCACTGGTGGTAGGCGACCCGCAGCGCCTGCGCCAGGTGATGGTCAACCTGCTGAGCAACGCGATGAAATTCACTCCGCGGGGCAGCGTGACGCTGGCCGTCGAGCAGATCGCGCCGGACCTGTTTCGGTTTTCGATTTCCGACACCGGCATTGGCATTCCTCCGGAAAAGCTGGAGACCATTTTTGAACCGTTCCGGCAGGCGGAACGCTCGACCGCCCGCGAGTATGGCGGCAGCGGCCTGGGCCTCGCCATCTGCGCGCGTCTGGTGCGGCTGATGAACGGCGAGATTTGGGCCGAAAGCGAATTGGGAAGGGGCAGCACGTTCACCTTCACCGTGGAACTGACTCCCTTGCCAGAGCCGGCCGCCGCCGCCGAGGTAGTTCCGCCTCCCAGCACCGTTCTCTCCTCGCCGCTGCGCATTCTGGTGGTCGAGGATAACCGCGTGAACCAGTTAGTGGCTGAGGGCATCCTGCGGCGGGGAGGGCACTCGGTCCAAACCGCCGCCAACGGACTGGAGGCTCTGCGCCTGGCAAGCGGCGGGGAATTTGATTTGATCTTGATGGATCTCGAACTGCCCGGCATGGACGGGATCGAAACCTTGCGGAAACTGCGGGAAGCCGAAACGGGCTCCGCCCAGCGAACTCCCGTGGTCGCCCTGACCGCGCACGCCATGCGGGCGGACCGCGACCGCTGTCTGGCGGCCGGCATGGATGCGTTCGTCACCAAGCCGATCCAGCCCGAAGTTCTCTTGCAAACCATTCGCGATTTGACCGGCGACCAGAAGGCGGCTGGTCCGCCGGCTTGATTTAGCAGCTCGCCTGCCGCACGCGGCCCGCCGGGCTAGGAACCTTCCGGCTGATCATACCCCCGCAGCCGGCGCACCCAGATGTTGCGATAGCGCACGGGCACGTCGTGATCCTGCAAACCAAGCGGTTCCTCGTCCCCGTGGGGCTGGTAGGTTCCCACCACTCGATGCGCCATGCGGCCGATGATTTGCTGCCGGTGATGCACCAGCACGCCGTTCTGAAAGACCGTCACGTACGCAGGCTTGACCAGCCGCTGGCCCTCGAACTTCGGGGCCTCAAAAACAATGTCGTAGCTTTGCCATTCGCCGGGCGGGCGGGAAGCATTCACGAGCGGCGGCCACTGGCCATAGATCGAGCCCGCCTGCCCATCGGCATACGTGGGATTGTTGTAGGAATCGAGCACCTGGATTTCATAGCTGTTCATCAACAGGACGCCGCTATTGCCGCGCCACTGGCTGGCGCCGTCGATTTCCTTCGGACTGGCCCATTCGATGTGCAACTGGATGTCGCCGAATTTCTCTTTCGTCAGGAGGTCGCCGGAACCCGGGACGATCTCCATGTACCCGCGCTCGACCTTCCAGGCGCCCGCGGTGAGTTGCCCCCCCTTGCGGCGGTTGACCCACTGCGACAAGTTTTTTCCGTCGAAGAGCACGATGGCGTCCGACGGCGGCTTGGAACAGTCGGCGCCCGGGGTCACCACCGGCGGGCGCGGGCGGTCGAGATCGTGCACCAGCCACTGCTGGCCTGGCAGTTGGGGGGTATCCTTGTAGCCCAAGGGCGCGGTGCGGTTTGCCTTCGGCTTCGAATCGGCGGCCCAGATCGCAACGCCCAGCACGACGGCAATCCCCGCCCACGCTCTCCAGAATCCGACCCGTTTCATGTGCTACCCCTTTCCGATGGAATCCTCAGGTTACCAAACCATCGTTCACGGGTAGCGCAGCTCGCCGGCGCGGATCGCGACGCGGAGCCGGTTCTGGCGGGGCGGCAGCGGGCAGGTGGCATAGGGAGTGAACGCGCAAGGGGGGTTGTACGCCTTGTTGAAGTCCAGCACCACTCGCCCATCCCGCGGCGCGTCCGCGTACAGAAAACGCCCCGCCGGATAGGTCTCCGTCTTGCTGGTGGCGTCCTGAAAAATAAAGAACAATTGCGGTCCTTCCTGGATCGCCTCCAGCCGGACCGTGGCGCCCTGCCAGGCGAACTCCGCATAGCCCGGGCAGGGCATCTCTTCCACCGTGCCCAGGATGGTGGGTACGGAAATCGTGCGGCCCTCGGGGTACCGCACGAAAGTGGCCACCACCCGGGCTTCCGGATTGACTGGAAACCACCGCAAGCCCCGGAAGGCGCGCCGCCGCTCGCTGTCGCGGTTGAGCAGGCGCACGCCCAACCGGTCCCCGCGTTTGATGACGAACATCTCGAGGGGGCCTGCGGAAAGCTTCGTCGGTTCGCCGGAGGTGTCCGGGCGTAGTTCCAGACGGTCCACCGGTTTCCCCTGGCTGAGCACACGGACGCCGGGCTCGGCGGTGAATCGCACCTGCCCGCCGGTCAGGGTAAACACGCCCAGACGCGGCGGCGCGCCGGCCGGGAGCGCAATCCGCAGCCCGGGATCCCCTCCCGCCGGATTGTCGCCCGGCCGCAGCCAGAACAGCCCCTCGACCGTCAGCCAGCCCCCGTCGGCTTTCAGCCTCTCCTCGCGGCCGCGGCGCCATTGCTCGATCTCGCCGGGATAGGAGGCGCCTGCCGCGCAACAGGCGGCCAGTAATCCGCAAGACCAACTTCGGATGCCCGCCATCGCCCTATTCCACCACAGATCCGTCCGGTTTAAATTGCGTGCGCGTACCCGGTATCTCTAATCTTAGAGAGCGGCGTGTACGTTCCGGATTCATCAGCATTGGTGGCGGGCGCGGAAGGGTTCTTCAACGCCGAACTGATCGGGGGACTGGCGTGGCTAGGCGAGGTCCTGGAGGCGCAGATCCCTCGCCTGGACCAGCAATTTCGGCTGCGGCTGAGGCGTGCCGGAGGGTACGACGCCAAGCAGATCAAGGCGCTGTCGGCGATCACCGTGGGCGCCGCGGCCCGCATGATCCGGGAAAACTCTCCTCCGGAAGCTCTGCTGGAACAGATCAACTACAGCGGCCGCCGGTTGGCGAAGTTGAATCTGTCGCCGCGCCAGGCCCTGGAAGCGCTAAAGGTCTACGACGGCGTCCTGGAACCTGCGCTTCGCAAAGCCCCACCCGCCGATCCAAGGTTCGCTGCCGCCCGGGAACGCTATTCGTTCTGTGTCGCCCTGGGCCTGAACAACGCCTTTCACCTGGTGCAGCGGGCCGAAGCCGACGCCTACTATCAGCTCTTCCAGGCTGAACTGGAGGCTAAGAATCTGGATGAACTGCTGCTCCAGTTTCTCAACAACCTGACCGCCGTGTGTCAGGCGCAGGCGGGCCGCCTGCTGCTGTTCCGGGACGGCGGCGGAACCTGCTGGGCGAAAGCGGCCACCGGGGAAAGCGGCGGGGATTGGCAGCCGCCCAAAGTCGCCCGCCGCCGACTGGAACAACTCAGCCGGACGCGTTATATCCGCCAGGGAGAACGCGCCGAGAGCCTCATTCTGGACAAGGCGATGGCCAAGCTGCACCGCTCCTTCTGGTCCGTGCCGCTGGTCGCCCGCGGGTCGCTGGCCGGAGTCATCCAATTGGGTTTTTCCACGGAGCGAAGCTGGCTGCCTCGCGAACTCCACCTGCTGAACGGAGCCGTGCAGCAGTGTCTCCAGGCGGCGGAAAAGGCCCGCCTAGTCCAGGACTTAGGCACCCGCGAGGAGCAAATCCGGCAGCTCAGCGAGCACATGTGGCAGGTGGAGGAAGAGGAACGGCGGCGCATCAGCCGGGAACTGCACGATGAGGCCGGCCAGTCCCTGCTGTTCATCCGGCTCCAACTGGAAATGCTGGAGCGAGTCCTCCCGGACGAGGCCCGAGGCAGACTGGCGGAGATCCGGGACGTCACCGAGCGGACCATTGTCGAGATCCGGCGCATCATTGCCGCACTCAGCCCGTCCGTGCTCGAACAGTTGGGATTGGTGCCGGCCCTAAGGCAATTGACCGCCCGGTTCCGGAGGATGCACCCGGTGCGTGTTAGGCTACACGTGCCACTGAAGTTAGGCCGCCTGCCGCGAGAGGCCGAGATCATCACCTACCGGCTGGTTCAGGAGTGCTACAACAACATCGCTAAACATTCTGCCGCATCAACCGTAAACATTTACCTGAGATCTACCGATAGATACCTAGAACTTCGCGTAGAGGACGACGGAGTTGGTTTTGAAGTCGACTCGGCGCTGAAAAAACGGAATTCGTTTGGCTTATCTGGCATGCGAGAGCGCGTCACGCTGTTGGGCGGAAGCCTGGAGATCCAAAGCAGCAGGGGCCGGGGGACCGCGGTTAAGGTTTCGCTGCCCCTTAGGGGACGGAAAGAAACCCGAGCCAAGGATGCCTCGGCGCGGACAAGGACGTAAGCCCAAGACTCCTCAGTGGGTTAAGGGAGAATACGTACACGGGATGCCGGGCCATCGATTCAGAGGAGAGAATGAGGAATATGGCCAAGACTCGAGTTCTGCTGACGGATGACCATACTTTGTTCCGGCAGGGAATCAAGACTCTGATTTCCGCCGAAGCGGATATGGAGGTCGTGGGAGAGGCGGGCAACGGTACCGACGCCGTGACCAAGGCGGCCGAGGTCCGGCCGGACGTGATCCTGATGGATATCGGCATGCCCGGCTTGAGCAGCTTTGAGGCCACCCGCCAGATCAAGAAGAACCGGCCGGAAACCAAGGTGCTGTTTCTCACCATGTACGACGATGAGGATTACCTGGTCGAGTGCATGGAGGTAGGCGCCAGCGGTTATGTGCTGAAAGACAGCCCCGCGGCGCAACTGGTGGCGGCCATCCGCGACGTCCAGCGGGGCGGCAGCTATCTGAGCCCGCGCATGCTGTCCCAGCTCGTGGACGACTTCCGGTCGCGCATCAAGTCGGCGCACCGCCTGCCTCGCTTTGCGACCTTGACTACGCGCGAAAAGGAAGTCCTGAAACTGCTGGCGGAAGGCAACTCGGTCAAGGAGATCGCCTGCGGACTGAAGTTAAGCGTCAAGACCGTGGAAGCGCACAAATTCAACCTGATGCGCAAACTGGATATCCACAACAAGGCGCAACTGGTCCAGTACGCCATTCAGAAAAAGATCATCAAGATCCCGCTGGCCGGGTAGCGCAGGTCGCCACGGCCTTGCAGCTTTCTCGCCGCCTGCCGCGCGGGCGTCGCGCCGCGGCAGGTGAGGTGTCCGGGCATCTGGGACGTGTTCGGCCATGCTGCCCCGTTTGCCTTTTCGCGCCCGGCGTCAGACGGCGGGCGGGAAAACGCCGTTTCCACCCATGACAATCGCTTCCCGTTCGCTGCCAAACCGCGCCACTTTGCCTTCCACAAAGACCCGCAGCGCCATCGTCAGCGCCGCCTAGGTGTCATCAGCCAGATCGATGCCGGTTTGCGGCGTCTCCCCCGTGCGCACACAGCGCAGAAAATCGCGCTGCCCGCTTCCCTGCCCCGCCCCCGATCGGCATCAACTCGCCTACGCGCTGCTCGCGCACCGCAAGGCGCTTCCCCCAGGCAGGAGGGCATTGCCGGAGTCTATCCCCTTTTGTTCTGCGGATCAGGCGCGGAATCCACGCAGCGGCCTCGGTACGTGTCGGCGCCCGGGCGCTGTGGCATAATTCCGGCATGGCCGGAGGCGCGGCGGCAGTGTTGCCTTCGGAGGTAGGGGGCGGGCCGGTGCGCGAGCCGTTTCGCCTGGACGCCTCCGGGTTGATCGACGTCGTCGAACGGGCATTGCATGCCAACCAAACCGAATGGATCTTCCTCCGTGAGTTGCGGGTCGGGACCGGACGGGGCAACCAGGCCGCGCAGCGGGTGGACGCGTTTGCGCTGAATTGCTATCCGCACCTCGGCATGAAGCGGATCTGCTACGAAGTGAAGACCGCGCGTGCGGACCTGTTGGCCGAACTCAAACAGCCGCTCAAGCGGCGCATCGGCATGCGTTACTCCAACGAGTTTTACTTCGTCACGCCGCCGGGAGTCGCAACCCTGGGGGAGATCCCTAGCGAGTGCGGCTGGCTCGAAGCCGGGCAGGCGACGCCGGCCGCCTGGCGGACGATGATCTCCAGCCACGCGGGTTTCTTCTACTACGAGCCGGACCGGGAGACTTACTGCCTGATGCGGGTGGCCGCCCCCTGGCGAGATACGCCCGGGCCTACCTGGCAACTGCTGGCCGCCATGCTGCGCCATCAGCGGCGCGAACTCACCGAGAAACCACCGCCCCCGCCCGCGCAGCAAAAACTCGAGCTGGCGGAAGGCCGGCTAACGATTACAGGGAAATCACGTACTGGTTAAGAAGCCGGAGGCAGGCGCGCGGAGCGGCCCGCGGCCGGCTCCGCTGGGTAGCGCCAGGCGGCGCTGCCAGAAGGCGGCGAACAGACGTTCGTTCGCGTAATTGCCGAGGGTGATGAAGGGCGCCGCGACGCTCAGCGGCAGCAGCAGCGCGGTCCAAGGATGCTCCCGCAGCATCCCGCCGCCAATCGCGAGCACCGCCTGGGTCAGTTTCCAGTAGGTGCCGGATTCGCCGCGGACCCGGGCTTTACCGGCGCGAAGACCGGCGAAAAACTCTTCCTTGTTCCGCGCGCCCGGCACTTCGGTGTAGGTGCGGCCCGCGGCGTGCAGCGTATGCGCGTCGCTGCCCCCGATGGGGAGTTGCGCGTTGGCGCGCGCCATCCGGCGTGCCGCGCGGTTGCAGGTTTTCAGCATGTGGCCGTTGCGGGTTTCCACCAGCGGAAACCGTTGCTGAAACCAGCGGAAGTCGGCTTCCGAACGGCGGCCCGTCAGGCCCGAGAAGGCGTGGTTGATGCTGAAGAGCAACTCTCGCTCAGCCAGGTAGGCGAGGAGCGCGGGAAGGTCGTCGCGGCGGCGCTGGAGTTCCGTATGGTCACGTTCGGTGATGTCGTAGACGCCCATGTGAAACTCGTTGCCGTCGGGCGTGCGGCAGGTCACCTCCTCGCTGAGAAAGAAGTTGGGCAGGCTCCGCAGGCGCTCGGCGGCGTCGATCGAATCGTGGTCGGTGACCGTGATCAGATCCATGCCGCGGCCCTCCAGCCGTTCGCGGAGCGCCAACGGGTCGTTGTAGCTTTCCCGGCACCAGCGGCGCAGCACGGGAATCGTGCACATACCGGAATGCACCGTGTGCACATGCATGTCGCAGCGCATGCTTCCTTGTAACCGTGGGGAGGTTACAGGACGTTGACCGCCCGGCGAAACATTTGTTATCAGACATGTTCTGTGGCGGAAGTCGGGAAACTCCGGGTCCGCCATCCGCATCCGAGCGAAAGGGAGGCCGCCGCCATCGCCAAGCGTTTTCCGCCGCCGGGTAGGATCATTCCCGTGGAGGGAGTGGCGTTGCACGTCTATCCGCTGGGGAGCGGGACGCCTACCGTGGTGCTGGATTCGGCGCTGGGCGGGTCCTGCCTGACGTGGGCGCACGTGCAACCGAAGGTGGCCGAGTTCACCACGGTGTGTTCGTTCGACCGCGCCGGCCTGGGCTGGAGCGCCGCATCGCCCCGGCCCCGCACGGCGGCGAACATCGTGGAGGAACTGCGCGGCCTGCTGCGCGCCGCCGGCTATCCGCCGCCCTACATTTTGGCCGGCCACTCGTTTGGCGCCCTCAACGCGCGCGCCTTTTACGCCCGCTACCCGGCAGAGGTGGCCGGCCTGGTGCTGGTCGACGCCGCGCACCCCGAGGAATGGCTCGTCATGAGCGCGGCCAACCGCCTGCGCTGGGAGCGCGGTATGCAACTCACGCGGCGCGGCGCCTGGCTGGCGCGGGCGGGCTTGGCCAGAGTCGTGGCGGCGCTGGCGGGCACACGCGCGGCCGGCTGGGCGCGGACCGGCGTACGCTGGATCACCGGCGGCACGATCGACACCGCGCGCGGCAACACGATTCTCGCCCCGGTGGCGAAACTTCCGCGCGAACTGTACCCGGCCCTGAAATGGATGTGGACGCAGCCGAAGTTCTTCGACGCGCTGGCTGGACAAATCGAGCGTCTGCCGGAAAGCGCGCGTCAGGCTGCCGAGGCGCGGGACTTTGGCGACCTGCCGCTGGTGGTGGTGGCCGCCCCGGACCCGGACCCGGCGCGGGGCCCGCTCCACGAGCGCGCCGCTACGCTCTCCCGGCGCGGCCGTCTGGTCCTGGCCCGCCACAGCGGGCATTGGATTCCCCTCGACGAGCCCCACCTGGTGGTCGAGGCGATTCGCGAGGTGTGCGCCCAGGCCAGGAACGCGCCGGCGGGCCGTCCCGCTGGTCCACAATAGGGGGATGTCTCCTCCGCCGCCCCCAGCCGAGATGACGGTGAAGGCCGTCCTCACCGGCTTGCTGCTTGCTTTCGTCTTCGGCGCCGCCAACGCCTACCTGGGCATGAAAGCGGGGCAGACGGTGGCGGCCACCATTCCCGCCGCGGTGATCGCCATCGCGCTGTTCCGGTTGCCCCACTTCCGGGGCACGGTGCTCGAGCAGAACATTGCCCGCACGGCGGCTTCGGTCGGCGAGGCGCTGGTGGCCGGGGCCATTTTCACTATCCCGGCGTTCCTGCTGGTGGAACTCCACGGAGAGCGCTTGTGGACCAGCCTGCGGGCGCACTTATGGGAAGCCGCGCTGATCCTGGCGGCGGGCGGACTGATCGGGGTGTTTTTCATCATCATCCTCCGGCGGCCGCTCTGCGTGGACGCCGGCCTGCCTTGGCCGGAGAGCGTGGCCAGCGCGCAGATTGTCCTGGCCGGCCAGGAAGGCAGCCATGCCCCGCGCTACATCTTCGGCGCGATGGGCTTCGGGGCGCTGATCCAACTGCTCAAGAGCGACAAGGGCTTGCTGGTCTTTCGGGAGTACACCGAGGGGTTTCTTCCGTTTTCGCGCTCGGTGATCCAGCACTTCGATTTCCGCAAAGCGCCGCTGGCCGACGTCGCGCACGCGGGAGGCATCCCGTGGGCCACGCCGAACCTGTCGCCGGCGCTGCTGGGAATCGGCTACCTCATCGGACCGCAACTGGCGTCCATCAGCTTCGCCGGCGGCCTGTTCGCCTGGTGGATGCTGATCCCGCTGCTGCTGTTCTTTGATCCGGACCTGCCCGCGCGCCTGGGCGGCCAGGCGGGCGCGGACGTGGCGGCGTACACGGTCTGGTACAACGTGGTGCGCCCGGTGGCCGTCGGGGCGATGCTGGTGTCGGCGGGTTACACGCTGTGGCGGATGCGCGAATCGATTGTCCGGTCGCTCAAAGGCGCCTTTGCCGCCTCCGCGGCGGCGGCCCACCACGGCCGCGAACGAGAACGGACCGAGCAGGACATCCCTTCGCGGTGGCTGGTGCTCGGATCGGCGGCGCTGGCCGTGGTGGTCACCCTGATCTATCACGCTTTCACCGGTTCGTGGACGGCGGCGCTGACGGCCGCGGCGGTGATGAGCGTGGCCGGCTTTCTGCTCTCGGCGGTGGGCGGCTACCTGGTCGGGCTGGTGGGCAGTTCGAACCAGCCGGTATCCGGGCTGACGCTGTCGGCGCTGGTGCTGAGTTCGCTGGTGATGCTAGCCATCGGCGTCCGCGGGATGCCGGGCGTCGCGGCCGTGCTGGGGGTCGCCTCCGTGGTGTGCTGCGCCTGTTGCGTCTCGGGCTCGCTCATTCAGGACCTCAAGGCCGGACACCTGCTGGGAGGCACCCCGTGGAAAATGCAGGTGGTGGAACTGATCGCGGTGGTGCTGCTGTCCTTGTTCCTGATGCTCCCGATCATCGCCCTGCACGAGGCCAACCTGTCGACGGGCGGCATTGGGGGCCGGGCGCTGCCGGCTCCGCAAGCAGGCTTGATGGCGCAGTTGGCCAAGGGCATTGTGGGCGGGCAGATGGCCTGGGGATTGATCGGGATCGGCGCGGCGTTCGCGCTGGCGCTGATTCTGTGCGGGGCGCGCGCGCCCATGCTGATCTCCGTCGGCATGTATCTGCCGTTCGACACGACGTCGGCGATCTTCGCGGGCGGCGTGCTGCAAGCGATCGCCGCGCGGCGCATCGCCCGCGCGCCGGAGGCCTCGCGCGCCGCGGCCGAGGAAAAGGGAACGCTGCTAGCCTCCGGACTCATCGCCGGAGAAGCAATTCTGGGAATCGTGCTGGCGGTCGCCTTCCTGGCGGGCGGCCCCTCGCTCACCCGCCTGCTCACCGGCGCGGACCAGTTGCCTGGCTTCGCGGAGTGGGGCGGGTGGGTGTCACTGGCCGGTTTCGCGGCTTTAGCCTGGGTTCTGGTGCGGGTTCCCACCCGCGGGACAGGTTAGCGTTTCCGCCTGGTGACGGTCGGCCGGACTGCGCTTCCACGCCAGGTACAGGATCCCCGCCAGCACCAGAAACGGCGGCACCAGCAACACCACGATACCCAGGTTGAGCGCCTGCTGGCGGCTCGCTTCCAGCGCCGCGGCGTTGCGGAAACACATCGCGCATTGGCTCCATGCCGCCCCGGGCAGCAGGGCCCAGGCCCAACCCGCGCGGCGGATCATTGCGGGCGCAACTCCACCATCCGCGCCGCGTCCGGCATCAGCGCTAGCAGCGCCAGGATGATCGCGATCAGCGCGGGAAAGAGCGCGAAGAACAAGCTGAGCCGCTCGAATTTCAAATGCATGAAATAGGCGACGATCAGCACTCCCTTCCCCATCGACAACCCGATCAGCGCGGTCAGCATCAGCGCCGGGCGAAGTTGCACGCAGGCAAGCAAGACCTCGGCGGCGGTCAGCGCCACCAGGTTGAACCAGATCCGGTTGTACGTACTTAAGACGGCGGTGATGGCGGTCATGGGAAGACTCCGGCACGGCGATCCGGCGCCAGCCGGTAAACCTCTATGATAGTGGATGAGATGCCGCGCCGCGCCACTCTGGCTTCGCTGCTTTGGGCCATGGGAGCGGTTTGCGCCGCCGCGCAGGTGATCGAATTCGAATCCAACGGCTTACGCTACCAGACGCTGACGAAGGCAGGCGTTACCGTTATGTTCGCCCAGTTGCCGGGCGTGGTCCGCGACTATGCCATTCTCCAGGTCCAGGTGTCTAACGGCGGGACCAGCGCCTGCGTGGTGAAGCCGGAGGATTTCCAGTACCAGCGGGCGGACGGCCAGGTGGTTCGCGGCACGCCGGCGGTCCAGGTGGTGAACCGCCTGATCGAGCGGGGCAGCCGGAACGACGTGGTCAGGCTGGTTTCCGCCTACGAAGCGGCGCTGTACGGGATGTCCCGGATCCTGTCGACGAACGGTTATGAGCAAAGGCGGCAAGCGGCGCTGGCGGAAGTTTCCTCGACCAAGCTGAAGGCCGCGGCGGCAGCTTCGGCCATCGCCCTGGTGCCGGCCAAACTGGCCCCGGGACAATCCACCGATGGCGCGGTGTTTTTTGCCACCGCGGGCAAGCCACTGGGCCCCGGGCGCTTGACGGTGACCACGCCCGTCGGGCTGTTCGAGTTCGATCCCATTTCGGATTAAAGTTGAAACCGCGCGGCCCCAGCATCTAAGCTGGAAAGACACCTTTTCATGTTGCTGGCTGTCTTACTGTGGATCTTTACCGTCGTGTCGTGTCTCGCCTTTGCGGCGAAGCGCTGGTGGTTTCCCGGCGCGATCTCAACGCACGCGCAGGCCTACGACCAGCAGCTTGGCCTGACCCTTTGGGTTTGCGGAGCGATCTTCGTGGCGGCGCAATTGCTGCTGGGCTGGGCCGTCTACCGGTACCGCAATCGCGGCCAAAGTGTGCGATTCACCCGGGGCAGCAACCGTCTGGAGTTTGCCTGGACCACCGCCACTGCCGTGGTGTTCCTGGGTTTGATGTTCAGCGGCTTCGGCATCTGGGCCAAGCTGCACTTTGCGCGGCCGCCCGCCGGCGCGCTGCGGGTGGAGGTGATGGCCAAACAATTCGCGTGGTCCTACCGCTACCCGGGTCCGGACGGCAAGTTCGGCCGTACCGACGTCCGGCTGGTGAACGACGCGGCGGGCAATCCGTTCGGCCTGGACGAGCAGGACCCCGCCGCCAAGGATGACATCGTCGCTTCGGCGCTGCGGGTGCCCGAGAGGACGCCGGTGGTGCTGACCCTGCTGGCGCGCGACGTGATTCACAACTTTTTCGTCCGCGAGTTGCGGCTGAAGCAGGACGTGGTGCCGGGCATGGCGATTCCGCTGGCGTTCCAGGCGGACCGCCCTGGCAAGTATGAGGTCGCCTGTTCGGAACTGTGCGGCCTCGGCCACCACCAGATGCGGAGCCTGATGGAAGTGATGACGCGGGACGCGTTCGACGAATGGCTGCGGGAGCAGGCGCGATGACCCCAGCGGCCGTCCGTCCCGCCGTGGGGTCCCAGGGGTTCCTGCGGCGTTATGTCTTTTCGACCGACCACAAGGTGATCGGCATTCAGTATTTCTTCCTCGCGCTCGCCGCCGCGCTCGCCGGGGTCGCGCTGTCGCTGCTGATGCGCTATCACCTCACCAACCCGGATACAAAAGTGGGCTGGTTCGGCGCGCTCTGGCCGGACGGCGCGCCGGGCGGCGTCATGACGCCCGAACTCTATCTTTCGCTGCTGACCATGCACGGCACCATCATGGTGTTTTTCGTGCTGACCACCGCGCCGCAGAGCGCTTTCGGCAATTTCATTTTGCCGTTGCAAATCGGCGCGCCGGACATGGCGTTTCCCGTCCTCAACATGCTGTCGTTCTGGACCACCGCGCTGTCGTTCGCGGTGCTGCTGGCGGCCTTTTTCGTGGAAGGGGGGGCGCCGCTGTCGGGCTGGACCGCCTATCCTCCGCTGAGCGCGCTGGGCGCCATCACGGGACCGGGACAGGGACTGGGGCAAACGTTGTGGATCGTCAGCATCGCCATTTTCTGCGCGGCATCGCTGATGGGCGCAATCAACTTCATTACCACGGTCATCGACCTGCGCACCCGGGGAATGACGCTGCTGCGCATGCCCCTGACGGTGTGGACGTGGTTCCTCACGGCCATCATCAGCTTGCTGGCCTTTGCCGTACTGCTCGCCGGCGGCATCCTGCTGCTGCTCGACCGCACGGCGGGCACCAGTTTTTTCCTGCCGGCCGGTTTGCTGGTGAACGAGCAATTACTGGACCGCCGCGGCGGATCGCCCCTGCTCTGGCAGCACCTGTTCTGGTTCTTTGGGCACCCGGAGGTCTATATCGCGATCCTGCCCGGCATGGGCGTGGTCTCGACCGTGCTCTCGGTCTTCTCGCGCAAGCCGGTATTCGGCTACAGGGCCATGGTCTATGCCAGTTTGGCGATTGCGTTTATCGGCTTCCTCGTGTGGGGCCATCACATGTTCCAGAGCGGCATGAACCCGTACTCGGCGTTTGCCTTCTCCCTGCTCACCATGGTGATTGGCGTGCCGTCGGCGATCAAAACGTTCAACTGGCTGGGCACCATCTGGGGCGGGCGGATGGAGTTCACGACCGCGATGTTGTTCGCCCTGGGTTTCGTTTCCGTGTTCGTCACCGGCGGCTTGAGCGGCTTGTTCCTCGGCCAGTCCGCAATTGACATTTATTTCCACGACACCTACTTCGTGGTCGGGCACTTCCACATCATCATGGGGGTCGCTTCGGTGTTTGGGATCTTCGCCGCTACCTTCTATTGGTTCCCCAAAATGTTCGGGCGGCATCTGAGCGAACGCCTCGGCAAGGCGCATTTCTACGCGACGTTCCTGGGGGCGTACGCGATTTTCATGCCGATGCATTTCCTGGGCTTTGCGGGGAACCCCCGGCGGTACCCGGACTTCACCAACTTCGAGTTTCTGGCCGATCTGATTCCGTTGCACAAAGCCATCAGCCATGCCGCGTACTTTACGGCGGCCGCGCAACTGCTGTTTCTCGGCAATCTCGTTTATAGCCTGTGGCGTGGCAAGGCAGCGTCCGCGAACCCGTGGAATGCCACCACCCTGGAGTGGGCCACCGCTTCGCCGCCGCCGGAGCACAACTTCGACGAGGCCCTGCCGGTGGTTCAACACGGACCGTACGAGTACAGCGTGCCGGGCGCGGCGAAGGATTTTGTCATGCAGCACGAGCCGGCGGAATCCAAGTAAGACAGGAAAGCCCATGGCGACCTCGCTGACAACGGACGTGGTGCACGGCGGCGGCCGGCCGCCCGGCAGTCTGGGTGGCGGGGGAGGAGGCGGCGGCCGGGGACCGGGCGGCGGCGGGTCCGAGGGTCCGGGTTGGCAGCGCCGCGCTTCCTTCACCGGCCTCTGGGTGATTTTGGCGGCGATCATGATGTTCTTCGCCGCTTTTACCAGCGCGTTCGTCGTGCGGCGGGGCATCTCGGCGGACTGGGGCCACACGCCGCTTCCCGGTATTGTGTGGTGGAACACCGGCATCCTGTTAGCCTCGAGCGGCTTGCTGGAGTTGGCGCGGCGTTCGCTGCGCCTGGGCCGGCGCACCGCCTTCAATCGCTTCTGGACCGCCGGAACGGCGCTGGGAGTCGCCTTCCTCGCCATCCAGGTGGTGGCGTGGGAACAACTGAAAGGCGCCGGCTTCTACGTCAGCACCAACCCCAGCGCCGCGTTCTTCTACATCTTCACCGCCGCGCACGCGGCCCATCTGTTGGGGGGCGTCGTCGCGTTGATTTACGTCAATGTGCAGGCGTTGCGCCTGCGGCTTGGCCCCGGCAAGCGTACCGGGGCCGACCTGAGCGCCATCTATTGGCATTTCCTCGATGGGCTGTGGCTATATCTGCTGGCCATGCTCCACCTCTGGGGTTAGGACGGAAGCCGCGTGAGCACCACAACTCTCTCCACCTGGGCCGGAGGCCAGTCGCCGTTCGCGACGGGCCCGAAAAAGCTGGGCATGTGGCTGTTCGTCATCTCGGATTCGCTGACGTTCGCCGCCCTGCTGGTGTGTTACACCTACTTGCGCATGGCGTCGCCGGCCTGGCCGGCGCCGTTTCGTTTCTTTCCCAGCATTGTCCTGGCCAGCGTGATGACCCTCGTGTTGCTCTCGAGCAGTCTGACCATGGTGCGGGCCGTGGAAGCCATGCGCGCCGCGGACTCGCGCGCGGCGGTCCGCTGGCTGCTGGTGACGCTGGCGGCCGGCCTGCTTTTCGTGGGATTGCATCTGGGAGAGTGGAACAGCCTGTTCCGCGCGGGCGTGACGCCCTTCCGCAACCCTTGGAACGAGCCGCTGTTCGGCGCCACGTTTTTCACCCTGACCGGCCTGCACATGCTGCACGTGCTGGCGGGCGTCGTGTACCTGGCCGTGATGGCGGCGGGCGCCGCGCGCGGACGCTACACGCTGGTGGAGGTGGAGGTCAGCGGCTTGTATTGGCATTTCGTGGATCTGGTATGGATGTTTATCTTCCCGTTGGTGTACTTGATGTCCGCGCGCCTGTGAGCGCGCCTCTGCGCCTGCAAGGCGTCTTGGTGGACATGGCGACGCCGTTCGATTACACCGGCGCGATCTATCGCAGCAAGGTGGAGTTCAACGTGGCCAAGTGGAACCTGACCACGGTGGCGGGCTACCTGGTGGCCGGGTCCGCGGGAGAAGGACCGCTGCTCTCGGCCGCCGAGCGGATCGAGTTGTGGCGCATGGTGAAGGCCGCGTCCACGTTGAACTCCGGCCGGCCGCGGGCGCTGCTGGCGGGAATCGACAGCGCCAGCGTGGCCCAGGCGGCGGAACTGGCCGCCGAGGCCGCGGCGATCGGGTTTCAGGCGGTGGCCGCGCTGCCTCCCCGCTTCGATTTGCGGCGGGAGCGCCGCGAGGAGGTTATCCTGCTGTATTACCGGGCGCTTGCGGACCGGTCGCCGTTGCCGGTGCTGGTCCGCAACGAACCCGGCGTCACCGGCTTCGATCTGCCGGTGGATCTTGTCGCCAGGCTCGCCGACCATCCGAACATCGCCGGCCTGATCGACAGCGCCGCTGGTTCCGGGCGCACCCGTGCCCTTGCCTCGCGGGTGCGCAAGGAGTTTGCGCTGCTCGGCGGAGATGAGGCTGGTTTGTGGGACGCGCTGCAAGCCGGCGCGCAGGGAGCGGTGCTCCCCATCGCCAGCGCGGCGCCCTACGCCGCAATCGCGGTCTGGGAAGCCTATCGCACGCGCGAGGAGGCGGCGGGACTCGACTGGCAGGAGCGCCTGCGCACGGGCGCGGCCTGGTTCGGCCATTCCAGCGGCATCGCGGCTTTGAAATATGCCATGGACTTGAACGGCTACTACGGCGGTCCGCCGCGTCTGCCGAACCTGCCCTTGCCGCTGGAAGCGCAGCCGGGCGTAACCCAGGCGTTTGCCGATCTGAAAGGGTGACCGGCGTGCAAATTCCGTTTACCAAAGCCCACGGGGCGCTGAACGACTTCCTGCTGACGTGGGCGCGAGAGGCGGGCGCGCTCGACCGGGCGGCGGTGGCCAGAGCGATCTGCCACCGGCACGCCGGCATCGGCGCGGACGGGTGGATCGTCGTGTCGCCGGCCGCGCCCGAGCACGCCGAAATCGAGCTGTGGAATGCCGATGGCAGCCGGGCCGAGCTTTCCGGCAACGGCACGCGTTGCGCCGCGGCCTGGCTGGTCGACCTCGGCCTGGCGTCGGATTACGTCCAGTTGCGCACCGGCGCGGGTAGGAAGGAATTGCGGCTCCTGAGCCGCCGGGGTGCGGAATTCGCGTTCGAGATGAATATGGGCACGCCGGCTTTTCCCGCGGACGCGCCGATCCGCCTCCGCCTCCGGGACGGGGAGCGGGAGGCCGTGCTGGTGGACGTGGGCAATCCCCAATGCGCGTTTCCCGTCGAGAACTTCGATTTTGACTGGCGGGCGGCCGGCGCCGAGGCCGAGCGCCATCCACGGTTTCCTAACCGGACGAATGTATCTTTTTTTCGCGTCACGAGCCGGCGCGCGATCGAGGTGCGCTTCTGGGAACGCGGTGCAGGCGAGACGATGAGTTCCGGCACGGGTTCGACCGGGGCGGTCGCGGCGGCGGCGCGCCTCGGACTGGTGGACGACGAGGTGACGGTCGAAACGCCGGCGGGTCCGCTCTCGGTGCGGCGCGCGGGCGACTACTACCTCACCGGCCCCGCGGTGCTGATCGGTTCCGGTCGATTCACGCTGCCCGGCTGAGCGGTTGCGGATGAAGGGGAGCATCGCCCGGCGCCACCTAGGGCTCCACCAGGGCGAGCGCGCGAATGGGCGATCCCGTCCCTCCCGCGATCTTCAGCGGAATCGCCACAAACGTGAATGCGGAGACCCGGTCCGCGGCCAGAGCCTCCAAGTCAAGCGCCTCGATGATGTGGATGCCTTTCTCGACCAGGAAATGCGCATGTACCGGCATCTCGCTGGGGACGAACTCGAAGGCGATCGTATCCGAGCCGCCGGCAAAGATACCTTGGGCGCTTAACCAGCGGGCCGCGGCCTCGTTGATGCCCGGACCGCGCACTTCGGCGATATAGGCGGCGGGGTCGGTCCACAGGCGCGCCCAGCCGGTGCGGATCAACACCACGTCGCCGGCGCGAATCTCGACGGACTGCGCGGCGGCGGCCGCCGCCAGTGTTTCCGGCCCAATCGAAAAATCGATGGGCAGGATGTCCCGCCCTTCGTGCGCGGCCACGTCGACGAGCACGCCGCGCCGGAACAGCGGCCCGACCGTGTCGATGCTGAGGTGGCGCACGCCCCGCTCGAACGACTGCACCTGGGCGGCGGCGACGCCCCCGTGCAACAGGCCGCCGCGGGAGAAGTGGCACAGCGCGTCGATGTGGGTGCCTACGTGGCCGCCGAGTACGAACACCTCGGAGGCGGAGCTCACGTCGCCGCGCAGGTAATCTCCGTGGAGCTTATGCGGACAGTAGGCGAACGGCGGGTGGGACGGGTGATGGGGCATCCCCGGATGGTAGTCATGCGCCAGGTCGTAGCAGCGGGCGCGGGCCAAACGTTGATGTAGCGGTTCCGCCATCGGCCCAAGCATACCGCGGCCGCGTGCTAGATTTGGGAGCGGCATGGCATTCGGTCGCTGGATTCTGGCCGCAGCCTTCGGCTTGGCGGCGGTTTCCTGTTCTCCCAAACCTATGGCGGCGCCTCCCAAGGACATTCACTCTTACGCGAACCCGACGGTGGCGCGGGTAACGCACCTGGACCTGGACTGCGAACTGGACTTCGCGCAGCGCATCCTTACCGGGGCGGCCACGCTGGCCGTCGAGCGCGCCGGGGAGGGACCGCTGATCCTGGACACGCGGTCGCTCGCCATTCACGCGGCTGAAACGTCCGCCGACGGACGCACCTGGCAGCCGGCCCGGTTTGAACTGGGCGCGGCGGACCCCATTCTGGGCGCGCCGCTGACAATTGACTTGCCGCCCGGCGCCACCCGCGTGCGCATCACCTACGCCACCTCGCCCGCCGCGACCGCGCTGCAATGGCTGGATCCGGTGCAAACCGCCGGCGGGAAACACCCGTTCCTGTTCACGCAGTCGCAGGCGATTCACGCGCGCAGTTGGATCCCGCTTCAGGACTCGCCCGGCGTGCGGATTTCCTACACGGCGCGGGTCCGCACCCCGCCGGAGCTGGCGCCGGTGATGAGCGCGCGCAAGGAGCCGGACAAATCCAAGGGTTACAAATTCTCGATGCCCGGCAAAATCCCGCCGTATCTCATTGCGCTGGCGGCAGGCGACATCGAGTTCCGCTCGGTGGGTCCGCGCACCGGCGTCTGGGCCGAGCGGCCGGTGATCGGCCGGGCGGCACGGGAATTCGAAGATATGGAGGCCATGCTGGAAGCCGCTGAGCGCCTGTACGGACCGTATCGCTGGCACCGGTACGACGTGCTGGTGCTGCCCCCCAGCTTTCCGTTCGGCGGCATGGAGAACCCCATGGTGACCTTCGCCACGCCGACGATTCTGGCGGGCGACAAGAGCCTGGTCTCGCTGATTGCGCACGAGCTGGCGCACTCCTGGTCCGGCAACCTGGTGACGAACGCTACCTGGAGCGACTTCTGGCTGAACGAGGGGTTCACCACCTACGTCGAGCGGCGCATCCTCGAGGAAGTCTACGGCCCGGACCGCGCGCGCATGGAGGCAGTGCTGGGCAAGCGGTCCCTGCTGCGCGAGATAGCGGACCTGCCGCCGAAAGATCAGGTGCTGCACATCGACCTGGCGGGCCGCGACCCGGACGACGCGGTGACCGATATCCCGTACGAGAAAGGCGCGCTGCTGCTGGCGACGCTCGAGCACAAATTCGGCCGCGAGCGTTTCGACCGTTTTCTGGCGGAGTACTTCGCCACGTTCGCCTTCCAGAGCATCACCACGGAGACGTTCGCCGCGCACCTGCGCGCGACGCTATTCCGCCAAGCGCCGGCGGCGGATTTTCCCTTGGACGAATGGCTGTACCAGCCCGGTGTGCCGGCGTCCGCCTTCGAGCCGCAATCGGAGGCGCTGGCGCGCGTGGAAACGCAGGCCCGAAACTGGGCCGAGGGCCGGCCGCTCGCCACGGAAGCCGCTGCCCGCTGGACCACCCAGGAGTGGTTGCACTTTCTGCAATCCCTCCCCGCGAAGCTGACGCCCGCCCAGATGAAACAGCTTGACGAGGCCTACCACTTCACGCAAACCGGCAACAGCGAAATCCTTTGCGAGTGGCTCCGCCTGGCCATCCGCCACGGTTACCGCGAGGCGGACGCCCGGGTGGAGCAGTTCCTGCGGTCGCAGGGCCGGCGCAAGTACGTGAAACCGATCTACGAAGAACTCGCCAAAACGCCGGCCGGCAAGGAGCGCGCGCGGCGCATCTACCGGCAGGCGCGGCCCACGTATCACCCCATCACCATCGGCGCCATCGACCGGCTGCTGGCCTGACGCGCGCGTCCAGAAGATTGGACGGGGCGCGGACGTCGCGCACATCATGATTGGATACTGGATGTGATGTCACCGCAAACGCTTTCCACTGCCGCCGCCCGGTTTGCCGAAGACGGATACGTGGTCCTGGAAGATCTGTTCTCCGAAGACGAGATCCGCCCGATCTCCGAGGAAGTGGACCGGATCGTGGAGGGCCGCGCGGATTACATGCCGGCGCACGACGTGATTTACGAGCCGGGTGCCGAGCCGCCGCGCCTGCGCAACGCGTTCCGGATGCACATGTACAATCCCTTCTTTCTTGCGATCGCGCGCGAGCCGAAGATCGTCACGGTGATGGAGGAGATTCTCGGGCGCCCGGTCCGGCTGTATGGCAGCCAGCTTTTCGCCAAACCGGCCATGGTCGGCACGGCGGTGCCGGCGCATCAGGATATGCCCTACTGGCCGTTTGCGCCCTTCGAGATGGTGACCGCGTGGATCGCGCTGGACGACACCACGCTGGAGAACGGTTGTGTGCGGTTCGTGGCCGGTTCCCACCGCCTGGGACTGTTGCCGCACGCGCCGTCCGGCGTAGCGGGCAATTCGCTGGGCCTGGTCGACCACCCGGAAGTGAACGCCCTGCCGGAGCGCGCCGTGGAGGTGCGCCGTGGCTCTTGTGTCCTGCACCATTGTCTGACCGTGCATCGCAGCGAGCCGAACCGCAGCGCGCATCCCCGGCGCGGCCTGATTTACATCTACATGTCGCCCCGGGTGGAAGTGACCGATCCGTCCAAGCTGAAATGCCCCCCGGATTTTCCGGTGGTGAGTCCGGTATAAGCTGGAAAGGTCATGCACCGCCGAAGATTCTTGACCGCCCTGGGAGGCCTGGCGGCGGCCGCCGCTTCCGCGCAAGGGGCCGTCACCTGGTATGTCCGCTACCGCCGCGGGAACACGGCCAGCTTTGGGATCCTCCGCGGCGACGTCATTCAACCGATCCGCGGCGACCTGTTCGGCGCGCACCAACCCGCGGGCGGCGCCGTCAAACTGTCCGACGTGAAGCTGTTGTACCCTTACGAGGCGCAAAAGGTGCTCTGTTTGGCCGGCAACTACAAGAGCCACATGGGCGGCCGGGCGTTGTTCCAAAACCCCGAGATTTTCTTTAAGCCGCCGACCGCGCTTCAGCACCCCGAAGACCCCATCGTGCTGCCGAAGGATTCCACCAACGTCCACTACGAAGGCGAACTGGTGATCGTGATCGGCAAGCGGGCCAAACAGGTCAGCGTGGAGCAGGCGCGGGAGGCGATCTTCGGCGTCACCTGCGGCAACGACGTCAGCGAACGGGAGTGGCAGAACGGGAAGAACAAAGACGTGCAATGGTGGCGGGCGAAAGGGTCGGACACCTTCGCGCCCTGTGGGCCGGTCATCGCCCGGGGGCTCGATTACGGCAACCTGATGCTGCGGACGCGGGTGAACGGGCGGGTGGTGCAGGAAGAGAATACCAAGGACCTGCTGTTCGACTGCCCGACGATGGTCAGTTTCATCAGCCGCTACGTCACGTTGACGCCCGGCGACCTGATCTTCACGGGCACGCCCCAGACGACCCAGAAGATGTCGGCAGGCGATGTCGTGGAAGTCGATATCGAGGGGATTGGCGTTTTGCGGAATCGGGTAGTAGCGGGATAGCGGCTGCTGTCGAAAACGCCGGCTCTCCCGGTTGCGCATCCGGATCGTAGCCCGCTCCCTCCCGGTCGTGGTTCGGGTGGGGACGATTGTAGAAGGTGTCGCTGCCGGAACCGCCGGTCAGACGGTCGTTTGGTAAACGGCAGCCAGCCGGAGGCTCCGCGCGACGCGGCGAAGCGCCCGGTCTCCCAGCAGGTCGGCCACTTTGGCCAACAACGCGGGAACACCTTCCGTCTTGACGAAGACTTCCGAAGGACGCCCAGCGGGCATCACTTCCAGTTCGGACCGGACCAAAGCAGTGGCTGGCTTATAGTCCTTCATCCGGGCGTGCGCCAACACCTTGAGCCCGGCGCCGTCCGATTCCATGTGCAGGTCGCTGAGCACCAGATCGTACCGGTCTTCATCCAACTTTTCAATGGCTTCCGCGGCAGTGGCGGCTACGTCTACCCAGTAGCCGCCCGCTCGTAAAATCGTCTGGAGGGTCAGGCGCGAGGTCAGATCGTGATCGACCAGCAAAACCCGGGCCAGCGCAAGCGAAGGCAAGCAGTTTGAGCCTTTCAGTGTCTCTCTCCTATGTAAGGTCGCTCTCCTATTACTCTACCGGAACTTGCCGTCTTTTCAAGGTCTATTTTTGTCGTGCGAAGGGGGGAGAGTAAGCCTAACTTCTGGAGCAATAGAGACTTAACCCTATTTTTTTGCCTGCCCGCCGCCGTAGTACTTTCGTACCGGACGGAACGCCCGGGCAGGAGCGCGACGCTGCGCGCTCTTTACTCGCGGAAGGTGAACTCGTTGGAGGCCAGCAGCATCTGGGCGTATTCCCGCCAGCCCACCCGCCGGGTGAAGTCGAGGCCCCACTGCCGCTCGGCGGGCTCAGGCAGGCGGCCGTACAAGGTGCGATACGCCTGCTCGATCCGGGCTTCAGGCGGGCCTAGCAGCCGGGCGGCGAAGGCCTCGGCCTGCTCGAGGATGAACGGGCTGTTCAAAAAGAAAAGGCGCTGGAGCGGGATGTTGGTGGAAAGGCGTTTCTCGGCAGTGTTGTTCGGGTTGGGAAAGTCGAACAACCCGAGAAAGGGGTCCAGTTTGCGGCGGCTGACAAAGGCATACACCGTCCGCCGGCGGTACCCAGGCTCCAGTTTGCCGGGCGGCCCGCCCACGCTGAGTTCCAGCCGGCCACTGGCCCAAAGCAAGGAGTCCCGCAGCGCCTCGGCATCCAGACGCTCCCGGTGCCCGCGCCACAGGCAGACGTTCGCCGGGTCGATGGCGGCGTTGCGCGCGAACTCAGGATCCCGGCTGGCCGAGGCTGTGGCATACGCGCGCGTGAGCAGGAGCTCCCGTTGCAGCCCCTTGAGGGACCAGTTCAGCGCCACCAGGCGGGAGGCGAGGTAGTCGAGAAGATCCGGGTGGCTCGGCTTCTCGCCCAGCGCGCCGAAATTGCTGGGGGTACCCACCAGTCCCCGCCCGAACAAATGCCGCCAGACCCGGTTGACGATGACCCGCGCGGTCAGCGGATTCCGCGCATTGGCGATGGCCTCCGCCAGTTCCAGCCGTCCGGATCCCCGCTGGAAGAGAGGCGGTTCTCCCTCACAGAGGACTTGCAAGAAACGCCGCGGGGCTTCCTCCCCCAGGTTCTCCGGGTTGCCGCGCAAATGAATCCGCATGTTGGCCGGCTTTTCGACGTCCCGCAGCGAATGCAGGAAGGGATACCGCGGGGGCAGCGCCTCGCGCAGCGCCCGCAGCCGGGCCTGCTGCGTCTCCAGGTGGCGCTTCCATTCGCCGGAGAGAAAGCGTCCGATCTGCTCTTCGCCGTAATAGAACAGCCCCTTGTCTCCGTACAGGTCCCGCCAGAGGACATACTCTTCGCGTTCGAGGGAGACCAGATTCGCCTGGCTGAGCACCTCGCGGTCCTTCGATCCGCCCAGGCGGATGAGGTTTAGCTCGTCGATTTCCTTCTTGCGCGCAAATACGCGGAGCGCCTCCCGGGCGAAGCGTTCCGGGTCGTCCAGCGGATAGCTGTGCTCGGGGGGCTTTGTCAGATACTCGGACCAGCGCCGGACGGTTTCGGCGTCGAGCTCGGCGGCGCGCGCCGCCGCCTCCGGGTCTTCCGACCTGGCGGCGCGCAGATAGTCGGCGGTCCGGTGGGCCAGCACCTCGGCCAGCGACAACGCCTGCGCTTTTACGAAAGCTTTTACGGCGGCGTCGAGATCATCGATTTCTTTTTTGCGCGCGTCCCAGGCTTTCACCTCTGCTTCCGGCGCCAGCGGCGTCTCGTGCAGCTTGGTGTTCTGGAAGACGCCGAGCAACGAGTAGAAGTCTTTCTGCGGGATCGGATCGAACTTGTGGTCGTGGCACTGGGCGCATCCGATCGTCAGGGCCAGGAATCCCCGTCCGGTCGCGTCCACGCGATCGTCCTGGAACTCCGGGCTCATCGCGTAGAAGCCCACGCCGGGTTCGTACTTGTCGGCATGGGGCAGCAAATCCCCCGCGATTTGCGCCTTGACGAACAGATCATAAGGCATGTCTTCGTTGAAAGCCTGAATGACCCAGTCCCGGTAGCGGAACGCGTTCGGACGGGGATCGTCCTGCGTGGAATTCAGTTTGTCATCGGAATAGCGGGCGATATCGAGCCAGAAGCGCCCCCACCGCTCGCCATAGCGGGGCGAGGACAGCAACCGGTCCACCACGCGGGCAAACGCCTCGGGGGAAGGGTCGCGTTCAAAGGCCGCCACCTGCTCCGGATCCGGCGGCAGTCCCGTCAGGTCGAGCGTCACGCGGCGAATCAAGGTCCGCGGCGCCGCGCGCGGCAACGGCGACAGGCCCTGCGCCTTCATGCGCGCGTAGAGAAAACGGTCGACGGCGCTGCCCGCCCACTCGGGCGGTTCGACGAGGGGAGGCGACACGCTCCGGACCGGCTCGAAGGACCAGTGCTTCCGGGAGGGCGCGGCCGGGCGCGCCGCCCGCTGCGGCCACGGCGCGCCCGCGTCGATCCATTGCCGCAGGGCCTCCACCTCGCTTTCGGCCAACCGGCCGCCCGGCGGCATTTTCAGCTTGGGATCCGCATGCGTCACCGCGCGGATCAACAGACTCGCGGCGCTGTCTCCCGGACGGATCGCAGGCCCGCGCGCGCCACCCTGCAACAGCGCTTCCCGCGAATCCACCCGCAGACCGGCCATCGACGCCGGGCCATGGCAGGATCCGCACTTTGCCGCCAAGACAGGGCGGACGCGCAGCTCGAAAAACTCCTCGTCCGTGGCCGCCGCCACCCCGGAGCCCAGCAAGAGAAGGATCGCGAGCCTCACCTTGGCTTCTCAGCGTATCAAAACCGCAGGCAGGTTGTGCGGGCGCTGGGGCGCCTATGGTAGCCTTAAGTTACGCTGGCGTGGCAGGACGCCTATGTACAAAGCCTTTTTCGGCCTCAAACAGAACCCGTTCAACCTGAGCCCGGATCCCGCCTTTCTCTACCGGAGTTTTCAACACGAAGAGGCGCTGGCCAATCTCATTTATGGCGTGCACAGCCGCAAGGGCTTCATCGTCCTCACCGGAGAGGTCGGCACGGGCAAAACCACCCTGCTGGAGTGCCTGCGCGATTTCCTGGTTTCCCAGCGCATTGAATTCGGCTACGTGTTCAACTCGCGGCTGACCGTGGAGCAGTTCTTCGACATGATCGCCTACGATCTGAACCTGAAGTGCCGGCGGGAAAGTAAAACGGAGGTCCTGTTCGCCCTGAATGAACTGCTGATCTCACGGGCGAACGCCGGCCTGACCACCGCTTTGCTGGTGGACGAAGCACAAAATCTGGACTGGAACGTGCTTGAGGAGATCCGCCTGCTGGGGAATTTGGAGACCCGGGCCGGCAAACTGCTGCAAATCGTGTTGGCAGGCCAGCCGGAGCTGGACCGCAAGCTGGACGCCCCGGATTTCCGCCAACTCAAGCAGCGGGTCGCCTTGCGGTGCACGCTGAATCCTTTCCAGGAAGCGGATACGGTCGAGTACATCCGGTCGCGTCTCGAAAAAGCGGGCCTTCCCGAACAAACCATCTTCCCGCCGGAAATCCTGGCGGAGATCCATTACCGCGCGCAAGGCGTGCCCCGAGTGATTAACGCCATCTGCGACAACTGCTTGCTGACCGCGTTCGCGGCGGAAAGCAAGACGGTGAGCATGGAGTTCCTCGAAGAAGTCACCCAGGACTTGCGCCTGGAATGGCCGGGACGGCGTCCTTACCGCGTTCGTCCCGAATCGAGCGAGACTCCATTTCGCAGCGAGCCGCAGTTCAGCCGCGGGTTGAAGTAGAACTCCTCCCTGTCGCGAGACTCAGTTTGAGGCGCCGGCACGCGCAGATTTTGCGTACATCTGGCACTCTTTTGCGGGCCCTTCGTGTCTCTTAGGAGATCGGGCGCGGGGAGCGAGTGCGGCTCGGCCGACCCCAACGCGGGTGCCCCGGTAAGCGAATTCCCCTACGCAACTTTACTTAGGCCTTGACTTCCGATCCGCTAATACTTAAGTTCTAAGAGAGTTGTGTAGTTCCGGTACGCGGGAAGAAGACTGGCTAAGTGATTCGGCTAGGAGTCTTGCAGCCTTCCGACCTAGTCTTCTAAAGTGGATTTCCTTATCGAAGTACTGGTTGTCCCCCGCTGTACCGGACGGCGGTACTAGACTATAATGCCTTTGAAGTTCCATACCCATAGAGGAGATCCCTCATGACGCGAATCATCGAAAACAAGGCGGTTTGCTTTACCATCTTTGCCCTGTTCGCCCTGGCCATGGTTGTGAACACCCTTGCCGGAGGCGGCTTGCCGCTGTTCGGCAGCACTGCCCTGCTCATGCACGACCAAGCGTTGCAGTACGCGAGCGTGTCTCCGGTCCGCGCGGCGGAGCCGATTTTCAGTTTCTCGGATGGTCCGCTGTTCCCGCCCGATCCCTGGGACAAGCGCTCGGTGGCAGTCGCCGATGGCCCCCTGTTCCCGCCCGATCCTTGGGACAAGCGCTCGGTGGCAGTCGCCGATGGCCCCCTGTTCCCGCCCGATCCCTGGGACAAGCGCTCGGTGGCGGTCGCTGATGGCCCGCTCTTCCCGCCCGATCCCTGGGACAAGCGCTCGGTGGCGGCCGCTGATGGCCCGCTCTTCCCGCCGGATCCTTGGGACAAGCGCTCGGTGGCGGTCGCCGATGGTCCGCTGTTCCCGCCGGATCCCTGGGACAAGCGCTCGGTGGCGGTGGCCGATGGTCCGCTGTTCCCGCCGGATCCCTGGGACAAGCGCTCGGTGGCGGTGGCCGATGGTCCGCTGTTCCCGCCGGATC
>Ga0272446_1000524_pt1 | contig 60372 bp, 57 predicted proteins | sample YNPCB0061_FD_194587 | JGI IMG/M metagenome (GOLD analysis project Ga0272446, IMG submission 194587) | Hot spring microbial mat communities from Yellowstone National Park, WY, United States - YNP-CB-006-1 | ecosystem: Environmental > Aquatic > Thermal springs > Hot (42-90C) > Sediment | place...
TTTTCGGAATCTTGACAATGAGAAAAAAAATTGCACGGCATTCCGCGCTTGTTGCTGCCAGTTTATTCATCTGTCTTAGGGTAGATTTCTTTATCGCCTCGGCTCAGGTTCAGCACGGACGATTAATGGGACGAATTTTGGATAAATCGGGCAATCCGATTTCAGGCGCAACCATTTACATTACGTGCCAGAGCGCTACTCAAGCCGCTGTGTCTAATGCGCAAGGCTACTACACATTTTTGAATGTGCCTCCCGAGACTTACAAAATCAAAGCTTACAGGCGTGGCTTTAGTGATTGGCTCTCCAACATTTCAGTGAACGCCAATGCTATTACGCGCATCGATGTTAAACTTGCGGCAATCACCAATGACGCCGTTATAGCGTCGGTTGACGACGAGAAAGAGGAAAAAGAGGAAAAAAGAAACGCTTCTGTGGCGTTCAGAAAAGTTATTCCAATTGTTAGGAAAAAAGAATCCATTGAAGTAACCGCATCAGCTCCTGAAAAAGAAAAAATAGCCGCCGAACTCAAATCGGAAAACGAAGATGACAGAGCAGCGCAAGCACTCATCAATTTGACCGACGAGAATTTGAACGCCGATGCTATTGAGCAAATCACTACACTTGAAAGCCCTGTAAGCATTGTCGGCGGGGTAGAGTCAGTGTATAAACATGTCAAGTATCCCGACTTGGCCGTGAAGGCTGGCGTAGAGGGAAAAGTCGTTGCACATATCTTCGTGGACAAAGAGGGAAATATCTTGAAGGTCGATTTTCTGAAAAATATCAATCCTATTCTCGATGCTGAGGTGATGCGCGTGCTGACAGAAGAGACGAGGTTTCAGGCCGCAAAACTGACAAACGGGCAGACTATCGCTGGCGCGATAATCGTTCCATTTAACTTCAAAATCAAAAAATAGGACAGCAACTTTTTCGTTGATTCAGCGCTACGCCTCGAGTTCCAGCGACACTCCGTCGGTCTCGCTCACACACGAGCATACCTGCTTTTTCACCGAGTTGTATGACGCTCGACCAAGCAAGTTTGCTGCGACCGTATCACCAGACAACTTATCACTCACATTTCAATCTTTCAGCAGCACGTAGAATTTGCCTAAATTCCTTCTACGAAAATTCCCTAATAGAACTGCTTAATGATGCTATGAAACGCTACGCTGTTCTGCTCTGGCTATTTATTACCCTTACGGCGGAGGCGCAGAAGGTGATTACCACGCCCAACGGCGGCACGCTTAGAAGCTATACCGACCAAGATGGCTTGCCTAGCAACGACGTCTCTCAGGTCATTGAGACGAGCGACGGCTACTTATGGGCTGCTACATCGCGTGGCATTGTCCGCTTCAATGGTTATGAGTTTGAGACCGTTGGCAAAGACTATGGTGTTCCCGATATGCGATACATCTGCTACGACCGCAAGCGTGAGCATCTTTGGTTTGCAAGCCCAGAGGCGCTTGTGCAGTATGATGGCAAAATCTTCCGGCGATACACCGCCAGAAACGGCTACAAACTTGCAGCCAGCGCGACGTCCATCACTGCAATGTATGTCGATAGCAAAGGCACGCTTTGGATTGGCGCTCAGGGGATTGACGGCGGATTGACAAAGTTCGAGAACGGGGTTTTCAACGTGTTAGATAAGGCGTCGTTTCCATTGCCGAATATGGCGTATCCGCTTCAAAGCGTGCGACTTATCTACGAATCGCTTGACGGCACACTGTGGTTCGGCGGGAGCGGCAAATCAGAGAACGGCATTGAGGGTATCGGTGCGTGTCTTGCGCGTTACAGCCGCGAGAGCGGAACATTCGAGGTGATGGACAGTTCCAAAGGCTTCCCGTTTGAAAACCTCTTCGGAATTGACCAAGACAAGGACGGCAACACTTGGTTTTTTTGCAGGGGACGTCGAGTGTTAACAACAGGCGAGGCCATTGCTCATTCAGGCGTTGCACGGTTTGACGGAAAAACCTTCCAAACATTTCCCGACGTAGCAGCGCGGCTAAATAACGGCGTTAGGGTTCGAAATGCAATTATCGATAAAGAGCGAAACGACATCTATGTCTCGCTCACGCGCGGCTACAGCAATCAACTCATGTCGTCGAAAGAGACCGAGTCGAGCGTGATACGGTTCAGGAACGGCATTTGGGAGACGGTTAAAATCGCTGATGCGGCAGCGCTCGACCGTCTTTCTGGTGCCAAAGACAACCGCAACCCCACTGCGCTCTACTCGGGCTACAGTTTTGTAACGGACGCTTCGGGCGCACTCTACGCGCAGCTTGAGCGCAATGTCAGAGAGGCGGAACCCATGCCGCTTTATGCACTGAACAAAGGCACTTGGACGTTCATAGACATGCTGAGCTTCAGGATTTCGCCTCAGAGTAACACCTTTCCCAAAAACACGATTGACTTCCTACGCTCTGGCGGGTTGATTGTCGGCACATATGGATACAATGCCTTCTTTCCGGGTAATCGACAGTTTATTAGTGCGCAAAGTGGCTTGCTGAAAAACACCATAGGCTCTTTTTTTACGGAAAAGCGGGGGAACCCACTAACCGGGGAAAAAATCGAGGGAAATGTCTGGTTGATTTATGACGACACTTGGGATAAACGTAAAGGAAAATTTCTCGCTGACGGGCTTTCCGTGTGGAACGGCGAAAAGTTCTATCACTTCACAACCAAAGACGGCTTGACGAGCAATGCCGTTCAGCCGGGCTTCTTGCAAGACGCCAAGGGGCGCATCTGGATTCCGACCGATAAGGGCGTTACGCTCGCCGAATATGCAAACGACACCACGTTCGATCCGCAGACGCTAAGGTTCAAGCCAGTGATGCTGCCATCAGGAAAAGCGTTTGATGCGTCGCACATCATTGAACGACACAACGGGGACATCTGGGCATATCATTCCCGCGTTCAACCTGCGCTCTCGACGCTCAATGCTCCACCGATTCCGTTTTTTCTCGGCACGTTCAATGGGAAAAGTTTTGACGCGCAGCCGAACCCGTTTCCCGATAGCCTGACGCAAAAACCCTTTCATCAATACTTGCTTACAGAGGACAGGTTCGGCACACTCTGGCTTATCGGTCGGTTCAGCGACCTTGCTGAACGCTTAGACACAGCCCGCACGACGATTCGGGTCTTGCTTAAAGACGACACAGCTTGGCGCGAGCCGCCCAAAGAGTGGGATATGCCCACAGGCAATGCGCAGTTCATCGGCACTACCTCATTCGGCGAGTATTTTTTCTTCGACAGCGAGTTGTATGTATTCAACCTAAAGAAATTCAAAAAGGTTACCAATACTGAATTTGGGACGCTGTTGAGGCGTCTTCATCGGTCTCGGATGATGACTGGCGCGGATGTCCGCGGCGATACGATTTATGTAACCTTCTGGGGATACGGCGTCTTTGAGATTGCACCGAAGCGCATTCGCTTTTTTGACAAAAAGAATGGCTTGCCAACTCAAGATATTGCAGTGAAATATGTTGCTGCGAATAAGGACGTGTTGTTCAATTCGCCGCTTGGCGTTGTGGTTTTCAACGGCTCATCGTTTCGCCTCATCAAGAGCGAGTTATTGACGATAAGTCCGCGTGATGTGCAGCTATCCAAGGATAAACACGGCGCCTTTATGATGGCTTATGATAACGCAGGCGTGGCAATCACCAAAATGTACAACGAGCGCCTAACGATGACCATCGAGTCGCTTCGCGCTGATACGCTTTCCTTCAGCGCGTTCCAAACGCCGGCACTTTCATTTGATAAAAGCGATGTAAAATTCCGCTTCGTCGCTGTCTCGCTGCGCGCTCCCGAAGAAACGCGCTACACATATCGGCTTGATGGCTACGACGATGAGTGGTCGAGCTACACCACTGCGCGGACGGCGGACTACAAAAATCTTCCGGACGGCAGCTACACATTTCGCGTCAAAGCAGTCGGCGCGTCGGGCATTGAGACCAGCGAGGCATCGATGCGTTTCACCGTTGAGCCTCCGTATTGGAAAACATGGTGGTTCATTTCGCTGATGAGTGCGTCGGTCTTTGCGCTGGGCTTCGTCGGCTATCAATGGCGCATCAAAAAAATCGAGGAGAAAAATCAAGCGCTGACGCGCTTGGTGGCAGAGCGCACGCAGGAAATCGAGCGTAAAAACTTGCAACTTGAACAGAAGAGCCGTGATGTGCAGGCGCTTAGCGAGATTGGTCAGAAAATCGCCGCCGCGCTTAGTCTCGAGACGCTGACCTCAACGGTCTTTGCCAACGTCAATCAATTGATGGACGCCGACGCTTTCGGCATCGGCATCTACAACGCGGAGAAAGAAGAAATCCTCTATAAATCGTTCATTGATATGGGCGTGAAATTGCCGGAATTTAGAATTCAACTGACCGACCTCGACCGCCCTGCTGTCTGGTGTGTTACGCACAAAAAAGACGTCTTCATCAACGATTTTGAAAAAGAATACAGCAAGTATGTAGAGAAGCTGCCCGAACCACGCGCCGCAGGTCAGCCAAAGTCGCTGCTGTTTTGCCCGTTGATGGTCGAGACCCGCGTCATTGGCGTCATCACGGTGCAGAGCTACAAAGCACAGGCTTATACGTCGTATCATCTCGACATTTTGAAAACGCTTGCGTCGCATACTGCCATCGCGCTCGATAACGCCAACGCTTACGAGACCCTTCACCAAGCAATGAACAACTTGAAAGAGACACAAGCGCAATTAGTTCACGCCGAAAAAATGGCGTCGCTTGGCGAACTGACGGCGGGCATCGCGCACGAAATTCAAAACCCGCTCAACTTCGTCAATAATTTCTCGGAACTAAGCGCCGACTTGATGAAGGAATTGGAAGAAGAGGTCAAAAAAACGCCCCAAGATAAAGACATCATCGCTGAACTCATTGCCGATTTATCTGCGAACATGGAAAAAATCGCGCATCACGGAAAGCGCGCCAGCAGCATCGTTAAAGGGATGCTGGAACACTCGCGCAAAAGTTCAGGTGAAAGACAAGCAGTTGACCTCAACGCGCTCTTGGACGAATATCTCAAACTCGCCTATCACGGCTACCGCGCCAAAGACGCCCAGTTCAACGCCAAATTGACCACCGACTTTGACCAGAGCCTCCCGACACTCCTTGTCGCGCCGCAAGATTTGAGCCGCGTCTTCTTGAACCTCTTCAACAACGGACTTTACTCCGCTTACGAAAAAGCCAAACAACAGGGCGACGGATTTATGCCCGAACTGCAAGTGCGCACCAAGAACTTGGCAGAGCATGTTGAGATTCGGATTCGAGACAACGGGAACGGGATTGCGCAGGCGGCGTTGGGCAAGATATTTCAGCCGTTTTTTACAACGAAGCCGACAGGACAAGGCACAGGCTTGGGGCTCTCCATCAGCTACGACATTATCACCAAGCAGCACGGCGGCAAATTGACCGTCGACACCAAAGAAAACGAATTTGCCGAGTTCATCATCAGGTTGCCAAAAACACAATGCGCCACTTAAACAAAAAAATTATGGGAAAAATTGTTATCACCGTGCCGCAAGAACTCAATGCGGAATACGAAGCGTTGAACCCAGAAGATGCCGTTGAAATTATCGCATTTCTAAAAAAACACGCGGAGAAGAAAAACGGCGGCAAGAAAAAATTATCTGGTATTTGGAAAGCGCGATTTGAGCATCAAAGCGCCGCAACTGTCGCAAAAGAACTGAGAGAAAATATATGGCGACGATTTTAGTGGATAGCGATGTGTTCATTCGCATTTTCAAAGGAGACGATGCGCTTGAAGAACAAGTCCTGTCGCTCAACGCCGCCGTCAATACCATTATCTATCTTGAGTTGATTCAAGGCGCGACAAAGAGCCGTGCTGAAATTCAAGAGATAGAGGAATATCTCCTACAATTTGAAGTAGTTCATCTTGACAAAAATATTTGCACCCAGACGATACGCCTTGTGAGGCAATACGGAAACAGCCACAACTTGCGGTTAGCCGACGCCTTCATTGCGGCGACCGCGTTGGAGAATAGTCTGGAACTGTTCACTTACAACGTCAAGGACTTCGAGTTTATTTCGGGATTGAAATTGAGCGGCGTAGCGTGATTCAAAAAAACGACTTTGCCGAGTTCATCATTACTTTGCCAAAACATAGCCAATGACTTTTACACAGTTGATTTATGCTATCGAGCATCGGGTTGCTCGCATCACCTTAAACCGTCCCGAAAAGCGCAACGCGCTGACGCCAACGCTGATTACTGAACTACGCGAGGCGTTTCGAGACGCTCATGAGAGAGCCGATGTGCGCGTTGTGTTGCTGCAAGCTGCTGGCGAGGCGTTTTGTGCCGGACTCGACTTGGGCGAACTCGGCAAACTTGCATCTATGAATACAATCGAGAACTTGGCAGATACAGAGCGGCTTGCGGCGCTCTTCCGCGAGATTTACACGCATAAAAAATTTGTCATCTCCGTTGTGCAGGGCGCAGCGTTTGCAGGCGGTTGCGGCTTGGCGTGCGCCGCCGATGTGGTCGTCGCTGATAAAGACACTGCGACGTTTTGTTATAGCGAATCCAAAATCGGGTTTATTCCTGCCGTCGTCGCCGTGCTGATTTTGCGCAAGACGCGCCACGCAGGCATACGCGAAATGCTCTTGAGGGCAAACGCTATTTCGGCGGACGACGCACTACGGTTGGGGATGATCAATTACAGCGTGCCAACGAGTGATTTACACCAAACGGCTCAACGGCTTGCCGAAGACATCTGCACGCACACCAGCGCTCACTCGATTGAATTGACCAAACGTTTGCTTTGGTCAGCCGAAAGTTTAAACTTAGAGGATGCCGTCAATTTTGCGGTATCGCTCAATGCGCTCTCGCGCACGACCGACGACCTCAAGCGCGGCATTGCGGCGTTCTTGAACAAAGAAAAGATTGCATGGTAACACGATGCTCATAAAAAAATCTCTGGCGATGCTGTTGCTTTGCCTTGCGCCTGTTGCGCTGGCGCAGAAGGGCGCCTTTACCGACAACATTTTACAATACGCTGCAACTGGCGATGTTGATTTGCTGCAAAACCTGAAAGCTGCACCACTTGCGCCCGATGAAAAACTGGCGATTGACGCTATTACTTCTTCCAGTGGGTCGCAAGCTGCTGCCTTGTATCAAAAATTGCTTGTGGAGTTTCCAAACTCATCATTTGCGGCGTTATGTCGCGCCCGTCTCGCCGAATATGCGCTTGTGCTTGGCGCAACACCGAAGCCCGTTGAGACTAAGCCGCTTGACGTCAAGCCATCGACCCAGATTCCCGCCATTGAGCCGAAACCTCTGCCAGTAGCGTCCGCGCCAGCAGTTCGATACACGCTGCAGTTCGGCAGTTTCAGCACGAAGGCGGCGGCGGAAAAAGCCATACGCGATTTGAAGCCGAAGGTCAGCGCAAAAATTTTAACCGTTGAAGATGAAACGGGCAATAAGGCGTTTAAGGTTAGGTGGACAGAGTATCGTGCCGACCGCGATGCGGCAAGAGCCTTCGGCGCGATGCTTGGTGTAGATTTTTTCGTAGTGGAAGAACGATAAATCGCTTGCCGCGCGATAACCGAATTCAGATACATTTATGGCAAATGAAACCGTCATTATTGGGCAGTCGCCCGAAATCACCCGCGCCATTGCATTGGCAGAACAAGTCGCGCCGACGGATGTCAGCGTGCTGCTGACAGGCGAGAGCGGCACAGGCAAAGAAGTGTTTGCCAAATTTATCCACGAAAAAAGCCGGCGTGCCGCAAAGCCGTATGTGCCTATTAACTGCGGCGCTATTCCCGAAAGCATCTTAGAATCCGAGTTGTTCGGTCATGAAAAAGGCTCGTTCACTGGTGCGACGGGTCAGCGCAAAGGATACTTCGAGAGTGCAGACGGCGGCACGATTTTTCTGGACGAAATCGGTGAAACCCCGCTCGATGTGCAGGTCAAACTCTTGCGCGTCTTGGAGACCGGAGAATTTCAGCGCGTCGGCTCGTCGCAAACGGAGCGGGTTGATGTGCGTGTCATCGCTGCCACCAATCGGCGCTTGGAAGACGAAGTCCGAGACCGTCGATTCCGCGAAGACTTATACTATCGGCTTCGCACGGTAGAACTGCGCCTGCCGCCCCTTCGTGAACGGCGTTCCGATATTTTGTTGCTCGCCGAAAAATTCATTCGAGACTTTGAAAAAAAACACGGCTTAAAATTTGTCGGTTTTACTACTGATGCAACCGAAGCGCTCTTGCGTTACCACTTTGCGGGCAATGTGCGCGAACTGCGTAATATCATCGAGTCGCTTATCGTCTTAGAGCGCAACGAAAAAATTACGCCTGAAACCCTCTCCAAATATCTTCAGCCAATCCCTACTGACAAAGCATCGGTGGTTTTGCCGTCGACGCTGCCTGCGCTGTATCGCACCGAACCGTCCCTTGCCGACGCCGCGATTCCGCCCGAAATGATGTATCGCGCGCTCTTGGGCTTACAAGCAGATGTCGCTGAATTGAAGCGGATGCTGGTCGGATTGATTGAAAAAGTCAGTTCGCCGTCGCTTTTCCTGCCTGCTGGCGACAAGGCTCTGCCGCCAAAACAAGTCGGCTCAGATAACTTGCGAGACATTTTGCAGACCTTCTACGAAAAAGCCGCAGGCGCCGGACAAATTCCCTCGCTTCACGAATTAGAGCGATATGCCATTACGGAAACGCTCAAACGACATGGCGGCAATAAACGCAAAACCGCCGAAGTCTTAGGCATCACCGAGCGCACGCTCTACCGAAAAATCAACGAGTATAAATTGGACGACTAAGTCGACCACTCGGATTCGCCATAACGCCTCGCTCTGCGTGAAGCGTCGGCATGTCATTGCGCAGCGTTCAGTATCGCCAACTTTTGAGGTCGGCTCCAGCGGGCGCAGTTTTTTCAATGCGCTCTAAAATTTTCGGCACATACATCGTGTTGTAACGCAGGCGCGAGATGTAGTTCGGCACATTAGGGTCGCCGTTCCAGCAATGTTCAAAGCGGTCGCCGTATCGCACTTCCGCGTCGGCTTTCGGATTGTCCAAACTCTTCAATGTTTCTTCCATCAAGTAGACGGCGTTGTTCAGATAATAGTTGTCCATATCGCCGCAATAGATGTGAATTTTACCTTGCAACTTTTTGCCCAGTTTCGCCCAGTCGCGCTGGATGATGTGTTGCAAGTCATAGTTCTCGCGCCAATACGCCGCGACGGCTTTATCAATCTCGCCTGTCAGTTTATTCCAAATGGGTTTCGGATAGCCGTTCTCGCCGACAGGCGAATAGACTGCTTCCCAAATATCCCATTGGTCGCCCGACCGCGAATTTGTCCCAATTGCCAGTTCTTTGTGATTCATATCCATCAGCATTGCGCTCACATGCCCAAGATAATCGCGCTTGCCCGGACGGAGCGTCTTTCGAAACGCGCCCTCTTGGTAGTAGGCATTTTTATCGTTGTAAATGTTCACGGTTGTGTAGGCGCGAAAGTCAATTGGGTCGGGACACGCAGCGAAGCATCCGTTGTATTCATCGGGGTAGAATACTTGCGCTGCCAGCGCCTCCCAGCCGCCCGTCGAGCCGCCGTAGAGAAACCGCGCCCAGCCTTGCCCAATGCCGCGAAATTGTTTCTCGATGTAGGGAATTAGTTCATAAGTAATCGCGTCGCCGTAAGGACCTAAGTTGGCTGAATTGACCGCGTAGGAATCGTCGTAGTAGGGATTAGCGTGTTGAATTTCAATAATAATGAATCGCGGAAAGTTTTTGCTTGTCCATGTCTTGTAAAAATTATGTGCCTCTTGCGCCTGAATTTTTTTGTAGCCGTAGAGCTTAAACCGCTCGATGTAGTCGGTGGTATCCATATCAGCAGGCGGCGGCGTTTCGCGAAAGCCTGAGAAGTCGGCAGGAAAGTGTCCGTGAAACACCATCAAAGGGTAGCGCGCCTCTGGGTGTTCCTCGAAGCCATCGGGCAATAAAATATGTGCGCCCAGAAACATCGGTCGTCCCCAGAACTCCGTGAGCAACTTGCTCTGCATTTTGATATGCTTGATGAACTTGGTGTCTTTCGGTTCAGGAAGCGGCGGATTTTTTTTATCGAGCGTGAGTTTTATCGCGTCGGTTTTCTTCGGGTCGAATTGAACTTTCACCACATTCCCAACAAGGTTGCCGGGCGCAGTGCGCCAATTCTGTCCCTCGCCCCTGTCCATCGGCAGTTTTACTGTGTGTCCGTCTTTGCGTTTGAAGGTTTCGTAGCGATGCAACACAGCTTGCGCGTAGTATGTGCCTGCGGGAATGTCTTTCAAGCTCCTGACAGGGTAGCCGAACACGTTGTTGTCAATCACGGCGGGCGAATCAGGTTTCCACGCATCGACGTCGATGCCGAAAATCTGCGCCGTCGTAACTTCGTCGCGGATTTGATTGCGCGGCTCGCTTGCGGAGTCGGTCGAGAGCATCACCAAGAGCCGCCCGTCGAGGCTTGTATTTTCAAGGGATTTTGGGAAGGTAACGGAAATTTTTTGTTGCGCCGTTGCTGACGCGGAGAGCAAGACAAGACAGAGAAACAACAGTATGTTTCGCATAACGAATGAGTTTTGTTGATAGAAACTGTTGCGATAAGAGAAATTACGACGCTTTGTTCAAATTATGACGCTTTTGAAATTTCAGGGCGTTTTTTTACTTTCTGCTTCAACATTATCCAACACAAAATGCCCTGTGTATGCAAAACGCCCTGCTCGCTCTTCGCAACCGCGCTCACCGAAGCGGCTTTGCACTCTCGTTTGAACTATTCGGCTCACCAACGGCTTCCGATTCTGATGCCTACCTTGTGCGCGTCAAAATGATCACGGATTCCGTTTCGCCCGCCGATTGGCTCTCACAAGCCATGCGTGATGTTAAATTTTGTCAACTCACACCGTCGCTGAAAGCCGCCGACCTTGCTTCAATGCGCTCCATGCTTTACCAAGCCTTGCAATTGACGCCCGCGCGTTTCCGCGACATCGTGCGTGCGGCGAATCTGCTGGCGCAGATGCGTCTGAATAAACCGCAGAAAATGCAATACCTCATTTTCCTCTCGAACTGCTCGTGCTACGCCGTGTTCAAAGCATTTGTTCAGCGCGTCTTTAAGCTCTCGCCGATGCAGGTCTTCAACGCACCCGAAAAAGCGCAGAAGGCACTCGCGCATTTCAATCCGACAGCGGTCGCTATGATGATTGCACATTTTGAAGAGCTTGCAAAACCATCAACGGCGCAAAATGATGTAGCGTTATTTTTTGTTGTTGCGTCTGAAAAAACTCACAAAACCAACTCACAAAACCAACTCACAAAACCAACTCACAAAACCAACTCACAAAACCAACTCACAAAGTTCTTGACAAACAGCGACGCGGGAAATAGATTTGGTCAAGCAGTTGATTGATGAAATTAGGCATCGCGGCGGGCAGTTGAGCGGCGATTGGCGAACAACAAAACCACAGAGGTCTCCGATGAATAACTTTCGATTGCAGAAGCAACACGTCTATCTCGTTGCACTTTTTGCAACGCTCCTGCTTGTCGGCGCAACGGCTCTCGACCAATACCGCCGCAATGCGAAGCAAGCGAAAATTTCCATCGGCGATACATTTCCAGCGCTCACATTTCAATTGCCTGCCGAAGCGTCTCCGATGCTCGAAAAACAAATTTTGCTTTTTGCACGAAACGGGTGCGGACACTGCAAGCATCTTGAATCGCACTTCGCCGCCATTTTTGATTCAATTGGAAAACCGCGTGTTTGGAAACAACACATTACGCTCATCTCGATTGACGAGCCGCCAGAGACGCAATCGGAATGGGCAACGACGGCGGCTTACAATTCCGATGCCAACGACCTTTACTTCAACGCAACGCCGCAACTCTACTTTTTGGACGAGAAAAAACAGGTGGTTCGAAAATTCATCGGCGCACTGCCCAAAGAAAAGTTGGAAAAAGAACTCACGGCGTTCTTAAAATGAGATAACAGCGAACTCGAATGACGATACAGATTTATCACGGGTTTCGGCTTATGCTCGGCGCAGTTTTTCTGTTTGCCGCCGCAATGAAACTGCCGGACGCAGAAGCTTTTGCGCTGACGGTGATGCACCTGTTTCGTCTCGACGCGTTGGAAACGGCAACCGTGCTGACGGTGTGTTTGATAAGCGTTGAAGCCCTGCTTGGCGTTCTCTTTCTGGTCAATCAATTGGTTCGGCAAATCGCTGTTGTAACGAGCGGATTGCTTGCCGGCTTTATCGGCGTTCAATGTTGGCTGATGCAGACGGGCGAAGCGTGTCGTTGTTTCGGCAGTTTGAGCGGCGGGTCGACGGGCGCGGACATCGTGCGAAATATCGTGTTGATGGGGCTGTGCGTCGCGCTGATTCGGGCGCAAATAAAAACGCCGAAAGGAGGTGAACCCTTCGGCGCATAGTTGCCGCAAAAACTTTTGTTCTTTGGCAGTGAAAATCTAACAAATGTACTTATTCAACAATTTTAATTTACAAAAGGAGCAACAAATGAAAAAGCTCGTGTCTTTGGCAATGCTCGTGCTGCTGCTTGGCGGCAGTGCGGCAACCGTGATTCCGAACAGCACCGCGCAACCGGCAACCGTCGCGCAAACCGTGCAACTCAGCGATGAACAACTCGATGGGGTGCAAGGGGGACAACCAAGTTGTACTCAATTTGGACGAACCGGCGTCTATTGGTGTTGCGAATATACAGGATGGACTGAATGGTGCTGGTTTGCTTGGGGGAACGGACCTCTTTGAAGCAGTCATTTTAGAGAGGGAGTTATCTCCCTCTCTGAATGTAATCAACCTACTGAGCAGAAATAAGATGAAACAATCGCTCAAAGTTACAATAGGTGTTTTTTATCTGTGCTTTGCACTGACTACGGAGGCACAATTCTTGAAGGAAAAAATCGACTCAATAAGCAGACAAATTAACGAGTCGCCGACCTTGACCGCGTATATCTTACGGGGTCAGATGAAGCAAGTGATAGGCGATACGCTTGGCGCATTGGCGGATTTCAGCAACGCGATTTCAATTGCGCCCGACAGCATTGACGGATATAACCATCGTGCGATGTTGCGCAGGCAATTAAAAGATTATTCACGCGCCAACGCCGACTTCACTAAAGCAATCTTTCTTAATTCTAATCTTGCCGACCTGTATTTCGGACGGGCTGTTGTCCGGCTTCAACTTGCTGAATACCCAGATGCAGTGAATGACTTTACAGTTACACTCGAAAAAGACACGACGGTGTATAGTCAGTATAACTGTTTGCTTTATCGCGGCATCTGTTACGACAAGCAAAATTTGGATTCGCTGGCATTGGCAGACTTCACGCACGCATTACAGATTGCAAAAACCGCCGAAGCGCATCTTCGCCGTGCGCTCATTTACAAGAAGCAAAAAAAATACGACCGCGCCGAAACAGAGCTAACTGAATCAATCAAGATAAAAGCAAGCGCCGAAGCATACTTTGAGCGCGGCAGTGTGAGGATGGCGACGGGCGAGAGAGTTGCAGGATACTTGGATATGGTCAAGGCACGAAGTTTAGGGGGCGATGCGGCGGAAAAGTTTTTGGCGAAGTATGAGCAGGAAGCCGGAAGCGACACCTTGCGTTTTTACAACACGCCTGAAATCATCGTCGAGGCGCAAACGGAGCTTTTCAAATCGGCGGCAAAAGAAATCAAGACAACGATTGATATTGGTAAAAGAGTCATCGCTTGGGGACGTGGCGGTGGCACAGTTAGTCTTCCGACAACATTTTCGCCGTCGCAGGGCAGGATGCCGACTCTGTTTGATTTTACAAATATGCGCGATTGCAACTCAGGTATTGTTCAAACTGCGCGTTCCTCACGGATTCACATCTTATGCATTGCGCGAATTATCAACGATGCAATAGCAGGAATTAAGGATAAAAAAATTATTCAACTTGCGCGTGCAATCTATAATGAAGCAGAAGAACTAACCATCATGCAAATTAGCGCGGATCCATCTCTGCCAATACGCGCACCCATTATGTTGAATAATATTCAAGAGAACATGGAGCGGCTGCAAGCGCGCCTTTTGCAATCGAATTCCAGCAGCAAATAAACACAACAATTAAATGAATATGACTCGAAGTGCATTCATGATTACGTCGTTTGTTGCTCTCTTGGTTGCGACAGTTTTTTTCAACATCGGTGTCTCTGACAAGCAATACTTAAATAAAGAAAATGCGTTTTTGCAGAAAGGTAAAAACGACTGCGGCGTTGCGGCGGCGAAAAATGTATTGATGGCGTTCAACAAAAATCCTGACGCCATCGACACGCTTCTGAACCCAAGCGATAACGGCCTAACCTTACTCGATATTAAAGCTGCGTTGAACAAACAAGGCTTGCATTGCACAGGCTATAAAACGACTCTGAACGACCTGACGAAACTCGGATTGCCTGCAATCGCGCACATCAACGACAATCACTTTGTCGTTGTAGAATCCATTGAAGCCGAATCGGTTTTGTTGATTGACCCAAGCGTTGGACGATTGAGGTATCGGGCAAGTGCGTTTGAAGAAAAGTGGAACGGCATTGCCTTGTGCGTTTCCGATAAGCAGGAGTCGCTTCCTCGTCAAAAATTTTGAAAGACTGAAGGTTACATCTCTTCCGCGAAACCTGTGTTTAAACTGTCGTTGATGCGGAACGTAGCAAGCGTGGTCAAGACTTGGCTTCGAAACTCAATCGCTGGAACGCCGCTCTCGACCGACGCCATGAACGCAGCAAGTTCCTCTTTATGACCTTTGCCTCCGCCGAACTCGCGGACGCGCTGCGCGCCTTGCTCCGAGAGCATCACAGTTTTGAAATTTTCCATCACGGCGATTCGATTGCCGCCGAAAATTTCAATGCGCTCTTTCGGATAGAGTTTATCGCCGTTGCAGAGATACTGAATCGTGCCGACGCTGCCGTTCTGAAAGCGAATCGTGATGAGTAAATTTTCGCGCACTGTTGTTGGCAGCATTTCCGCAAAAACACGCACCGGTTCAGAGCCGACGAGGTATTGAATTGTGTCGATGAAGTGGCAGCCTTCGCCGATGAGCCTGCCGCCGCCTTCGTTCAAATCTTGCGTCCAATGGTCGGGTGGCAACGCGCCGGCATTGACGCGATAGCTGACGGAAATCGGCTCTTGCAGTCGCATAAAATACTGACGAAGCAATTTTACAGGCTCACTAAATCGCCTGTTAAAGCCTGTCAATACTTGCAGATGCGGATACCTCTCCGCCGCAGCGATGATTTTGTTCAAGCCGTCTTCATCAATCGAGAGCGGTTTTTCGACGAACACGTGCTTTCCTGACTCCAACGCCCTAACGACCAGTTCTGCGTGCAAATTGTGCCGCGTGGCGATGAACACCGTGCCGATGCTCTCGTCCGAGAACACATCGTCGATGTTGGACGAGGCGCGTTTAAATCCGAACTGTGCCCGCACGCTTTCTGCTGTCATCCCCGTTGAATTGCAGACCATATCGAGCGAGACGCCGTCGATGGATTTCAAGTTTGGAATCAGGTAGCCCGTGGCAAAACTGCCAGCGCCAATGAACGCGATGTTTTTCGCATTTGCCTTTCCGCTCGAAATTGTTCCGTTTGTTTTTAGTGCTGGCGGCTTGTGCGCTGTGTGGCTTTCGTGGCGTATCTCGCCGTAGTCGAGCAAGATGCCGATGTAGCGTTCCTGACGCTCGCCGCTAATGAGTTTGTAGGCGTCCGCGCCTTCTTCAATCGGAAAGACATGCGTGGTGATTTTATCGAGGCTTATTTTTTTTTCGCTGCAAAGTTGAAGGAATGTCTGCATGTTTCGATTTTCCGTCCAGCGCACGTAGCCAATCGGGTAATCGATGCCGCGCTCTTCGTAGTTGGGGTCGTAACGCCCTGCGCCGTAAGAGCGCGAGAGTTTAAAGTCAATCTCTTTCATGTAATACGGCGTGCGCGGCAAGTTCATTCCGGTAACGCCGACCATGACAACTCTGCCTCTGTCGCGCATCACATCGGCGGCAAATTCAACTGGGTCGTTGGCGGAGGTCGATGCAGTGATGATGACCGCGTCTGCGCCGTGTCCGTTTGTGAAGGCTTTAATTTGTTCTTTAATCGTCTCTTCGTTGCGCGAAATGGCAAGGTCGCTGCCATGCTGCGCCGCTAAGGCGATTGCGTCGGGATTGATGTCGACGCCGACGACGCGGCATCCGTTGGCTTTCAAGAGTTGAATTAAAATTTGTCCCAGCAAGCCAAGCCCGATGACGACGATGGTTTCGCCGAGCGTCGGATTGGCTTGTCGTAAGCCTTGCATCGCAATCGCGCCGAGCGTGGTATAAGCAGCGTCTTGAAACGAAACATTGTCGGGAATTTTAGCGACGAGATTTTTCGGCACAACGATAAACTCGGCATGGGAGGCATAGCCGCCGCCTGCGCACGCGACCCGCTCGCCGACGCGGAACTCCGATACATCGTCGGATATTTCCATCACGACGCCCGCCGACGAATAGCCCATCGCCGAATCAGTGCCGAGTTTATTCATCACGCGCGCAGCGGTATCGAGTAAGCCTTGCTCTTTGACTTGTTTCAACACGAGTTTGACTAAATCGGGACGCGCCATCGCTTTGCCCAGAAGTGATTTTTTGCCCATCTCGACTTTCGAGCGTTCCGTGCCTGCCGAAATCAGGCTGAACCGATTTCGAACCAAGACCATGCCGCGCTTCAAGGCGGGCGGCGGAACAGTATTGATTTTAATGACGCCAGAACGGGAGTTTTGAACAAGTTGCTGCATAGCGGTTGCACATTGAATTTTTGTGAGCCGCAAAGATACGAAACTCGCCGCGCTTTTGCGCCGCGTCGTCGCAGACGGAGTCGTTGGCAGAATTGGCTGAGGGCGTTAAGCGCGCGGTTACAACCGTCCGAAGAGCTGCTTGAACTTCAACACCCACACCATGCGAATTGCCTCGTAGACAATTTTGCGCGACATTTTCGATTTGCCAACGGTGCGGTCGACGAACACAATCGGGATTTCTTTGATGCGGAAACCCTTGCACCACGTTTTGAAATTCATCTCAATTTGGAAAGAGTATCCGCCAGAGCGAATTTCGTCGAGGTTGAGCGATTGTAAGACTTCTTTACGAAAGCATTTGAACCCGCCCGTCGGGTCTTGAATCGGCATGCCTGTAATTGTGCGTGTATAGATGCTTGCGCCTTTGGAAAGGATTAAGCGAGACAGCGGCCAGTTGACGACATTCGCCACTTCGCCCATATAGCGCGAGCCAATGACCAAATCCGCGTCTTTGATTGCCACCAAAAAATGTGGAATCATACGCGGGTCGTGCGATAGGTCGGCGTCCATTTCCATCACAAAGTCGAATTTTTTTTCTAACGCGAACTTAAAGCCGCGCACGTAAGCCGTTCCGAGTCCTAACTTGCCTTCGCGCTTGATGAGGTGCAGACGTTTATTTTTCTGCATCAATGCTTCAACAATGAGCGCCGTGCCGTCGGGCGAGTTGTCGTCAATGATGAGAATCTCGAGCGAGGGAATTTCCAAACTCGTCAGCATTTCAACGACGAGTGGAATGTTTTCGGCTTCGTTGTATGTTGGAATGACCACTAAGGTTCTGCCAACGGCAAGGTCTTGCACGGGCGGCAGTCTTAGCGGCGGCACTCGTTGTAAAACATCTTCTTTGGTCATAGCGATATGTGCAGCAGCATGTGTCAAGATTCTTTCAGTTTAAGAAAAAGTTAAATTTCTCGAAAACGTTTCTGATGAAAAAATCTTTTTCCGTCGCTGTCGTTTAAGGGTTAGCGTTGAAAAATTCGTGAGACGAGCGGCGTAGAACGTTCAGTTTGGTTAAATCGAGCAGAGAGTTCCAAGCGCGTGAGCGTGAAGTAGTAAAAATCGTCGTGCCGAAGATAGTCCGTTACGTTTTCCGAGAAACCGAGCTTGCGAAAGAGCGACGCACTTGCGGTATTGCGTTTATCGGTGTATGCTAAGATATGGTCAATGTCGGGCTGTTTGGTGAGAATATATCTCAACAGCGCAACAACTGCTTCTTCGCCGTATCCCTGCCGACGGAAAAGCGCGGCAATCGTAATGCCGATGGAACAGCGCTTGTGATTGTTGTTGAACGTCTCACGCGAAAGGTCGTAGTAGTGCAAGAGTCCGACGAGGCGGTTGTTATCGTCATACATCAGCCAGTCGCAGCCAGCGTGTTTGCTGCGAAACGCGCCCGTCGCTGAATAGTCTGCCCAATCGTTGGCTTTCTCGCGGTCTTTGAACTCAATGGAAACGAAGGGGTTGTCGTCGCGGCAAAATGCGTTGAAAATTGCATCACCGTCTTTTTTCTCGACACGCTTAAAGCGTAAGCGCCTTGAGCGCGGCATGGCTGGAAAACGAAAGCGTCGTTGCTTGACACGGTTGAACATGGCGGTGGCAAATACAATTTCGGTATTAAAGATACGTCCTTTTAAGCAACAAATTCCGTAACTTCGCGTTTGCTGTGTTGAACAATCCTTCCTGAACGATTTTCACCGATACAAACACGTCTGCAATTATGGCGAAAGAACAAAAGCCCGATGTTCCAGCGGCAAAACTTACTAAGGAATCGCTCAGAGAGGCGGTTGAACTCTTCAAATATGTTCTGCCTTACAAGTGGAAATTTATTGCAGCACTGGTCGCGCTGGCGGTATCAAGTCTGTTGGGACTTGTCTTTCCGGCTGTAACGGGCAAATTGATTGACGGCGCGCTCGCGGGAAAATCCGACGGCTGGCTCGGCGATATTGATGCCATCGCGCTGGTGCTTTTCGTTGCATTGGCGGCGCAATCCGTGTTCGGATACTATCAATCGATTTGGTTTGTGCAAGTCGGCGAGAACAGTTTGGTCGACCTTCGCAAAACGTCTTACGCCAAACTTATCACGCTGCCGATGTCGTTCTTTGCGCAGCGTCGCGTCGGCGAATTGACCAGCCGCCTTTCTGCCGACCTCTCGCAGATTCAAGAGACGCTTACCTTCACGCTGGCGCAACTCTTGCGCCAAACCATGATACTTATCGGCGGCTTAGGATTGATTTTTTACACATCGCCACAACTGACGCTTGTCATGCTCTCCGCCGTGCCACTGCTCGTTGCACTTGCCGTTTACTTTGGTCGAAAAATTCGACAACTCTCGCGCGAAGCACAAGACAAGCTCGCCGATAGCAGCACCGTCATTGAAGAGACCTTGCAGGGCATTGCGAACGTCAAAGCATTTTCAAACGAACAGTTTGAAATTACGCGCTATGGCAGAAGCATTTCTACATATCTTGGCACCGTCTTGAAGAATGCACAGTTTCGTGCAGCGTTTTTTTCGTTCATCATCTTTGGGCTGTTCGGCGCGATTATTTTGGTGCTGTGGGTCGGCAGCCGTTTTGTTCGAAGCGGCGACCTGACGATTGGCGAACTGACGTCGTTTATTCTCTACACCACCTTCGTCGGCGCAGCAATGGGCAGTTTCGCGGAACTTTACAGCCAAATTCAAAAAGCGGTCGGCGCAACTGAGCGGGTGCGTGAAATTCTGCGCGAGACGGGCGAAGCCGTCGGCATCCATAGTGCGCCATCCATATTGCCGCGCTGCTGCGGCGACGTCGAGTTCCAAGACGTCGAGTTTAGCTATCCCTCGCGCAAAGAAGTAAAAGTTTTAAAAGGGATTTCGTTCTCAGCAAAGTCGGGCGAGCGTGTCGCCTTCGTCGGTCCGTCGGGCGCAGGCAAATCGACGATTGTCTCGCTCATTTTGCGGTTCTATGAACCAGACAACGGGCGCATTTTAATCGACGGGCGCGAGTCGCGCGACTACCCGCTCTCGGAACTGCGTGCGCAAATGTCGATTGTGCCGCAAGACGTCTTGCTCTTCGGCGGCAGCATTTTGGAAAACATCGCTTATGGCAAACCAACTGCAAGCGAAGCGGAAATTATCGACGCCGCCAAAAAAGCCAACGCGCACGAATTTATTTCAGGGTTTCCCGAAGGCTACAACACTGTCGTCGGCGAGCGCGGCATAAAACTTTCGGGCGGACAGCGCCAGCGCGTTGCTATCGCCAGAGCCATTCTGAAAAATCCCGCCATTCTGATTTTGGACGAAGCCACAAGCTCGCTCGATTCCGAATCGGAAAAGCTTGTGCAGGACGCGCTCGACCACTTGATGGAAGGACGAACGTCGTTTATCATCGCACACCGCTTATCAACAGTGCGCACAGCTGATAAAATTGTCGTCGTCAAAGACGGTCAAGCCGTCGAGCAAGGCACGCACTCAGAACTGATGGAACTCGAGAACGGTGTCTATCGCAATCTCTCCGAGTTGCAATTCGATTTGAGCTAACGACTTTTTCAGTGATACGACATGCGGTATTTTCTGCGAATGATACTGGCGGCAATGATTGCCATACCGAGCAGCGGGGTTGCGCAACAACGCTTGCTCGACAGTTTGCATGCAGAACTCGACAACGCCACAGATACGACGCGAGTCAATTTACTAAGCGCGTTGGCGTATCAATACACGATGCGCGGAAAACACAAAATCGCCGACAGCCTTACCGACCTTGCGCTCCCGCTGGCAGAGCAATTAAATTTTAAGCGCGGACAGGCGGCAGCATTGAGCAGTAAAGCTACGATTGAAGCAAATCAAAGCAATTTTGAAAAATCGTTGAAGTATGATTTTCAATCGCTTGCCATTTACGAAGAGATAAAAAACAAACGCGGCGTCGCCACCGCGCTCGGCGGCATCGGCGTTACTTACTGGAATCAAGACAAATACAATGACGCGCTTGTTTATCTCAATCGCGCTCTCGCCATTTATGAGGAGATTAAAGATACTGTCGGTGTTGGGCGTGTCCTGAATAACATTGGGCTTATCTATTGGAATCAAGGAAAATTGACCGATGCGCTAAGCCGCTACGAACACGCCTTGAAAATTTTTGAAGCTGTCGGAAGCAAGCGTGGAATGTCATATTCTCTCGGCAACATCGCCAACATTTATCGTAATCAAAAGAAGCACGATGATGCTCTGGCGAACTACACCCGCGCCATGAAGTTGCAGGAGGAACTCGGCGATAAACGCACAGTGGGTGTGTCGCTTTTCAACATTGGCGTCGTGTATATGAACCAAGAAAAGTTTGATTCATCTCTGGTGTATCTATCGCGGGCGCAGGAAATTGCGACGGAGGTCAAAGATAAGACGGGCATCGGCAGCGCGTTGCGATATAAAGGCATGGTCTACGAGAAGCAAGGACAATTGGAACTTGCACTGACGGCGGTAAGCGACGCGCTGCGCCTTCAAGAAGAAATTGGTGATAAGGGTGGCGTCGCTGCCGGATTGCAAAGCATTTCGGCGATTTATGAGAAGCGCGGACGCTACGACCTTGCGCTTGATTATGCTAAGCGAAGTCTTGATGTTTCAATTGAGATAGGAAACAAACTCAGTATCCATCGCGCCTACGAGCAGATGTCGTCGATTTATCAAAAAATGGGTGAGGCTGCAAAGGCGCTGGAAACCTACAAGCTCCACGTTGCTTACAAAGATTCACTCTTCACCGCCGAAGCCGATAAGAAAGCTGCTGAATTGCGCGAGCAATACGAAAGCGCACAGAAGCAAAAAGAAATCGACCTATTGACGAAAGAAAATCAAGTTCGGCAATTGGAATCAGAGCGGCAGCGCAATTCGTTCATCATCGGATTGTTGTTTGTTGGATTCATCGCCGTCGTCACCGGAGCAGCTTATCGCCAATCGCAACGCGCAGCGAAAGCCTTGACGGAAAAAAATCAATTGATTGAACAGCAAAAAAAATTGTTGGAAGAGCAAAAACGCTTGGTCGAGGTTCAGCGCGATGACCTCTCTGAAGCAAACCGCTTGAAGAACGACCTTTTGGCGATAGCGGCGCACGATTTAAAGAATCCATTGCAAAGCATCATGGGATTTTCTGGTCTCCTGCGCGAATCGCCCACTGAAGCAGGGACAGTCGCAAAGTATTCCGGTGTCATCTATGACGCTTCACAACGAATGCTTCGTTTAATTTCTGAACTTTTAGACGTCGCCGCACAAGACGACGGGACGCTTCGGCTCAATAAACACCGTACAAACGTCTGTGAGTTGCTGGCTGCCGTTGTTACCGACAATCTACTGAGCGCACAAAAAAAATCTCAAACCATTGCGCTTCGCCTCGAAGAGACGTGCGTTGCCGAGATAGACGCCGACCGAATGCGCGAGGTGTTCGACAACTTGATTTCAAATGCCATCAAATACTCTCCGACGGGAAAGACGATTTATGTCGAGACGAAAAAGAATACAAAACACAGGAGTCAGAATCGAGATGTCAACCCGCTCCTCGCTCCTGACTTCTCTATTCTGATTTCAATTCGTGATGAAGGACAAGGCTTAACCGAGGACGACAAGAAAAAGCTGTTTGGAAAATTTCAACGCTTGTCGGCTCGACCGACGGGTGGTGAGAGTTCAACGGGACTTGGGCTATCGATTGTCAAGCACTTGGTGGAACTGCACGGCGGACGGGTGTGGGCAGAGAGCGCGGGCAAAGACAACGGCAGCACGTTTTTCATTGAGCTACCTGCGAGCAACGATAACGGCGATTGAGCGGAGACTTTCGTATCTTTGCCGCCAATCTTCAACAGCCAACAACAACTGAATGAGCGTTACACTCCGACTTGCACAGCACGATTGCACGCTTGCCAATTTTGACAAAAATCTGCAAAAGCATGTGGCGTACATTGAACAAGCCATTCGCGACGGCATCGAGTTTATTGCTTTTCCAGAACTCTCGCTTGCGGGATATAATCTTCAAGACGCTGCGCAAGACATTGCCGTCCATATCCACGACCCTTCGCTACAGCCCTTGCGAGACCTGAGCAACCATATTTCAATTCTCTGCGGTGCAGTCGAACTCTCCGACGATTACGGCGTCTACAACTCTGCATTTTTTTTCGAGGATGGCAACGGCACGTCCGTCCACCGAAAAATCTATTTGCCAACTTACGGCATGTTCGAAGAGTTGAGATATTTTTCCGCTGGCATCGAAGCAAAGCCGTTTGTCTCGAGACGGTTGGGCAGCGCTGGCGTCGCAATTTGTGAAGACAATTGGCATTTAGGCGTGCCGTATCTTTTGGCGGCGCAGGGTGCAAAGGTCATATTCTCCATGTCGAACAGTCCGCTTCGCATTGATTTCGCAAGCGGCGAGCTCAAAATCGCCGAAGGCTGGTCGATGATGTCGCGCACTTATGCTATGCTTCTTAGTGTCTATGTCGCGTTTATCAATCGCACGGGCAATGAGGACGGGCTATCGTATTGGGGCGGCTCGGAACTTATCTCACCCGATGGCGCAGTGATTTGCAAAGCGCCTTGCTTTGAAGAAACCGCGCTCGATGCCGTCATAGATTTCAATCTCGTCAAGCGTGCGCGCCTTCGCTCTTCGCACTTTCTCGACGACGACCCGCGCTGGCTGAACTCGGAATTAGAGCGCGTCTTGAAACAGCGGCGATGACCCATTGCCCATCACTTTTTCTCCAAGTAATCAATAGCAAGGTTTGTCAGCGCCTTAACGCCGACGATAAGCGCTGACTCATCGACATAAAATTTCGGCGAGTGATTTGATGCAGCGGTCGATAAATTTTCTTTCGGCGTTACGCCCAAAAAGAAGAAAAGCCCGGGAACCTGACGCTGAAAATACGAGAAATCTTCCGCGCCGGTCGTCTTTTGTCCCGGATACATCACGTTGGCGTCGCCCGCCACACGTTTCAAGGTCGGTAACATTTTTTCAGCGAGTGCAGCATCATTGACCGTAACAGGATAGCCGCGTTTAATTTGAACTATGGCGCTGCTACCGCCGCTCTTGGCGATGTTCTCTGCCGTTGTTTTGATGCGCTCGTGAATGTCATTTTGCATGTTATCGTCAAACGCCCGAATGGTGCCGGTCATCTCGACGCTGTCGGGAATGATATTGTTCCGCACGCCGCCGTGAATTGTGGCGACGGTTACAATCGACGGCTCTTTGGTTACATCGACTTGTCGGCTTTCAATGGTTTGCAATCCCATCACGACTTGTGAACTGAGGACAATCGGGTCGACGCCGCCCCACGGACGCGCACCGTGCGTTTGTCGCCCGCGCACAAGAATGCGCAGGAAGTCGCTACTTGCCATCAGCGCGCCCGGCCGATAGGAAATTTTCCCCGTTTCAATCCCTGAAAACACGTGTAAGCCAAAGACCGCTTCTGGCTTTGGATTTTCAAATGCACCTTCCTTGAGCATCAAGGCAGCGCCACCTTCCTCGCCCTCGGGCGCGCCTTCTTCGGCAGGTTGAAAGATGAATTTAACCGTGCCTCTCAGTTCCGATTTCATTTCTGCCAAAATTTCCGCGACGCCCATTAGAATCGAGACGTGGCAATCATGTCCGCAAGCGTGCATCGTGCCGACATCGAACCCGTTGTATTTGGTGCGAACCTTCGAGGCAAACGGCACATCGGTTTCTTCGGTTACAGGCAAGCCGTCCATATCGGCGCGAAGCGCAACCACGGCGCCGGGCTTTCCACCTTTCAAAATCGCTACGACGCCTGTATGCGCGACGCCCGTTCTTACCTCTAAGCCAAGCGACTTCAAATGCTCTGCCACGAGTTTAGCTGTGCGAAACTCTCGATTGCCGAGTTCGGGGTTCGCATGCAAGTCGCGTCGCCACGCGATTACTTTTTTTTCAATGGCAGCGGCGCGTTTATCCACTTCGGCGCGAAGTTTTTCAATGGCGCGAGCGTCGTCGTCGCCTGTAAATGCAAGCAACGACGGGCAAAGGGCTGTTGTCGAGAAAAGCACGACGGAGAGAACGTGGATAGTGTATTTTTTCAACATTGAAGTTCTTGTTTGGAAATTGCGTAAGCACGATTATGGCGTTACGACAGCTTTCATTGGCGACGGTTTTCTCGGCAGCTTTTCAGCGCGTTGCATAGTTCCATCACTTGTGAGCGTCGTAACGATAGTTGTTGTTTAGTTGTGTTGTCGATAGCCTCTGGGAGTTTAAAGCAATTGGGCAAAAAATAAAAGTGAGCCGTGCCAGTGTCGCTATGTGGAAGCTGTCGTTTGGGCGTTTCGAAGCAGGCGCAACTTCTCGACAGCTTCACGTGCGGCAGATTGCTCGGCGACTTTTTTGCTCTTGCCGACGCCTTGCCCCAACACGTCATCGCCTAAACGAACCGACACTGTGAACGTTTTTTTGTGCGATGGACCGTCTTCCGAAACAATGCTATACACTGGCAACGCCACTCGGTTCGCCTGCGCGTATTCAAGCAACACGCTCTTGTAATTTTGTTCCGTGTTGAGCAGTTCTTCAAAATTGGTTTTGACGAGCAGATGTGTTTGAATAAATGTTTTGACGCGGTCGTAGCCGCCGTCGAGATATACGGCACCAATGAGCGCTTCCAGTGCATCAGAAAGCGTTGTATCGCTCTCCCGCACGCCCATCGCCTCAGCCGAGTCGCTCACAATCATCAATCCGCCGATACCAAGACTGCGTGCATGTCCTGCGAGCGTCTTTGCATTCACAATTTGTGAGCGCAGTTTCGTCAGCTTGCCCTCGTCAAAATCGGGATAGTGTGTAAAGAGATGCTCGGCGACAACCAAATCGAGAACCGCATCGCCCAAAAATTCCAGCCGCTCGTTGGATTGAAACACGTCTTTATCAATAAAATCAACGGCAGAGCGATGCGTGAGTGCAATGGAAAATAGCAGAATGTTTTGAATGGGATAGGCAGTGAGCTTGTCGAGCTTGGCTTTGAGCGAAGACAATACCGCATCAAGCGGCGTAGTCGAGACCCTCGGCTTAAAAAATTTAAGCAGCACATCGTAAATCTTTTTCCAAATTGTCATCGCTCGCCAAAAATTTACGGTTGGTTTTTAGTGTCAACTCACATGGATTTTAAGCAGAAAATTTTTTAAAGATAATTGATGCATTGTGTCCGCCAAAGCCGAAGCCGTTGTTCATGACATACTCGATTTTCCGTGGCTTCGGTTTATTTGCAGTAACATCGACATCGACTGCATCGTCTTGATTGAACACGTTAATCGTCGGCGGCACGATTTGACGTTCGAGTGCAAGCAAACAGGCGACCGACTCTACTGCGCCAGCCGCGCCGAGCAAATGCCCCACCATTGATTTCGTCGAGCTAATGCTGAGCTTGTGCGTATGTTCGCCGAAGACTTTTTTCACCGCGTTCAGTTCAGCGACGTCGCCGAGCGGCGTTGATGTGCCATGCGTATTGATATAGTCGATTTGTTCAGGTGCGATGCCAGCATCTTGCAGCGCGTTGTTCATCACGAGCGTAACGCCGTCGCCGTCGGGGTGCGGCGCAGTGATGTGATAGGCGTCCGCGCTCATTCCCACACCAACGAGTTCGCCGTAGATGTGTGCGCCGCGCGATTCAGCAGAGTGCAGCGTCTCTAAAATCAGCGCGCCTGCGCCCTCGCCCATCACGAAACCGTCGCGGTCTTTATCGTAAGGGCGCGATGCCGTTTCAGGCGAGTCGTTTCTAACCGAGAGTGCGCGAGCGGCATTAAACCCGCCGATGCCCATCGGCGTTACCGAGGCTTCCGAGCCGCCACAGACCATTATATCTGCGTAGCCCATTTGCAAAATCATATACGCATCGATAATCGCGTTGAGCGATGTGGCGCACGCCGAAACCGTCGCGTAGTTCGGACCGCGCAGTCCGTTTCGAATCGAGATGTGCCCAGCGACAATGTCGGGAATCATCATTGGAATGAAGAACGGGCTGATGCGGTCAGCACCGCCATTCATATAGGTTCTGAATTGATTGTCGTAAATCATCATGCCGCCGACGCCCGACCCATAGACTACGCCGAACCGCCCGCGATTGATTTTATCAAGCGCAATGCCCGAATCTTTGATAGCTTGTTCCGACGCCGCCACGCCAAACTGACAAAACCTGTCCATGCGCAGCGAACTTTTTTTGTCCATAAATTGCGCCGCGTCGAAGTTTTTTACTTCGCAGGCAAACTTCGTCTCGCACTCGTCCGCGTTGTAAAGCGTGATGCGCGCAGCGCCGCTTTTGCCTTCCATCATGGCGTTCCAAAACGCCTCTTTGCCAATGCCTATCGGTGTAAGTGCGCCAATGCCCGTAACGACGATGCGCTGTTTTTGTCTCGCTGCCACGTTGTTGCCTCTAAAAATGGTTGTTTCAAATTTTCCCGTCAAAATACCCGCGTCTGTGAAAAACAGAACCCAACTTTGTCGCCCGCGCTTTCAGCAGTTGTCAAAATTGGGTTTGCCAATAAAACAGATGAATAAACAAAACCGTTAGGCTTTCTTGGCCAGAATGTAATCGACAGCGTTCTTGACCGTTGCGATTTTTTCCGCGTCTTCATCGGGAATTTGAATGCCAAATTGGTTCTCAAATTCCATCACAAGCTCGACCGTATCGAGCGAATCCGCGCCCAAGTCGTCGGTGAATTTCGCCTCGTCTTTAATTTGTTCGCGGGCGACGCCCATCTTGCTGACAATAATGTTGTATACTTTGTCTTTGACTTCGTCTGCCGACATTGTTCCCCCTCAGAAAAGAGTTTTTTAAGTTAGTTGAGTTTAAAAATCGTTTCGAATTGCTCCGAAAACACCTGGCGATTTAAATTCTCTATTCGAGAAAATTTGGCGAATATACGCAAGGCATTCTTTCTTGCCCAAATGCACCGGCGGCGTTACATCGCCATGCCGCCATCGACGCGCAGCGTCTCACCCGTGATGTATCCCGATAGACTGCTGCTGAAAAACAGCACGGCATCGGCGACTTCTTCTGCTGTTCCGCTTCGCTTGAGCGGAATGAGCGCCTCCATTGATTTTTTTTGTTCATCATTTAAGGCGTCGGTCATTTCCGTGTCAATCCAGCCGGGCGCAATAGCGTTGACCAGAATGTTACGCGAGGCAAGTTCTTTAGCGGCGGACTTTGTAAAACCAATCATACCAGCTTTCGAGGCTGCGTAGTTGGCTTGTCCCGCATTGCCTGTCAGTCCAATCACCGAGGTGATGTTGATGATGCGTCCGCTTCGTTGCGAGAGCATCGGCTTCGTCGCCGCCTTCGTGTAGTTGAAAACGCTTTTAAGGTTGTTCAGCATCACATCGTCCCACTGTGCTTCACTCATTCGTAAAAGCAATGTGTCGCGTGTGATGCCCGCATTGTTGACCAAAATATCGAGCCGTGTAAACGCTGCTAAGGTTTGGTCGACGGCGCGCTGCGCATCGGCGAAATTTGCTGCATCGGCGCGAATCGAGAGCGATTTTCGTCCCTGCGCGTCGAGTTCAGTTGTAAGTGCAACAGCTTTATCTTCCGATGATTTGTAGGTAAAGGCGACCGCGCAATTCGCTTCGGCGAGTTTTTTGCAGATGGCTCTGCCAATGCCGCGCGTGCCGCCCGTTACCAAAGCAACCTTTCCGCTAAGGTCAATCGTCATCGTTACGCAGCTTTCTCCATTGACGCATCGGCGACTTGCTCTGCGTCGGCTGCGGTATCAATGCCTGCGAGCGTCACGCTGGCGTTGATGCGTTTAATCAAGCCTTGTAAGACTTTTTGCGGTCCCGCTTCAATAAAATCATTGACGCCTGCGGCAATCATGGCTTCAATGGATTGTTGCCAGAGCACTGGCCGCGTCAGTTGCAGAACAATATTGCGTTTGATGTCGTCGGCGCGGACGGTCAATTGCGCATTGACATTCATACAGACGGGAATGTCGGCGTCTTGGATTGAGACGCGCTCGACAGCTTCGGCAAATTCGGCTTCGGCGGCTTTCATCAATGGCGAGTGGAATGCTCCTGAAACGGATAACTCTTTGGCGAGTTTAGCGCCATGTTTCTTTGCAAGCTCAACGGCTTTCTTGATTGGCGCAACCTCGCCCGAAATGACAATTTGTCCCGGGCTGTTAAAGTTGGCGGCTTGGATAAGCCCGAACTCGGAGGCGTCGGCGAGCAACGCATTCAGGCGCGGCTCATCGAGTCCGACGATGGCGGCCATTGAGCCAGGAACAGTTTCGCCTGCGCGCTGCATTAAGTCGCCGCGTTTAGCGACCAACCAAAGCGCATCTTCAAATGAGAGAACGCCTGAGTAGCATAAGGCGGAAAACTCACCCAGACTGTGTCCAGCGGTTATTGCCACGTCGCTGCGGTCGATAAACTGTGCAGCAAGCATGCTGTGCAAAAAGATGGCGGGCTGCGTGTAGCGCGTTTGGCGCAGCACGGCGTCGTCGCCGTCAAACATTACGCTGGTGAGGGAATAGCCGAGGATTTCGTCGGCTTGACGCGCCAGCGCGGCGCAGTCGGTATGGTATTGGCACAGGTCTTTAGCCATGCCAGAGTACTGAGAACCTTGTCCCGGAAATACGAGAGCGGTCTTCTTCATAATTTTATTTGTTTTGCCGATTCCGAGGTGAACTTGGTTTAATTAACGGTCTCGGCGGTTAAACAAGTAAAATTCATCGCTCAAAGCTGCTGCGGCGTTAAAGTTTGGGAGCGCAGGAACGCCTGTTCATCGTGCATCATATTCATGTTCATCCATCGGTTTCATACGGTCATCAAAAGAACACAGGGACTATCAAAGAACAAAGCGGACTGTAATTTACGATTTTCTATCCAAAAAGTTCAAATCGATTGCCACTTTACGAAAACGCCGCCCCAAGTGTATCCAGCGCCGTAGCTGACGAGGATGAGGTTATCGCCGTCGGCGAGATTCCCCTCTAAATTGAGTTCATCGAGACAGAGCGGCAGAGTGGCAGCGGTCGTGTTGCCGTATTTATCGATATTGACCGCCACTTTGTCCATTCCGATGCCCATGCGTTCTGCGGTCGCGGCAATGATGCGCAAATTGGCTTGATGCGGGACAAGGTAAGCGACATCAACGGCGGTCAGGTTGTTTCGGGTCATCATTTCTGCTGCCACGTCCGCCATGCCAATCACTGCCGATTTAAAGACAACTTTGCCGTCCTGAAAAAGGTAATGCATTTTTTTATCGACAGTGTCGTGTGTCGGCGGGTTGAGACTGCCGCTTCCGAGCATATACAAGTGGTTTTTTCCGGCGGTTCCATCGGAGTAAAGCCGCGCGTCTAACACGCCGTAGCCGTCTTTGGCGGGTTCGAGCAGAACGCCTGCCGCCGCATCGCCGAAGAGAATGCAGTTGTTACGGTCGGAATAATCGACAATCGTCGACATTTTGTCGCCGCCGAGAACGAGAACTTTTTGGTGCGCGCCCGACTCGATAAACTTTGCGCCCGTAACGAGCGCATATAGAAACCCCGAACATGCACCCGACAGGTCGAATCCCCACGCATTTTTCGCGCCGATGAGGTCTTGCACCAAACAGGCCGTCGACGGAAAAAACATATCGGGCGAAATGGTGGCGACGATGATTAAATCAATGTCCTCTGCGCTGACGCCACGCCGCTCAAGAAGCTCTTTCGCGGCTTCCGCGCACATGAATGCAGTGGCTTTGGTTGGGTCTTTCAGAATGCGCCGCTCGCGGATGCCTGTGCGCGACTGAATCCACTCGTCGGTAGTGTCAATGATTTTCTCGAAATCCTTGTTCGTGAGTTTATCGGGCGGGAGATATTTTCCAGTTGCGGTGATGGCAGCTTTCATCCGTTGTTGTGCGTTGCGAGCAGCGCGATTGAGTTAGTTCTTGACTTCGTCGGCTTTGAGCATCTCGGCGATATGGTCGTTCACGCGCTTCTCGAACATATTTTTGGCTGCGAAAATGGCGTTCATCACAGCGACGGGCGACGAGTTGCCGTGTCCAATGATAGAAATGCCGTTGACACCCAAGAGTGGCACGCCGCCATGTGGCTCGTCGCTGAACCCGTGAAAAATCTCCTTCAAGATGCCGCTAAACTGCTTTGCCGAATCGGGCGCAAGTTTGCCATCCGCTACCCGTTTATTGAGCGCGTGCATAATCAGCGTGCCTAAGATATTTGGAATGCTTTCGCCGAGTTTGAGAACCACGTTTCCGATGAGTCCGTCGCACAGAACGATATTGGCGTCGCCGATGAAAACATCTCTGCCCTCAATGTTACCGATGAATTTGATTTGCCCTCTTGCGTCAGCATCGCGCAAAAGTTTATGCGTTTGTTTGAGCGTGTCGTTGCCTTTGGTTTCTTCTTCGCCGACGTTGAGCAAGCCGACCGTTGGAGTTTGGACGCCAAGCATATAGCGCTCGAAAATCGTTGCCATTTCGGCGAACTGCACAAGCTGTTCGGGTTTGGAATCCAGATTTGCACCAGTATCGAAGACCATCACTTGGTTTTTCAGGCTCGGGAAATACGCGCCGATGCACGGGCGCTGCACGCCTTCGACTCGTCCTAAAATCAAGAGCGACGCCGCCATAACCGCTCCCGTATTGCCTTGACTGACAAAGGCATCCGCTGCGCCCTCCTTGCACATTGAAAGCCCGCGCACAATGGAGGAATTTGGTTTGGACTTAACAGCTGTCGCACCAGAGTCGTGCATATCAATGACCTCAGGCGCGTCGACCAGTGCGATGTTCAGCCCTGTGGTATTATGCTGTGCGAGTACCGGCTCAATTTTTTCAAGCTGCCCAATGAGTGTTAGTTGTAAGTCGGAGTTGTTACGCGCCGCCATAACAGCCCCTTCCACTTGGTTTTTAGGCGCAAAATCGCCGCCCATCGCATCGAGAACGATTCTCATATCACGCAAATAGTTATGGTTTTGCTAAGAGATTCCGTTGATTTTATCGCCGCAGGTGCTTGCTCGACGTCATGAGCGGCTTGCATCGGCGGAGCAAATTTACGACAAGACACGGACGTGAACGCGCTTTGGCGAAAAAAATTTCGTTGCCCAGTCAAACCAAGTTATTCAGCGGCGGGCTTCTCTTCTTTTTTCAACACGATTCTGCCACGATAGTATCCGCAGTTGTGGCAGGCACGGTGCATCATGGTGGTTGTGCCGCAGTTCGGGCAGACCGTCATCGTTGCAGCGACCGTTCTGGCGTTGAATTGGGCGCGGCGTTTGTCGCGGCGCGTTTTCGACATCTTGCGTTTCGGATTCGGCATAGTCCAAGGCGCTATGAGCAGCGCAGTTAGTTTGATTGAAATTTTTGATTGAGTTCGCGCAACTTGCGTTGCCACTCGCTTTCTTCTGGAACAACGCGGTGCAAAAATTCCTTCTGCGCGACACTCGTCTCACATTCAGGGTCGCATACATTTTTTATTGGCACAGCAAGCACTACTGTATCGCGCACATCATTCGTCAGGTCAATCTCTGTATCGTTTCGGCCAATGGTGCGCGTCTCGTCCTCGACCAGCGCAGCGTCCGTTTTGCCGTGATGATGCACGGCTTTCGGCGTAAAGAGCACGCGGAATTTTCCCACAATGTCTTTTTGAAGCGGCTTTAAGCATCGGTCGCACTCAAAGACGGCGGTGGTCTCGACGGAAAACTCAGCGAGTAACTCCGAAGCGGTTTTCGTCAAAAGCACGCGCACGGTAATCGGATTCGGAAATCGCGCAGTGGTGATTTCAGCATCGTGAAAGTCGGCGGCGCTGCACTGAAAGAGAAACTTGTGCGTTCCAACTGTCAGGCTCGACGTCTTAATCTTCACCAAAGGCTCTTGCTCTGCCATAACTTGCCCTCAACAAAAAGAGCGCAAATATAGGGTTCGAATCTCGAATTCGAAAAAAATTTCTAAAAGCATTGCAGATGTGAAAGCGTCGCCGTATTTTTGCAGCCCTTATGCAACATTCCGCGATAGCTCAGCGGTAGAGCAATCGGCTGTTAACCGATGGGTCGCAGGTTCGAATCCTGCTCGCGGAGCAACCCGAAAAAGTCCCGCGCATCATCGGGACTTTTTTGTTTCGATTTTATCTCGCTGTGTCAATCAAGACATCTCCATTTGCGCCAACCATCTTAGGCAAAAAGCCCATTGGCGCTGTTGTTTGGCAGCGTGTCGTTGAAATCGTCGTCTTTGTCAGGCGCGGCGTCGGGCGCAATTGAATTTGTGTCAATTAAGTTCGGATCGATGAGTTGCAATTTTTGCTGCGCCGCCGTCAGCCGTTCTGAACATTCTTTGGCAATGCGTTTGCCTTCATCGTAAAGTTCAATAGAGTCTTCCAAGCCAATGTCGCCGTCTTGAATTAGGCGAGAAATTTCCTCCAAGCGCGAAATAAGCTCTTCAAGTGTTTTTTTGCTCGACGCTTTTTCGGGCGAGAGGCTATCGGTTGCTTTTTTCTTTGCCATAAGCCGTGTTTTTTGGCGTAAATTCTACCCTCGAAAATACAACGAACTTCCGTGAATCAATTTTGTCAACTCAAGTCGTGCGTCGTCAGCTTATCGCTGAAAGTGATGTGATTGCTGCCGCCCGCGCTGGCAAGCGCGAGATAGTTATCGAGCCGCGTGCGTTGATTACGCCGCTTGCGCGAGATACAGCGAAAATATTGGGCGTCCGATTTGTCGACGCCTCGAGCAGTCAGGCAACGGCAGTTCAGTCGGCTACGGTTGATGTCGTTATCGGCAGCGACCACTCGGGCGTTGCAGCGAAGGCGGAACTGAAAAAATTTTTGGCAGAAAAACAGTATCGGGTGATTGACGTCGGAACGATGTCGGAACAAAGTTGCGACTATCCTGATTTTGCGCTGTTGGTCGGCGACGCGGTGCGCTCTGGTCGGGCAACGTTTGGACTTATGCTCGACGGCGTTGGCACGGCGTCGGCGGTTGTCTTGAACAAGCTGCCGTCGATTCGGGCGGCGTGTTGTTACAACGAATTTTCGGCGCGCATTGCCCGCGCCCACGGCGACGCCAATGTGCTTACGCTCGGCGCAAAGACGCTCGGCATCGAGAGTTTGAAAAGCATCGTCGCAGCGTTTCTCGATACGCCGTTTGAAGGCGGGCGGCATTTGGCGCGACTTCAAAAAATCGCTGACCTTGAACAACGGTTTTCGCGATACCAGTAATGATTTTTTGCAGAACAATTCGCGGCGTAAATTTGCCCTTTCCGATTTTTTATGTTCATCGATAGCGCAAAAATTTTTGTCAAAGCGGGCGACGGCGGCAACGGCGCAGCCACGTTCCGGCGCGAGAAGTTCGTGCCGAAAGGCGGACCGGACGGCGGCGACGGCGGCAGAGGCGGCGATGTCATTCTCGAAGCAGACCGCAATCTCGCCACGCTTTTGGACTTTCGATACAAAGCGCACTACAAAGCCGAGCGCGGCGCACACGGGCAAAGTGCTCGCAAGACGGGACTTTCGGGACGCGATATGATCATCAAAATTCCCTGCGGCACGGTTGTCCGACATGCCGATACAAGCCAAATCCTTGCTGACCTCACCACACACGGCGAGCGTGTCGTTATTGCCAAAGGCGGCAAAGGCGGACGCGGCAACCAACACTTTGCCACCGCGACCAATCGCGCGCCACGCTATCGAGAAGAAGGGCAACCGGGCGAAGAATTATGTTTGCAACTTGAATTAAAACTTCTGGCCGACATCGGGCTGGTTGGTTTTCCCAATGCGGGCAAATCAACGCTCATTTCCAAAATCAGCGCGGCAAAGCCGAAAATTGCCGACTATCCATTCACGACGCTCGAACCGAATTTGGGCATTGTGCCGTATTATGAGTATCAATCGTTTGTCGTCGCCGATATTCCGGGCATTATCGAGGGCGCCTCGGAAGGCAAAGGCTTGGGCTTGAAATTCCTCAAACACATCGAGCGCACGAAAGTCTTGGCGATTCTCATTCCAGCCTCGTCGCCCGATGTAAAAGCCGAATACAAAATTTTAACGACGGAACTTAAAAAGTTCAGTGCATCATTGGCGGCAAAACCCAAGCTCGTAGTGATTTCTAAACTCGATGCTGCGCCCGACGACTTTAAATTGCCGAAGTTTCGCGGCATCAAAACCGTTGGGATTTCGGCATTAGCGGGCGACGGATTGCAGGAACTCAAAGACGCGCTTTGGCAAGCCATTCATCAGCCTGAACTGGTTGAAGTTTAATTTGCGATATGATTACCAAAGACGTCATAATTAAAAACAAAGCGGGCTTGCACACGCGGCCGGCGGCGGCGATTGTCAAACTTGCCGCAAAATACAAAGCAGATTTTTTCATTGAGAAAGATGGCGTTGAAATCAACGCGAAGTCAATCATCAGCGTTATGACGCTTGCCGCGCCCAAAGGCTCGAAATTGAAGCTGAAGTTCAAGGGCGCAGACGAAAAAGAGGCTGCCGCCGAAATCACGAAACTCTTTGAAGACGGCTTCGGCGAAACTTAATCCGTGCCAGAAGCAAAATAACGCTAAACTCTGTTCATACCCGTGATTCTTCACACCGACTGCCGACATTTTCGCGGCGACCTTCCTTGCAAGCCACATAAACAGCATGGCGTCCACTGCGATGGCTGTGCCTACTACGACAAAGCCGACCGACGACTCCTCATCATCAAACTCGGCGCGATTGGCGACGTCATTCGAACAACGCCGCTTCTCTCTCCGCTGAAAGCACAACATCCTAACGCGCTTATCTACTGGCTGACATACTCGCCCGATGTGCTTCCCGAGAGCGTCGATGTGAAGTTGGATTTCACGCTGCAAAACTTGCTGACGATTGAATCGACAGAGTTCGACTTCGCCGTTAATCTTGATAAAGACCGCGAAGCGTGCGCACTGATGAACCGTGTTCATGCAGCCGTCAAAAAAGGCTTTATGCTCAAAGATGGCAAATGCGCACCCATTGACGCTGATGCCCACCATAAGTTTTACACTGGCGTCTTCGACGATGTCAGCAAAGCCAATACGGCATCCTATCCGCAGGAAATTTTTGAGATTGCTGGGTTTAAGTTTCACGGCGAAGAATACGCGCTCGATAACCACGAGGCGGGGCAACACATTTGGAAACTTGACCGCACTAAACCGATTGTCGGATTGAATACCGGGTGCGGCGGTCGTTGGACAACGCGCCTTTGGGCAGACGAGAATTGGACCGCACTTGCTAAAAAACTCATTGAACAAGGCTGCGAGGTCGTCTTGCTTGGCGGCGAACAAGAGCATCAAAAAAATCTGGTCTACGCCGACACAACAGGCGCGACATATTTCGGTTTTTTTTCGCTCAAAACATTCATCGACCTCATTGACCAATGCGATGCGGTTGTCTCGCAAGTTACCATGGCGATGCACCTTGCCTTAGGCAGAAAAAAACAACTCGTCTTGCTCAACAACATTTTCAACAAACACGAGTTTGAACTCTATGGGCGCGGCGAAATTATCGAGCCACCGACAGGCTGCGACTGTTACTACGCGCCGAAATGTTTGCGAGAAAAAAACGGCGGCGTCCACTGCATGAAAGATATTTCGCCCGACACCGTTTTTAACGCCGTGATGCGACGCCTTGCAGAAGCCCGAAAACACTGATTGAATCGCCATTGATGGTTTGAACAATGAACACTCCTAAGACTGGTAAATTTTCGCCGAAGTTGAAATCGTGCTTTTCGTGCAAACAACATCAATCACGCTTGTATCGGATTCGCTACGACCAAACCAAACGGTGGGATTTCGTCTGCGACGAGTGCTGGAAAAAGTTCAGCGACGGCAATCCGCATTATCAATACGGTGGAACTTGGAAAGGCTCAACCATGTAATGCGTATCTTTCCGACGCGCTCGTTTAGTGAACGCCAAACGACAAATTGATGGAAATCACATCTACAGATATTGAACTCACAAGTAGCGACGATTTAACAGAATTAGATGTCCTGATTGACCTACGCCAACAAACAAGTATCATCAATCCTAAACGCCCTGAACGCGGCAGTTCCATTCTCAAAGGCAGCCGCTCGGGTGAAAAAAAATTGCTCTGTCGTGAATATTGCTTTCGTCAGCACATTTTATCCGCTTCGAGGCGGCATTGCGCACTTCAACACGTTGCTGTATCAGAAATTAACTGAGCGCGGACATAGGGTAACGGCAATCACATTTTCTCGGCAGTATCCCAAACTTTTTTTTCCGGGCAAGACACAAGAAGAACAAGGCACGGAAGACGACCTCTACAAAACCAATGCAGAAGTCTTGCTCGATTCCGTCAATCCGCTTTCGTGGATTCAAGTCGGCTTGCGCGTCTATGATCTTGCGCCCGACGTGGTATTGTTCAAGTATTGGATTCCGTTTTTTGCGCCCGCCTATTTTGTGATTTCGCTCATCGCCAAACTGCGCTCCAAAACCAAAGTGATTTACATTCTCGATAATTTCAAGCCGCATGAAACACGTGTTGGCGACGGCATTTTGCTCTGGCTTGCCACACGCCTCGCCGACGGATATGTGGCGATGTCCGATAAAGTCGAGTCCGACTTGAAGAAAGAATTTCCGACGGCGAGGTATGAAAAATCACCGCACCCGATTTACAACATCTTCGGCGGTGCGATTTCAAAAACTGAAGCGCGGCAAAAATTAGGGCTGTCTGAATCGCAAAAAGTGATTCTCTTTTTTGGATACATTCGCTCATACAAAGGGCTCGACCTTTTGCTCGACGCTATGCCTGAACTCACGAAAGCATTTCCCGATTTGACGCTCATTATTGCCGGCGAATTTTACGGCGACGAACAACTCTATCGAGACAAAATTTCATCGTTAGGTATTTCAAATCATCTCTTGCTCGCCACCGACTACATTCCGAATCATGACGTCTCAACTTACTTTTGCGCAGCAGATTGTGCAGTTCTGCCATATCGCTCGGCGACACAGTCGGGCATCGTGCAAATTGCTTATCACTTCGACCTGCCGTCCGTTGTAACCAATGTTGGCGGGCTTTCAGAGGTGGTGCGTGATGGGAAAACGGGCTTTGTTGTTGAGCCAAATAACTCGGACGCGATTGTTGACGGCGTCAAAATGTTTTATGAGTCTCGACATGACATCGATTTTACGGCGAACATTCGTGCGGAAAAGAAACAGTATTCATGGGACGCTTTCGCCGAAGCCGTCGAGCGATTAGACTCCAAATTACGCTCATGAAACATCTGCTTGTTATTTCATACTACTTTCCGCCATCGGGTGGTCCGGGTGTGCAGCGCGTTTTGAAATTCGTCAAATACCTGCGCGAGTTCGAGGTGCGTCCGGTTGTTCTGACGGTCGAGAACGGCGACTTCCCGGTGCGCGACGACAGCCTGATACACGAAATTCCCGACGACGTTAAAGTCTATCGCTCGAGAATTTTTGAGCCATATAAACTTTATCGCAAACTCACAGGCAAGCCCGACAACGCTCCCGTAGACGTCAACAACATTCCGAAGCCGGGCGAAACACGTTCGCTTGCGGAAACACTCGCCGAGTTTGTGCGAAGCAATTTTTTTATTCCCGACGCGCGAATCGGTTGGTTACGATATGCCGTTTCACTTGGCGAAAAAATTATTCGTGATGAACAGATTGATTGTTTGTATTCATCGTCGCCGCCCTATACATCTGCGCTTATTGCGCGGGCATTGAAACGCCACACTGGATTGCCATGGATTGCAGGCTTCCGAGATCCTTGGACGGGATTTCTCTCAACGCCGACGCGATACGGACTCGCTAAAAAAATTGATGCGCATTTGGAACGCAGCGTCTATGCAGAGTGCAACCGACTCGAGGTTGCGTGGCGCGGCATTGCTAAAGACTTTCAAAAAAAATATCCCGACATTGACGCCGCAAAAATTATTCACATTGAAAATGGCTTCGACGATGCTGACATTCCAAAAATAGCGTTTCCGCGCAACGACAAATTTACGGTGTGCTATACAGGGTCTATGTATGGCAAGCGCTCACCAGAACACTTTCTTGCCGCCGTCAAACGGCTCGTTGTGGAGGGCAAAGTTGACGCCGACAACATCGAGTTAAAATTCATCGGTCGTTTTGGCTCGAACATTATGCCGCTCTTCGACGAACCGACACTGAAACAATCCATTGTCGTAAAGTCATACATGCCGCATAGCGACAGCGTGTTGGAGTTGCTCAAATCGGACGCGCTCTTGCTGGTGGTCGATGATGCGGACGGCAGCGATGAAATTGTGCCGGGCAAAGTATATGAATATATCGGCACGTCGCGCCCGGTTATCACGCTGGCGCCCGAGGGCGCAATTGCCACGCTGATTCGTGAGACGAATGCGGGAACGGTTGCGTATTTTCGAAGCGAAGCCGAAATCGCTGATGCGTTTTTAAATTACTATAACTTGTTCATCGCCCGCAAACCCTTGTGGGACGGGCGAAGCGAGGTCATTCAAAAATATACGCGGCGTGAAGCATCAAAAAAATTAGCGTTGCTTGTTCATGATTTAACGCCGTTGCATATCAACTCGCTCTCGCGTTGAACCGGTCAAGTCAACCTGCTTCTATTGCGCCAGATTACGCTATGAAAAAAGTGTTAGTCATTGCCTACTACTTTCCGCCGATGGGACTTTCAGGCGTGCAGCGCACCGCCAAGTTCGTCAAGTATCTGCCTGACTTCGGCTGGAAACCCTTTGTGCTGACGATTAACCCAACGGCTTACTACGCATTTGATGAGACGCTGCTCGACGAGTTAAAACGTCGAGATGTTGAAATTATCCGCACTGATACAAGGGACATCACCAAAGCCGCAGCGCAAACGTCTGGCACGCGCGACCTTACTATGCCTGCCGAATCGTCAAGGAGATTTTTAAGCGCGCTTTCACAACTGGTGTTCATTCCCGATAATAAAATCGGCTGGAAAAAATTTGCGCTCGCCAAAGCGTCGGAAATTATTGAGCGAGAGAACATCGATGTGATTTTCTCGACGGCGCCGCCCTTTACAGCGCACCTTGTCGGTCTGGAACTGCGCAGCAAATATCAACTGCCACTTGTCGTCGATTTTCGCGACCCTTGGGTGAACAACCCATCGCATTTGTATTGGTCGCCGTTTCACAAGCGACGACATCTTGCACTCGAAGAATCCGTGTTGATGAAGGCAGACAGAGTCATTGCGGTCAATCGCGCTTTGAAAGAAGATTGGATTAAACGCTACTTCGGCAAACTTACGCACAAAGACGTCAGCATTATTCCGCATGGATTTGACCCCGATGATTTTGCGTTGGCGACTCCCGATAAGCGCGTCGCTCGAAAACTTCGCTTTGTTTATTCGGGCAGATTTTACAACAGTTCGCCGAAACCGTTTTTTCACGGCTTGAAGCTCGCCTTTGACCAACAGCCGGAACTGCGCGAGAAAGTCGAAGCTGTGTTTGTCGGCGTCTTTCCAAAAGAGTATATGAAACTTGCCGAATCGTTCGGGCTGCAATTTCTGGTTGAATCCAAAGGCTATCGTCCGCACCTCGAGGCCGTGAAAGAAATTTTGAAAGGCGATGTGCTTTGGGCGACGCTCGCTGACATGCGCGGCATGGGAAACATTACCGCCGCGAAATTGTTTGAATATATTGCTGCAGGTAAAACGCTATTCGGCATTGTGCCAGAGGGCGCCTCGAAAAATTTTATTCTCGATGCCAACGGGCTTACCGCGCACCCAAATAGTCCATGGGAAATTGCGGAGAAAATTTTAGAACTTTACCGTTTATGGAAAACGCAGTCGCTGCCCGTTCCGCCGCCCGAGATGGTCGAACGCTACAATCGACGCAACTTGACCGAACAACTCGCCAGAGAATTTGAACAACTTATGTTACCAGATTAAAGCATGACCCAAACATTGACAAAAAAAATTCACTTGGTCGATCTTGTCTCGCTGCACGACCGCTTGAAGCCCGAACTTGACGCAGAAATCGAGAAAGTCATCGCGAGCGCCAGCTTTATCAACGGCGCGCCGGTCGGCGAGTTGGAATGCGCATTGTCTAAATATCTCGGCGTTAAATATGCGCTTGGATGCGCCAACGGAACAGACGCGCTGCAAATTGCACTCATGGCGCTGGGCATCGGCAAAGGCGATGAAGTGATTACAACACCGTTCACATTTGCTGCAACAGTCGAGGCAATTGTGCTTGTCGGCGCAACACCACGCTACGTTGATATCGATGAACAAACCTTTAACATGGACGCCGACTTGCTCGAGGCCGCCATTACACCAAACACAAAGGCGATTATGCCTGTTCATCTTTACGGTCAGCCTGCGGAAATCGAGCGCATCACGCATATTGCCTGTCATCACGGACTTGACCTCATCGAGGATAACGCGCAATCGTTTGGCGCAGAATACAAAGGCAAAAAGGCTGGGTCATTCGGCAGGGTCAGCACGACAAGTTTTTTCCCCGCGAAAAATCTCGGCGCATTCGGCGACGCGGGCGCTCTTTTCACGCACGAAGAAGACCTCTTTTGGAAACTCAAAATGATTGCGCAGCACGGCGCAAAAGTTCGATACACGCATGAACTGCTCGGTGTCAATTCTCGGCTCGATACGATTCAAGCTGCTGTGCTGAACGTCAAATTGAAATACTTGGACGAGTTCAACAAGGCGCGTCAAGCTGCTGCCGCGCTCTACGACCATTACCTCTCGCAAGCGAATCTTCAAACACCGTATCGAGACATCAACGCAACGCATATTTTTCATCAATACACCGTTTTGTTGCCGAAAGCGGGAATGCGCGATAAGCTGCAACAGTTTTTATCGTCGCGCGGCGTGCCGAGTTCGGTGCATTATCCGATTGCCTTGCACTTGCAAACCGCGTTCCGCGACGAGCGCTACCCGAAAGGCGCTTTGCCGATTGCCGAATCCATCGCCGAGCGGGTTCTCTCGCTGCCGATGCACACCGAGTTGGACGAAGAGCAAATTGCTTACATCAGCGAACAGGTGATTGAGTTCGTCGGTCGAAAAGAATCGGCAACATAAACAGTGTGTTTTCTTGAAAAAAATGTCCCGCGCCTAATGCGTTTCAATGATGCGTGCAGCGCCGTTCCAGCACTTGGGCAGAGAAACAGGCGTTGAGGGCGTTGTCCCGATGAACTATCCAATCAACTTCTGTCGCTTGTAGAGATGCCGCCCGAACCTAAAGTAGTATTTTACATCGCTCGCGAGATTCAGTATGCCGTTGCGCCTGTATTTTTGCTCACCGGCATTGCCTCGCTGCTTGGCGTGTTGAGCACGCGACTTGGACGCATCGTTGACCGCGCTCGCAAAATCGAAGATGGCTTGATGGACGCACCGTTTAAAGAAACGCAACGGCTGATTAAAGAACTCGATGTGTTGGTTGTGCGCGCAAAGTTGATTCAACGAGCGATTGCCTTTTGCACGGGCGGTGCGTTGCTGATTTGCCTCGTCATTGCGTTTCTCTTCATCGGCGGCTTTATCGACCGCGACTTTTCAAATACGATTGCCTCACTGTTCATTTTGGCGACGTTGGCAGTCATTGCTGGCTTGTTACTATTTCTACGGGAGATTTTTTTGGCAATAAGAAGTTTGCAACTGGGCGTCATCGAGCGCGAGGCGGAAAGTATGCAGAAGAAATAAAAAAGCGCCGAGGTTTCTGCCCCGACGCTTCACCATGTCAGAAAAAACAACTTGCGTTATGCCGAGAACGAACTGCCACAACCGCATGTCTTCGTCGCATTCGGGTTGCTGAATGTAAATCCGCGACCTTGCAAGCCGTCCATGAAATCAATCTGTGTTCCCGCCAAATACATTTGATGACGACGGTCGACGATGATTTCAACGCCTTGAGACACAAAGCGGTCGTCGTTTTCCTTCGGTTGGTCGAAGCCAAGTGCGTAGCTCATCCCAGAGCAACCGCCGCCAGTAACACCTACGCGCAGCACGAAGCCTTCGGGAATTTTATTGTCCGCGATAATGCGGCGCACTTCTTTTGCCGCGCCTTCCGTCAAATTCACAACGGCGGGCATTGTCTCAGCGACCGGAGCCATTACTTCTGTCATATCTGAATCCTCCTAATTAAAGATTAAAGTTAGTGTTGTTTCAAACTTCTAAACGCATCGCGCGCGCCAATCGTTGCCTTACGACTTGATAGCGCCAAATCGATGAGTTGCCGCGAAGAGCGTGGTTACAATGCCGCACTTAATCACATCGCCCAACAGATGCGGCGCGACGCCCTGCATAAATGCTGCTTCCCAAGAGAGCGACAGCGCGACTTTCAGCCATGTCATTCCCAAGGCAAATGTAACAAGGCTCGATAGGAAAACCATTACGAATTGCATCAGGAACGACGATGCGCGATGGACGAGTAATCCGCACACAAACGCAGCGATGGGAAATGAAAATAAATATCCGCCCGTTACGCCGAAGAGTTTTTCCATGCCCATACCGCCGCCCGAATAGACGGGTAGAAACAATCCCGCAACGAGATACGCGATTTGGCTGTATGCGCCAAGCCGTGCGCCGAGCAGCGCCCCCGACGCCAAGACTGCCGCCGTTTGCATCGTAATCGGCACGGGCGTCAGCAGGATTTCAATCTGAGCGGCGAGCGCGGTAAGCGCCGCGAAGAGCATCACGAAAAGCGTTTGGCGAACTATGGGTGAAGAAATCGTTTGCGAAAGCGCGGCTTGCATTGTGTATCTTTTTTTATTGATTGAGCCAAAACTGAAGATACGGATTTTGCATTTGGGATTCAAAGTCAAGCAGGCACAAAAATTTTTGTATGTTCACCAAATGCCATTTAGAGATGAGTCGTTCAGTTGCATTTTTCCTTATCGTTGCCGCGAGCGTGTCGGCGTGTCGCTCGGTGGCGCGATTTACATCATCGGAGGCGAAACCCGCGATGCCGAAAAAAGAATCCACGCCCGTTGCAACGCCGCCCGCTGAATACAGCGAGGAGGGACTGGCGACTTACTACGCTGCCGACTTTCACGGACGAAAGACAAGCAACGGCGAAATTCTCGATATGAATAAGCCCTCGGCGGCACACATCAGTTTGCCGTTTGGAACAGTGGTGCGCGTAACGAACCTTTCTAACAACAAAAGCATCACGGTACGCATCAACGACCGAATGCCACCGAACAACAAGGGGCGCATCATAGACCTCTCGCTTGCCGCCGCGCGCGAGATTGAGTTGGTCGCGCAGGGGGTCGCCAAAGTCCGCGTCGAAGTCATTTCAAAATAGAGTTAAACGGAGAACTTATGCACACAACGGAACGCATCGCTCCTCGTGTAGATGAATGGAAGTTGCGCGTCTCGGGAATGCACTGCAATGGATGCGTCCAAAGCGTAACACAAGCCTTGTCGAACCTTGACGGTGTTGAATCCGCCAGCGTAACGCTGTCGCCGCCGCAAGCAGTGCTGACCACCTCAAAACCAATTGACATCTCAACCCTCAATGCTGTGCTTGAAAAAGTCGGGGATTACCGTGTCTCGGAATGGACAGGCGAGTTACCGCTTTTTCACGTATCGTTGCCCGTGCTTGAATCGCCTGCAAAAAAAACGCCGCACGTCATTGACGCTGAATTTTGGCAAGACACTGCTGTGTGGAAACGCGCGGCGCTTAACACATTGAACTGTTTAATCGGCTGCTCGATTGGCGATTTCGGGTTTATCATCTATGCGCAGGCAGCACGCTTGCCGTGGTCAATGGTGGCGATTATGGGCGTTGCCATGCTTTGCGGCTTAACGACGTCGGTCATGCTCGAGACCGTGTTGCTCAAACTGCGCGAGAAATTTGATTGGACGACTGCGCTCCACACGGCACTCTCGATGAGTTTTCTGTCGATGCTGGCTATGGAACTTGCGGAAAACGCAACAGATTACTTTTTGACGGGCGGAACAGCGATGCCTCACGAGCCGTATTTCTGGGGCGCACTTGCTGCCTCGCTTGCGGCGGGGTTTGCGGTGCCGCTTCCCTACAACTACTTCAAACTGCGCAAATACAACAAGGCGTGTCATTGAAAAACAGCGCCTCGCTTTTTCAACATTCGGTGTAATCGAGCGGCATTGATTGACGGCAACCGAGCGATTAAAACCCATACAGCTTGGGCTTTGGTGAAAGAACGTCGTTTTGTATATTCGCGGCTCAATTTTTTTCAGCCTGTCGCCGTTGCAGGGGTTTGTTCGGCAGCGCGCGGAGTTTACTTTTTGAGCATTTTCATCAATGAAAAACAATCAATCTCGCATCATTCTCATCGTCGCGTTCATCGCCCTCTCTGGCTGGTTTTTGTTTCCGACGTATCAAGATTACAATTTCGCCCAGCGCCTCAGAGCCATTGGGTCGCCTGAAGACAGTCTCGCCTTTGTCAAAGAAAATCGAAAGAGTATTGAGAAAGCGCAAGAAAAGCGCCTGAAACTTGGTCTTGACTTGCAAGGCGGCATTCACACCGTTTTGGAGGTCGATGTGCTGGGACTGTTGGAAGCCAAAGCCCGCAGCCGTGACGAGGCGTTTGACAAAGCCATCGCCGTCGTGCGCGAGCAAGCTAAAACATCGAGCGAGCCAATTCCGGTTCTGATGGCAAAAGAGTTTAAGAGACAGGATATTCGAATGGGGCGGTATTTCTACGACCTGCGCGACACTGACGAGGAGATCGTCAAGCGGCTCAACAAGGAAGCGGAAGACGCAGTAACACGCGCCAAAGAAATTATCCGCAATCGTGTCGACCAGTTCGGCGTCGCCGAGCCGTCTATCACCACGAAGGGCGGTCGCCGTATCATCGTCGAGCTGCCCGGCGTCTCCGACAAAGAGCGGGTGCGCAAATTGCTTAAAGGCACGGCGAAGTTGGAATTTAAACTTGTGCGCGACGCTGATGTTGGCTTTAAAGCATTGCAAGAGGTGAATAAATACTTAGCTCGTCAGGAACGCCTGAAAGACATTGGCACCGACTCTGCCTCTATTGCCAGAGCGGACTCGCTCGCTGCGCTGCCCGATTCGCTCAAATCCCAAGAGCAATTGAAGAAAGAGAATCCGCTCTTTGCCATCGGCAACAGCGACGACGGCATCATCGTCGACCCGCGCTCTGGCATCTTTTATGTAAGCGAGGCTGCCAAGCCAAAAATTCAATCGATTTTCAGCCGAGCGGACGTGCGTGAAAAAATGCCGAGCGATTTGGAATTTCTGCTCGATGTGCGCGCTATGGAAACCGAGGGCGGAAAAATTTTTCGTCTCTATCCCTTGAAGCGCGAAGCAGAGTTGGAAGGCGGTGTGATTACCGATGCGCGCGCCACTTTTAGTGCCGACGCCTCGCGTCCCGAAGTAACGATGAAAATGAACGACATCGGCACGAAAACATGGGCGCGCGTAACGGGCGCGAACATTGACAAACAAATTGCGATTGTGTTGGACGGCTCTGTGTTCTCTGCGCCTGTTGTGCAATCAAAAATTCCCAACGGCAGTTCGGTCATCAACGGGCTGTCGAGCATTGAGGAAGCACAGGATTTGGAAATTGTCTTGAAGGCAGGCGCGTTACCCGCACCAGTTCAAATTACCGAAGAACGCACAGTCGGACCATCGCTCGGCGCAGACTCCATTCGCGCGGGATTGTTCTCGGTGCTGTTTGGCTTTACAGCTGTGGCGCTATTTATGATTGTCTATTATCGTGCTGCCGGATTTATTGCTGATTTCGCGCTCCTCTTCAACATCATTTTCGTCATTGCGTTTTTGGCGGGGTTCAGCGCAACACTCACGCTACCCGGCATTGCAGGACTTGTGCTGACCATTGGTATGGCGGTTGATGCCAATGTGCTGATTTTCGAGCGCATTCGTGAAGAGTCGTCGCGCGGCAAACTTCCAAAACTCGCGCTTGAACTTGGCTACAACCGCGCTTTCTCCGCGATTTTGGATTCGCACGTTACCACCTTCGGCGCAGCCACGTTGCTCTACACCTTCGGCATCGGTCCGATTCAAGGCTTCGCCGTAACGCTGATGATTGGCATTGCAGCAAGCCTCTTTACAGCAATTGTTATCACCAAAGTCGTCTTCGATTGGATGCTGGAACAAAACAAAGTTAGCGAAGTCAGTTTCGGCTGATGGGTCTCTATCAATCGTCAATTTTTCGAAACATGCGTTTTTTAGAAAATTCAAATTTTGATTTTATCGGCAAGCGCAAGACCGCCTATATCATCTCGGTTACACTGCTTGTTGTTGGTCTGGCGTCAATGATTGTGCGTCAATTCAACTTGGGTGTCGATTTCAAAGGTGGCACGGAAATTGTAGTCGGCTTTCAGTCGCCGGTCGATGTTGCCAAAGTTCGCAGTGCGGTTGCCTCGCAAAACATTAGCGGACAAATTAAGGAATATGGCAGCCCGCGCGAAATCATCTTAACGACCGATTTTAGCGGCGACCTCAACGAGCTTCAAGCCTCGCTCTCGCGTGTGCTGACGCGCGACTTTACCGATAACCCGCACGAAATCCTGCGCATTGACGCCGTTGGTCCAAGCATTGCTGACGATTTGAAATGGTCGGCGTTGCAAGCCCTGCTTGGCGCGCTCGCCATGATTTTGATTTATGTCGGCATTCGTTTCGAGTTCAAGTTCGCGGCGGCAGGTGTCATGGCGATTTTTCACGACGTCTTGGTGGTTGCCGGCTTGTTTAGTTTGCTTGGCGGCGTGTTTAGTTTTATGCCGCTCGAAGTTGACCAAAGCACTATTGCTGCTTTCCTCACGATTGTCGGCTACTCGATTACCGACACGGTCGTCGTCTATGACCGCATCAGAGAAAACATCAAAGTGCGGCGCAACGACAGCTACGAGAAAATCTTCAACGACAGCATCAATGAAACGCTCAGCCGCACAATTATCACCGCGCTGACGACGCTGCTCACGGTCGTCGTGTTGTTCATTTTTGCAGGACCGACGATTCGCAGTTTCGCCTTCGGCATTGGCGTCGGCATCATCATTGGCACCTATTCGTCTATCTTCGTAGCAGCCTCGATTGTGTTGGATTGGCAACTGCGCTCCAACGCCAAATTCAAGTTGAGAGGGTAACATTCATATCTGCAAAAACCACTATGGACTATTCGGAAAAGAAAATCGGCTCGACGACGGTCATTGAACTGCGCGGCGATGTACTCGGCGGACCCGACGCCAACGAACTGCACAATCGACTTCGCGCCTTGCTCGCCGATGGAAACAAACGCTTTATCATTGACCTTGCCAAAGTCGAGTATATGAACTCGTCAGGCTTGGGTATGATGACGTCTGCGTTGACCAGCATCAAAAACGGCGGCGGTGACCTGCGCCTGGCAAATCCAGCAGAACGCATCAAGAGCCTGCTCGTGATTACAAAACTTGTGCAGGTCTTTCAAACCTTTGACTCGCTTGACGCCGCAGTCGCCAGTTTTAATTGAGCTTGTCTTGAAGAGAAGGGCGTCCGACGAGGCGCCTTTTTCGTTTCCGTCGGACTCTGTGCAAGCAGCGTCAATTTTATCGAACTGTTAAGCGCACGTTTTCTTCACGCCCGCGCTGTATATTTGAGCCTTGTTTTTACCGCTTAGACGGTTTAGTTTCGCCGCACATGTTAACCTTTTTGAGACAATTTTTATGGACGCCATTTTCAACAGTTCTCTTGCTGCTGGAACGCTGGTTATCTTGTTTCTTGCCTTACTCGTTGCGTGTGCCTTTGAGTTCATCAACGGCTTTCACGATACGGCAAATGCTGTCGCAACAGTGATTTACACCAAGTCGCTCAAGCCTGTGCCATCCGTCGTCTGGTCAGGCATCTGGAATTTTATCGGCGTCTTTATGGGCGGGATTGCAGTGGCAATCGGCATCATCAATCTTTTGCCCGTTGACTTGCTTGTCGCGAGCGGCATCGGCGCTGGTTTATCAATGGTGATGGCGCTCTTGCTCTCGGCAGCGATTTGGAATTTAGGCACGTGGTATTTTGGCATTCCTGCGTCCAGTTCGCATACGCTCATTGGCGCCATTTTGGGTGTTGGTATTGCCAACTCTATGCTGCCGGGCAATGTCTTCGGAAGCGGCGTTAATTGGAATAAAGCTGGCGAAATTGGACTGTCGCTACTTGTCTCGCCGCTCGTCGGCTTCTCGCTTGCTGCGGGACTGTTACTCCTTGCCAAAATCGTTCTCAATAAAAATCCCGAACTTTTCAAAGCGCCCGAAGGCGAGACGCCGCCGCCATTTTGGGTGCGCGCGTTGCTCATTCTCACCTGCACAAGTGTCAATTTTGCACATGGTTCAAACGATGGACAAAAAGGCGTTGGGCTTATTATGCTCATTCTCATTGGCATCTTGCCAGCGAGTTTCGCGCTCAATTTGGACAGCACGCCTGCACAAACCGCCGAAGCTGTGCTTGCCGCTGAACAAATCGAGTTGATGCTTCAAGATAATTCGCAAACATTTGTGCAGCCTGTCTCGACGGGCGCGCAAAATTTGTCTGTTGTCGCGCTGATTCAAAAAGAACTCTCGGAAGTACGCGGCTATCTTAAAGGCATCTCGTCGCTGCGCGACTTGCCCGAAGACAAGCGTTTCGAGGTCCGCAAAAGAATTTTGCTTGCCGATAACCAGCTCTCGAAATTGCAAAAAGAAGAAAAGTTGAAACTATCGCCAGAATCGGCAACACTCTTGAAAACCTATCGAGCGCAACTGCGCAGTATGACAGACTACGCGCCCGTGTGGGTGCTTGTCGCAGTGGCTTTATCGCTTGGCATTGGCACAATGGTCGGCTGGAAACGCATCGTCGTAACGGTCGGTGAAAAAATCGGCAAAGCACATTTGACTTATGCCCAAGGCGCGGCGGCGGAACTTGTTGCAGCCAGCACGATTGGCATCGCAGCAGCCTCCGGGCTACCCGTCAGCACGACGCATGTCTTGTCGTCGGGCGTGGCAGGCACAATGGTCGCGCAAAAGTCGGGGGTGCAGTTGGACATCGTGAAAAAAATTGCACTGGCATGGATACTGACCCTGCCCGTGTGCGTTGTGCTGTCGGGCGGTTTATTTTTGCTCTTCCGAATGATTGCTGGATAATCACTTGCGAGACCATTTTGCTTCATTGGCTCAACTGATGCTTCAATCGTCGACGCTAAAATTTCTCAAAGACCTCAAAAAGCACAACGACAAAGCGTGGTTTGAGGCAAACCGTGCGCGTTATGACGATGCCAGAGCCGATTTTCACAACTTCGTGCAACACCTCATTAATGGCATTTCTGCGGTTGATGAGAGCATCGCCGCCGCCAATCTGCAGGTTAAAAATTGCACATTTCGCATCAATCGTGATGTGCGGTTTTCCAGAGACAAATCGCCGTATAAAACCAATCTCGCCTGCGCCATCAGCAGCAACGGAAAAGATATGAGTGAGAATGCGGGATTTTATTTTCATGTCGAGCCCGGTGCCAGTTTCGCCGCTGGCGGACTGTATATGCCAATGTCATCAACGCTTGCACGGATTCGCAAAGACATCTCCGATAACTTTGACGAGTGGCAAGGGATTGTTGAAAGCCGCGCGTTCAGAAAAAACTTTCCAAACGGCATGCGCGACGAGAACGCGCTCTCGCGTCCGCCCAAAGGCTACACGGTCGACAATCCCGCGATTGCGTATTTGAAAATGAAATCATTTATCGCCGAAACCGCCTTTACTGATGAGGATTTACAGGCAAAGACGCTCGTCAAGCAAGCCGTGAAAGCGTTTCAAGCGATGAAACCGCTCATTGATTTTTTGAATTACAAGCCTAACTGAACAGCGGAAAAGCTGTGCATAAAACTGCTTAATCGGGCAGGCAACACCGAATACAAACACATCATCAATGAACAAAGTCTGGATTGTCATTCGCAAGGAATACTTGGAGCGTGTGCGAAGCGTGGGCTTCATCATTGCCACAGTGTTAATCCCTGTGTTGCTCTCGAGTTTCGTGATTGTGCCAGTGGCGATTCAGTTTTTTACCGCAAAATCCGATTCCCGCATCGCCGTCATTGACCAAACAGGCAAACTTCAACGCTATATTCTCGACGCGCTCGATTCAAGTTCAAACATCAAACTGGTTGCGGCAACCTTTGCCGACGAGAATGAGCGGCAAGTTCTGATTAAAGACACAGACGCGGGCAAACTCACTGGCTACATTATCGTCAAACAGGATTCCGCAGGCAAATACATCGCGACCTACACCTCACGCACCGTAACCGACTTTACCTTGAACAGCACTCTCGCGCGCGCCCTGCGCAATGCTGCCAATCGATTCACGCTCAAAGAAAAAGGCTTTGCCGACGCGGAAATCACGGCGATTGAAAGACCGATTGACTTTCAGACACAAAAACTTTCCGGCGAAAAAGAAAAAAATGATTCGGGCTTGAGCCAGTATTTGCTCTCCATCGTCATGGTGATGCTGATTTACGGCACGATGCTCTCCTACGGCGCGTTTGTGATGATGTCTGTCATTGAGGAAAAATCGAGCAAAGTCATGGAGGTCGTGATTTCATCGGTGAAGCCGTTTGACTTGATGCTTGGAAAAATCATCGGCATCGGTCTTGTTGCGCTGACGCAGTATGCCATTTGGATTGTTGTCTCACTGGCGTTTTCGGGAGCGTCGTTTCGCGCAAGCTCGACGGCACAGGTGAGCTTCGACATTGCGCCGCATCTGCTTGTGTATTTCGTCGTGTATTTTGTTTTGGGCTATTTAATTTATTCAACGCTGTATGCCGCCGTCGGCTCCGCATTTGAAAGCCAGCAAGACGCACAGTCGCTCACCACGCCGATTACATTGCTCGTAATCGTGCCGATGGTTACGCTGCAGTTGGTCTTGAATAAGCCCGACGCGCCGATTTCAGTGGCGCTCTCAATGGTGCCGTTCTTCGCGCCGATTTTGATGATGGCACGCACTGCGAGCACGGAAGTGCCGTTCTGGCAAGTTGCGATAAGTTGGGCATTGATGATAGGAACATTCTACCTCGTCCTGCTGCTTGGCTCCAAAATTTATCGTATCGGGGTGTTGATGTATGGAAAAAAACCATCGCTCGCCGAAATCGTCAAGTGGGTGAGATATTCGTAAGACGCCCCCATGCCTTACTTTCTACTTCGGAAGAGAACCAGCGACAGTCATTGCGAGCGTAGCGACGCAATCTATTTCGGGGCTGGATGGCAGCGGTTCACCGCCAACACAACGTTGATACACGACCTATGATTACCATTTCAAATCTTAAAAAGTCGTTTCGCGAAAAGCGCGTCTTGCAAGGCGTCTCGTTAGACATTCGCACGGGCGAAACTATGGTGGTGATTGGCAGAAGCGGGTGCGGGAAATCTGTCTTGCTCAAGCACATCGTTGGCTTGCTTGTGCCCGACGAGGGCGAGGTCGCTGTCGATGGTCAAATCATTTCGCGGCTCTCCGAAAAAGACCTCTATGCGTTGCGGTTAAAATTTGGCTTGCTGTTTCAAGGTGCGGCGCTGTTCGATTCAATGTCGGTGGGCGAGAATGTCGGCATTGCGCTGCGCGAAAATCGACAGATGTCTGAAAAAGACATCGCTAAAACCGTCGCTGAAAAATTAGAGATGGTTGGGCTGCCGAACATTGAGCGCTTGAAGCCGTCGGAACTGTCGGGCGGAATGCGCAAGCGCGTTGGGCTGGCGCGGGCATTGGCGACAAATCCGAGCTATATTTTCTATGACGAGCCGACGACGGGACTCGACCCAATTATGTCCGACTCGATTGATACATTGATTCGAGACTTAGCCAAGCAGTTGCGCGTTACATCGGTCGTCGTTACGCACGATATGCAAAGCGTCTATAAAGTTGCTGACCGTGTCGCTATGATGCACGACGGGAAAGTCTACTTTCTCGGAACGCCCGACGAACTTGCCGCCACGAAAGATTCGCTCATCCGAAATTTCGTCGACCGCAATTCTTATCACGATGTTGAGATTGAAGATGAAATCGGGCGGTTGAGTAGGCAGAGCAGTTGAGCCGCCCGATTGCTTCCAGCCAACGCGGTTAGTTATCCGTCGCCATGATGTCGTCCGACCCAGCGGTGCGAACTGTATCAGGGATTTTCTTGCCACCCTTGACAACGGTTTTCTTGACCTCGCCAGTTACTTTGGGTTTCGTCAGGATAGTGCCCATATCAGTGTCGCGCACGGTCTCCGACCCAGCGGTGCGAACCGTGTCGGGCATTTTACGCACTTCGGTGCGATTGTCGTTTTTCTTGTTGCTCTCAGCCATGTGTTTCTCCATCGGTTTATGACCCTACTTCTACTGCGGTCGGTTTGCAAACATACTTCTTCAGCTTATCTCAACGACGCAAAGCGGTTGTTCGTTTTCACGTGGCAGGTTGATTCAGACGCGATTCGGGTGCGTAACTTTGGTCGACTCGCGTCCTTTGTTGGGCGTTGGGTCTTTGACGAGTCCGTAGGTCAAGCGCCCCTCGTGAGTTTCGGGCAAGTATTCTGTAATCGGCAGTCCATCTGGATTGACGAAGAGCAAGCAATGACAATACTTGTATTCCTTCATTTCTTCGCAGGCGCAAATCCACGTGCGTTTTTCGGCTTCGGCTTTTTTATCGGGATAAAAGTTGCATGGACACAGTGGCTTGCCGAGTTCATCGAGATGCTGCGCAAGTCCGTTCACCACGACCTCGACCACGCCCTTATCGGGGTGCGGAAACGTGCCAGATTTTTCCCAATAATGCTCAACGAACTTTTGAACTTTTTTGAGCGACTTCTCGCTTGGTGTGCCTGCGGACATCGTATTTGTTGATTAACGCGCGTTATGTCAGATTCTAAACCGCTTCGGTTACTTCCATGATGCGTCTCGATTCGGGCGTAATTTTGACCTTCGTCTTCAAGAACTTGAGCACTTTATCGCGCATAATTCTATCGACCACGTAGTCGCGGACATTGTCGGACATATATGCTTGCAAGACTGCTTCGACGGGCTGACCGGCTGCGGCGGCTTCTTTTTCTGCCATTGAGCGAACATCTTGCTCTTCGACTTTAAGGTTGTTTTCTTCGGCGAGTTTGTAGCGAATGAGCATCCACTTTGCTTGCAGTTCCGCGCTCGGACGAATTTCGCGGCGGAAGGCGTCGATGTTGAAGGTGCGCGGGAACTGTCCGCCGACGCGCTGACGGGCGTTTTCAATGAGCAGATTCTCAAACGATTTTACCATAGATTCAGGGGTCTGCACAGCATTATCTTTGACGAATTGCTGCGCGATGGCTTCCCCAAGGTCGTCCTCCGATTTCTGCTCGTAGTATTCTGTCAGTTTGGCGCGAATGTCGGCTCGGAGCGCGTCCGCTGTTGTCAAGCTACCTTGTGTCAGTTCAGAGGCAAGTGCATCGGTGAGTTCAGGCAAATCCAGCCGTTTGACTTCCTTGACGGTGGCTCTAAACCGCGACCGCTGTGGCTGTCCCGTCTTATCGCGCATCTCTATGTCAATCAGCCGCTCGTCGCCGCTCTTGGCGCCGATGAAGGCTTTTTTTATCGTTGACTCTGACACTAATTGCGCCATGTGAAACTCTTGATTCTCGAACCGCTCGCCGATGATGGCCATACCGCCCGCGTCTAATTTTTGCATATCGGCGATAACCAAATCCTCTCCGTCCGCTTCACCATCTTTGCTGACCCAAACGCCCTGCTCTTCGAGCAGCCCTTTCACTTCGCGCTCAATATCTTCGTCGGTAATTTCATAAACGCTTTTCTTGAACTCATATTCGGTGTAGGGCTTTATTTCGAATTCGGGCTGCACTTCGTATTGGACGAAAATCGAGAGTTTTTCTTCTGGCACGTATTCAAAGTGCCGTACACGCGCCTTGCCGACAAGTTTGATGTTTTCTTTGGTGGCGATTTCGGTGAAGTGTTTTCCCGCCAACGATTCAACAACATCTGCTTCGATTTCTTTTCCCATCAATCGCTTCACCATATCCATCGGCACTTTTCCTTTTCGAAAGCCTTTGATTTGGACAACGGCTTGTGCCGCTTTGAACTGTTCTTCAAAAGCAGGCTTGAATTCCGACGGCTCAAAGGTGAGCGTCATTTCTTGTTCGGTCGGGCTGAGTGTTGTAATCGTGTTGTTCACGGCGCGGTAAAAAGTTAAAGGTTGAAGACAACTTGAACGACAAAGATAACACCGCACCGCCAAATCTCATGTGCAAAATCTCATGAAAAATTTGGCTTGGCGGCGGGTTTCACGCGCCAGAGCGAATCGACGAAATACTTGTTTGAATCGGTGAAGTGATAAACGACCTCAAAGCCTGCTTCCGACGCCAATGTTTGAATATCGTGTAGGCTGTATTTGTGCGAGTATTCTGTGTGAATTGGCTCATAGGCATCGAAGTGAAACGCTCGTCCTGCCGTTTGAATCCAGACGCTTTGTGCTTCTGTGCTCAATAGGTAGCTCTCCATCGCTGAAATCATCGGGTTGTAGGTCGCGTAGTGTTGAAATGTCTCGAGGGAGAAGGTAGCGCCGAGTTCGCGGTTCATGCGCGTCAGCAAATTCATATTGAATGCCCGCGTTACGCCCGCCGCGTCGTCGTATGCCGCTTGCAGCACTTTCACGTCCTTCTTCAAATCGAAGCCAATGAGCAGGTAATCTTTTTCGCGCATTGATGTGCGTAGATGTTTGAGGAAGTCTATGGCGTCGGCGCGGCTGAAGTTGCCGATGTTCGAGCCGAGAAACAGCACGATGTTGCGTCGATGCGCGCGGCTGTCTGAGGACTTGCCCTCGTTTTGAAACAACTTGTTCAAGCGCCGAACGCCGTTGAAATACTCATCGTGTATGCCCTGAAAGCGCAGGGCGGGAAATTCGTTGGCAAGTGCGTTGGCAAGCGTGAGGAGCGCGTGTTCGGAGATGTCAATGGGCGCGAAGTAAAACTCAATGGAGCGTTCCAAGAAATGTCGGATTAAGATGCTGGTTTTCTGACCGTCGCCTGCGCCTAATTCTACAAGGTTGAACGGCTCGTCTCCGATGATGTCTAAAATTGCCTGCTTGTGGACAGTCAAAATTTCCGCTTCGGTTCGCGTCAGATAATACTCTGGCAGTTCCATAATTTTTTGGAACAATTGGCTTCCCTCATCGTCGTAGAAATACTTGCTCGATATGCGCTTGGGCATTGCAGAGAGCCCTTCTACGACGTCGTTTAGAAATTCCATCATAGCCGCTTTCGGTGGCGGCGTAGGCGTTACAGCTCTAAGGCTTTCGTGTATCATATCATCGTTGGTTTAAACTTCGTTGCGTTCTCTGATGCCGACGGCGGTGTTTTACCCTATGAGGCAAGGCGCATGCCTGTAAACTGCCAGCGCTTATCGGGCTGAAAAAAGTTTCGATACGTTGCACGGATGTGGCTTTCGGGCGTGGCACAGGAACCGCCGCGCAGCGTCATTTGATTGCTCATAAATTTTCCATTGTATTCGCCCAGCGCGTCCGAACTGTGTTTGTAGTTCGGATAAGGTAAATATGCGCTGCCCGTCCATTCCCACACATCGCCGAAGAGCTGTTTCATCATCAGGTCGTTTTCCGAGACAGCAACAGGGTGCAAGTAACCTGATTCTAAAAAATTTCCGCCCGACGCTTTCGCGCCCAAGAGCGAACAAGCAATTTCCCACTCGGCTTCGCTCGGCAACCGCTTTCCTTTCCAACTTGCAAATGCCTCCGCTTCGTAGTAGCTGATGTGGCAAACGGGCGCATGTTGGTCAATCGGTCTTAACCCTGACAGCGTCATTTCGTGCCAAACGCCGTCAATGTTTTCCCAATAGAGCGGCGCACGCCACTGTTCGCGCTGCACCGCGTCCCACCCGTCGGCGAGCCAATGCCGAAACTCGTTGTATCCGCCGTCCTCGATAAACTCCAGCCATTCACCGTTGGTTACGAGACGGTTTTGCAACGAGAACGCATCGACATAGACTTTATGCGCGGGCTGTTCATTATCGAAGCAAAACCCGTTGCCGTTGTAGCCGATGCAATAAACGCCGCCGTCGATGTTAATGAATGTATCGAGCAGCGTGTCGGCGCGCGTAGGCAGTGTGGCAGCGTGATAGGCAGGGCGCAGCGGGTTCGTCGCTAAAATGTGTTTGATGTCGGTAACCAGCAATTCCTGATGCTGCTGTTCGTGATGAATGCCCAGCAGCAGCAACTCGTGAAAGTCTTTCCACGCGGACTCATCAATAGACTCAATTAACTCGCCAAGCCGCGCCGTGATGTCGTGCCGATACCGATACACCTCCTCGACGGTCGGGCGCGACAATGCGCCGCGCTGACGCCGCTCGACACGCACGCCGATAGAATTGTAGTAAGAATTGAAAATAAAGTTGTAAATCGGCGGCGGCGGGGCGTAACTTGCGGAAAATTTCTCCAGCAAAAATTTTTCAAAAAACCAACTTGTGTGTCCTAAATGCCACTTCGGCGGGCTGACATCAACCATCGGTTGAACGACGTGGTCTTCAACACAAAGCGGCTGGCAGAGCGCCTCGGTCTGTTGTCGGACGGCAAAAAAGCGTCGAGCGAGTTCCTCGCGGGTTGCGTTCATTTCTTGGTCATTGATTGGAACAACTGTGCTGACGTTCACAGCAAGAGACAATTATCACGGCTAAAATGTTTCCCCCCTATGCCCATTAAGCCTTCTCGTTTTCAAGCGTGTCAAACCTTTCGTTCAAATCAAATAAAAAAGTATCACAAAAATTTCATAGCAATGAAAAGGATTTGTTTACTTTGTTTTTTGAGCGCGTTTATTTCTACCAGCGGGTTCGCGCAGGAATCAGCGAGCAATGCGATTGCCGTGCTTGTCAAAGCCGTCGGCACGGTCGAAAGCAGCACGGACGCAAACACATGGACGAAGGCAGAACGCGGATTGGACTTGTCCGCAGGCTTTTCGCTGCGCACCATGGCGGTTTCGTCATGCGTGATTCGGTTCAACGACGGAACGCTGCTCAATTTAAAGTCCGAGTCGCAAATCAAACTCGCGGGCGCGCGTGCAACTGATGTCCAAACGGGAAAACTGACGTTTGCCATTAAAACCAATCCTGCCGAGCCGTTCAAGTTTGTTTCGCCAACGGCAGTCGGTGCCATCAAAGGCACAGAAGGCGAATTTGAAGTCAGCAACGATGAAACCGAACTCAGCATTTTTTCCAGCGACCGCAAAGACGACATCGCTGACCTGACGCTGCTCAAAGACAACCGCACGGAAAAACTCGGCATCGGCGACCGCGTGCGATTCAATCGAGAAGGCAGACCGCTCCGCAGATTGCTTAGCAATGCCGAGCGAAAAACTTTCGGCGAGCGATTGAAAACACTCCGCACCGACAGCGATAAAGGCATGAAGTTCATTCAAAGACGGCGCGAACAAATGCAAAAGAAAATGCCAAAACCGCCGCGCGCGCCAAAGACAGGCTCCTTGCAGCGACAATCACAACTCCAACAACAACGACAGATGGCGAAGCTTCGGCTTCGCCTTCAGCGCTAAGGACAACATCTGTCTGAACGCATCTCGAACACTTCCACACACAATTGTTTGTTGCGCTATTATGCGGAGGAAAATTGCGTTGTTGTATCGGCAATAAATTTCAATAATGATAGTCTTGCACGACCCACGATAAACTCTGTTTCTAGAACATCACGCCCGCGCTAATCGTGAGAAAAAACGCTGGCGGCGTTTCCACCCGTTCTGTTCGCGTTTGGCTTGGGCGCAAGGGATTAACGATGGTTACGGTGCTAACATTGACGGGAACCGTGAGTGAGAGTTCGGGCGTAAAAGCAAAAATCCCAACGAGATACGAGACACCAAGCGAGAGATTGTAGTTCGTAATCACGAATCGGCTGTCGATGCGGGCAGTAGGCTGAACACGCGGCGGCTGATTTCGCTGCTGAATCACAGTGGCGCGTTGCGTAATTGACTGCAATGTGCCAAAGTCCAAACTTGCGCTGGGGTCAATTGAAATCGTGCCGCCCAGCACGTCGTCAATGAAAAACGAGCGCGTTAGCAGGAATGACAAGAACGCATCGCCGCCGCCCGATGCAAACAAGTAGTTGAACGAGATAGACGGCGTTACAATCGGGGTGATGTATGAGACCGTCGCGCCGAGATTATCCGTATACGCTGACCGCACTTGCACGCTGTTCTGGTCATAAAAATACCGCGAGTATGAGAGCACGACCGTTAGTTTTTCGGCGATAGCTTTTTGGTAACCTGCGCTTAGCGTGAGCTGGTCGAAGAAATTGCTTTGTCCGAAAAGTCCCGTCACGCCTACGCTGGCGTAAAGTCCAATCGGGTGCGTATAGGCAATGTCGGTGTATGAACTTGCGTTTTGGTCGTTCTGGTCGATGCCGCGCCAATATGCTCGTCCCTGATAGGTTGTTGAGATTGACCATCGGGGAAACGGCGCGGCGTCGGGTGTTTCATCGGCAAGGCTTGCGGCAATTGCGCTGTTCTTCTCTGCGTTGAGCAACGCCGGGTCAATATCTTCGGTTTTCGCCAGTAGCATTGCCTCCGCTACATCGTAAAGCGAGTCGGAAAAGACGTCGCTCATATCGCTCAACTCGCTCTTGAATGTGTCTAAGAGTTCCTGCTCGGATTCTAAAAATTCGGCGGCGGGTTCTTTAATTTTCGAAAACGGCTGCGACTGAAACGCTTTCTTGGCACTGTCGAGTGTGCGCGACTGCCGCTTCAAAAACATATCGGCTACTGATGTTAGTTTTGCCGCACAGTCGTTGACGCCTTTCTGCAACGCTCGTTTTTCATCGGCGGTGATTAACGATTCTGCTTTTTTAACGAGCGAATCGCCGAACCCTTGCCACTCTCGTAAGGATTTGTCGCGGATTTTTGTTGCATCATCTTGAAGCACTGAAAACGATTGAAAGAGCTGTTGCTTATCGGTGTCCGCTTTCAGCGTTTGAGCGGCTGCGCGTTCAAGGAAAAAGACACCACAGAGCGCAACCAAGAGCGACGTGTTTTTCATTGGCAGGCAGGTTAAATTTCAGCGTGAAGTTACGGCACATTTTTTAACGACACGTTATCGAATCGTTGAGATGAAAAAAGAATCTGTCTGGGATTATCCGCGTCCGCCGCGCCTTGAACCAACGAAGCGTCGGATTCGCGTTGTCTTTGCGGGCGTCGTGATTGCTGATTCCACGCGAGCATTGCGGCTGTTGGAAACAAGCCACCCGCCGACATATTACATTCCGCCCGACGATGTTGAAACAAAATTCCTTTCGGCTTCGACGAACAAGTCGTTCTGTGAGTTTAAAGGCGCAGCGAGTTATTGGAACTTATCGGCAAACGACAAATCATCGCTTAATGCCGCGTGGAGCTATGCCGCACCTGCGCCGCAATACGCCGCTCTGAAAGATTACCTTGCATTTTATGCCAGCCGCGTTGATGCTTGCTACGTCGATGATGAGAAAATCGTTCCGCAAGACGGCGATTTTTACGGCGGCTGGATTACGTCGGACATTGAAGGGCCATTCAAGGGTGGAAAAGGCACATGGGGGTGGTAGCCGTTTTTTCAACGGCGACGGGCGGGCTTAACACACAGGTTCAGATACCGAGAGTTCCGTGAGCGGCATTGCAGGGGC
>Ga0272446_1000525_pt1 | contig 60363 bp, 52 predicted proteins | sample YNPCB0061_FD_194587 | JGI IMG/M metagenome (GOLD analysis project Ga0272446, IMG submission 194587) | Hot spring microbial mat communities from Yellowstone National Park, WY, United States - YNP-CB-006-1 | ecosystem: Environmental > Aquatic > Thermal springs > Hot (42-90C) > Sediment | place...
GAGACCATTCGCAGCGTGCAGGCGCAGACCGTCGCGGACTGGGAAATGCTCGTGGTGGACAACGGTTCAACCGACGGCGGCGCACAGGTGGCCCGCGCCTGCTCAGACCCGCGCGTGCATGTGCTGACCTCCCCCCGCCAGGGGCCCGGTGCCGCCCGCAACTACGGCATCCGGTTGGCGCAGGGCGAGTGGATTCAGTTTCTCGATGCCGATGACTGGCTGGCCCCCGACCAGCTCGAACAACAACTCACCATCGCCGCCCAACACCCGGAAGCCATGATCGTGGCCGGCGGCTGGCAGGAAGTGCGCGAAACAGCGCCGGGCAACATCACCCGACAGCGGCCGGCCGGGCAGGACGAGGGACTGGCAGGGCTGCGGGATGCCGCTTTTGCCTTTCCGCCCTGGGCTGTCCATGCCGCCATCGTCAGACGGGCCATCCTGACGGAAGCGTACCTGTGGCCGGAGGAACTCGACCGCTTCTCCAACGAGGATGCCGTGTTCTGGTTCCGGCTGGTGATGGCCTACCCGACAGCCTTCAGCCCGGCCACGGGCGCTTTTTACCGCATGCAGACCCCGACGGCGCGCAATCAGTTGGATGACCCGGCCAAGCGTCTCCGCGAGTTCGATCTGGCGGCTGAGTACAACCAGCGGTGGCTGACCGAGCGCGGGCAACAACCCACGGCCGGACAGGCCGCCGCCTTGATGCGGTCCTATTCGAGCGTGTATGAAGCCGCTATCCGCGCCAACGACTTAGAAACGGCCCGGGCGGCTCTGGCCCGCGCCGAACAGTGGTTGGCCGCCTACTTTACCGTTGCGCCCCAACCGGACCTGCCCATGCGGTTGCGGCGCTGGCTGGGATTGCCCCGCTTCCTGCGTTACCGGCGGTTCTGGCCCGCATAAACCAAAGCATGTCTGACGTTTCGCCGTCACCTTCCGCCATGAACCGTCCGCGCTGGCAACTGGCACTGCCGGCGCTGCTGCTCGTGTGGGCGGTGGCCATCCTGCCGTCGGCGCTGCCGCGCCCATGGGGCCTTCTCGATGAGCAGCGCGTGTGGGACATGGCCACGAGCCACGGCTGGGTGGATATGCTTTTCAGCCGGAATGACGGCGAACGCTACCGCCCGGTGTTCTGGTTGTACTACGCCGCCATAGCCCACGGGCTGGGCCCTTCACGAACCGCCCACCATCTGGTTCAGGCGCTCGTGCTGGCGCTGTGCGGCGGCGGATACATGCTGCTCACAGCACAGCAGGCCCGGGTGCAGTCGTGGCTGGCGTGGAGCCTGCCGGCGCTCCTCTTTGTGCAGTCGCCTCTGGCTGAAAACGCCTACACGCTGGCCAAAGCCGACTGGATGACGGCGCTGGGCCTGCTGGGTACGCTGGCGTTCGGGCTGCTGGCGCTGACCCAACCGGTGCGGTGGCCGTGGTGGCTGCTGGCTGCCGGCATGTGCGCGGGGGGCGCGGTGCTCGTCAAGGAAAGCGGACTGGTGACCATCGGCACGGTGGCGTTGCTCGGACTGGCCGGTTATGCCGCCCGGAGCTGGCGCGAACGTGGGCTGCTCATCTGGCAGGCCGCGGCGGTGCTCCTGTTTGTCGGGACCTACTGGCTGCCCTCCAGGTACCTCATCCAGCCGACAACCTACCGCCTGACGCTGGCCGATCTGTCGCTGCGCAGCATGGCCTTCAACGGCTACATTTACCTGACCAGGTATCCCGAACTGTTCCTGCTTGGCGGCGGCGCGCTGGCGGGTCTCTGGGCTGACCGGCAGCGCCTCAGTGGGCGGCATCCGGTCGCGTTGCTGGCCGGGGTGGCCTTTCTTTCCGGGCTGGCGGCCCTTGGGCTGCTCATCGTCTGGAAGTGGCCCTGCGGGTACTTTCTCATGCTGGTCGTTGCCGGCTGGCTGGTGGCCCTGCTGCTGACGGCCGATGCCCTGGCATCGTTGCCCCGGCCGGGGCGGCAGGTGGTCATCGGGCTGGGGCTGCTGTGGCTGACGCTCAACGTGGCGGGCTTTGCCCAGACGGCCCGGCTGCAACGGGCCGTCTGGCACGGCTGCGGTATGTTCGTCGAAGTCTATGCCCGCCAAGGTACGCCCGATTCCCGCCTGTTTTTCCCTGAACAGGTGTCCGCAGCCGAAGTTCCGGTCGAAGCCGACAACCAGATCAAGCGGCGCGGCCACGAACGGCTCGGCGCACTGGCCGGCGCTGGCGCCTTTGCGCTGGGAGACGATCCCGAAAACGCCGACCTGCGTCTTCCGACCGCCGGCGATTACCTTGCCCTGCGCCACTATGCGCGGGCCTTCGGCAAGCACGTACGCCTGTTTGAGGACTGCGCCACCGACCGACTGCTGCCGCGCCTGGAAGCCCTGGGCTGGCAACTCACACGGGTCGGGGCATATCACTTCCAGATGCCCAACTTCGTGCCCGGACGCGACCTGGGTCGCACCGTACGCCTGGAACACGATCTCTACCGGCTCGACGCGCCGCCGCCGGTACACTTTGCGCTCAATGACGGCCGGTGGCGGACGGATGACTGGGCCGGGCCACGGCTGACGCTGCTGGTCAACCGTCCGGGCCGTCTGGTCATCACGGGGGAAATCCCTGCCGGACACCCGGCCCCGGTCACCATTGACAGCCTGGTGGATGGCGTCGCCGCCAACCGGCAGACACTGGCGGCCGGGCAGTCATCCACGTGGGAAATCGCGGTTGCCGGGGCTGCGCCCGGTCGGCCCGTCGCCGTGACGTTGCAGGCGGCTCCGGCCTGGCCGGCGGAACAACTTGGCTTGCGCCCCAAGGGCGAGCCGCTATCGTGGCCGTTGCGGCAGATCCGGTTTATTCCAGACGAAAGATGAGGCGTTTTCCATGTTTGGTATCGTCGTCACCACCATTTATGACGGCGCGTTCATTGATGCTTACTATGAGCACTTCGAGCGTTACGGACGCACGGCAGAGGTCAGGTTTTACGTCGTCGGCGATCTGACGACGCCGGAAGCCTGCGCCGAGCGGGTCCGCGCCTACACCCGCCGGGGGCTGCCCTGGTTTTTCCTCACCCCGGATGACCAGCGCGCCTTTCTTTCGGATTTCCCGGCACTGGCGGCTGAAATCCCCTGGCGCAGCGACAACCGGCGCAACGTCGGCTTTCTGATGGCCTACCGCGACGGCTGCGACCCCATCATCAGCATTGACGACGACAACTATCCCACGCCCGGCTGGGATTTTCTCGGCGAACATGCCGTCACGGGGTGCGACGTGACCCTGCCCGTGGCGGTCGGCAGCGACAACTGGTTCAACATCTGCTCGATGATGACGGTGGACTGCCCGCCGCTGGGCGGAGGGCAGACGGTATATCCACGCGGTTTTCCCTATCCGCGCCGGACACTCGCCTGCGGAACGGTCAGCGCCGTGGCGGAAACCGGGCGCGTCGCTGTCAATGCCGGCCTGTGGTCGGGCGACCCGGATGTTGACGCGGCAACGCGCATCGTCACGCGCTGCGCCACGCGGGAAGCCTTCACCGAAAGCTACCTGCTCGGACGCGGCGTGCGGTCGCCCATCAACACGCAGAATACAGCCGTGATGCGCGCCGCGTTGCCGGCTTACTACTACGTCAAAATGGGCGTCTCGCTGGCCGGCCTCAAACTGGACCGGTTTGGCGACATCTTCAGCGGCTACTTTGTGCAACTGTGCGCCGAAGCTGTCGGGCACCGGGTGCGCGTCGGCTCGCCCGTGGTGGAGCATCGCCGCACGCCCCACAACCTGTACGTTGACCTGTGGCACGAGCTGGCCGGGATGGTCGTACTGGACGACATGCTGCCGTTGCTCGAAACGCCGCTGACGCCAGCCACGGACTACGGGACGGCGGCCCTTGAACTGGCCGACCGGATTGAAGCCTGGGCCGCCGGGCAGAACGGGTTTCTGTGGGGCGAGGCGTTGCAGGACTACTTCCGCAATGTCGCGGCCAACCTGCGGCTGTGGGTTGCCGCCTGCCGCCAACTCGACTGACGCATGGTTACGTCGGAAGCGCGCTACGCTCCGGTGTCACTCGTGACGACCGTACTCAACGACCTGGAGGGCTGCCGGGCGTTTTTTGCCGCCATGGAGCGGCAAACGCTCTGCCCACGGGAAATCGTCGTGGTGGACGGCGGCTCGCGCGATGGCACGTGGGAGTTCCTCCAGGCCTACCGCCCGCAACTCGACTACCGGCTGGTCATTGCCCGCGAAGATGGCTGCAATGTCGCCCGCGGCCGCAATCTGGCCATTCAGCGCGCAACCTACGACATCATCGTTTCCACGGATGTGGGCTGCCAGTGGGATGACCGCTGGCTGGAGGAACTGGCTGCGCCGCTGCTGGAAGCCCCCACGCTGGAGGCCGTCATGGGCAGTTGGATGGTACGCTACGAAGACCTGCCTGACGTGTGGGCGCGCGTCGAATTTGCCATGCACTGGGAATTTGCCCTGCGGGCGACAGCCACCGCCCATGCGTCTTCACGCGCCATTGCCTACCGCAAGCATCTGTGGGAACGGCTTGGTGGTTATCCCGAAGACCTCACACTGGCCGCCGACGACATGGTGTTTGCGCTGCTGCTCCACGCAACGACCAACCGTGTGGCCAGCGCCCCGACGCCGCGCTGTTTCTGGGAGCGTCCGGCAACCCTGCGCCGTTTCCGGCGCGAGGCGGAACGCAACTTTTTCGGCGCCGGCGAGGCGGATATATGGCGCACATACGGGTTGCTCGTCGGCGGGCGGCTGCTGGCCGAAATTCTGGCCTGGCCCGTGGGGCTGCTGGTCGGTGCGGTCGAAATCGTCTGGCTGGGACGCCTGCCGGTCATCGGTGGACTGCTGCTGCTGGCCGGCGTCACCCTGACCGCGCTCCGGCTGTGGCGGTTGCGAACGGCGCTGGCGCGTTATCGTGAGCGTGGCGGACATGGCGGCTGGTGGCGCATTCCGCTGTTTGATTACGCCACGAAGTGGTCGGCGCTGCGGGGCTACTGGCGCGGCTGGTGGCAGGGACGCCGCCGGTGCTGGGACTGTCGCCAGCGTCTGCGCCAAGCAGGGGTCTCACCATGGTAGCCAGGCGGCGCTTCTCCACAGTCTGGGGGCTGGCCCTGCTGCTGCCGGTGCTGCTGGCCGGCCTTGCCGTCTGGAACAACTGGTTCGGGTTGCGCCGTACGCTCTACCTTGACCGCCGGATTCATGCCGTTTCCTTTCCGGCCGATGGGCAGGTGGTGCAGCGCGGCGCGGACGGAACGGCATCCGTCGGGTTCACCGGCCGGGCAGGCTGGCTGGCGCAGACCGTCGAAGCGGCGGTAGCCAACGCCGACGACCACTCGGTGCCCCAGTGGCAAACCTTGGCCGCGCCAACCTGGACGCACTTTCACGGCACACTGCGGCTGCCAACTGGCTGCCAACCGGTCTGGCTGCGCGTCGGTGAGCCACGTCCGCCGGGGGCGTTCAATCACGTCGAAGTGGGCGAAGTATGCGTTGGCGAGGTGTTCATCGTTGCTGGGCAGTCCAACGCGGCCGGGAGCTGCACGACGCTGTTTTCGGCCGCGTCGCCACTGGTGCGCACGGGTCTCTTCGGTGAAGACGGGCATCTGACGTGGCGCGCCGGACACGATCCCCAGGTGCTCAACGGCGGCGGTTCGGTCTGGCCGCTGGTCGGCGACCTGCTGGTGCAACGCCTCGGCACGCCGGTCGGGTTTGTCAATGTGGCCGTCGGCGGCAGCAGCATCCGCGACTGGGCCCCTGGAACGCCCCACTTCCAGCATCTGGTGCAGGTGCTTCAGGCGCTTGGCCCCCAGGGCGCGCGCGCCATTCTGTGGCATCAGGGCGAAAGTGACAGCGCCATGGCGGCCGACGAATACGCCACCCGTCTGACGGCCATCATCGAAGCCACCCGCGCAGCCGTCCGAACAGAGACGCCGCTGACGTGGGTTGTTGCGCGGGCATCCTTCAAGGATGGGCAGACCTTTGCCGGCGTACGCGATGGCCAACGCCGCGTCTGGGAAACCGGACTGGCGCTGCCCGGACCGGACACCGACGAACTGGGCCCCGACATGCGCCAGCCCGACCGGGTGCATTTCAACGCGGCCGGCACGTCAGCCGCGGCCCGGCAGTGGGCGGCGGCGCTGCTGCGGGAAGTCTTTCACCGTCCTGCGGAACCTTGATACCTGTCTGGATTTGGGCGGCATCCGGTGGATGTTTTCCGTCATACCGGCGGAATTGCCCTTCGTTGGCGTTCCTGCTAGCGTCCGGGTTGTTGATGTGCAGATTGTCCTATGGCGTCCTCTCCCCAGCCACCCCTCCTGCCAACCGAGATTGCGGCGGCGGCTTTGCGTGAACACGCGGAAGTTGCCGCCGCACTGCCGCCACTCCTGCCCACGATTGCGGAGCTGGCCACCCGGCTGGTTGAGACGCTTCGCCGCGATGGGCGCGTTCTGCTGTGCGGCAACGGCGGTTCGGCTGCCGATGCCCAACACCTGGCCGCCGAACTCGTCGGACGCTTTCTCTGTGACCGCCGGCCGTTTCCAGCCCTGGCGCTGACGACGGACACTTCGATCCTGACCGCCGTAGCCAACGACATCGGTTACACGGAAGTGTTTGCCCGGCAGGTGCTGGCGCTGGGGCGTCCGGGCGACATGCTCATAGCGATTTCCACCAGCGGCAACAGCCCCAGTGTGCTCCGTGCAGCCGAAGCGGCCCGGCAGCAGGGACTGATGGTGGCCGGACTGACCGGACGTACCGGCGGCAAACTGCGCCCCCTGTGCGACCTGTGCCTGTGCGTCCCTTCCGAGGCGACGCCACGCATTCAGGAAATGCACATCCTCATCGGGCATATTCTGTGTGACGTGGCGGAACGCATCTTGGGCGAGGTTGAGCAATGACGCCGCGCGTGCTGGCCGGAAGCCTGCTCAGTTACGCCTACAATCACTGGCTGACGCATTTTCCTTCGCATTATGTCCGCCGGGCTTATCTGCGGGCCTATCTGGGCGCATGCGGTACGCAGACGTGGGTTCAGATGGGCTGCCGGTTTCTCAACGGCCGCAAGGTGTTCTTCGGCCCGCGCAATGCGATCAACTTCGGCTGTCTGTTTGACGGCCGGCGCTACGCCATTCGGACGGGCAGCGATGTCTCCATCGGCCCGGAAGCCACCATTCTCACCCTTGGCCACGATCCCCAGTCGCCGGATTTTGCCGATCAGGGCGGTGAGGTCATCATTGGCGACCGGGTATGGATTGCCTACCGCGCCATTGTCATGCCCGGCGTCACCCTTGGCGAAGGGGCGGTGGTGGCCGCAGGCGCAGTCGTCACGCAGGACGTACCGCCCTACACCATCGTTGGCGGCGTTCCGGCCCGTCCTATCGGCACACGGGAAACCAACCTGCGCTACCGGCTCGATTACGCGCCTTTTCTCATCTGAAAGGCTGGCAGGTTTTCAGGCTCAGGGGCCGGGCCGCAGCAACAGCCGCAGAAAGTACGGCGCGCCGATCAGGGCCGTGACGATCCCCAGGCGGATTTCTTCGGGGCGATTGACCGTCCGCGCCAGCAGGTCTGCACCCACCAGAAACGCCGCCCCCACCAGCGCACAGGCCGGAATCAGCACCCGGTGCCGGGGGCCGACGAGCAGGCGGACGGCGTGGGGCACGATCAAGCCCACAAACCCGATGATCCCGCCCACGGCCACGGCGGCTCCGGTCAGCAGCGCCGCCGACAGCAGGATGATCCACGTCGTCCGCCGGGTTTCCACGCCCAGCGCCCGGGCATCTTCCTCGCCAAGCGACATCACATCAAGTTCGGCGGCATAGGCCAGCGCCACCCCGGCTCCCAGCAGGAAACAGGGCGCGAGCAGCCGCACGTGCAGCCATGTCCGGCTGTCAAATCCGCCCATCAGCCAGAAGGAAATTTCCTGGGCGACTTCCCACCGCTTCCATGCGAGTGAAACGAGCAGCGCCGTGAACGCGCCGCACAGCGCCCCGATGGCCACTCCCGCCAGCAGAAGCGTGGTGACGGGCACGCGCCCGGCCCGGACGGTCAGACCATAGACGGCCACCAGCGCCAGGGCGCTTCCGATGAAAGAGAAGGCTGGAATGTAGAGCGGCGAAACGGCTGCGAGTCCGGCTGAAATGGCCGTAACGGCCCCCAGCGCGCCCCCCGCGCTTGTGCCGATGATGTCCGGGGACGCCAGCGGATTGCGAAACAACCCCTGCATCTGCACTCCGGCCACAGCCAGCGCCGCACCGACCAGGGCTGCCACGAGCACCCGTGGCAACCGCAGCGCCCAGACAATGGCTTCATCCGTGGGCGTGAAGCGTGGCCAATCGAGCCACGGAAACACCTTGGCAGCCAGAACCGAAACGACCGTCGCTGGCGGCAGCGTGACGCTTCCGATGGCCACGGCCAATACCACGGCGGTGGCCAGCAGCCCCAGCGCCAGAGCGAAAAACAGGGCAGGTGACGGAAGCAAACGGCGCGTCATGGACGAAAGTGGCGCGTCAGCCAGTCCAGCAGCAGAATTACGACGGCGACATAGAGCAACGTAGCCGCATAGACCGGCCACCAGCGCGGCGGCGGGGATGTTTCTGCCGGTTGCTGTGTTTTCGACGTCAACGCACCGGGCAACCGCGCCTTCCGGTCGGGGGTATCATCAGGAAGCATCGTCTGTCTGTTGCCCCAGGCGGGTGCGCAAGCGCGCCAGTTCATCGAGCAGGGCGGCCCTGGCCTGTTGTTCGGCCGCAGCACGGGCTTCAGCTTCCAATCGTGCCTGCTGCTCAGCGGCAGCCTGGGCTTCAGCTTCCTTCGCGCGGGCTTCGGCTTCCAACCGTGCCTGCTGTTCGGCTGCGGCCTGGGCCTCGGCTTCCTTCACTTGGGCTTCGGCTTCCTTCGCGCGGGCTTCGGCTTCCTTCGCACGGGCTTCGGCTTCCAACCGTGCCTGCTGTTCGGCTGCGGCCTGGGCCTCGGCTTCCTTCACTTGGGCTTCAGCTTCCAATCGCGCCTGCTGCTCAGCCTCAAGACGCGCGATTTCCTGCCGAATGACCTCACTGGTCCAGACTGGCGTCAGGACGACTGATGTCTCCAACGGATACCCTCCGAGTGCGGCAAGCTCAAAGACCGTGCCCGGGACATAGACCTTTTCCTCCCGGTACCGGCCCTGCTCCACGTCCGGGTCGCGGTTGACAATCACCTGTTTGCGCTTCTCATCCACAATCACATACTCGCCAATGCCGCGCCGGGCGTATTCCTGCCGCTTCACACCGTAATCCTGACGCCAGTTCTTGCTCGCAACTTCAATAGCCAGCAGGACATCATCGTTCAACCGCAAAACATCGTCCTGCTGCGTGGCTCTGTATGCGGCCAGCTTGCTTTCTGCCGTCTGCTCCCGACACACCAGAAGGTCAGGCACCCGCACGGTCAGCGGTTCGGTCTGGACACCCGTTTCCAGCATGGCGATGTAGGGCAGGTTGCGCTCGGCAATGGCCCGCATCAAATACACCAGCAGAGCCTGTTCAATGAGCTGATGTTTGAAACCCGGTGGCGCCACTTCGACGGGAACCCCCCGCACAAGTTCAAAGAAGCCATCCCGCTCGGCATAGACGAGGAATTCCTCGATGGTCATGGGCGTCGCCGGCGGCGTCACAGTCGAAGGCGAAGACATGGCGGGCGTGCCTCCCGGCAGCAGGATGAAGGCTGTGACGCCAGTGTGAACAACCGGACAGACCAAGGCAAGTATTCAAAGCCCCGGCCGCCCACCCGACGCCCGGATGAACCCTTTCAGCCTTCTGCTGTATGCACTGAGCGTCAACTACAGTGCCGCCGCGCCGCTGACGACTTCGATGATTTCGTTCGTAATTGCCGCTTGGCGGATGCGGTTCATGGCGAGGGTCAGGTTGGCAATGACTTCCCCGGCATTCCGGCTGGCAGCGTCCATGGCGGCCATACGCGCGCCATGCTCGGAAGCCACCGACTCCAGCAGGGCTTGGAAAATACAGGTTTCGATGAAGCGCGGCAGCAGGCGTCCCAGAATTTCCGCCGGAGGCTGTTCGTAAATGTAATCCGGGGGCGCACTCATCGCCGATGGCTCGGCCTCACGGCCAGCCTGCCTGCCGACCGGCAAAAGCTGTTCGATGCGGACAATCTGGGAAATTGCCGACCGGAACTCGGCATAGACCAGGCAGACGCGGTCAGGGCGTACGGCGACGGTCTCCTCTTCCGCCGCCGCCCCTTCGTAGATGTTGAGGAGGTCCTGGGCAATTTCGACGGCGACTTCATAGCCAAACGTCTTCGAGGTGACGTTGACATATTCCCTGCGGATAGGGATGTTGCGCCGCCGGAAAAAGTCCCGCCCCTTGCGTCCCACGACGACGAGTTCCACCCGCTCATTGGGATGGTCCGTCAGGTACTGCTGGACGGCGCGGATGAGGTTGGCGTTGAAAGCGCCACACAGGCCCTTGTCTGCCGTCATCAGCACCAGCAGGGTCCGGTTGCCCGTCCGTTCCTCCATCAGCGGACTCGTGAAGTCCGTCGTGGCGGCCGCGAGATTGCGTAGCACTTCCTGCATCTTGCGGGCATAGGGACGGCTCGCCGTCACCCGCTCCTGGGCCCGGCGAAGCTTCGACGCCGAGACAAGTTTGTAGGACTTCGTGATCTGGCGCATGTTCTTGACGGCCTTGATCCGCCGTCGAACACCTTGCAGGTTCGGCATGGAAACCTCTCACGGAGCGGCTGGGCGTCAGGCCCCGACTTCAGTCCCCGGCTTCAGGCGCGGACAATGAACGTCTGCTTGAAGGCATCCGTCGCCGCCTTCATTCTGGATTTGATGTCGTCGGTCAGCTCTTTCTTCGTGGCAATGTCCTTGAGCAGCACCGCGTGATTGTTTTTGAGATAGGTCAGCAGTTCGGCCTCAAACCGGCGGACTTCCGACACCGGGATGTCGTCCACATAGCCGTTTGTCGCGGCCCAGATGACGAACACCTGGTCTTCGAGCGGCATGGGCACATACTGCCCCTGCTTGAGGATTTCCGTCAGGCGCTGCCCACGCGCCAGCAGGCGCTGCGTGGTCTTGTCCAGGTCGGAGCCAAACTGTGCAAAGGCTGCCAGTTCCCGGTACTGCGCCAGCTCCAGCCGCAGCGTTCCGGCAACCTGCTTCATGGCTTTCGTTTGCGCCGAGCTGCCCACCCGCGAAACGGAGTTGCCGACGTTGATGGCCGGGCGGATGCCGGCGTTGAACAAGTCGCTTTCGAGGAAAATCTGGCCGTCCGTGATGGAAATGACGTTGGTGGGAATGTAAGCCGAAATGTCCCCCGCCTGGGTTTCAATCACGGGCAGTGCCGTCAGGGAGCCGCCGCCGCGTTTGTCGTCATACTTGGCCGCCCGTTCGAGCAGCCGCGAGTGAAGATAGAACACATCCCCCGGATAGGCTTCACGTCCGGGCGGACGCCGCAGCAGCAGCGAAATTTCACGGTAGGCCACGGCGTGCTTGGACAGGTCATCATAGATGCACAGCACATGCTGGCCGCGGTCCATGAAGTATTCCCCGATGGCGGTGCCGGCATAGGGCGCAATGTACTGCATGGCGGCCGGATCGGACGACGACGCCGAGACCACAATCGTGTAATCCATGGCGTCATGCTCTTCGAGGCGCTTGACGAGTTGGGCAATCGAGCCTTTGCGCTGGCCAATCGCCACGTAAATGCAGATCAGGTCCTTGCCCTTCGAGTTGATGATGGTGTCAATGGCAATCGTGGTCTTGCCCGTCTGCCGGTCGCCGATGATGAGTTCCCGCTGTCCGCGACCAATCGGAATCATGGCGTCAATGGCCTTGATGCCGGTCATCATCGGCTCCTTGACCGACTTGCGCTCGACGATGCCCGGCGCAATGCGCTCCACCGGATTGAAGCCGTCGTTGGCAATCGGGCCGCGTCCGTCAATGGGTTCACCCAAGGCATTGACGACCCGCCCCAGAAAGCCTTTGCCGACCGGAACGGACATGATGCGCTTGGTGCGCTTGACCAAATCGCCCTGCTTGATGGCGTGGTATTCCCCGAACAGCACGGCGCCAACCTTGTCTTCCTCGAGGTTGAGGGCAATCCCCTTGACGTCATGGGGCAGATCGAGCAGCTCCCCGGCCATGACCTTGTCCAGACCATGGATTTCCGCAATGCCGTCGCCCACCTTGATGACCGTCCCGACCTCGGTGACGGTGACACCAGCTTGAAAGTTTTCGATTTGTTCACGAATGAGTTGACTGATTTCATCAGCGCGAATGGCTTCCATGTCATTCCTCGAAACAGTCCGGCCGGTTAGTAGCGCCGGGTAAGTCGCTCCCGAAATTCGGCCAGTTGGGTACGGATCGAACCGTCGTAATACCTGCTTCCAACCCGGGCCACGATGCCGCCAATCAGGTCGGGGGATTCCCTGTAGGTCAGACGGATGTCAGAGCCGACGACTTCCTTCAGCCGGCGCTCCAGCAGCCGCCGCTCGCTGACGCCAAGCGGGAGGGCCGTGGTGACTTCCACCGGCACAATCCCCAGGCGGGCATCCATGAGCGCTTCGACAGCCGTCTGGATGTCATCCAGCCGGGACATCCGCTGGTTGCGGAGCACCACCCCAAGAAAGTTGGCCGTGATCGGATGCAGCCGCAGACGCTCACCCAGCGAGCGCAGCAAGCCTTCTTTCTGCTCCAGCGGAATCGTGGGATTGGCAAAGACCTCACCCAGTTCCTCGTGCGTCGTCACCAGCTTGTGAAAGGCTTTGAGTTCGGCCGCAACGGTTGAAAAATCATCCCCGGCGGCATCAGCCAGGGCGCGGGCATAGCGATTAGCAAGTGAACTCATACGGCAGTCCGTGTCACATCCTTCCCGTCAGGCACGCTGTTTTTCGAGTTGGGCCGTATAGGTTGCCACGAGCCGCGCCTGGTCTGCTGCCGATAATTCCCGGCGAATCAGCGCCTCGGCCAGCTCCACGGCCTTCGATGCGGCAAAGGCTTGCAGTTCCAGCCGCGCCGATTGACTCGCGCCCTCGATCTCCATCCGGGCCAGGCGCTGGAAGCGTGCGGCATCGGCTTCGGCCGCCGCCACAATCCGCTGGTACTCCGCCTGGGCCTCCTGTTCAGCCTGCTGGCGAATGGCCGCCAGTTCTGATTCAAGCCGGGCAAAACGCTCTTCCAGTTCCCGCAGCTTGGTTTCGGCCAGCCGTCGCTCCTGGCCGGCCTGGTCAAGGGCGTCCCGGATGTTCTGCGCCCGTTTGCGCAGGCCTTCCGTCATCGGTTTGGCCAGCAGCACGGCCAGTAGACCGGCGTAAATCGTGAAGTTGAGAAACTTGGCCCACAAAGGAATCCCGGCGGCCAAAAACGGTGACACCAAAAGCGTCATGGTCATGACGGTGTTCCAATCTGGCGACCCAGAACCGTACTGGCAATCGAAGCCGCCAGGTGTTCGGCATCGCGGGTCAGGGTTTGCTTCACCGCCGCCACCTGCGCTTCAAGAGCCTGGGTTGCCGCAGCGACCTCGGCAGCCGCGGATTGCTTGGCGGATTCGATCAGCTCGTTGCGCCGCTGAAGTGCCACTGCGCGCCGTTCCTCGATGATCCTGGCGGCATCCACCCGCGCCGCACGCAGTGCGGCTTCGTATTCGGCCAACCGCTCGTCGTAATCTCCAAGTTGCTGACGAAACCCGCTTGTCAGACGCGCGCGCTCGTCAAGAACAGCCAGAACCGGCTTAAAAACCAGGGTGTTGAGCAGATAGGCCACCAGCAGGAAGACACCCACGGTGACGAAAAGCGACCAGTCCGGCGTCAGCAGGTTGGCTCCGGCGGCAAAGAAGCAACCCACCTCAATTCCACTGACACCCCATGACAACTCAATCATAACGAAAGCGAGACAGGCAGCAGGGCCCTAATACGCCAGACGGTAGTTTGAAAAGCAAGCCGCCAAGTTACTCGTGGATAGCGTCCCTGTCAACCACGAAACCACGAACGGATTTCCGGCCCAGCACACAGCGGAGCCGTCCGCCGCCACACCGGACCCTCCGCACACCGGCTGCTCCGGCAGTGGGCCGCTGGCGCGTCAGGTTTGGGTTGGTGCAGGGAGCCAGCAGGTGGGGCGAGTGATGGGATTCGAACCCACGACCTCTTGAGCCACAATCAAGCGCTCTAACCAACTGAGCTACACCCGCCACGAAGCGAAGTCGCCAATGATAGCCAGCGCGCCGCGCCTACGCAACCGGGTTTCTTCAGACCGCAGCATCCCGGCCGGAAAGAGACGGCGCCGGTTTATGTTTCCCACGCAGCCCCGCTGCAAGGGCCGCGGAAACCACCGGCCGGCGGCCCCGGCTAGCGGCGCTGTGGGGCGAAGTAAAGCCTCAGCCTGATTTGCTGTCTTCCTTTGGTTCGTCCAATCCGAACACCTTCCCCACCAACGCCTGAAGGCGCTTGCCGGTGGCCACCCGGAGGCTGCCGGTCAGCCGGGGCGTGGTTTTTTGCCTGGTGTTGATGGCCTGGCGACGTTTCCTGAGTTCCTCATGCTCTGGCGACAGCTCCAGCCCCCGTTCGAGACACTCCACGGCGCGGGATTCGAGACCGAACTTGAGGTAGAGGTCAGACAGTTCCATGAGCAGTTCGGTCACCTCGTCCGGGTCACGGCACAGATCAATCGCCGTGAGAAAGGACTTTTCCGCCTCCTTGTTGCGCCCCGGCATGCGGAGCAGGACGCGCGCCATCAGCGCATGGTAGTCAGCATTGTTGGGGCGCTGCTCGACGGCCCGGCGAATGGACTGATAGGCCCGCTCAACATCACCATTCGCCATGTACTCGACCGTCCGCAGGTACAGCTCCGAGGCTGAAACCGGCGGCGGCTCAGCCGGGCGACTGGGACCAGGCGCCTTGGGATACGCCCCGGTTGGCATCCGGGGTGGTGCCGACGGCGGCAGCGGCGGCGCGTCCGCCGTTGCCCTTGGAGGTGGTGGGACGGGAGGTGTCGGGGCCGGTGGGCGCGGGGCATCCACACCGGGTGAAGTCGCGCCGGGTGTCCCCGTGGGCGTACTCGGGCCCGGTGCATTCGGGGCGGGTGCCGGCACCGTCGGCCGCCGCAGGACAGGTGGAGTCGGAAACGAACTGTTGGACGGTGGTTGGGGGGGTGCCGAAGGAGGCGCCGGCGGACGCGGCGCCTCGGCGGTCGGCGCCGGCCGGGCCGGCGGCACGGGCGGCCGGGGCGGCATGACCGGCGGCCGGGGTGTGTTTCCAGAGGGCGGGGAGGAGCGTCCGGCGACCGGCGGACTGGGAGGCGTGGGACGGGCCGCTGGATAGGACCCGGTCGGCAGGCGGCTTCCACCCGGCGTCGAGCGGGAACTGCTTCCCGTCAGGGTCAGATCATACCTGCGTCGTTTTTCCTCATCGCTCAGCACGTCATAGGCCTGCTGCACGGCAATGAACACGCGCTCCAGTTCCGCCTTGACCTGAAAATCAAACGCAGCCAGTTGTGAGTGGCGGTCCGGGTGAAACTTTTTGGCCAGTTCCCGATAGGCTTTCTTGAGTTCTTCGGGAGTGAACCGCCGGTTGATACCTAAAACCTGGTAGTGGCTTCCCCCACCATCCACGACACGCAGCTTTTCTTCCAGCTCGAAGCACAGTTCGGCGGCTTGCCGGGCATCAATCCCCACCGTCGTCTTTGCCGATGAAGTCGCTGCGCCCTTGACATTGGCCTCGATGGCCGGCAGCGGATCAGCATCCGCGAAACTCACGATGCCTGTCGCCGTAAAGGCGCAAAGTGCGCGTAAAACCTGCTCTTCAGGCAGGGGCACCGCACGGCAGACTTCCTCGACCCGGAGTGGTGCATCGAGCCGGGAGAGGACAAACGCTTCTTCCGAAGTGAGTTTCAGTCCCGGAACGTTGACCTGCTGCGCCCCGACCGGCTGAAGGACGCGCTGGGGCGAACCCAGCCACCGCCGGATCAGACCGGGATCGGGCAAATTCCGAATCCCCTCGAAGATGAGGTTCACCGGCGACAGGGACTGCTGAAAGCCATCCACATGCACCTTTTGGGGCTGAAACTGATACTCACCGGTCGTCCACGCGAAAAGCGACTGCACCAAGTAGCTGACGTGACCGGCCAGCATGGCCTGCAGGTCGGCGGCGGTCAGATAGCCCAGTTCCACCAGACAGGCCCCAAGGCGTTTCCCCTTTTTGGTTTCCAGCATCGCCTGGGCGAGCTGTTCAGGAGAAATGCAACCCAACGTGCACAACCGCTCGCCGAAGCGTTCGGTGACGACTTCACTGGCCGCGTAAACGACCGCGCCCTGTTCAAAGTACACATGACGCACCACCTGTGGCTGCCTGAACGTCAATGTTCCGCTCAACCGCCGTTGGTGGCAGGCGCCAATGAGACGTGGAACACAGGTGTCTTCGAGTCGCTGTGTCATGCAAACGACTCCCGGGATACGAACATGTGCGGGGCATTGCACCAGGAATTTCGGCAGCAATGGTCGTGATGGATGCAGTATTTCCCAGTTCCCTGCATTTTGACAAGCCTGCCCTTGGCTGACTGCTCAAACCAGCTCACTTCGGCAGAAGACCAGCCCGCCATGCGGGACTGGGGTTCAAGCTGTGGGTGGGGTGTCGGGCTGACGCATTTCCGCCAGAAAGGCCCACGAGTAAATGCTCTGGTGGTTGTCGCCCCAGGTCACGCCCAGGGCATAGCGCCCGATGTGGTGCAGACCACTGATCTGAAACTTCCGCACGTCACCCAGCAGTGGCAGCCCCCGCGACCGGGACTGGACCGGCGACGGGGCTTCGAGCAGGCCCGGATGCGGGTTCTCCCCGCGGGCTTCAGCGCAGGTGGCACATGGGCAGACCTGCCGCAGTTTCAGCAGCGGCATGGTTGTAGTCGTACCATCCGGCCAGACAACCGACAGGCTCCCTTCGGTTCGATTCACATTGACGGCGCGAGGTAACAGTTCCGCCATAGACGCCCAGGCACCACAGGAACACAACCCGGCCCAGCCAAAAACCATGGGCCGGGAGTGGTATTTCAGGCTGTATTACGATACGTTGCGCCTGTGACTTGACGCTACCTTTCCTGGTGCCTGTTCACCAGACGGACGGTATCAGACGGGCCGGCCGGCTGGGAAACAACCTGTGACTGAGGCTGTTTTCACTATGGTATCTGCCACCCCCTCTTCGCTGGAAGGACTGGAAGGCCATTCCCTCGTCATCACCTGCCCGGTGGCCTGGGGTGATATGGACGCCGCGCAGCACGTCAACAACACCGTGTATTTCCGCTACTTTGAAAGCGCGCGGATCGCCTACTTTGAACGCATTGCCTTCGGACTCGACTTCCCCCACAGCATCGGGCCCATCCTGGCGCATACCCAGTGCCGCTTCCGGTTTCCGTTGACTTATCCTGACACGGTTTCCGTCGGGACGGGCGTCACCGGACTGGGCGAGGATCGTTTCGTCATGCGTTTTACAGTCATCAGCCACCGCCATGGCAAAGTGGCGGCCCAAGGCGACGGTCTCATCGTGTCCTACGATTACCGAAACCAGCAGAAAGTACCACTGCCGGCGGAGGTTCGGGCGGCTATCATTGCCTTGGAAGGCTTTGACGCCGCGCACCCTCCAGCGCTTTCAAAGTAACCGGTGTGAGGTCTGTCGCGGCCACCTTTCGCCCCGGGTTTCCACCCCCGTACCGGCAAAAAGGCGGACGGAGGACCCTAACACGATGTTCTCAAGACTGAAGCCACCCACCACGAACTGGAGTCAACCATGCCTACCCAAGCTGCTGGAATCCTGGGAACGGGACACGCCCTGCCGGAACGAACCCTGACGAATGCCGATCTCGAACAGATGGTTGAAACGAGCGACGACTGGATCGTGTCCCGCACTGGCATCCGCGAACGCCGGATCGCCGCCCCGGATGAAACGACCTCGCACTTCGCCACCCTGGCGGCGGAACGCGCTCTCCAGGCGGCCGGACTCACGCCCGCCGATCTCGACCTCATCATCTGCGCCACGGTCTGTCCCGATATGATGCTGCCCTCGACAGCCTGCATCATCCAGGCCCGCCTTGGGGCCAAGCGGGCCGCAGCCTATGACCTCGTGGCCGCCTGCTCCGGCTTTATCTATGGACTGGCCACGGCCCGCGCCTTCATCGAAGCCGGTCACTGCCGCTACATCCTGGTCATCGGGGCTGAACTGCTCTCCCGCTTCGTGGACTACACCGACCGCGCCACATGCGTTATTTTCGGCGATGGCGCCGGGGCGGCGGTCGTCGGCCCGGTCGAGGCCGGGCGGGGTATTCTGGCGCACCGCATTCTGAGTGATGGGGCCTATGCCGACCTGCTCTACACGCCCGGCGGTGGCACACGCTACCCGGCCAGCCCGGAAACCATCGAGCAGCGCCTGCACTACATCAAGATGCGTGGCAACGAGCTTTTCAAAGTCGCCGTGCGCAGCATGGCGGACACCGTGGCACAGATTCTGGATGAACTGCGCCTGACCCCCAGTGATGTGGACCTGTTCATCCCCCACCAGGCCAACCAACGGATTACGGATGCCGTCGCCGACCGGTTGAACATTGACCCGGCGCGCATCTACGCCAACATCGCCCGCACCGGCAATACATCCTCAGCATCCATCCCGATTGCGCTGGATGAATGTGTCCAGGCCGGGCGGGTCAAACCGGGGAACCTGCTGGTCTTTGCCTCCTTTGGCGCCGGCGTCACCTGGGGAGCCATGGCCCTGCGCTGGTAACTTGCAGGGCGACAGCCACCGAGTCAGATGTGGATGCAATGGTATCGGCACAGAAGTATGGGCAGCGTGTGGGGTACGTCCCTGCTCGTGCTGCTGGGATTGCTGAGTGTGGCCTGTCAGCCAACACCCCAGCAGCGCTACGATGAAAGCACCCTCCAGACGGCGCTGGTGGAGCGTATCGCGCGTGGCGAGGTGCGCCTTGAGCGGCTCGGTATGGCACGCCGGCCGGAGCACCCGTTCTTCGGGCGCATTGTCGAAATCTCACTGCGCAACACAAGCAACCGTCCCATTCTCATTGCCATTGAGCCGGGGCAGTTGCTGCGCAGCCGGAGTCCAGAGACGACGGACCTGGTCGTGACCAGCCGCGAGGAAATTGCACTTGACGTGGGTCAGGTCGCCCAGCGCGAGATCGAGGTGTTTTCCCTGTCCCGCCGCAAACTCTCCATGACGCGCGAAACGGTCTATGACCTCGGCAACCTGCTCGAAGGCGACACCTACACGTTCGTGACCTGTTTTGCCGCCAACCGTCCCGCCGAACCACCACCGCCGCCGCCGGGCTCCGGGCTGCCGCCCCAGAAACTTGACCTCACCCCGGTTCAGCTCGCCCTGTGGTGTGTTGCCGATAGCCTTGACCGCCAGGCGCTGCTGGAAGGCATCGCCCTCAACCCACTGCTCAAAGGCGGCGAGTATGGGCGCAGCCGGGATTACTTCGACGGACAGGCCAAGTACGTCCAGGGTCTGCTCGACAGTTGTGGGCTTGCCAAGTACAAGTTTTGATGACGGGCCGCGCCGCTTCCCATCCTGCGCGCGGCACAGGCATCCCTGACGAATCCACATCCCTGACGAGGTTTTCTGATGACACCCCATGCCGCACCACACAAAAATGTCTATCGCTTCATCGCCGGACAGGCCGATGGCAACGGCGCGATGAAAGACCTGCTGGGGGGCAAAGGCGCCGGACTCGCCGAAATGACCCTGGCGGGTTTGCCCGTACCACCGGGCTTCACCATCACGACAGCCGTCTGCCATCGCTACTATGCCGCCGGCAACCAGCTTCCGGCCGATGTCTGGGAAGAAGTCCAAGCGGCCCTGCGCGAAGTCGAAGCTGCCGTCGGAAAACAGTTTGGTGATGCTTCCAATCCGCTGCTGGTGTCGGTACGCTCCGGCGCCAAGTTTTCCATGCCGGGGATGATGGATACCGTTCTCAACCTCGGCCTCAACCACACCACGGTTCAGGGCCTCATTACCCAAACTGGCAATGAGCGCTTTGCCCGCGACGCCCACCGGCGGTTCATCCAGATGTTCGGCCGGATCGTGCTGGGTATCCCCGGTGAGCGGTTCGACCACGCGCTGGAAGCCCTGAAAGCCGAACGCGGTGTCCGCCTCGACACCGAACTGACCGCCGCCGACCTGCAAAACCTCGTGACGCAGTTTGAAGCCATCGTCGAGCGGGAAACCGGCCAGCCGTTTCCGGCTGACCCCTACGAACAGCTCCGCCTGGCCATCTGCGCCGTTTTCAACTCGTGGTACGGCAAACGCGCCGTGGACTACCGCCGGCTGAACAAAATCCCGGACGACCTCGGCACGGCCGTCAACGTCGTCGCCATGGTCTTTGGCAACATGGGCGAAGATTCCGGCACCGGTGTGGCCTTTACGCGCAACCCGGCCACGGGCGAACCCGTCCTGTTCGGCGAATACCTCCCCAACGCCCAGGGTGAGGATGTCGTTGCCGGTATCCGTACGCCGGAAAAACTCGCTGCCCTGCGCGACCGGATGCCCGCCGTCTATGAGCAGTTCCGCGAAGTGGCCGCCCGCCTTGAACGGCACTACCGCGATGTGCAGGACCTGGAATTCACCATCGAGCGCGGAAAGCTGTGGATGCTCCAGACGCGCAACGCCAAACGTACCGGCGCGGCAGCCGTCAGGATTGCCGTTGACCTGGCCAACGAGGGGATTATCTCACGTGAAGAAGCGGTTTTGCGTGTCGAGCCGCACCACCTCGACCAGTTGCTCCACCCCATGGTGGACCCGAAAGCGGAAACGACCGTCCTTGGCAAGGGACTGCCGGCCAGCCCCGGCGCGGCAGCCGGTGCGATTGTGTTTGACCCGGATGTGGCCGAAAAACGGGCGCACAGTGGCGAACGGGTGATCCTCGTCCGTACCGAAACCTCCCCCGAAGATTTTCACGGCATGGTCGCCGCCCAAGGCATCCTCACGGCGCGCGGCGGTTTGACCTCGCATGCGGCCGTTGTGGCGCGCGGCATGGGCAAGCCCTGCATTGCCGGATGCAGCGACCTCCGACTCGACGCCGAAGGCATGCACCTTGGCGGACGAACGCTCAAGGAAGGCGACTTCATCACGCTGGACGGCACGACGGGACGGATTCTGCTCGGCGACCTGCCGCTGGTCGAACCGGAAACCGGAGCCGACTTCGAGACCTTCATGCGCTGGGTGGATGACGCGCGTCAGATGCGCGTACGCACAAACGCCGACACCCCCCATGACGCACAGGTGGCGCGGCGTTTCGGTGCCGAAGGGATCGGTCTGTGCCGCACTGAACACATGTTTTTTGAAGGCGACCGCATTGATACCGTCCGGCAGATGATCATGGTTTCCGGGACCTACCAACGGCTGACCGCTGCCTTGGGCAAAGTCAACGCTGACTTGGAACGCCTCAAAGGCGACGCTGAGAAAGTCGCGGCGCTGGAAGCCGAGCGTGCAGCACTCGAAGCGGAACTGGAAGCCTCGGCCCGGCTGTTCAAGGGCGCACTCGAAGCCCTGCTTCCCATGCAGCGGGCGGATTTCGTAGGCATTTTTGAAGCCATGGACGGCCTTCCCGTCACCATTCGCCTGCTCGATCCGCCGCTGCACGAGTTTCTGCCGCACACGGATGAAGAAATTGCAGCGCTGGCCGGGAAACTCAGCCTGCCGGTGGCGGATGTGCGGGCCCGGGTGATGGCGCTCCGTGAACACAACCCGATGCTCGGTCATCGCGGCTGCCGGCTGGGGATTGCCTACCCGGAGATTACCGAAATGCAGGCGCGGGCCATTTTTGAAGCCGCCGTCGAAGTCACCCGGCGTGGCATCACGGTTCTGCCCGAAGTCATGGTGCCGCTGGTCGGCGATGTCAACGAACTGCGCGCCCAGGAAAGCATCATCCGCCGCGTGGCCGACGAAGTTCAGCAGGCGACCGGCGTCACCTTCACCTATCTGGTCGGCACGATGATTGAACTGCCACGGGCAGCCCTGACGGCCGACAAAATTGCCACCGTCGCGGAGTTTTTCAGCTTCGGCACCAACGACCTGACCCAAACAACGTTTGGTTTCTCACGGGATGATGCCGGAACGTTCCTGCCGATGTACGTTGAGCGGAAAATCCTCGCCGACGATCCCTTCCAGGTCCTGGACCGGGAAGGCGTGGGCGAGTTGCTCCGCATCGGCGCCCAGAAAGGGCGCGCGGCACGCCCGACGCTCAAAGTCGGTATCTGTGGTGAGCATGGCGGTGAACCGTCGTCGGTGGCGTTCTGTCACGAACTGGGTTTTGACTACGTGAGCTGTTCGCCCTACCGCGTTCCGATTGCCCGTTTGGCGGCGGCCCAGGCAGCTCTGCGCCAGCGCAGCCAGTGAAGGCTTTTCGGGCGGACAGCCTGCCCACGTACACCCTGGCGACACGGTTTCTGCACGGACCTGCCAACCACCCAACCCGTCCACCTGTGGACTGAAACGCCATGGAATGCCTTTCGCTGAGTGACGAGCAACGGCGGGCTGTCGAAGCGCCGTTCGGATCAAACCTTGTCATTGCCGGTCCCGGAACGGGCAAGACCCGGACGCTGGCGTACCGTGTCATCCATGTCATCCGGGCGTTGGGGGTGCCGCCGGACAACATCCTCGCCGTGACCTACACCAACAAGGCGACTGAGGAAATGCGCCACCGGCTGCGCCGGCTGCTCCCCAACGAAGCCGGACGGCTGACGATTGGCACCTTCCACAGCTTCTGCATTCGCCTGCTGCGGCAGCACCACGCGCACCTTGACCTCCCCAGGCATTTCGGCATTGCCGACGAAAACGCGCAAATCAGGCTGCTCCAGCGCCTGCGCCCCGACCTCACAGAGCAAAACGCCCGCAACATCCTGCTGCACTTTTCCCAGGAACGGCTGGGCAAACTCAGGGACGCCGCCACGCTGGCCGGAGAAAATCCCTTCTTTGCCGAGTACCTCACGGGACTGCGCCACAACGCCCTCATTGACTTCGATGACATCCTGGTATTGACCGGCAGGCTGCTCAACCGGACAGAGATTCTGGACGAAGTGCGGGCCGGACTGCGTTTCATTCTCGTGGATGAGTTTCAGGATACCGACCGCATGCAGTACGCCATCCTCAAACGCCTGGCACTGCGGCAGGACCCGACTACGAAGCGCTGTGAAAATATCATCCCGGTGTTTGCCGTCGCCGACGATGACCAGTCCATCTTTGCGTGGCGCGGGGCGCACCCGGAAAACATCCACGAGTTTTTTACGGAGTTTCTTGCCGGGCAGGACGAGGCCGTGCTGCGGCTCGAAACCAACTACCGGTGTTCGGGCCACATCGTGGAAGCAGCCAACCGTCTTATGGCACAGGCGCCGCGCCTGTTTGACAAATCCCCACAGGCCCACCGTGCGGCCGGGAAAGCCGTTCAAATCGTCCCCTACGGCAGCCCGGAAGAAGAAATCGCGGGCATTGCCCAGGACATTCTCACCGCCCGGCAACAGAACGTCCCGCTGTCAGAAATGGCCATCCTCTACCGCCGCCACGACACAGGACAGCAGATCGAAGTCGCCTTGCTGGAGAAAGGTATTCCCTGCCAGGTCGTACGCCGCACAGGCCAGTTTGAAGCTCCCACGGTAAAGCAGTGGCTGCTGCTGATGCGCACCATTGTCAACCCTGACGACGACCTGGCCCTGGCGGAACTCATCGGGCTGATCTGTGACGATGCCACCCGCCGGTACTTTGAGCAACAGCACCGGAGTGCAACGGGCAAACAGGCACTGCGCCACATCCTCTGGGAGGCGCTTGAAGCCGACCAATCCGATGTGCGGCGCGCGGCCGGGAAAATCGTGGGCTGGCTTGCCTTTGGCAAAACCTGTCTGGACACTTCCCCGTGCCTGTCCCACTGGATAGCCACGCTGGGCGCGTTTCTCAAAGCCGACACGGCGGCCATGCCGCCGCTGGCTGTCCCTTCGCCTGATCTGGTCACGGCAGCCAGGTGGCTGGCGCGGCTGAGTGAAGTCAAAGGCACGCTGGTCATTGCCGCCACCGATCCACTCGTGGAAGAAGTCGCCACGTACCTCGTTGTGCATACCCTTGCCGGGCAGGCCGCCTTTCACGTTTGCGCCGGCCGCAAACTGCCTCCCCAGATACCGACTGAAAAGGCCGTCCTGCTGGCGCTTGACCCCGCGGCCGAACAGACAGCCACCCGGCAGTGGAAGTTTGACGGCGTCCTGCTCGTCGCAACGACCCTGCCGGGACAGGCAACCTATGCCCGCCGTCAGGTTGATCCTGGCGCGCTACCCACGGACGAACGGGGCGCGCAGCCAAGCCGTTTCGTCACCCTGTGGAAGCTGATGCGGACGTATCTGGCCACGACGCTGCAACCGCTCTTTGCGGATTACACCGTCGTGGACCTGGAAACGACGGATAAAGACGCACAGCACTGCGACATTGTGGAAGTCGCCGCCGTCCGCATCCGGCAGGGAAAGGAAACGGAAGCCTACAGCCAGCTCGTCCGACCGACCCTGGAGCCAATCTCCACCGAAGCCGAAAAGACCCATCACATCAGCCCGGCGATGGTGGCCGACGCCCCCACCTTCGAGGAGATCGCACCGGCGCTGCATGCCTTTCTGGGGCAGGATTTGCTCGTCGCGCACAACGGACTGGCCTTTGATTTCAGGATTCTCCGGCGCCGCTTCCGGGAGGCCGGACTGACATTCGACCACCCATGCTTTGACACCCTGCTCTTTGCACGGCAGCTCTATGCCGATCACCCCACCATCAGGCGTTGTCGCCTGGAAGACCTTGCGCAGGCGCATGGCATCGAGATAGGCACGGCGCACCGCGCACTCGATGACACACGTGCGCTGGCGGCAGTGTTTCAGGCGATGCAGCGGGACTACCAGGAACAGCGCGCCGCAACTCTCGGCGCAGAAACGCTGGGTATCCTGGCGCTGGCGATGCTGTTGGAGATGTCTGAAACCGACGCGGACGCCTCCAGCCTGTTTCAGGCAGGTGCGGCTATGTGGAAGACGGCCACGGATGACTGGCTCGTATCACGCCTGGAAGGCGAGCCGGCGGCAGCAACGGCCCTCGCTGTATGGAGGAAAAGATTGGGCAGCGATGTAACGGAGACGGTCAACCAGGCGCCGGAGGTGTTGGCCGCCCTGGCCAAGCGCTACGATGATCTTCCGACCCGTGAAGGCATGCAGGCGCTGCTGGATTTCACCCGCCTGATGACGGCGGCTGATCACTGGCGCGACTGTGAGGCCGTCACACTGATGACCATTCACGCCGCCAAGGGTCTGGAATTTTCCCACGTCTGGCTGCCGGCATTGGAAGAATCCTCCCCGGTGTCAGGCAGTCCGCCACCGGCAGCCAACCCGAACCGCCACAACAACGACCGGTTGGAGGAAGAACGCCGGCTGCTGTACGTCGGATTGACGCGCGCCCAGGAACAGGCCGTCTTGTCGTGGGCAAAAACCAGGGACGGGAACTCCAGGACCCACCTCCGCTTCCTTGCCGACCTTGGTCAGTTGGTTTCGGCAGGCGAAAACGGTTCCGCCTTCTCCCCCGACATGGCGTAACATCCACTCCCGCAAAACGTTCTCCTCTCACCTCAACGTGCCATGTCCCATGCCGAAATCATTGCCATTGGCTCGGAACTGCTCACGCCGTTCCGCAGCGACACCAACTCCCTGTGGTTGACCGCCGAACTCAATGCCCTGGGCATTGCCGTGCGCCGCAAGACCGTCGTCGGTGACGACGAGTTGTTTCTGGAAGAAACCCTCCGCGATGCCCTCCGCAACTCGCCGGTCGTCATCACCACCGGCGGACTGGGGCCGACCGAGGATGACATCACGCGAAAGGTTGTGGCGCGTGTCACGCAGCGCCCGCTCGTACTCCAGCCGGACATTCTCGACCGCATCCGGCATCAGTTTGAAAGCCGCGGCCTGAAGATGGCCCCCAACAACGAACGGCAGGCACTTGTGCCGCGCGATGCCGAGGCGCTCCACAACGAATACGGCACGGCGCCGGGCATCGTGATTGCGGAAGGCGACCGGCTGCTCATTCTGCTGCCCGGACCGCCACGCGAAATGCGGCCGATGTTTACGACCCACGTTCGCCCCAGACTGGCGCCCCTGGCCGGCAGCACGCGCCTCCGCACCCGGACGTTACGGGTGGCCGGCATGGGCGAATCCCAGGTGGATGACCTGATTGCCCCGATTTATACGCGCTACACCAACCCCACCACGACGATCCTGTTCAACAACACCGAAGTCGAACTGCATTTCACTGCCAGCGCCCCCTCCGACGCCGAAGCCGAGGCGCTGCTCGATGAAGTCGTCGGGCAGGTTGAACAGGTGCTTGGCGTCAATGTGTTCTCGCACTGTGGCGAGACGCTGGAGCAGATTGTCGGGCTGCGGCTGACCCTCAAGGGCTACACCATTGCCACGGCTGAAAGCTGTACGGGTGGGCTGCTGTCCAAGCGCCTTACCGACGTGCCCGGCAGCTCGAAGTATTTTCTGGAAGGCGTCATTGCCTACGCCAACGAGGCCAAAACCCGCCGGCTGGGTGTTCCGGCCGAACTCATTGCCGCACACGGCGCGGTCAGCGCCGAAGTCGCCGAAGCCATGGCAACTGGCGTCAAGGCGCGCGCCGGAACAACGATTGGCGTCGGCATCACCGGCATTGCCGGCCCCGATGGCGGAACGGATGAAAAGCCGGTTGGATTGGTCTATGTCGGCGTTGCCGGCGACTTCATCGTGACGCACCGGAAGTTCATCCTGCCCGGCGACCGCGACCGCATCCGCCACCTGGCTTCGCAGGTTGCGCTCGATCTGGTCCGGCGGACCTTCCTGCTGTGAGGCCCCTCACGCGCACCGGACCGCTCAGGCTGGAAGAAACTCTATCCGGTAGTCTTCAATGACCGGGTTGGCCAGCACCTCACGGGCAAACCGTTCCAGCTCGGCGCGGGCGGCTTCAGTGTCGTCGCTGTCGGCCAGCTCGACCTCGAAGAACTTGCCCTGCCGAACGTCCCGAATGCGGGTGAAGCCGAGGGCCTCACTGGCGCGCTGAATGGTTTGCCCCTGCGGGTCAAGTACCCCCGGCTTGAGGGTCACGTGCACGGTGGCTTTCATGAGTTTCTGGCGATGCCGGGCAGGGCTACTCCGCCGCCGGCGCGGTGGCCGGGGCGGCAGTATCCGTAGGGCTGGCAACCGGTGTGGCAGGGGCCGCCGCCGCTGGTGCGTCGGAGACCACGACGACCTTGAGCGCCACGGTCACATCGCGGTGCAGCCTGACCGGCACTTCATATTCCCCAAGCGCCTTGATTGGCTCCTTGAGAGCAATTTGCCGCCGCTCGACTTCGAGCTGCTGGGCGGCCAGCGCCTCGGCAACGTCCATCGAAGTCACCGAACCGTAGAGCGTTCCCTTCTCACCAGCCTTGCGCGGGAAGGTCAGCGTCAGGGTGGCCAGCTTCTCGCTGAGCGAGCGGGCCGCGGCGAGTTCGGCTTCAGCCAGCTTGACCAGACGCTGCCGCTCACGCTCGATGAGCTTGATGTTGGCGCGGGTCGCCATGAGCGCCAGTCCCTTGGGAATCAGATAGTTGCGCCCATAGCCGGCGCGGACCTTCACGATGTCGCCCCGAATACCCAGGTGCTCGACATTTTCCTTCAACAGCAGTTCCATCATCGCCATGGTCTTCACCTTGCCTTTCGTCTGACGGGCTATTCGTCACCCTCTGACTCAGCACCAGCATTGTTTGCCGTCCGGCGCGCGGCGCGTATTTCCATCCGCCGCTCCCGGCGGGCCTTGATTTTCTGGGCGCGCTTGAGGTCTTCATCCACACGTACCGTCAGAAAGCGGATGACCGGATCGAGCACCCGCAACCGACGCTCCGTTTCGGCAATTTCCCGCCCCGTGCCGTTGACATGGAGCAGAATATAAAAGCCCTCGTAAAACCGGCGACTTCCCTTACGGATCATATAGGCCAGTCGCTGCCGGCCGATCTTTTCGACCTTGTTGACCACCCCACCCTGACTGGTGATCTGCGTGGAAAGGGACTCTACAATACCTTCCATTTCCCCTTCCGGCAGGTCAGGATCGACAATAAACATCACTTCATAAAGACGATCACACTTCGTATTCACTCGTTAGGCTCCTTTCGGACTCAGTCACCCGACTGACGCCTCCACTCCAGATTGAGGGAAGCAAGGGATATAGCGGCGTTACCGGAACGCCGGATGGGGTTGCCCCCGGGTCAGGCCCGGGGTCAGGCATTGAACCGTGCCATGGCCGGCTCGATGCCATAGTGTACCCAGGCTTCGACGGCATCGGCGGCGCGCGCCGTCACGGCCGGCAGCTCCGCCTGTTCCGCCGCCGAAAAACGGCTCAGCACGAAATCAGCCAGGTTTTCGACCGGGTGCGCCGGGCCGATGCCCACCCGAAGGCGGGCATAGTGCTCGGTTCTGAGCTTCGCATTCAAGGACTTCAAACCATTGTGACCGCCAGCGCTTCCCTTGGCGCGCAGGCGCAGGCGGCCGAAGGGCAGGGCGACATCATCCACCACGGCCAGCAGGTCACGCTGCGGGTTACAGTCATACCTGGCACACAGCAGCGCTACCGCCTGTCCCGAAGCATTCATAAAGGTCTGCGGCTTGGCGAGCAGGACCACCTCGGTGCCCACGGTGATGCGACCGGTCAGGGCTTCGCACTCCGCCAGCTTGATGGGCCGGCCGGCGCGTTCCGCCAGTGCATCCACTACCAGAAAGCCGATGTTGTGGCGCGTCAGGGCATAGGTTGCGCCGGGATTGCCAAGTCCCACGACACACTTCACAGCGGGACTACTTCTTGCCCTTCTTCGGCGCTTCACCTGCGGCCGCAGCCACGGCTTCAGCAGAAGCGCGCGTGCCAACCAGCGAAACAATGAGCTGGGTTGGTGGCGAGAGCAACTGCACACCTTCGGGCAGCTTGACATCCTGTGCATAGATGCGCCCGCCAATCTTCAGGTCCGTGATGTCCACCACGATTTCTGTGGGCAGTTGCGCCGTCAGACACTTGACCGTGAGCGTGCGTACCCCACGCTGCAACACCGCCCCCTGCTTGACCCCCAGCGGCTCGCCCTGCAAACGCAGGGGCACCGGGGTCTTGACCGGCTCATCCAGGGCCACGCGCAAAAAGTCCAGGTGCTCGATGGAACCGCGTACCGGATGGGTCTGCACTTCCCGGATGATGACCGGCACGAGCCCTTCTTCCGGCAGGCTGATGTTGAACACCGTAGCCCGACTCACCCCCTTGCGCACGAACGCCGCGAAGGCTTTGCGGTCCACCAGACCATTGAATGACGGCTGTTGGCGCCCATAGACATTGACCGGAATGGCTCCGGCCCGGCGACAGCGCCGCGCCTCGTTGGAACCAAGCTTCTGCCGCGCCTGCACTTCAATCACGGTGTCAGCAATCATGACGACGTACCACTTACCTTTCTTCTCTGCTCCGAATCCTGTTTGGCTCCGCAGACAAAACCTGCCGCGCCCAAGACGAAAAAAACCTACACAAAAAGCCGACTGACCGACGTGGCCGTGTGAATGGAGCGGATGGCTTCCGCCAGCAACCCCGCCACACTCAGCACCCGAATCCTGGACAGGGCCAGGTTCGGGTGCGGAATGGTGTTCGTCACCACGAGCTCTTCAATCGGAGAGTTGGCAATCCGCTCCAGCGCCGGGCCGGAGAGCACGGCATGAGTACAGCAGGCATACACGGCCGTTGCCCCCTTGTCGGCAATGGCCCGTGCGACCTGCGTCAGTGACCCGGCCGTATCCACCATGTCATCCACAATCAGGGCGGGGCGGCCCTCGACCTGCCCCACGATGTTCATGACCTCGACCGTGTTGGCCTGTTCCTTGTCACGCCGCTTGTCGGCCAGGGCCAGATCGGCATCCAGCCGCTTGGCGTAGGCCCGGGCGCGCTCGACGCCACCGGCATCCGGCGCCACGACGACAAGGTTTTCCAGCTTTTTCTTGGCAAAGTAATCCAGCAGCACCGGCGCGGCGTAGAGGTGATCCACCGGAATGTCGAAAAAGCCCTGAATCTGCCCGGCGTGCAGGTCCATGGTCAGCACGCGCGTCGCCCCGGCGGTGGTGATGATGTTGGCCATGACCTTGGCTGAAATCGGCACCCGTGGGCGGTCTTTCCGGTCCTTGCGGGCATAGCCAAAGTAGGGGATGACCGCCGTGATGCGTTCCGCCGAGGACCGCCGGAAGGCATCCAGCATGATGAGCAGTTCGACGACGTGGCTATCTACCGGCGGGCAGGTCGGCTGAACGATGAAGACATCGGCCCCCCGGACGTTTTCATTGATCTGGTAGTTGAACTCGCCGTCGCTGAAACGGGTGGTGTTGGCATCGCCGAGCTGGATGCCAAGGTAGCGACAGATTTCCTCCGCCAGGGGACGATTGGCGTTGCCACAGAACACGCGCATCCCGCTCATGACGTTGTTGCCCTCATCCCCCACGGACGAACAAATGCGACGCCTTGCGGTTTTCCAGGCAAGGCGTCGCCGGTGATCCATCACGAAAGTGGCTGGCAGACAAGGACTCGAACCTTGATTCAGCGCTCCAAAGGCGCTTGTCCTACCATTGGACGATCTGCCAGCAAACCCGAAAGCCACTCACGGCACCAATCCGGTTTTCATTCCCTTCAGGCGCTCCACATAAACTTCACGGCTCACCGAGGAGACCAGCCACGCCTGCCATCCGGCATTCAGACAAGCCTGCCGCGCCGCCTCCCCGGCCTGTACCTCCCCGAAGAGACCGAACACCGTGCTGCCGCTGCCTGACATGCGGGCCACCTGAGCGCCGAGGGCGGACAGCCGATCACGCACTTCCCGTACCAGTGGAAAGGCGTCAAAGACGGTCGCTTCAAGGTCATTTCCAGTTGCCAACCAATCCACCCGGTTTGGTAAGCAAGCCACCAGTTTACGGACGGTCTCCGCGTCTGTCAACCCTGCGTTCAAACGCCGAAACACGGGGCCGGTTGGAACCGCCAGCCCGGGATTGACAACCACAATGACCGGCAGACTGACCTCCGGCAGAGGGGTGATGTCATCCCCGCGTCCCAGACCGAGCGCCGTGCCGCCGGTCAGAAAAAACGGCACATCCGCCCCCAGCGCCGCTGCGATGCGCTGACACGTCACTGCCGACAGAGTCACGCCCCACAGCCGTTGCAGCGCCAGCAGTGTCACGGCCGCGTTGCTGCTTCCGCCACCCAGTCCGGCCTGCATGGGGATGCGCTTCCGCAGGTGCAGGCGCGCGCCCTGCGCAACCCCCGTCGCCGCCTGAAGCTCCCGGGCCGCCCGCACGACCAGATTCCGCTCGTCGCAGGCCAGTGTCGGCTCATCGCAGGTCAGCGAGATGGCCGGCTCGTCTGTGATGTCAATTTCCAGCCAGTCGCAGAGGTCAATCGTCTGGAAGACGGTTCGCAGTTCGTGATAGCCGTCCGGTCGCCGGCCGATAACTTCCAGCGACAGGTTGATCTTGGCAAAGGATGGAAACACAACGGGCATGGGCATCTGTGGGCCATCTGAACCGGCCCGGCCAACCGTGAGCCGGCCAACCGGCCGCATCCGGCACTTGTTTCCGTAGCTTGGCGAAACCGGCCGGAAACGACAAGCCCGGACGGAACGCCGGCCCGTGGCGCTTCCGATGGTTGGCGTTCTCCCGACTTTCCAGGATAATCGTCCACTGTAAGGAGCAGGGCATGTTTCCCGAACTGTTCGAGATTCCCGGCACGGGCTTCATCATCAACACCTACGGCGTGTTGCTCGCCATTGGTTTTCTCAGCGGCATGTGGCTGGCCGGACGGCTTGCCCTTGCCGATGGCCTGCCCCGTGGTGAGGTGCTGGACATTGTGCTGTATGCGCTCATCGCCTCGCTGGTCGGGTCACGGGCGCTGCTGGTGGTGGTCGAATGGGAGAGCTTTCGCGGAGACTGGCGGGCCATCTTCTCGCTCGATGTGCTGCGCTCGGGCGGGGTCTTCTATGGCGGACTGCTGGCGGCGATTGCGGCCAGTCTGTTGCTTGTCCGGTGGCGCGGACTTGACTGGTGGCGGGTGGCGGACGCCTGCGCGCCCGGCATTGCCCTGGGGCAGTTCTTCGGCCGCCTGGGATGTTTTGCCGCCGGGTGCTGCTGGGGGCGGCCCACCAACGCCTGGTGCGGGGTGCGCTTCTCCGAACGCGGGCATGAACTGACCGGCGTGCCCTACGGCATTCCCCTCCATCCAACCCAGCTCTACGAGAGCGTGGCCACACTCGGTCTTTGCCTGGCGTTGGGCTGGCTTTTCCACCGGCGGCGGTTTCGCGGGCAAATCATCCTGGCGTACATGTTCGGCTATGCCGTCATCCGGTTCGTGATTGAAATCTGGCGCGATGATCCGCGTGGTGCCGTCGGGCCGTTTTCCACCTCGCAGGCCATTGCCCTGGGCTGCGCCGCCTTTGCCGTCGGGGCCTGGCTGGTCCGGCGGCGGCAGGCAGCGATTGTCACCGACATTGTCACTGACGCCAGCGCGCCGGCTGTGCCGTCACCGCCCCCGCCAGCTTCACCGCCGTCATCACCGTCCTTGCTTCCCCCCGAATCCTGAGTCACCGTCGGTATCCAAACATTTGTCATGTCCACGGCACGCGCGGCTTCGACCGCACCACTCGTTTCCGCCCCACAAAAGGAAAAATTCGACAAAAAGGCGGCGGCCAGAGACACCGCCCGGCTCATGGCGAAGTATGGCGCGCCGTATCTGCCCTACTTTGCCCTGGCGTTCTTCTGTCTCCTTGGGGCAGGCAGCCTGGCACTCATCTACCCGCTTTTCGTCGGCACGCTGTTTGGTTCGATCTTTTCCCCGGACAAGCCCTCGGCGCTCTCACCACTTCTGAACCTCGTTTCAGGGTGGCTGACGGCGTTGTTTCCCGGCTACCGTCTTTCGCCACTCGATCCGGTGCTGGCCCTGCTGACGGGCATCCTGGTGGTGCAGTCCGTCCTGAGCTTCGGGCGGACCTACCTGCTCAACTATGTGGGTGAAAAGCTGGTGGCCGACGTGCGCCGGGACCTCTACCGGCATCTGCTTTCGCTGGACATCACGTTTTTCGCCAACCGGCGTACCGGTGAACTCACCTCCCGGATTGCTTCGGATGTCACGGCCATCCAGAACAGCGTCACGCTGAGTCTGGCGGAAGCCATGCGGCAGGTCATCGTGTTCACGGGGGGAACGGCGTTTCTGTTCTGGATTGACTGGCGTCTGGCCAGTCTGCTGCTCGCGCTCATTCCGGTGCTTGTGGTGAGTTTTGCCTTCTTTGGGCGCAGCATCCGGCGGCGCAGCACGCGCGTTCAGGATGCCCTGGCCGAGGCCACGGCCATTCTCGAAGAAACCATTGCCGGCATCCGCACGGTGCAGTCCTTCACCCGTGAGCCTTATGAAGTCAACCGCTACGAATCACATATCACCCGCTCGCTCCACGAGGCCCTGGGCCGCGCCCTGGCCCGTGGATTGTTCAATGCGGCAATTGTGTTTGTGCTCTTCGGCGGTTTTGTCGGGCTGCTCTGGTACAGCGGCAATCAGGTTCTGGAAGGCAAGCTCACCGCCGAGCAACTCATCCAGTTTTTGTTTTACGCGGCGTGGGTTGGCGGGGCCCTGGGCACGCTGGCCGAATACTACGGCGAGTTCAATCAGACGATTGGCGCGTCACGGCGTGTCGTCGAACTCTTTGACACCAAACCTGCGATTAGCGACGCCCCCGATGCCCGCTCCGTGCCGGAAGTCCGGGGACTGGTTGAAATCAGCGAAGCCCGCTTCATTTACCCCGGACGGACGGAGCCGGCCCTGGATGGCATCAGCATCACGGCCCGTCCCGGTGAAGTCATTGCGCTGGTGGGACCAAGCGGGGCCGGCAAATCCACCCTGATTGCACTCATCCCCCGGTTTTATGACCTTACCTCCGGCAGCATCCGTGTGGACGGCCTTGACGTACGGCAGTGGAAACTCGCCGACCTGCGCGCCAACATTGGCATCGTCCCCCAGGAAACGACGCTCTTTAGCGGCACGGTGTACGACAACATCACCTATGGCAAGCTGGATGCGACGCCGGAGGACGTGGAGCGCGTCGCCCGCGCTGCGCATGCCCACGAGTTCATCATGGCGTTTCCCCAAGGGTATCAGACCATTGTCGGCGAGCGCGGGGTCAAGCTTTCCGGTGGACAGCGGCAACGGATTGCCATTGCGCGGGCGCTGCTCAAGGACCCACGGATTCTCATCCTCGATGAGGCGACGAGTTCCCTGGATTCAGAGTCGGAACACTACGTTCAGGCGGCCCTCGATGTCCTGATGGAAGGGCGTACGACCTTCGTCATTGCCCACCGGCTGTCCACGGTCCAGCGGGCCACGCGCATTGTCGTCATGGCGCATGGGCGCATCGTGGAAGAAGGCACGCACAAGGAACTGCTGGCGCGCGAGGGGATATACAAAAAGCTCTACAAACTTCAGTTCCGCGATGTGCCCGAGTGGATTCTGCAGGAAGCCGGGCTACCGGAAACGCCGGCATTGGAATCCACCCGGGCCGCTCTGCGGTAGGGCGATTGGTCAGGCCGTTCCGTTGAGACCAAGGTTGAGGACCACCCGCCCGTTGATTTGACCATGCTTCATCCGCTCGAACACGTTATTGACCTGCTCCAGCGGCTGGAGTTCGATGTTTGGCTTGACCTTCCCCTCGGCGGCGAATTGCAGGCTTTCCTGCAAATCCTTGCGCGTTCCGACAATTGAGCCGCGTATGGTCAGGCGGTTGAGCACCACGTCAAAAATCGGCAGAGGAAAATCCCCCGGTGGTAGCCCGACCATCGAACATGTCCCGCCGCGCCGGAGCATACCAACAGCCTGACGGAAAATGGCGGCTGAGACAGCAGCAACGACAACACCATGTGCTCCACCACCGGTCTGACGCTTGATAGCTGCCACCGGGTCTTCTTCTTTGGCGTTGACCGTCACTTCAGCGCCAAGCTGCCGGGCCAGTTCGAGCTTGTCGGAGGCAATATCCACCGCCCCGACGTGCAGCCCCATGGCCTTGGCATACTGCACCGCCATGTGTCCGAGGCCGCCCACGCCGATGACGACCAGCCATTCACCCGGACGCGCCTGGGTTTCCTTGATGGCCTTGTAGGTTGTCACCCCGGCGCACAACACTGGTGACGCAATAGAAAAATCAAGACCATCCGGGATGTGTCCGACGTAGGCGGCCGACGCCACGACATATTCGGCAAAACCGCCGTCCACGGAATACCCCGTGTTGTGCTGGTGCTCGCACAGGGTCTCCCAGCCGGTCAGGCAGTACTCACACAGGCCACATGCGTCATGCAGCCAGGGCACACCGACCCGGTCACCTTCCTTGACGGAAGTCACCTGATCGCCGACAGCCGCCACATAACCGGCCCCTTCGTGACCGGGCACCAGCGGGAGTTTCGGTTTGATGGGCCAGTCACCATCGGCCGCGTGTAAGTCCGTGTGACAGACCCCGCTGGTGACGACCTTGATCAGCACTTGTCCGGGCCCCGGACGGGGCACGTCCATTTCTTCAATGGTCAGGGGTTTTCCAAACTCGTGAACTACAGCCGCGCGCATTTTGTTTGGCAGCATGCGTCAAAACCTCCATGTACCGGGACTCGACATCCACTCCTGACACACCTGTGACCAGGCCGGCCACAGAAGGACTCTGCCTGGCTGATGGCGCATCCGTAAGGAAACGAGCGTTGTTTTGGGAAGTAAAGTTGGGGGGCGCAGAAGTGTGATGTTCAATACACTAGCCGAAATGACGCGCCTTGGCAAACCAGATTTTGCTTTTGGAATGATTTTTTGGGCTGTCAGTACTCGCGCCGCAGCGGACGCCCCATGATTTCGGCCATGGCGTCCTGTACGCTGCGGCCTTCGTACAGCACCTGATACATGCCGCGTGTCATGGGCATATCCACCTGATGCTTCTGCGCCAGGGCATGGATGGCCTTCGTGGTTTTGACGCCTTCGGCCACGTTCGTCATACCGGCGAGGATGTCATCGAGCTGGCGTCCCCGGCCGAGTTCGACGCCGACGTACCGGTTGCGGGAAAGCGCGCCGGTTGCTGTCAGAAAGAGATCGCCGACTCCGGCCAGGCCGGACAGCGTCTCGACCCGCGCGCCAAGCGCCACGGCCAGGCGCGTTATTTCCGCCAGTCCGCGGGTGATGAGCGTGACGACGGTGTTGTGGCCAAAACCCAGCCCCACCATGACGCCGGCCGCCATGGCAATGACGTTCTTTGACGCGCCGGCAATCTCGACGCCGGTGATGTCCTGGTTGTAGTACAGGCGGAAGTTGGGCGTACTGAGTTCGCTCTGGACATACTCCCCCCAGCGGGGCGCAAAAGCCGCGACGACGGTCGCCGTGGGATCGCCCTTCGCCACCTCGTAGGCAAAGTTGGGGCCGGAAAGGGTGACGTAGCGCGGCTCGAAAAGGTCATGCCAGACATCGAAAGCCACTTCCGACATGCGCATCAGGGTGTCCGTCTCGATGCCCTTGGTGGCACTGACAAATACCATGGTGGGCGTGATGTAGGGGCGCATGGCCATCAGGACGCTGCGTGTAACGTGCGACGGCACGACGAGCAGGACAATCTGGGCGCCATCGAGGGCTGCCGCCAGTCCGGCCATGGGGAGGATGTTTTCCGGCAACCGGAATCCGGGCAGGTAGGGTTGGTTTTCACGGGTGGCACAGAGGGTGGCGATGTGTTCCGGGCGATGCCCCCAGAGGGTGACGGTACGGGGCGTGCCGTCGGAGGACGGACGCGCGGCCGCGACCAAAGCCAGCGCCGTTCCCCAACTTCCGGCGCCAATCACGGCAATTCGCTGGGCAGGATACATAGATACATCCGTTGGCGGGAAAAGCTTTCCACAGGACAGCCCTGATTCGGGTTACGATAGTCGAGCCCCATCCGGCCGGACAATCCGGTTGGCAAGTCCCGCTGACTTGCCTGTAGGGTCTGGCTCGTGTTTATTTCCGGCATCATGAAGTTGAGCGATTTTGCAGCGGTCATCTTCGATATGGATGGCCTGCTGATTGATACGGAAACCCTGTACTGCCAGTCGTGGCAGCGGGCGGCGGCAGATTGTGGTTTTGTCATTACACCACACTTCTATGAACGGCTTGTGGGACGTTCCCGCGCCGATGCCCTTCAGATTGTGCTGGAGCATTTCGGCGATCAGGTTCCGATGCCGGATTTTCACGAGCGCGTACTGCACTACGAGACGGTCTGCTTTGCCGAAGCACCCATTCCTGTCAAGCCGGGCGCGTGGGACATGATTGCGGCCGTGGATGCCCACGCCCTGCCCAAGGCGCTGGCGACCTCAACGCATCGTCCGGCGGCCCGGCAGCGTCTGGTACGCACGGGGCTGGACCGTCACTTCCACATTACCGTGACCGGCGATGAGGTACAGCGTCCCAAACCCGCGCCGGACATTTACCTGGCAGCCTGTGAACGGCTGGGTGTGTCCCCCCGGGATGTGCTGGCTTTTGAGGATTCCGAACCGGGCGTCCAGGCCGCCCATGCCGCCGGTGTCACGGTCATCATGGTGCCGGACTTCAAGGCACCATCGCTGGAAATCCAGGCCCGCACCGCCCGCGTTTTCCCGTCGCTGACCCTGGCGCGCGCTCACCTGTGCGCGTAGCTTCAGGCGCTGTCAGCTTTCAAAACCGACGCTGAATTCCAGCAAGGCCCTGTCTTTGAGCCGATGACGCCCACTGCGCCCAACGCACTGCGCCTGCCCCCTGCCTGGAGACAGCAATTGTGGTTTGGTCTCATTGGTTTGCTTGGTGCTGGCTGGCTGTGGTTTGCCATGTCCCGGCACGGGATTGGGCTTTCGCCGGATTCGGTGGGCTATCTGGCGGTTGCCCAGCACCTGCTTGAAGGCAGCGGCTTTCTTTCCTACCGGGGTGAGCCATTCGTTGCCCAACCGCCGCTGTATCCTCTGGCGATTGCCACCATAAGTTTCCTCCTTGGCTTCACCCTGGCGACATCGGCTCTTCTGCTCAACCTTATCCTTTTCGTCGCTGTTGCCTACCTCTCTGGCCGGCTTGCCCTCCTGGTCACAAAATCTTTTCCCCTCTCAATCGCCGTCTGTATCTCGGTTATCCTGGGTGTACCGATCACCTGGGTTTCTGTCTTTGCCTGGAGTGAAATGCTTTTCATTTTCCTTACAACTCTGGCATTCCTGAATCTGATTGGCTTTATCTCATCCAGGGATACAAGAGATTTATTGGCATGCTCACTTTATCTGGCCTGTTCATGTATGGTTCGTTACGCAGGACTTTTTTCTGTTTTTTCATTTCTACTAGTTCTGATTCTGGTAACGAGTGAAAGATTACAAAAAAAAGCATATCAAATTGTTGCTTTTTCATTCATCTCATCCTTACCCATATCTCTTTGGGTATTGAGAAACTATATTCTATCTGGTACTCCTTTTGGCCCGAGAACTATGGCCTCTCTGAAACCAAAGGAGATTATTTTTTTGCTTTTCGACACCTTTTCCAGTTGGTTTATTCTTCAGACAGATATTTTGCAAAATTATTTTATTTTAATCGCGATATTTATTTTTTTGACCTTTGCAGTTTCCACTGCATGTATCTGCCAAATAAAGGATACCAACATATTATCTCTTGTAATCTTTGTTTCCACGTATTCGCTTTTTGTCTTTGTTTCTTCCATGCGCTTTGCATACGATCCAATTGACAACCGCTTGCTCTCTCCAGTTTTTATATCCTTGGTCGTCGTCTTGTTAAGCTTTTCAAACAAGGTGCTCTATCCATATCTAAAAAGCAAAGTCTCCGGTGGTGCACAATCCCGGCTCATTATCTTGGGAGCACTGATCTGGTTTACCCATCCGGTACTTTCTACACTGACACTTGGATTTGAGGTGCGCCGGGAAGGCAAGGGCTACCATGCCGTTCACTGGCAGACCAGCCCAACCCTGGCTCATGTCCGCCAGGTGCGTGAGCAGCTCACCCAACGGACGGTCTATACCAACGACCCCGAAGGACTGTACTTTCTGGCCCACATCCGGGCCGAGCACCTTCCCTTTCGGTTTCGCCCAACCTGGCCGGAAGCAGGACAGGCCTACCTGATTCGCTTCAAGCGCGCCTACCGTGGTGAATGCCTGGACATCATCGAAGGACTCCGCCAGGCGGCTGACATCGAGCCGCTGGCCCGGTTTTCCGACGGTGAAATCTATCTGGTGACACACAAAACCCTTCAGGTCCCCAGCCAGTAGGTCCCCCGGAGTTGGGTCGGCTTCCGGCTTCGGGCTAGCGCACCATGGGACGAAGCTGCTCAATGCGCTGGCTGATTTCCGCCGGCGAAAGATGCCGGAAGGCTTCGGGCAGCATGTCGCGCGAGGTGGCCTCCCGGACGGCAACCAGAGTTTGATACTCGATGGCGACTTCGTCCCGGGCCGGAGTGAATTCCTGGGCCACAGCGCGGACATCTTCCGGGCTGACTTCCTTGCGCCCGGCCTGCCGCGCCACCCGCCGGCAGCGGATGAGAATGGACTCAATATCCGCCCCCGAAAGCTTCAGATCGCTTTTCGTAATCGGTGACCAGTCCGTGACCTGATGGGCAATCCGGTTTTTCTTGATCATGGCCTCGACGATGGCCAGACGGTCAGCTTCAGATTCCGGGTAAAACAGCGAGATATGCTCTTCAGCTCTTCCCTGGCGCTTCAGGTCAATGGGAAGCAGGTCAGGGCGTGAGGTCATCAGTATCCAGAGAATGCGTCCGCGATTGTCGGTGTCTCCCATGGCGGCCGCGATCTTGGAAAAGATGCGCTTGTCCACGCCGCTATCCCCACCGCTGTCCCGGTTGCCCAAGGTGGCATCGGCCTCATCAATCAGAACAACGATTGGTGCCAGGGTCTGGATAAGATTGAGAATCTTTTCGAGATTGGACTCCGAAGAGCCAACCCACTTGTCCCGGAAGTTCTTGAATTCGACGACATTCAACCCGCAGTCCTTGGCAAAGGCTTCTGCCAGAAAGGTTTTCCCCGTTCCAACCGGGCCGGAGATGAGAATCCCCATGGGAGCTTCTTCCGTTTCGCCCCTGCGAATAACTTCGGCAATGTTACGCAGGTAAGCCTTGGCTTTCTCGAAGCCGCCAACGTGGTCAAGACCGTATTTGGGCGTCACGAATTCAATCAGGCCGACACATTCCGCCTCGATGATGGACTTTTTCTTGGCGCGTACCAGGTCAATCGTCAGGCCCTCGTCATTGAGCGTCGCACTTTTGAGGATGGAGGAGATGTGAACCCGGTTCAGACCGGAAGTGAGATGGGCAAGCTGCTCGTCACTCATCTGCATCCTGAGTCCAAGAACGCTGTTTCCCAGCTCCGCCTTCATCTGCTCAAGCCGTTCATTGAACTTTTTGGTTTCTTCGTTGAGCCGGTCAACGCCTTCCTCGCGCAGGATGCGCTCGGCCTTGGCTTTGAAATCAGCTTTGAGCTGTTCGATTTCTTTTTCGGAGCGGCCATTACGTCGTTTGGCAATCTCCGCCAGCTCATAGCGGATGTAATCAAGCCGTTCCGTATGATCCGGGTAGGGAACGCGGATGACCGTCAGCCGCGAATTCTCACGGAATCGCTGGGCCACATCCGACAGGTTTTCTGTGATGAACAGGACGATGTTATCGGAATTGAGCAGACGGGAACTCGTCAGCCACCGCTGGAGCATCACGAGCAGGTTTCGCTCGTCACTGCTGAGGTGGGTCATTTCACCGGCCGGCACAAGCGTCTCCAGAAAATTGATGATGACCGCCACCTGCTCACCAGCGTAGAGAAACCGCTCAATCAATCCCAGCGCCGGCACCGGATCACGCGGGAGCGTCGTCAGGGTCTTCGTATCGGCAAGTGGATTGGCAACCCGCAAGGTCGCCAGAAACTGGCGCTCGGCTTCCTGCGAGCCAAAGGAAATCCCCTCGCTGCGGTTGTAGAGCACGATGTGCTTGTTCCCCAGCATTTCCTGCTGGAGAAAGGGCACCAATCCCACATAACCGCGTTTGGCGCGTGCCAGGTCATAGACGTTGTGGTGAAGCAGGAAATGGCTCGCCTCGCCGGAAAAATACTTGCGCCCCATTTCAGCCGCCCAATGTGGAAGCTGGCTGAGTTCATCAAGCGTCAGCAGGTGACGGGTGGCAGACATGGTGTGTTTCCTTCAGACGGATTTGAGGTTACGTAGGTGCTGTGGCATCCACGGTTTCGCTGCGCTGTGCCACCAGGACAACCGCGTGGACGGCAATGGCTTCCCGCCGGCCAACAGCATCCTGCCCCTCATTCGTTTTTGCCTTGACGCTGACCGCATCACAGGGCAGGCGGAGGACAGCCGCCAGACGCTCCCGCATGGACTGGATGTAGGGTGCCAGCTTCGGGCGCTCGGCCAGAATGGAGGCGTCCACATTGACCACTTCAAAACCACGGGCAGCCACGAGCGCCACCGCCTGTTGCAGCAGGGTCAGGCTGTCAGCGCCAGCCCACTGCGGATCGGTGTCGGGGAAATGCGTGCCGATGTCACCCAGCGCCAGCGCCCCCAGCAGGGCATCGGTAAGGGCATGCGCCAGCGCATCGGCGTCCGAATGACCGAGCAGCCCGCGCTCATAGGGAATGTTCACACCGCCCAGAATCAACGGGCGCCCTTCCACCAGACGGTGGATGTCATACCCCATCCCGACCCGATATGCGCCGGACTGCATCGTGCCTTCAGCTTTCCTTTGCCATTTCCGAGGTTACAGTCTCCGAGGGCGGCACCGGATAGGGAACAAAACAGCGGCGACAGCGTGCCTCGTACAGCCCTTCCGCTCCGACAACCACCCGCCGCTCGTCGGCAATGAGCCGCTGGGAAAAGTTGGCCGGGTGTCCACAGACGACACAGATGGCCTGTGGCTTGCTCACGTATTCCGCCATCGCCAGCAAATGGGGAATCGGCTCAAACGGTTCGCCACGGTAGTCCAGGTCCAGGGCCGCCACAATGACCCGCCGCCCTTCCTGGGCCAGTTGACGGCAGACGGTCACGAGCCCCGCCCCCAGAAACTGCCCCTCATCAATGCCCACAACCTGGGTTTCCGGCCGCAGACACTCCAGAATGTCCTCGGCGCTTTCGACGACCTGAGTTTCGATGCGCAGGCGGCTGTGCGACACGATGAAGTTGGCTTCATACCGGTCATCGAGCCGGGGCTTGAACGCCTGGACAGTCTGCCGCGCAATCAGCGCCCGCCGCAGACGTGTGATGAGCGCCTCGGTTTTCCCGGAAAACATGCCACCGGCGATGACTTCAATCCATCCGCGCGGACGCGCCGACCACTCCATTGACGCTGCTTCCTGCAAGTTCCGGTTGGCCTCCAAAAGTTGCCCTGCCAAAGCCTACCGGCGGATGGGGGGCATCGGGGGCTTGGGCGTCGGAGAAACAACCGCCACAATCACCACCGCCACCACCGACAGCAACAGGGTGACGACAAACCATACGACATACCTGCTGACGAACTGGCGCAGGCGCATCCGCCACCGGCGCGACAGCCTTGGAAACCCGGACGGCGTTGGAGGCGCAACCGGTTCAAACTCGAAGACTGGCGCCTCCGCCACCAGTGGAATCCGCGAGCGCACCTGGTTGTCCCGCGCCACGGCGTCCGGGAACATGAGCTGTCGCTTGGCCGTCACACCAGTCGCAGGTTGGGAAGGGGGTGAGTCGCGTGGGTCTTCGTGTTCAGAAGAGGCCGGCCGGTCAGGCATAGGTTTATCGCCAGTTCGGTCAAAGATACAGCCCGTGCCGTCTGCCTACTCTAGGTGAAGCAGCCCGTTGCGGCCAAGAACTCTGCGTTGAGTACCGCCGCGCCGGCCGCACCGCGTACGGTATTGTGTCCAAGAATCGTCAGTTTGATGTCCAGCAGCGGGTCAGGACGCACCCGTCCCACGATGCTGGCCATGCCGCGTTCCAGATCGCGGTCCAGGCGGGGCTGCGGACGGTCCGGCTCACGCCGCAGCACGATGGGATGCCCCGGCGCGCTGGGCAGCGCCGCAACTTCCGCCGGGCCGCGAAAAGCCTCCAGAGCGGCGCCGACTTCATCCACGGTTGCCGGCTGCCGGAGCTTGATGGAAGCAGCGCAGAGGTGTCCGTCCGTCACGGCGACGCGGTGGCAGTGGGCGCTGAGCCGCAGCACCGCCGGCTCAATCCGGTCACCGACAAGCTGCCCCAGGATTTTGCGCGGCTCGGACTCCACCTTGTCTTCTTCACCGGCGATGTAGGGAATGACATTGTCCACAATGTCCAGCGACGCCACCCCCGGATAGCCAGCCCCCGAAATGGCCTGCATCGTTGACACCACAACCATCTCCACCCCAAAAGCCCGTTCCAGCGCCGCCAACGGAAGCACCAGCGCCAGGGTGGTGCAGTTGGGATTGGTGACGAGAAAACCGCGCGTCCAATCCCGACGCTGCTGCTGAAGCGGGATGAGGCGCACGTGTTCGGGGTTGATTTCCGGCACGAGCAGCGGCACATCGGGGGCCATGCGGTGGGCGCTCGAATTGCTGATGACCGGGTAGCCGGCGGCGGCAAAAGCCGCTTCCGTTTCCGCGGCCATATCGCCCGGCAGGCTGGAGAACACCAGGTCGCAGTCCAGCGGCGGCCGGCACGGCGCCAGGGTCAGTTCCGCAATCCGCGCTGGCAGGGGCGTCGGAAGCTTCCAGGCAACGGCATCGCCATACCGCTTGCCTTCGGAGCGGTCCGAAGCCGCAACAGCCGTGATGGTAAACCACGGATGCTGCTCCAGAAGTTGAACGAAACGCTGCCCAACCGTGCCGGTCGCGCCCAGAATGCCTACCCGCCAGTGTTTCATGGTGTTTTCTCCCCTGATGGCTTGCTTACGGATAACCGGTTGGCCAATCGCCGGTCTGCTGCCCGTCGCTGCTCGCGCCGGAGAAATCCCAGAAAGGCCAGATTGCCGATGAGATACCGCCGCCACAGCCGGCGCGGTTCCTGTACCAGCCGAAAGCTCCACTCCAGGCCCCAGGACTGCATCCAGCGTGGCGCGCGCTTGCGTTTTCCGGCCAGAATATCGAAGTAACCACCGACGCCAAGTGCAAACCGTACCCCGGTCTGTGGGCCATAACGGGCCAGCCACAGCTCTTGTCTGGGCGAACCCATGGCGACAAAGAGCACGTCAGCGCGGGCACTGCGGATAGCTGCCGCGACGGTAGCCGAAGCAGCTTCCGGGAAGTAGCCATCCTGCGCGCCGGCAATGGGCAGGGTGGGAAAACGCTGCTGCAACCGCTCACAGACGGCCGTGACGACTTCCCCCGTGGCACCGAGCAGGTAGATGCGCTGTCCATGGTGCGCACACCAGGCGAGAACCCCCTCCATGACCTCGGGCGCCGCCACCCGCGCCACCAGCCGCCCGCCCAAAAAAGGCAACCACCGCGTGGCCCATACAACCGACATGCCATCGGCCGTCACCAGATCAGCCGTGGCGAGGGCCGTCTGAAACCCGGCATCGCGCTCGACATCCAGCAGAATCGCGGCATTGACCACTGCCATGCGGCGAAAATCCGGCTCCTGCAGCCAGGTGGCAACCTGGGCCAAGGTTTCATCCAGCGTGAGGTTGGCCACCGGCACACCGGCAAACACTGGCGTCGGACGCTTCATACGCTGTCCGGTGCTTGTTGCAACCGCTGCACGAGCGCGCGCAAGGTTGGCAGCCGCCGGTCCTTTTCCGACAACAACGGCGATTCAATCCCCCAGTCAATACCAATTTCGGGATCATTCCAGACGACGCCAATTTCATCACTGGGGTCATAGAGCGCCGTGCACTTGTAGAGGACTTCCGCCACATCGCTCACCACGCGAAACCCATGGACAAAGCCCGGTGGAACATAGAGCTGGCGAAAGTTTTCAGCCGACAGGCGCACGCCCAGCCACCGTCCAAAGGTCGGCGAATCCAGACGGATGTCCACCACGACATCGAAAATTTCCCCCGCAATGACCCGGACGAGCTTGCCCTGCGGCCGCCGCCACTGGGCATGAAGACCGCGCAGCGTGCCCTGCACCGAACGCGAGTGATTGTCCTGGACAAAGGCCACATCCAGGCCGGCCTGGGCAAACTTGGCCGCATGGTAGGTTTCCAGGAAAAAACCACGTTCGTCCCGGAAGACCTGTGGCTCAATCAGGATGACACCCGGTAGTTCCGTCGGAATGAAGTTCATGATCAGTGTGGGGCGGCGGTCAGGCGCATCGCCGCGACGAGATTGGAGGCGAGATGCAGGCTCTCGAAAGTTCCGGCATCGGTCCACCAGCCATCGAGGACTTCCCAAGTGAGTTCACCGCGCGCGATGTAGGCGTTGTTGACATCCGTGATTTCGAGTTCCCCCCGCTGGCTTGGCTCAAGCGTGCGGATGATGTCAAAGACGGTGGCATCATACATGTAAATGCCGGTCACGGCGTAGGGCGATGCCGGTTGCGCCGGTTTTTCATCAATGCGCACGACCTGCGATCCCTTCAGGGTGGGCACGCCAAAACGCTGCGGATCGGGAACTTCCTTGAGCAGAATCCGGGCCCCGCGCCCCTGCTCCTGAAACCGCGCGACCGGGCCGGCGATGCTTTTCTCAATCACATTGTCGCCCAATATGACGACGATGGGGCCGCCATCGGCAAAATCTTCCGCCAGCGCCAGGGCATCGGCAATGCCGCCTTCGCCCTGCTGGTAGGTGTAGCTCAACCGCTTGAGACCATGGTCCTTGCCGTTGCCCAGCAGTTGCAGAAAGTCGCCGGCCTTGTTGCCGCCCGTCACCAGCAGGACATCATCCACACCGGCTTCAACCAGTGTCTGGATCGGGTAGTAAATCATCGGCCGGTCATAGACCGGCAGCAGGTGCTTGTTCGTCACCTTGGTCAGCGGATACAGCCGCGTCCCAAGTCCACCGGCCAGGATTACGCCCTTCATGGCAAAACTTTCCCCCTGTTCAAAAAACGCTTGTATTCAAAAATGCGTGTCACAGACGGCGGATCATGCCGCAAATACCCGGCGAAAGGAATGCCCCGAAAAACCAACCCGGATTAGCCAGGTGATGCGGAGCGGTGCGGGAGCGTTACCGTGAAGGTTGTCCCCTGCCCTGGCGTGCTTTCGACGGTAATCGTGCCGCCGTGATCCAGGATGATCTGGCGCGTTACGGCCAAACCCAACCCGATGCCGGTGTCTTTGGTGGAGAAGTACGGGTCAAAGATGTGGCCCAGATCATCGGGCGCAATCCCCAACCCGCTGTCCCGCACCTGAACGGCTTGCCCGGTGGCCGTGGGTGTAATGCTCAGATGCAGTTCGCCACCGTGGGGCATGGCCTCGATGGCGTTGATGACAAGGTTCGAGAAGCACGATTTGAGCGAGTCGGCATCCGCTTCGATGGGCATCCCGCCGGTTTCATCCACACAGATCAGGGAGACCTGCTGGGCCTCGGCTTTGGAGCGAACCACGTCGAGTACGGCCGCAATCAATTCACCCAGCCGGACCGGACGCAGTGAAAGCGTAGCCGGACGGCCAATGCGCAGCACATTCGTCACCAGCGTGTTGAGGCGCGCAATCTCGTCCTTGACGGCTGCGGTCAGCCGCTCGAAGGTGGCGTGTTCGGCCGCATCGGAAGGCGCATAGCGGGTGCGAATGTGATCCATGGTGAGGTTGATGAAGTTGAGCGGGTTGCGGATTTCGTGGGCAATGCCGGAAGCCAGCCGGCCGACGACGGCCGCCCGTTCGGCCTGATTGAGACGTTCTTCCAGTTCCCGGACTTCGCGCAGGCGCACCACCATGGCATTGAAGCGCGCTGCCAGCAGGCCGATTTCGTCCCGTCGGTTGAGCCGCAGTTGCACCGTCAGGTCGCCAGCTTCAATCCGGCGCGTGGCTGTCACAAGATCGCCAATCGGCTGCGTGAAGCGCCACACCAGGGCAACCGCGACAACCAACGCGACCAGGAGCGCCGCACCGGTGGCCAGCAGCCGCTGGCGCGAAGTCGTGGCAATGGTCTCCGCCAACGTCTGGGCTGAAATCGTCACCACCACGTAGTTGCGCTCCGGCGCGCCGTCTTTGCCCAGGGCCTGAAAAGGAATGAACACCGTTCTGGCCAGACTGTTTTCTGTGGTGTTCGCCGCCAGCGGGTCGCCTTCCTGTACCAGGCTTTCATCGGTCGGGAGTGCTAGCCGCTGTCCGCGCTCCGCCCGCAGGGTGCTGTCTGTCACCAGGCCATTCGCGTCCACGATGGCAATCCGCCGGATACGCTGGAGCTGGCTGGGCGTCAGGCGGCGTGACCGGATGAAGTCGTCCAGGTAGTCGCTCGTGCTGATGCTCTGCAGGCCGACTTCCAGCGCCGTCGTCAGTTGTGCGGTCTGAACTTCGACCTGGGCCAGAATCTGGCGTTCAGCACGGCGGTTGAGTTCATACAACACCGCCACCATGCCAATGATGACAATGGAAAGCAGGGCAGCCAGCCGAAAGCGAAGATCGAGATAACGCGGCATCCGTGGAGACCTGCCAGGCCGGGCACCTGAACACCAGTGTGGAGACGACTAGAACCACAGCCCCAGCGTGGCCGACAGGACGACGTTGACCAGGGCCAGCGGGAGCAAAAACTTCCAGCCAAAATTCATCAACTGGTCATACCGCAGGCGCGGCGACGAAGCCCGCAGCCAGACATAGAGAAACAAAAACAGGGCCATTTTCAGAATGAAGTACACCGGCCCCAACCACGGTATCTGCGCCACGCCCGGACCCTGCCAGCCCCCCAGGAACAGGGTCGTGGCCATGGCCGCTGCCGTGACCATGTTGGCGTACTCCGCAATGAAGAACATGGCAAACTTCATGGAGCTGTATTCGGTGTGAAAGCCCGCCACAAGTTCACTTTCGGCTTCGGGCAAGTCAAAGGGGGCGCGGTTGGTCTCCGCAATCATGCTGATGAGAAACACGAAAAAGCCGATGGGTTGAAACCAGAAGACGTGCCAGCCCAGCCCCCATGCGCCGCCCTGCCGTTCCACGATGGTGACGAGATCGAGCGAACCAGCCTGAATCAGAACCCCGATGATGGACAGGGACATCGCCAGCTCATAGCTCACGAGTTGCGCCGAGGAACGCAGCCCGCCGAGCAGGCTGTACTTGTTGTTTGAGGCATAGCCGGCCATGACGATGCCATAGACCCCCATGCCCGTCATCGCCAGCACGGCCAGCAAGCCTACATTGACACTCGTGACGTAGAGCGTTATGGGCCGGTCCAGAAAGGGCACGGTCACTTCCCCCCCAACTGGAATCAGCACGAAGGTCATCAGCGCCGGCACCAGCGACAGCGCCGGAGCCATGACGTAGAGGAACTTGTCAGCATCCAGGGGCACGAGGTCTTCCTTGAAGATGAACTTCAGCCCGTCAGCGATGGGCTGAAACAGCCCGAACGGCCCGACCCGATTGGGGCCATAGCGCATCTGAATGAAGGCCAGCAGCCGACGCTCGATGAGCGACAGATAGGCCACCGTCGTCATGAGAAGGACGAAGCCGATGGCGATCTTTACACTCCAGGCAAGCAGTTGCTCGAAAGGCAGCATGTGGATTTGACCAGTGACCAGCGTTTCCGTACCAGATACGGCAGCTTATGTATGCTGACGTACCCTATCATTGCCAGTCAGCCCTGCAAACCCTTCCCAAACCAGCGACCGATTCGGCACACTTCAGGCAACTTTCCTGTGGAGTGACGTGGGTGATGCCGCATTCCAACTTTTGCCCGGCCTGTGGTGAGGCGTTGCCGCTGCCGCAGCAGGCCATGCCTGACGGGCGTCCGCACGTGCGAGGGTGGATACAACTGACCGGACAACGCTGTGCCACCTGTGGCCACCGCATCGGTGTTTTTCACTGGAAAACCTTTGGGTTGGGCGTCAGTCTGGGGCTGGCCATGGGTATCGGACATGCGGTTTGGCAGGCCGTTCAACCGCCACCGCCCCTGCCACCACTCACCACGGCGCAGGCGCTTGCCGGCAGGACTTCGGGTGGCCCGGAAACTGTCAACGAAGCGGCCGCGACAACCCTTTCCCGTGAGCGTCACCGCTGTGGCGCTCCGACCAAAAAAGGCACCCCTTGCCAGCGGTGGGTCAGTGGTGCCACGGGCTACTGCTGGCAACACCGGAAAGACTGAAATGGCACACCGGGCGTACCCGACCACTGAGTTTGAAGCGCCCTACTGGGCCAGGGGACTGAACTATATCGCCGGTGTGGACGAAGCCGGGCGGGGTGCCTGGGCCGGCCCCGTCGTGGCCGCAGCCGTGATGCTCAACCCGGAGGCCATTCCGGCCGGGCTTCAGGACTCCAAGCAACTGACGCCGGCGCAACGGGAACGGCTTGTCCCCCGGATTGAAGCCGCAGCTTACGGGATCGGCATTGGCATTGTGGAAGCAGCGGTCATTGACCGCATCAACATCCTGGAAGCCACCCGGCAGGCCATGCAGGAGGCGCTGGCAGCGCTGTCTCCCCGGCCGGACGTTCTGCTCCTTGACGCCCTCTCCCTTCCGGTCGTACCCATCCCACAGCAGTCGGTCGTGCAGGGCGACGCGCGCTCCGTCTCGATTGCCGCGGCTTCCATCATCGCCAAGGTGTATCGTGACCGGCTCATGGAGAAGCTCGATGCCCAATACCCGGCGTATGGTTTCTCACGTCACAAAGGGTACGGAACGGCCTACCATCAGCAGCAGCTTCGCCGTTGTGGACCCAGCCCCATTCACCGGCTGACCTTTCGGGGCGTCGTCCCCGCCTCCCCTGAAACCAATCCTTAACTTTTTGATTCCAGACAAGTTAGAATAGATCACCCCAACTTTCCGGCGTTTGACACGGTATATTCTTTGTGATACCGTCACCCACCTATCAGCCTTGAGCTTCTATCGTCGCAATATCTTTCAGCGGCGTTTACCGCGACGGGAGCCACGCCATGTCCTATACAAAAGCCAACGATTTACGAAAAGCCGAGAAGCTCGTTCAACAAGGCAAAATCAAGCCTGCGATCAAGGAGTATGAAAACCTGGTCGCATCGAATCCGGGCGACACCAACCTGCTCAACATTCTCGGCGATTTGTATGTCCGGGACGGGCGCAATGATGACGCCATCATCACTTTTGTCAAGTTGGCTGAAGCAACGCTGCGCGATGGGCACACACCGCGGGCAATTGCGGTGTACAAGAAAATCTACAAACTGGCCCCCGGCAATGCCGATGTTGCGCTGAAGCTGGCTGAGCTTTACCTTCGCCAGAATCTGATTGTCGAAGCGCGCAAACAGTACCTCGAACTGGCGGACTACTACACCAAAAATGGCCGCAGTCAGCAGGCGCTTGAACTCTTGCAGCGCGTTGCCGACCTCGATCCCGAAAATGTTCCCGCGCGGTTGCGTCTTGCCGAGAATTACCAGCGGGAAGGCATGACGGAGAAGGCCATTGAAGCCTACATTGCCGCCGGCTCACAGCTCATTCGCAAGTCCAGCCTGGTCGAAGCCCAACAGGTTTTTCAGCGTGTCCTTGAACTGAATCCGACGAGCACCCCTGCCCTCAACTCCCTGGCCACGATTTACATCAAGCAGGGCGACTCCGGCCGGGCGGTTGCCCTGCTCGATAATGTAGCGCGGCAACGCCCGGATGACACTGACCTGCTCATCCTCAGCGGACGCATCTACCTTCAGGCCGAGCTGCTGGACGAGGCTGAAAAAGCCCTGCTCAAGCTGCTCAAAGTGGACAAAACCCGCTTTGAATACCTTCTGACACTGGCCCAGAAGTTTGCCGAACAAGGTTACTTTGACCGGGCCGTGAGTCTGGTCGAGCAGTGTGTCGAGCCGATGGTCACCCGGCGGCAGGAAACGCGCGGGGTGGAGCTGCTCAAATCCATCCTTGAAAGCGAGCCGTATCACGTTGCAGCCCATCAGTGCCGGGCGACGCTCTACAAGCGACTCGGCGAAAGCAATGAGTTACCGGAGGCGCTCAAGTCCCTGGCCCAGGCGGCCATGCACCACAACAAGCGCGACATCGCCGAACAGGCACTCAAAGAACTCATCGAACTTGAGCCGAATGAGCCGGCCCATCTGGAACTGATGCGGGCCTGGGGCTTCACGAGCACCGTCAGCCCGACCATCGCCGAACGTGACCGTTTGATCAACGCTCCGGTGTACGCCGGTGGCGTTGGACAGCGCGTGGAGTTCGTTGATATTCCGACGGCCAATCCACCCCTCACACCAACCACCGGACCCGCAGGCGACTTCGGCTTCACCTCCGGGTCGGGTTTTCAGCCCCAGATGACGATGCCCTACCAGCCACCTGGAACGCCCGGTTTGGGCTTTGGCGGGACGACTGGCGGTTGGACAGACTTTACTTCGCCACATTCGGGAAACTTTTCCCCACAGGCTCCGGGAACCGGCTTTGAAGGTGGGTCCAACGGCACGCAAAGCGGCAGTTTTGGCGTGCAGAGCAGCAGCAGCAGCATAGAGGCTCCAAGCGGCAGCTTCGGGCCATTTGGCGCACCTCCACCGCTGGTCGGCGGTTATATCCCACCCACAACTGAGGTGCTCCCGGAAGAGGCGCGGCGGCTCAAAGCTGATGCCGAGCGTTTTGCCAACCTGGGTATGCCGGATCAGGCTATCCACCTGCTTCACGAAGCCGTCCAGCAGGCACCACACAGCATTGAGCTGCGGCTGCTTCTCAAACAGCTTTACACCGACATCGGACAGCCACAGGAAGCTGCCCAACAGGCGACAGTCCTCGCCTCACTGTATGCCCAACAGGGGGATTACGCCCAAAGCCAACGTTTCCAGCAGGAAGCCCAGCAGGCAGCCGGTTCCATCCCAGCCGGAGGGAGCTTTGACCTGTCATCCGCAACTGTCAGTTCACCACCGCCATCAGGTGGGGATGAAGTCGAGATAGACATCAGCGGCGAGGTACAGGCCCCGGCACCGGCCCCCTTCGCCGCCTCAGCCCCGTCCAGCACCAGCAGTCCGGCCGGCAGTGATTTTGGCTACACGAGCGGCGATGGCTTCGTCATTCCGACTGACGCGATTTATTCCGGCCCAGCCCATTTTCCGGCAACGCAGCCGCCGGAAGAACCATTCACGGTTCAGGTTCCAACCTTTGATCTGCGCAAGGATCAATCCGGCGAAGTTTCTGTCCCCATGACAGAAGAAAAGCTGCGTGAGCAGTTGGAGGGCGTGAACTTCTACATTGCGCAAGGGTTTCACGATATTGCCCGCGACAATCTGGCCAAGCTCAGTCTTGACTTCCCCAACCATCCCGAAATTCTTGCCCTTCTCGCCAAAGTTCAGACCCCTGTGCCGCCAAGGGTGACGGAGCCAAGCCTGACGAGCCTGGCCATTCCGACGGATGCCCCCGCCGAAGTTCCCGTCTCCAAACCGGAATCCATGGGGTCACTGATGAACGGCCTGGTGAGCGAGCTCGAAAAGGCTCTCGAAGAACTCGAAATGGGTCACTTCGATGCACCCGCCGTCACCAACCTGTCCCCCAAACCCGAAGCGGCAACCGACAAGACGCCGACCGGGCCGCTCTTTTTGGGCGAGTCCGGGCTTCAGGATGTCTTTGACGAATTCAAGCAAAGTGTGGAAGTGGATACCGAGGCCACGCCAGACTTTGAAACCCACTACAACCTCGGTTTGGCTTACAAGGACATGGACCTCTTTGATGAGGCTATCGAGGAGTTCCAGACCGCTTTTCGCGGCACCGATCCCAACGCGCCGAATCCACACTACTTCCAAGTCTGCAACATGCTGGGGCTGTGCTTTATGGCCAAAAACGAGCCGCAACTGGCCACGGTGTGGTTCAAGCGTGGCGTCGAAGCCCCCGGACGGACGGAAGATGAATACCAGGCGATGCGGTATGATCTGGGACTGGCCTACGAGCAGATGGGACGCTACGACCAGGCCCTCGAAGTCTTTGAAATGGTCTATGCCGTGGACATCAACTACCGCGAAGTCGCCGAGAAACTCGCCGAACTCCGGCAACGTGTCAAACACTGATTCACACGTGCCTGACGCTTTCGCCCCGTGTCCGTCAAGCTGACCGCCATTCTCTTCATTGCCCTGTGTTTCGAGGTTGGGCTGCTGCTGGCCATCATCCCGTGGACGAACTACTGGGAAAACAACTTCTTTCTGTTCTGGCTGACAGCCCGTTTCCCCGGCAGTCAGCTTGCGGCCATCGTGCAGAGCGGTTACGTGCGCGGCGCGGTCACCGGCATCGGGCTGGTCAACCTCGCCCTTGGCTTCCTCGAAATCACAGGTTTTCGTCGGCTTCCCACCGAGGCATAGCCAGCCCAATGCCTACTCGCCAATGTCAATGGCCTCGGTTTTGCCCAGTTCAGCGCGGAAAGCCGCGAGTCGGGCGGCTGGAATCTGCCAGTTGGTATCAAGGGGTACGCTGGCCGGGCGAACCCAGTCCGCCCCTTTGGGCAAGGTCCGCCACCACGCGGCGTACCGCGCAATGACCGCCTCCCGATCACGTTCATCGGCCAGGTAAAAGAACCCGAAGTCTTCACCGGAAACACTGCGCAGGGCGTCATAGGCGAAGTACCGGACGGCCGGATAGCGGTCGCGCAGCGCCTCGATGAGAAAAGGAATCGCCCACTGGCGCTCACGGGCACGCCCATCGGCGCCACTCGTGCCCAAAGCCCACGCGGCCGTGATCCGCGCCGATGGATCAGGGCTGAAGAGTTCCCGTACGATTTCCGCAATCCTGGCTTCCGGGCGCGCCGCATTCGCGGCAGAGAGCGCGTAGCGGGGCCCGTACCACTGCGTCATGTAGCGCGCCGCCCAGTCGGCACTTTCACCCGGATGACACATGTTGCACCCGTTCGGCATGTTGGTCGAAAGGCTCTTGTCCGGCTCAGGATTGAGAATGCGGTGCGTCCGCTTGGCGGTGAGCAACCCAAAAGAAATACGCGGCCGGTGGCATTCGTAGCAGGCGCTGCCACTGCTGTCGGCCCGGTGATGCGTGTGGGCTTCGAGGTTGGCGGCAATGCTGGCGTGGCACTGGGTACAGGACTTGTTCCCCCGCATTTCATCCTGCATCAGGGATTGCTGGCGACCCTTGTGGACATCGTGGCAACTCACGCAGGTCATGTTGCCTTCCGTGTGGCACTTGCTCATCAGCAGCCCCTGATACTCGTAAGCCGTCAGGCGCGGCGTGCCGTCGGGGTAGAAACGTGGTGCAAAACTGTAGTCGCCGACTTTGGCCGTGATGTCCAGCGGACGGTAGTATTTCGACAAATCTTCGCCGGGCGTGTAGGGATCGCCTTTGGCCATGATTTCCCGGATGTTGTTGATTTCGACGGGCAGCCGTTGCCCATGGCAGTGACCGCACACCTGGGTGTTGGTACGTTTGTCCCGCTTCGCCTGGTTGACAATCGTCGGGTCATCCACCCGCACCTGCCGGCGCAGCCAGGTCCAGCCGAAAGCCTGATTTTTTTCGACGTGCAGCTTTCCGGGGCCATGGCACGCTTCGCAGCCAATCCCCAGTTCTTCAACCCTGGTGTTGGTGAACTGTCCGGTTTTCACATCCATGCCGGGCCTGCCCTTGACGTTGTGGCAAAAGATGCAGTTGTTGTTCCACACACTGGTGTGGTGGCTGAAATCGGGCAAATCCGGGTGCAAAAACAGCCCCTGCAGGTTGAACCAGTATTTTTTCTCGATGTTCCAGGCAATGGGCAGGCGGTAAAAGGTTGTCCCGACTTGGGTGACATACTGCTGGAAACGGCGTGACCCGATAGTGCGGACGATTTTCGCCACGCCCATGCGGCCGTTTGGGTCCAGCGTTTCCATGAAAAACTCATCCCCCTGCCGGAACATCCGCGAGGTAACGCCCTGGTAGGTGTAGGTGGCGTTGTTGAAGTCGCCCACCACGGTCTCCGGGTTTGCCGGCTGCGTCATTTTGTGGTGATGCGATTGTGACCAGTGCGTAAACTGGTCCTGGTGACAGGCCCGGCAACTTTCCGACCCCACATAAGCCACCTGCGACAGGTCAGGGGCGTAGGTGCGCAGCTCATCCACCTGCCGTTGCCAGACCCACCACCCCAACCCGGACAGCAGACCACAGCCGAGCAGAACGCCGATTTTGAGTGCAGCCGATTTCGAGACCATGGGGACTTCAGAACAAACGGGAGTTTCTATGGTTCGGGACGGAATGGACGTTCGAGATACTGCTGGGCCTGTTGACGAGCGGCCGCGTCATCACCGGCCTCGATGACTTTTTTGTACTCGGCCACGGCGCGGTCGCGCTGTCCCAGCGCATCATACGCATTGCCTTTCTTGAGTGCCGACCAGGATTCAACCCACCGTGGGCGCAAATCGCCATCAAGCGCCTCATCAAAGGCATCGCGGGCTTTTTCGTAGTTTCGCTGGCTTAGGTACAGCAGGCCGAGATTGTACCATGCCCAACTGCTGCGGCGATTGACGCGAATTGCCGCCTCGAACTGCTGCTGGGCTTCGGCCAGCTCGCCATCTTCGATGTGCTGGATGCCACGCCGCACGACGACTGCAACGCGCAGTTCATCGGAAATGCGGAGAATTTTGGCATCCGGGTCAATCAACAGGTCACGCGGCTCGGAGGTGGAGGTCAGGCTGAAACTGGCTTCCCGTCCGTCAAACTGGAGCGTGGCCCGTTCCGCACTGCCCTTGGTCTCCAGCGTCACTTCGACCGGCATGCGGAAGCCTTCCAGCTTTTGTTCGAGCGTACCGCGCATGCGGTAGGTGCCGCCCGGAATCCGCAGAATCTTGTAATCAGGGACGAATTCGGGAACACCCGTCGAATCCACCCACAGGGCAAAGAACCAGCGCAGGTCCTGTCCGGCCGTCTGCGTGGCAAGGTTTTCAAAATCGCTCAGGCTGATGTTCCGGCCGAGATACTGGGTGTAACAGGTTGCCAGCAACCGGAAGAACGTTTCATCACCCAACAGGACGCGCAGCATCCGAAAGACAAACGCCCCCTTGTAAAACATAATCGAGCGATAAGCCGCCGACTGGTCATCGAGTTCCGCCGGTGCGCGCCGCAGCGACGACTGTGATTCAAACGCCAGCGCCCGTTCCAGAACATCGCGGACCAGTTCACGGAATTCCGCATCGTTGCGCCGGGCTTCCTCAACCAGCAGGTAGGCGTAGGTGGCCAATCCCTGGGAAAGCCAGACATCATCAAACGATTTGAGCACGACGCCCTGCCCCCACCACTGGAACGCCACTTCGCGGCAGAGCAGTTCACGGGGCAGCTCACGGGTCCGAAACAGCCGCGAAGCGAGCAGGGTCACGCCGGCGCTGGTGGAACTCTCCAGACTTTCGTCGTCAATTTCCGCCATCGCCAGTGTAGGCCCGAAAGCATAGGGGCCGAAGCTCCGTTCGTAACGCTCAAGCGCCTGCACAGCGATGTCGGCATACTCGGCAGCACGGGCTTCATTACCGGGACGGACATACACCCGGATTTCCGTCTCTCCCTGCTGCCGGGTCTGCACCTGGTAGCGACCGACGGCCAGATTCCCGAACAGGACACTTTTGGCCGAAGCAAACGACCAGCGGGTGCGCGGCCCCGTCCCGGCGGGCAATGTCGGTGCGGCTTGTGGCACATCGGCTCCGCGCATGGCAACCGGAAGGGACGGCAAAAAGGCATTTGACGGCCGCCGTGGGCGCGGCCGCGGTGATGGGCGCGGGGACGGACGCGGCGTGGCCGGCGCCGGAGCGGGACGCCGCTCCGGTTCCAGGGACGGCACTCCCGGCCCTGTCACCGGCTGTTTCGCCTGAAATCCGTAACCCACTACCGTCAATCCATCGGGAACGGTCAGGTTCAGCGTAAAGGTTGCCGTATCGGCCGCATAGCCGTGGAAGGGGAACCAGCGTCCGCCGTAGAGCAGATAACTCCCACCGTCCTGACCAACGTAGGCCAGGCGCTTGTTGGTCAGCACGCCACCTTCGGCCGACAGAAGCTGCCCGGCATACTCGACAATGACGACGAAGGGTGTACCGGGCGTGGTCGCCCGTGGCAGTGCAATCCGCAGATCGAGATCGCGGAGCCGGTCCTGGGTAAACTGAAGCGGCTGAAGGTTCTCATCCAGAACGCGCCGGACTTCCAGCGCCCCATTGAATTCAAACACGACCGACTGCACAGGTCGCCGGGCATCCATCCTGACTTTGGCGCGGGCGACAAAGGTTTGCGTGGCGGGAATGATCTCGGCATCAATCTGGTAGTCGAGAACATCCAGCGGGTCATCGGCCGGAGCCGCCCAAGTTGTCAGGCAACTCACCAGAACGGCAAGCAGCCACGGCACCGGACGCCGGGCTACTTCCCAAAAAGCGTGCGCCATTTTTCATCCACCTTGCGCTGAATCTCGGCCGTCATACGGTTTTCCCGCGGCCAGGGGCGGGTAAAGCCCTCACTCGGCCACTTGCGTGTGGCGTCAATGCCCATCTTCGAGCCGTAGGCCGGCAACCGGGAAGCATGGTCGAGGGCGTCCACCGGGCCGAGAGTGAACTGAATGTCGCGCTCCGGGTCAATGTTGTTGAGGACGTACCAGGCCACATAGCCTGGGTCCTGAACGGGCACATCGTCGTCCACCACGATGACAACCTTCGTAAACATAAGCTGCCCGGTTCCCCACAGGGCATTCATGATTTTGCGGGCGTGCCCCGGATAGGCCTTCCTGATGGAAACAATTGCCAGGTTGTGAAACACGCCCTCAAAGGGCAGGTGCATGTCCACGATTTCCGGGAACTGCCGACGCAGCACCGGCTTGGCAATCTCGCCGACGGCTTCCCCCATCCAGCAGTCTTCCATCGGCGGCCGTCCGACAATCGTCGTCTGGTAAATCGGACTGCGGCGGTGGGTGACACAGGTGACGTGAAAGACCGGATAGTTGTCCGCCTCCGTGTAAAAGCCGGTGTGATCGCCAAAGGGACCTTCGGTACGGAGTTCCTGCGGGTCAACGTAGCCTTCCAGAACGATTTCCGCCGTGGCCGGGACTTCCAGATCATTTGTCAGGCACTTGACCATCGGCACCGGCTTTCCGCGCAGGAAACCGGCCAGCAGCATTTCATCCACGTCATCCGGCAACGGGAAAATGGCAGCAAAGGTCAGAATGGGGTCGCCGCCAATGGCCACAGCCACGGGCATGCGTTCACCCCGTTCCAGCGCCGTGCGCCAGTGCGAAGCGCCATGTTTGTGGATCTGCCAGTGCATGCCGGTCGTACAGGCGTCGTACAGTTGCATGCGGTACATCCCGACGTTGCGCCGTCCTGTGACGGGGTGGGCTGTAAAGACCAGCGGGAAGGTGATGAAGCAGCCGCCGTCTTCGGGCCAGCACTGGAGCACGGGCAGGCGGCGCAGGTCGAACTCGCCTTCCTGCAACACGATTTCCTGACATGGCCCACGCTTCACCCGTTTTGGAAAAACCGCCCCCAGTTCAGCAAACTTCGGCAACAGCTTGACCTTTTCCAGAATGCCCTGTGGCGATTTGAAATCCAGAATCTCGTTGAGGCGTCCGGCAATGTCGGCGTAGCTCTCGACTCCCAAAGCCATAAGCATCCGCCGCCGGCTGCCGAGGGCATTGATGAGCACCGGAATGGGTGACTCCTCGACGTTCTCGAACAGCAGCGCCGGCCCACCGGCCTTCGATATGCGGTCCGTGATTTCGGTAATTTCGAGGTGGCAGGACACTGGTGTTTTGATGCGCTTGAGTTCCCCGGCCTGCTCCAAATCCCGGATAAACTCGCGCAGGTCTTCATAGGGCATGGTGAGATAACAACCCAGTCCGTCACGCTGAGAAAATGATGCCGCGCCACACGGATGTTCTCCAGGGCCGCGCGGCCCGGCGTGAAACTACTGCATGTCCGTCCACAACCAGAAATGGTTTTGGACCGAACCGCTTTGATGCAGCAAAGATTCGGGCACGAAAAAAGGCAAGTGAGCAATCAACTCACTTGCCTCTCTTGATGGTGGAGGTAAGCGGGTTCGAACCGCTGACCTCTGCAATGCCATTGCAGCGCTCTCCCAGCTGAGCTATACCCCCACAAGTCCGAACCAACACAAAGTTGGCTCGCAACGTGCAAATTATCCAAGCCGCGTCCTGCCGTCAAGCCCCCTCCTGCGATGTGCTGGCAGGCGGCAGCCTTGCCGCCAACCCCTGCGCCATACGCACGAATGCTTCGACAGAAAGCGTTTCCGGGCGTCTCTCCGGCGCAATGCCGGCCCGGGCAAGCCCTTCCAGCAAGTCCGCACGTGAGAGACCAAGCCGCATCAAACTTCCACCCAGCATTTTGCGCCGCTGCTCAAAGGCGACACTGACGACCCGGCAGAAATACGGCATCAACTCCGGCGGCACGATGGCCACCGGGCGTGGCGTTAGGCGGACAACCGACGACATCACCTTTGGCGGCGGGTGAAAAGCGCCCGGCGGAACGTCAAACAACCGCGTCACTTCACAGGCCGCCTGCACCACGACGGAAAAATAACCATAGTCTTTTGTGCCAGGCGCAGCCGCCAGCCGCCACACGACTTCCCGCTGGAGCATGAGCACGATGTCCGTCCAGAGGTGACGCGCGGCCAGCAGCTTCTCCACGATTGGCGTTGAAAGGTTGTAAGGCACATTGGCCACGACCTTGACGGGTGCTGAAGTGAGACCCCACGCTGCACCGGCTTCGGCCACACAGTCCGCCAGGTCAGCCTCCAGAACATCGCCGACGTGCAGACGCCAGCGCCGGTCGGCAAACCGCACAGACAGCCAGGCCGCCAGATCGCGATCAAGTTCAAAGGCGATGACGCCAGCCGCCCGCTCCAGCAGCACTTCCGTCAGGGCCCCGCGTCCGGGTCCGATTTCCACCACCAGGTCATCCGGGCCGACTTGCGCTGCCGCGACGATGCGGGCCAGAAGGTGTCTGTCACGCAGAAAATGCTGACCGAACCGCTTGCGCGGCGGCGGCAGCGAGGGCAGGACGTCAGGGACGGTCATAGAGCTGGTTGAGCAGAGCCGCCAGCCGAAAGCCGGCCAGGCGTACCCGTTCCCGGGCCGCAGTGTGCGCTCTGGACTTGTAGGCGTCGGAAAGCACCGGCGGCTCCGGGGTGTCGTCCTGTCCGGCTTGATAGACAAGGTCCCGCGCCAGTTGGGTACTTTCATCCAGCCAGCGTACCGGCGGCGCAGCGATCTGCTGCCGTGACGGACGCTTCCGGCTGAGTTCCTGCGCCAGTGCCTGGATTGCCGGGAGGGAAAAGGTGTCGAGGGCGGCATTGTCCCAGAACGCATGCAGGTTGGGCTTGCGCGGCCCATCCAGCGGCGTC
>Ga0272446_1000526_pt1 | contig 60343 bp, 57 predicted proteins | sample YNPCB0061_FD_194587 | JGI IMG/M metagenome (GOLD analysis project Ga0272446, IMG submission 194587) | Hot spring microbial mat communities from Yellowstone National Park, WY, United States - YNP-CB-006-1 | ecosystem: Environmental > Aquatic > Thermal springs > Hot (42-90C) > Sediment | place...
CGATGACGGCGAAGGCGATCTGCCGGCTGCCGCGGAGCGCGGCAAGCAGCGGCGGCTCGCCCTCCTCGATCCGGCGGTGGATGTTCTCGAGCACGACGATCGCGTCGTCCACCACGAGGCCGATCGCCAGCACGAGGCCGAGCAGCGTCAGCACGTTGATCGAGAAGCCCATCGCCGCCATGGCGATGAAGGAGGCGATGATCGAGACCGGGATGGCGACGGCCGGGATGATGGTGGCGCGGAAGGAGCGGAGGAACAGGAAGATCACACAGACGACGAGAGCGAGCGCGATCATCAGCGCATGCTCGACCTCGTAGATGGACTGGGCGATGAAGATGCTCTCGTCATAGCCGTATTCGATCTGGATGCCGTCGGGCAGGCTGGCGCGGATGCGCTCGATCTCCGCCTTCACCCCGTCGGCGACGGAGAGGGTGTTGGCGGTGGACTGCCGCAGGATGCCGATGCCGATGCCGGGGCGGCCGTTGATGCGGTATTCGCCGCGCGCCTCCTCCGGCCCCACCTCGATCCGCGCCACCTGGCCGAGCAGCACCTGGCCCTGCGCGTTGCGCGCGACGACGAGGTTGCGGAACTGCTCGGGCGTGGACAGGCGGGTGTCGGTGCGCACCGTCAGTTCGCGCTGCGTGCTCTCGATGCGGCCGCCGGGAAGCTCCAGGTTCTCCCGCCGGATCGCCTCCTCGACGTCCTGCACCGTCAGGCCGCGGGCGGCGAGTTCCTGGCGGTCGAGCCAGATGCGCATGGAGAAGCGCCGCTCTCCGGAGATGATGACCTGCGCCACGCCCTCGACCACCGCCAGCCGGTCCACGATGCGCCGCCGCGCGATGTCGGTCAGCTCGAGGCCGGTGAACTGGTCGGACGCCATCGCCACCCACAGGATCGGCCGCGCGTCGGCGTCCTGCTTGGCGACGACCGGCGTCTCCGCCTCTGCCGGCAGGCGGGCGGCGGCGCGGGCGATGCGGTCGCGCACGTCATTGGCGGCGGCGTCTATGTCGCGCGAGAGGTTGAACTCGATCGTCACCTGGCTGCGCTCGTCGCGCGACTGGCTGGTGATGATGCGGATCCCCTCGATGCCGGCGACCGCCGCCTCGATGATCTCGGTGATCTGGTTGTCCACCACCGCCGCCGAGGCGCCGCGATAGACGGTGGTGACCGAGATCACCGGCGGGTCTATCGCCGGGTATTCGCGCACCGGCAGCCGGAAGAAGGACGCGAGGCCGACCACCACCAGCAGCAGGCTGATGACGGTGGCGAAGACCGGGCGCTTGATCGAGACGTCGGAGAGGATCATCGGGGGGCGCCTCAGCTCGTCGGACGGGTCATGGTTTCGGTCACGCGCACCGGCAGGTTGTCGCGCAGGCGCTGCACGCCGCGCACCACGACGAGATCGCCCTCGCGCACGCCGTCCAGCACCTCCACCTCGCCGGGCAGGCGCTGGCCGAGCCGCACCTGCTGGCGGCGGGCGCGGCCGTCGCGCACGACATAGACGAACATGCGGTCGCCGACCGGATCGAGCGCCTCTTCCGGCACCAGCAGCGCGTTCGGCCGCCGGTCGAGCAGCAGCTCGACCGTCATGAACAGGCCGGGGCGGAGCGCGTCGTCCGGGTTGTCGAACTCGCCGACCACGCGGATGGTGCGGGTCGCGGTGTCCACACGGGTGTCAACGACGGCCACCACGCCCTGGAAGACGCGGTCGCCGTAGGCGCTGCTGCGGGCGGTGACGCGCGCGCCCGGGCCGACGCGGGCGAGGAACACTTCGGGGATCGAGAACTCGACGCGCACGCGGGAGGTGTCGTCGAGCGTGGTGATCGCGGTGCCGGGCTGGATCAGCGCGCCCGGGCTCACCTGCCGGAGCCCGACGCGGCCGGCGAAGGGCGCGGTGATGCGCAGCTCCTCGATCCGCGCCTCCACTTGGCGGACGCGGCCCTCGGCCTGGCGGGCCTGCGTCTCCAGCGTGGTGATGCGCTGCTCGGCGATGGTCTGGCCGGGCTGCAGGCGGCGCGCGCGCTCGAGCTGGCTGCGGGCGTCATCGAGCTGGGCGCGCGCCTGGTCGAGCTCGGCGCGGAGCGCCGCGTCGTCGAGTTCGACCAGCACCTGGCCGGCCTCGACGCGCTCGCCTTCAGTGAAGCGGATCGCCATGACGATGCCGGCGACCTTGCCCGTCACCGTCACCGCGTCGCGCGCGCGGACGGTGCCGATGGCCTGGGCGCGGTCCTCCACGACGCCGGTGCGGACAGGGGCCGCCACCACGCCGACGGCCGGCGGCGCGCCGCGCTGCCCGCCCGGCCCGCCCCCGCCCGGCGCCTGCGGTGTGGCGGGTTCCAGCCCGAGGAGGGCGAGCGGGCGCGGCACGCCGAGCGTGTCTGCGTAGAAGTGCCAGCCGGCGCCGGCGCCGGCCACAAGCCCGAGGACGACGATCTGCGTGACGAGGCGCATGGAAGTTCCGCTGAGGCTTCGCGCCATCTATTGGGGCGGGCGCGGGGCACGCAAGGGCATATGCGGGGCACGAAACAATCGTTACTCGCCGTTTCGCCCGCGCGGGGGGCAGGCCGTCCAGAAAGCGTGCAAGGCGCGCGGCGGCGCTCCGGCGCATGACGGCGTTGTCATGCGCCGTCGAGCGGCGCCGGCGCAGCGAGGCCGGCGAGGCGCCGGGCCGTGGCTTCCAGCCGGTCGAGCGCGGCGTCGAGCACGGCGCGCTCCGTCGCGCCGAGCGCCGCGCGGAGGGCGGCGTCGCGCTCGCGCGCGGCCTGCATCAGGCCCTGCTGCAGCCGTTCGCCCTCGGCGGAGAGGCGGAGCGCCAGCTCCCGCGCGTCGCCCTGGCCCGGCAGGCGCAGCACGAGGCCGCGCGCGACGAGGCCGGCGACGGCGCGGCTGGCCTGGCTCTTGTCGAGGCCGGACTCGCGCGCGAGGCGCTTCAGCGTCATCGGCGCGAAGGCGCCAAGCAGGGCGAGGATGCGCCACTCCATCAGCGACACGTCGAACTCCCGCCGGTAGCGCAGCGCCGCCCCGCGGGACAGGGCGTTGGCGAGGCGGTGGATGCGGTAGGAGAGCAGGTCGCGGATGGTGTCCACGGCGGGGGCGTCGGGGCGAGCGGGCGCGCTGTCAGTCAAGGCGCGAGACCTTTGGGGCGACGCGCGCCGTTGCCTGGGATGGCAGCAGGCCGCGCGGGCGCACCCGGCCGATGCGGGCGCCGGCTCCATGGCGGCTCACGGCGCGCGATGACGGCCGGGGTCGGCGCCATGCGCCTTCCACCAGGCGAGAACGGCGCGAAGCACGGCAAGGTCGCGCTCGCGCGCAACCGGATTGGGGCTGAGGCCGATCAGCGACGCAGCGTCGTCGGCCCAGGCCCAGCGTATGGACTGGGTCTCGCTGGCGTCGAACGGCTGTGGCGCGCCGGCGGATTCCATCACAAAATAGGCCGTCGTGCTGGTCCGCCCCGGGAACAGGCCGGGAAGCGGCGCGAGAATGCGGGCGGCGTGGCCGGTCTCCTCCAGCACCTCGCGGAGAGCACAGGCTTCGGGCGTCTCGCCGCGATCGGGGCGGCCCTTGGGGAAGGTCCACACGGTGCCGTCGAAGTGCCCCTTCGGCTCCCGCAGCAGCACCTCGGGACCCGGGCGCAGCAGGACGCCGCCGAAGGCGTCGGCCGTCGCGGCCCTGGCCGACCGGTCCTGCAACCCGAGCAGCGCCTGCCAGACGTCGTGGTAGACCGCCGCCCGCCCGGCGCCCTGCCGGGCGGCGACGGCATCCTTGAAGTTCCCGTAGTCCAGGCTGCCGATCAGCCCGGCGACGGCGCGGGCCACCGCCGCCCGGGGAGCGCGTGCGCGAAACGGGTAGTCCGTGCCGCCGCCCGCGACGGTCGGGCCGAGTTCCGGCAACACCGCCGCGCGCAGCGCGTCGAGATCGCCGGCCGCGCGAGCGCGCAGCGTCAGCATCCCCTGCTGTGCATCCCCGCGCTTCTGGACGATGCTGAAGAACCCGAGCGTCGTCGCGATCCACATCGGCGAGTGTTCCTCCCTGCTGCCCCCGGTCAGGCTCGCGGTGCGACGCCGGGGGCAAGGTGTCAATCCACGAAGAAGGGCGTCTCGGCCTCCGGCGCGCCGCGCAGCACGAGGTCGAAGCGGAAGGCGCGCAGGCCGTCCACCTCGCCGTCGGGCCGCGCGACGAGCAGGGGACGCAGCGGCTCCGGCACGGCGCGCAGCACCGGGTCGGTCGCGTTGGCCTCGGCGAAATCGGGGAAGAACAGCGTCGTCACCAAGCGCCGCATGATGCCGGAGCCGATCACGGCGATGTCCACATGGGGCGCGCGCGGGCCGGCGGCGTCCTGGTAGCCGCCGGGCAGCACGGTGCGGAAGGAATAGGCCCCCTCCCCGTCCGTCCAGGCGCGGCCCCAGCCGAGGAAGTCCGGGTCGGCGTCGCGCCAGCCGGGATCGAGCGGGTGGCGGAAGCGGCCCGAGGCATCCGCCTGCCAGGCTTCCAGCACGGCGTTCACGCAAGCGCCGCCGCCCTGCTCCAGCACCCGGCCGCGGAGGCGGATGTGCTCGCCGCGCGCGGTCGGCGCGGCGTCGGCGGACAGGCGCGTCAGGTCGTTGTCGCCCTCGCGGTAGAAGCTGCGCGGGAAGAAGGGGCCGATGGTGTGCCACGCCGTCGGCGGCAGCGGGGCGTTGGGGCGGCTCATGGCGCGGGCGGCGTCGCGTGGCGGCCGCGCAGCACGACGTCCCAGGTGAAGGCGAGCCACTCGCCGTCCACGTCCTCGGGCGGCGTCTGCGCGGCGATCAGGCGGGCGCGCGCAGCCGGGTCGGGCAGGCTGTTCAGCAGCCGGTCATGCGGGTTCAGCGGATCGCCCGGGAAATACATCTGGGTGACGAGGCGGGAGAGCGTGGACGGCCCCAGGATCGAAAAATGCACATGCGGCGGCCGCCACCACCGGCCGCTGTCCGGCACCGGATAGGCGCCGGGCTTGATGGTGACGAAGGCGTAGCGGCCTTGCGCGTCCGTCAGCGTGCGGCCGTTGCCGATGAAGTTCGGGTCGAGCGGAGCGTCGCGCTGGTCGAGCGGGTTGACGTAGCGGCCGGCGGCATTGGCCTGCCACAGCTCCACGACCGCGCCGGCCACGCCGCGCCCGTCCTCGTCCAGCACGCGGCCGGAGACGTGGATGAGCTGCCCGATCGCGATGCGACCGGGCGCGAGCACGGCCAAGTTGTTGTCGTGCGGCTGGAGTTTCGGCGCGAGGTCGAGCGGTCCGGTGCGGGCGGTGCGCGTGTAGGGGCGCGCCAGCAGCGGGCGCGAGGGGTTGCGCCGCACCGTGTTCGGGTAGCCCTCGATCGGCACGGCGGGCTGGCCGGCCTCGTCATAGGGGGCGAAGAGGTCTGGCGGGTCGAGGCGGTTCATCCGATGGTCTCCGGCTCGGCGGTGGCAAGCGCGCGGAGCAGCGCGGGGTCGGGCGAGAGGCCCAGCCCCGGGCCGGGCGGCGCGTGCAGATGGCCGCGCTCGATCGGCAGCACGCCATCCGGCACCACGTCCGCGGCAAGCCCGGGCGCGCCGCAATCCATCGGGTGCGGCGCGGCGAGGCCGAGGGCGGCGGCGAGATGCGCGTTGGCGGCGGTGGCGACCGCGCTTTCGTAGAAGGAGTGCAGCGCGGGCGTCAGCCCGATGGCGCGCGCGACCAGCGCCATGTCGCTGAGGCCCGCGATGCCGCCCCAGTAGAAGATGTCGCCGAGCACGATGCGCGGCCCGGCGCCGCGGCGGTGCCGCGCGGCGAGGTCGGCCGGCGAGAGGATCGCCATGTTGGTCGCGATCGGCGTCGGCAGCTGCAGCGACAGGCGGGCCATGGCTTCCAGCCCGTCCGTCGGGTCTTCCAGGAACTCGGGCGCGAGCGGGGCGAGGCGTTGGCCGAGCGACAGCGCCTCGTCCGGCGCGAAGGCGCCGTTCGGGTCGTGGCGGAGCCGTGCCTCGGGGCCGACGCGTCGGCGGAGCGCCGCCATCGCCGCCTCGTCCCAGGCCTGGTCCCGGCCGGCGCTCTTCCACTTGAAGGCCGTGATGCCGTGGCGGTCCGACAGGGCGGCGGCGAGATCGGCGATGCGCCCGGCATTCGCGGCATCGGCCATGTGGCGGGCAAGCGCGGCGCGGTCCTCGACGCCGGCCGGCGGCACGGCGGCGGGCAGCGGCGCCGCGACCGGCACGGGCGGCGGCGGCGCGGCGTGGCCGAGCAGTGCGGCAAGGGAGATGCCGAGCAGCCGCGCCGAGGCGTCCCACGCCGCGAGGTCGAGCGCCGCGAAGGCGGCAAGCCCGTTGCGGCCGTTGCGGTTGTCGAAGGGGATGCGGGCGAAGGCGCGGCGAAGGCGCGCGCGCTCGGTCAGCGGGTCGCGGCCGAGCCAGGAGCGGGCGAGAGCGGCGACGAGGCGGGCGATCTCCTCGCCCCCCGGCGCCTCGCCCCAGCCTTCCGTGCCGTCGGCGAGGAGCAGGCGCACGAGAAGGCGCGGCTGCGCGCGGCGGACATGCATCGCGCTGACGTAGAGATCGCGCAGCGGCAGGGCGATGCGGTGCAGGGTGACGGCGCGGATCGGCGGGCCGGGATGCGGCGCGGGCAGCACAGGCTCGGGCGCATCGGGCGGCAGCAGCAGCGTGGCGTCGTGCTCGGCGGCCAGCGCCGCGTCGCCGCGCAGCAGCAGGCTGAGGCCGAAGGCGCGGGCAAGCGCGGCGAGGGCGGCGATGCGCGCGGGGCCGAGCCGCGCTGCATCGGCCACCACGCGCACCCGCGCGGGGTCGAGGCAGGCGGCGAGAGGGTCTTCGTCCACGGGCAGCGCGCTGCGCAGGATCGCGGGCGCGGCGACGAGACGCGGCGGCGCGATGCCGCGTGCCCGCTCCGCCCTCCCCTCCCCGTCCGCCATGCCGCCCCTGCCTTGACCCGCCGCGACGGCGGATCGTTTACTCCGTCAACCATCGGACGGAACGGCCATGCGCGCAACAGCGGAGACGCCCGACATCGTGCTGTGCGAGTGCTTCGCCCGCGACGGACTGCAGCACGAGAGCCGGATCCTGCCGGCCGAGGCCAAGGCGGAGATGATCGCCGCCATCGCCGAGGCCGGGTTCCGCCGCGTCGAGATCACCTCTTTCAGCCACCCCGCGCAGGTGCCGCAATTCGCCGACGCGGAGGAGGTGCTGAAGCGCGTGCCGCGCCGCGCCGGGGTGCGTTTCAAGGCCACCTGCCCCAACCCGCGCGCGGTGGCCCGCGCGCTCGACGCCAAGGCGGCCGGCTGCGGGCCCGACGAGATCAGCCTGCTGGTCTCGGCGAGCGAGGGCCATTCGCGGCGAAATCTCAAGCGCTCGCGCGACGAGCAATGGGCGAATGTGGCGGAGATGGCGGCGATGGCGCAGGGCGCCTTCGTGCTGGTCGGCACCGTGTCGGTCGCCTTCGACTGCCCCTTCGACGGCCGGGTGGAGGAGGCGAGCGTGGAGGCGGATTGCCGGCGCTTCGCGGAGCTCGGCGTCGAGCACATCGCGATCGGCGACACCATCGGCTCGGCGACGCCGCCGCGCGTGCGCGCGCTGGTCGCGCGGCTGTCCGCGGCGCTGCCCGCCGTGACCTTCATCGCGCATTTCCACGACAGCCGCGGCACCGGCATCGCCAACACCCTGGCGGCGCTGGAGGCGGGGTGGCGGCACGCCGACACCGCGCTCGGCGGCACCGGCGGGCATCCGGCGGGCATCCGCTACGGCGAGGGCTTCACCGGCAACACCTGCACCGAGGACATGGCGACGCTGCTGGACGCGATGGGCTGGCGCACCGGGCTAGATCTCGAACGTGTGAAGGCGCTGGGGCGCGAGGCGGAACGTCTGCTCGGGCGCGACCTGCACAGCAAGAGCCTGAGGATGGCCGCATGAGCGTGCTGCTCACCGAACGCCGCGGCGAGGCGCTGTTCGCCACGCTGAACCGCCCGCATCGGCGCAACGCGATGGACGCGGAGCTGCAGGCGGCGCTCGATTCGCTGTTCGCGTCCTCTGCGGCGGATGCGTCGTTGCGCGTGCTGGTGCTGGCCGGCGCGGGCGGGCATTTCTGCGCCGGGCTCGACCTGTCGGCGGTGGTGGAGGAGGGCGACGCGGCGGCGCGCGAGGCGCGGGCGCTGGCGCGGAACCGCGCCACCGCGGCGCGCTTCGCGGCGCTTGCGTCGCTGCCGCAGATCACGGTGGCCTGCGTCGAGGGGGTCGCCTTCGCCGGCGCCCTCGGGCTGGTCGCGGCCTGCGATGTGGTGCTGGCCGAGGCGGGCGCGCGCTTCGCGGCGCCGGAGGTGAAGCGCGGCCTGGTGCCGGCGCAGATCCTGCCCTGGCTGGTGCGTCGCATGGGCTTCCCGGCAGCGAAGCGGCTTGCGGTGACGGGTGCCACGCTGACCGCCGCCGACGCCTTGCGCGCCGGGCTGGTGGACGAAGTTCTGACGGGCGCGGAGGCGCTCGCCGCGCGGCGCGACGCGCTGCTGGGGGGGCTGCGCGAGGCGGGGCCGCGGGCGGTGGCGGAGACCAAGGCGCTCTGCGTTCTCCTCGCGCCCGCGATCCCGCCCGACTACACCGAGGCCGCGATCGCCGCCTTCGCCCGCACCGCCGCCGGGGAGGAGGCCGCGGAAGGTGTGGCCGCCTTCCGCGACAAGCGCCCGCCGGCCTGGGCCGCTACTCTGCGGTGATGCCGGCGGCCGCGGCCACCTCGCGCCACAGCGGCACCTCGCGCCGCATGCGCTCGGCGAGCGGGCCCGGGCCGTCGAGCAGCAGCGCCGCGCCCGCCTCCTGCATGCGCTGCGCCAGCGCCGAGCCGCGCGCGAGCGGCGCGACCAGCGACATGATGCGCTCGACCACGGCGGGCGGCGTGCTGCGCGGGCCGAACATCGCGTACCAGATGGACATGTCATAGCCGGGCACGGCCTCGGCCACGGCGGGCACATCGGGCAGTTGCGCCATCCGGCGCGCGGTGGTGACGGCGACGCCGCGGGCGCGGCCGCCGCGGATCTGCGTCAGGCCCTCGATGGTGCCGATCACCATCAGGTCGGTGTCGCCGGCAAGCAGCGCGGAGACCGCCTGGCCGACGCCGCGATAGGGCACGTGCAGCAACTCCACCCCCGCGCGCTGGGCGAGCAGCGCCCCGGCCAGATGCGTCGTGCTGCCGACGCCCGAGGTCGCGTAGGTGATGCGGCCGGGGTTGGCGCGGGCGCGTGCGAGCAGGTCGGCGAGGTCGCGGATCGGGTTGTCGGCGCGCGTCAGGAACAGCAGCTGCGCGTCGGTGACGGTGGTGATGGGAACGAGGTCGGCGAGCGGGTCATAGCCCGGGTTGCGCATCAGCGCCGGCCCGATGGCGACAGAGGCGGTGGTGAACAGCAGCGTGTGCGGATCATTCGCCTGCACCACATGGCGCACGCCGATGGAGCCGCCGGCGCCGGGCCGTGTCTCGACGATCACCGGGTGGCCGAGCGGGCCCTGGAGATGCTCGGCGAGGAAGCGCGCCGGCACCTCCACCGGGCCGCCGGGCGCGAAGGGGACGATGAAGCGCACCGTGCCGGTCGGCCATCCTTGCGCGCGGGCGAGGCCGGGCAGCAGCGCGGGCAGAGCGAGCGCGCCGAGGGCGCGGCGGCGGATCGTCGGGGCCATGGGCGTTCCTCCTGGCGGGCCGGTCTGCTGCCGGCGCTTGTCGGTTGACAGGATCAACCATCTCCCGGACCCTGGGCCGACGCAAGGGAAAACCGGAGGACGCCATGACCCGATCCGCGCCGAGCCGGCGACGCTGATGCCGCTGCCCTCGCGCCTGCCCGGGCTGCTCGGGGTGCGTTACCCCATCATCCAGGGCGGCATGTCCTGGGCGTCGTCCTCTGCGGCGCTGCCGCTTGCGGTGTCGCGCGCGGGCGCGCTCGGGGTGATCGCGGCGGGGCCGATGCGGCCGGCGGACCTGGTGGCCGCGATCCGCGCGGTGAAGGCGGGGACGGATGCGCCCTTCGCCGTGAACGTGCCCCTCTACAACAAGCGCGCGGCGGAGGTCCTCGACATCGTCGAGGCCGAACAGGTGCCGATCGTCATCGCAAGCCAGGGCGGGCCGAAGCCGCATCTGCCGCGCTTCAAGGCGCGCGGCGTGGTGTGGCTGCATGTCGCGGCGAGCGAGGAACACGCGCGGAAGGCCGAAGCCGCCGGGGTGGACGGGCTGATCGTGGTCGGCGCGGAAGCCGGCGGGCATCCGCCGCCGGCCCAGGTCGGCACGCTGGTGCTGGTGCGGGCGGTGGCGCGCGCGGTGCGTGTGCCGGTTGTCGCGGCGGGCGGCATCGCGGATGGTGCGGGAATCGTGGCGGCGATGGCGCTCGGCGCCGATGGCGCGCAGCTCGGCACACGCTTCCTGATGACCGAGGAGGCGACGGTGCACGCCGCCTACAAGCAGGCGGTGCTGGCGGCGGGGGTGGCGGACACGGCGCTGGTCGGCCGCGACGGGCTGCCGGTGCGCCAGCTGCGCAACGCCTTCGCCGATGCGGTGGCCGCCGCCGAGCGCGGAGGCCGCCCGAAGGAGGAGGTGCTGGCGCTGTTCGAGCGGCATTCACTGAAGGACGCGGCGCTGCATGGCGACGTGGCCTGGGGCAAGGTGGAGGCGGGGCAGTCCGCGGGGCTGATCGGCGAGGTGCCGCCCGCCGCCGAGGTGGTCGCGCGGCTGGTGGCCGAGATGGAGGCGGCGCGCGCGCGCCTGTGCGGCGTATGAAGCCGCTGGACGGTGTGACGATCCTCGACCTGTCGCGCGTGCTGGCCTGCCCCTTCGCGTCCATGGTGCTGGCGGAGCTGGGCGCGACCGTCATCAAGGTGGAGCAGCCGGGGGCGGGCGACGAGACGCGCGGCTTCGAGCCCTTCTTCGACCGCAGTCTGTCCGGCTATTTCGCGGCGTGCAACCGTGGGAAGAAGTCCGTCACGGTGAACCTGCGGCACAAGGGGGGGGTGCAGGTGGTGCGCGAGCTGGCGGCGCGCGCGGATGCCTTCGTCGAGAACTTCCCGACCGGCACGCTCGCGCGGCGCGGGCTGGACTGGCCGTCGCTCAAGACGGTGAACCCGCGGCTGGTGTATCTGTCCTGCACCGGCTTCGGGCAGGCGGGCCCCTACGCGCGGCGCAAGGGCTACGACACGGTGTTCCAGGCGATGGGCGGGCTGCTGTCGCTGACCGGCGAGCGCGGCGGGGGGCCGGTGAAGCCGGGGCTGCCGGTCGCGGACCTGACGAGCGGGCTGTGGGTGGCGGTCGCGCTGCTGTCCATGCTGCATGGCCGCGCCCGCACGGGCGAGGGCGGGTTCTGCGACTTCTCGATGTTCGACGGGCAGGTGGCGCTGCTGACCGTCGCGGCGGCGCGGTGGTTCGCGCTCGGCGAGGTGCCGCCGCGGCTCGGCACCGAGCATCCGGGGCGGGTGCCGAGCGCGAGTTTCCGCTGCGCCGACGGGCGGTTCCTGCACGTCACGGCGTCGGACCAGCACTGGGCGCCGCTCTGCCGCGCGCTCGGGCTGCCGGTGGACGAGACGCTGGCGACCAACGCGGCGCGGCTCGCCCGCCGCGAGGAGGTGATGGCGATGCTGACGGCGGCGCTGTCGCGGCTGACGCGGGCCGAGGCCGTCGCGGCGCTGGATGCCGCGGACGTGCCGAACGGCCCGGTGCTGTCCATAGACGAGACGCTGAGCGACCCGCACACCCTCGCGCGCGGCCTGGTCGGCCGCGCGGCGCGGCCGGATGGCGGCGAGGTTCCGGCGCTGCGCCTGCCCTATCGCTTCGAGGGCTTCGACAGCCCGGAACCCGCGGCGCTGCCGGGCCTCGGCGCGGATACCGAGGCGGTGCTGCGCGAGATGCTCGGCTACGAGGAGGCGCGCATCGCCACCCTGCGCGCGGAGGGCGCGATATGACCGAGGTGCTGCTGCAGGCGGCCGACGAGCGCGGCGTGCATGTGTGGACGCTGAACCGGCCCGAGGCGCGGAACGCGCTGAACGCGGCGCTTGCCGCGGCGCTGTCGGAGGCCTGCCGGCGCGCCGTGGCGGCCGGCGCGCGCGCGGTGCTGCTGCGGGCGAACGGCCCGGTGTTCTGCGCCGGCGCCGACCTCAAGGAACGCCAGGGCATGGACGAGGACGCGGTGCGCGCGCGCCGGTTGCGCGCCTTCGCCGCCTATGACGCGATCGAGCGGTTGCCGATGCCGGTGATCGCGGTGGTGGAAGGCCCCGCCATCGGCTCGGGCGTCGAGATCGCCGCCTGCTGCGACGTGATCGTCGCGACGCCGGCCGCGAGTTTCCGCACGCCGGAGGCGCTGTGGGGCACCGTCGGCGCGACGCAGCGCCTCTCCCGCGTGATCGGCAAGCGGCTGGCGAAGGACATGATGTTCACCGGCCGCACGCTGTCCGCCGAGGAGGCGCTGGCGCAGGGGCTGGTGTCGCGGCTGGTGCCGCCGGACGCGCTGGAGGCGGTGCTGGAGCAGATGCTGTCCGCCATCGTGACGGCGCCGCCGGGCGCGATGGCGCTGGCCAAGCGCTGCATCGAGGAGGGGCTGCTGCGCGACCCGCGCGGCGCGCTGGCGACCGAGATCCTGGCGATCGAGGAGAGCCTCGCCGCCGCCGAGTGGAAATCGCGCATGGAGCGCTTCGGCGCATGAGCTGGACGCGGCGGCTGGCGGACTTCCTGGACGCCAACGCGGCCGCGCGCGGCGGGGCGGAGGCGCTGGTGACGGAGGCTGCGCGCCTGACCCACGCCGCGCTGCGTGCGGAGGTGCGGCGCACGGCACGCGCGCTGCTGGCGGCGGGCGTCCGGCGCGGCGAACGCATCGCCCTGCTGCTGCCGAACGGCGCCGCGTGGGTGACGCTGTTCTTCGCCGCCGCCTCCATCGGCGCGGTGACGGTGCCGCTGAACACGCGCTGGAAGGCGCCGGAGATCGCCTTCGCGCTGCGGCAGGCGGAGTGCGTCGCGGTGTTCGCGGCACCCGGCTTCCTGTCGCAGGATTTCCGTTCGTTCCTGCTGGAAGCCGAACCGGCGATCGCGCATCGCCTCCCCGGCGCCGCGCTGCCGTTGCTGCGCACGGCGGTGTTCATCGGCGGCGAGGCGCCGGCGGGCGCGATGACGTGGGGGGCCTTCCGCGCGCTGGATGCGGGCGAGGCGGCGCTGGACGCCGCAGCCGCCGCCGTCAGGCCCGACGACGATCTGCTGGTGCAGTTCACCTCCGGCACCACGGCGCACCCGAAGGGCGTGCTGCTGACGCACCACAACATGCTGCGCAACGCCGCCGCCTGCGCCGAACGCCTCGGCGTGCGGCCGGACGACCGCTACCTGAACTGCCGGCCGTTCTTCCATGTCGCAGGCTCGACGCTGTCGCTGCTGGTGTGCCTGGTGACGGGCGCCGTGCTGGTGACGCCGCCGACCTTCGAGGCCGGGGCCGCGCTGCGGCTGCTGGAGGCGGAGCGCTGCACCGTCACCTCCGGCAATGACGCGATCTTCCAGTTGATCCTGGCGCATCCGGCCTTCGACCGGGCGCGGCTGCATCTGCGCGCCGGCTGGGCGGCGGCCGGGCCGGAGACGATGCGGCGGATCGTGGAGGAGCTCGGCATCCACGATCTGTGCTGGGCCTATGGGTTGTCGGAAGCCTCGCCGAATGTCGTGCTGTCCGACCATCGAGAGCCGCTGGAGGCGCGCATCGCCGGCGGCGCCCATCCGCACCCCGGCATCGAGGTCCGCATCGCGCCCGATGGCGAGATCCAGGTGAAGGGCTGGTCGGTGATGAAGGGCTATGTCGGCGATCCGGAGGCCACCGCCGCCGCCTTCACGCACGACGGGTGGCTCAGGACGGGCGATCTCGGCCGCATCGGCGCCGATGGGCGGCTTCGCTGGACAGGGCGGCTCAAGGACGTGATCCGGGTGGGGGGCGAGAACATGGCGCCCGCCGAGGTGGAGGAGGTGCTCTCCACCCACCCCGCCGTGGCCCTTGCACAGGTGGTCGGCGTGCCGGACGCGCGGCTCGGCGAGGTGCCGGTGGCCTTCGTGCAGCTGCGGGAGGGGGCGGAGGCGACGGCGGAGGCGCTGCTCGCCTGGCTGAAGCCGAAGGTGGCGGGCTTCCGCCTGCCGCGGCGGCTGTGGATCGTGCCGGAGTTCGAAAGCATCGGCATGACCGCGTCGGGCAAGGTGCAGAAGGCGAAGCTGCGCGACCGCGCGCTGTCGCTTCTCTAGCCGCCGAGCAGCCGCCAGATCAGCGGCAGCAGCAGCGCGGTGCCGAGCGCGTTCAGCCCCATCGCAAGCCCGCTGAAGGCGCCCGCGACGGCGTTCACCGAGATCGCCCGCGCGGTGCCGATGCCATGCGCCGCGGTGCCGATGGCGAGCCCCCTCGCCCGCCAGTCCGTCACGCGGACAAGATCGAGCACGAGCGGCCCGAGTGCTGCGCCGATGATGCCCGAGCAGATCACCACCGCCGCCGTCAGCCCCGGCAGCCCGCCGAGCGCCTCGGCGATGCCCATGGCGACCGGCGTCGTCACGCTGCGCGGCGCGAGCGAGGCGGTGACCTCCGGCGCCGCGCCGAGCCCGGCCGCGATGCCGATGCCGGCGAGCGCCGCGAAGGTGCCGCCTGCCAGCACGCTCGCCACCGCCGCCGGCAGCGATGCGCGGACCGCCCGCCACTGACGGTAGAGCGGCACGGCGAGCGCGACCGTCGCCGGCCCCAGCAGGAAATGCACGAATTGCGCGCCGGCGAAATAGGCGCGGTAGTCTATCCCGGCGGCAAGCAGCGCGCCGGCCAGGAGCAGCACCGCGATCAGCACCGGGTTCGCCGCCGGGTGCCAGCGGGCGCGCGCCGCGCACCAGGTGGCGGCGAGCCAGGCGAGCAGAGTCGCCGTCAGCGCCGCCAGCGGCTCACGCGAGAGATAGACCCAGAGCTCCGCGAAGCCGCCCATCACTCGCCTTTGCGGCGCAGCAGGCGCTGCGCGAACAGCCCGGTGGCGCCGACCGTCAGCAGCGTGCCGGCGAGGATGGCGAGCGCGATCGGCGCCCAGTCCCGCGCGATCTCGGGCAGGTGCAGCACCACGCCGACGCCGGCCGGGACGAACAGCAGGCCGAGCACGCGCAGCAGCGCGTCGGCGGTGTGGGAGAGGCCCTTCGGCACCTCGCCCCCGCGTGCCAGCAGCGCAGCGAACAGCAGCGCCATGCCGAGCACGGGGCCTGGCACGGGCAGGCCGAGGAGGCGCGCCGTCGCCTCCCCGGCCAGCTGGCACAGCAGCAGCATCGCGAGTCCGCCGATCATGCCCCTCCCTCCGCGCGTCGCGCGGAGGCTAGCGCGTCAGGCGGCGTCCCGCACCCGGCCGAGGAAGCCCTCCACCGCCGCGCGCGTCGCGGCGGCGCGGCGCTTCAGGCCGTCCGCCGCATCGAGCAGCTCGCGCGCCTTCTCGTCGGCCGAGCGCCCCGCCTCGCCGACGCGCACGACGACGCCGCCGACCCTCTCGGCCCCCGCGGCGGCGGCGCCGGAGGCGCGGGCGATCTCTGCCGTCGCCGCCCCCTGTTCCTCGACGCCGGCGGCGATGCTGGCGCTGATCGTCTCGAGTTCGGCGATGCTCGCGCCGATGGCGCGGATGGCGGCCACCGCCTCCTCGGTGACGCGCTGGATGCCGGCGACCTGGGCGGCGATGTCCTCGGTGGCCTTCGCGGTCTGCGCCGCCAGCGTCTTCACCTCGCTCGCCACCACGGCGAAGCCCTTGCCGGCGTCGCCCGCGCGCGCCGCCTCGATGGTGGCGTTCAGGGCGAGGAGATTGGTCTGGCCCGCGATCGTCTCGATCAGCCGCACCACGTCGCCGATCCGCGTGGCGCTGTCGGCAAGCCCCCGCACGGTGCCGTCGGTGGCGCGGGCGGCCTCGCCGGCGCGGCGCGCGGCGGCGGCGCTGTCGCTCACGCGGCGGGAGATCTCGGCGATGGAGGCGGCGAGTTCCTCGGCCGCCGAGGCGACGGTCGAGACCTCCTGGGCGGCTCCCTGGGCCGCGCCGGCGGCGGCGTCCCCGGCCTCGCGCGTCGTCGCCGCCGCCTCGCGGATGGCGCGGGCCGAGCCGTCCACCGTCTCGGCCGCGCCCGCCATCTCGCGCATGGCGGCGGAGATCTCCGCCTCGAAGGCGGCGACGGCCTTCGCCATCGCTTCGCCCCGGCGGGCGCGGGCCTCGGCGTCGGCGCGGGCCTTGGCCTCGGCCTCGGCGTTGCGGGCGAGGGTGGCGCGCAGCGTCTCGGCGGCGCGAGCGAGGCGGCCGAGCTCGTCCGCGCGCGCCGTCTCCGGCACGGGTGCCGCGAAGTCGCCCTCGCCGAGCGCGGTGACGCGGTGCTCGATCCGCGACAGCGGCAGCAGCACGCCGGCGCGCAGCGTGAGCCAGGCGCCGAGGGTGGCGAGCAGCGCAAGCAGCCCGGCAAGCAGGCCGAGCGTCAGCGTCGCCACCCCCTGGAAGGCCGCCACGGCGGCGGCATGGTCGGCGGCCAGCGCGCGGGCGCGGTCGGCGGCGGCGAGCAGCTCGCGGTTCAATGCCTGGCGGTTGCTGCGGTTGGCGTCGTTGTTGCCGAGGCGATCGGCGGCGGCGGCGCCCTCCCGCCGCGCGACCTCGACCAGCTCGGTGCGGAAGCGGATGAACTCGCCGGTGGCGCGGCGCAGCCCGGCGAAGGCGTCGCGCTCGGCGTCCGGCACCAGCGCCGCCCAGGCGGCGACATCGGCGCGCAGGCGCTCGAGCGCGCGGAGCAGCCCGGTCCCGAACTGCTCGATCTGCCGGGCGTCGCGCGCGATGTAGAGGCCGCGGCTTTCCATCACCGCTTCCAGCACATGGGCATTGGCGCGCTCGGCCAGGATGACGGTCTGCGTCGCCTGGTCGGCCTCGGCCTGCAGCGCCGCCCTGTGCTGCAGCACGAATACGGCCGCGCCCACGCTGGCCAGCGTGGCGCCTGCCAGCAGCAGAACGGGAAGCAGCAGCCGGGCGGCGAGGGATCTACGAAACGGCATGGGCCTTCCTCGGTGGTGTACTGGCAGCCTAGTGCCGAACGCTTGACGCCCGGTGAACGCCCCGTTGCCAAACGCCGGCTTCGCGTCCACACACTCGGGCCGATGTCCGCGCAGCACACGCCCATGTTCCAGCCCCGGGTCCGCGCCGTCCTCGGCCCGACCAACACCGGCAAGACGCATCTCGCAATCACCCGGCTGCTCGCGCATGCCTCCGGCATCATCGGCTTCCCGCTGCGGCTGCTGGCGCGCGAGAACTACGACCGCATGGTGGCGGCGAAGGGCGAGAAGCATGTCGCGCTGATCACCGGCGAGGAGAAGATCGTCCCGCCCGAGGCCCGCTGGTTCGCCTGCACGGTGGAAGCGATGCCGCTAGACCGGCGGGTCGAGTTCCTGGCGGTGGACGAGATCCAGCTCTGCGCCGACCCCGACCGCGGGCATGTGTTCACCGACCGTCTGCTCAACGCGCGCGGGCTGGTCGAGACGATGTTCCTCGGCGCCGAGACGATCCGGCCGCTGCTGACGCGGCTGGTGCCGGGGGTGGAGGTGGAGACGCGGCCCAGGCTGTCCTCCCTCGCCTACGCCGGGCCGGCCAAGCTGACGCGGCTGCCGCCGCGCTCGGCCGTCGTCGCGTTCAGTGCCGCCGAGGTCTACGCCATCGCGGAAGCCATACGCCGCCGCCGCGGCGGCTGCGCGGTGGTGATGGGGCGGCTCAGCCCCCGCACCCGCAACGCGCAGGTGGCGCTCTACCAGAACCGCGAGGTGGATTTCCTGGTCGCCACCGACGCGATCGGCATGGGCCTCAACATGGATGTGGACCATGTGGCCTTCGCGTCCCTGCAGAAGTTCGACGGCCATCGCCCCCGCCCGCTGACGAGCCAGGAGGCCGCACAGATCGCCGGCCGCGCCGGGCGCGGGATGCGCGACGGCTCCTTCGGCACCACCGCCGAATGCCCGGCCCTCGACGAGGACATGGTCGAGAAGATCGAGACCCATTCCTTCGAGCCGCTGACCGCGCTGGCCTGGCGGAACGCCGCGCTCGACTTCGCCTCGCCGGAGGCGCTGCTGGACAGCCTGGGCGCCTCCCCGCCGCAGCCGGGGCTGGCCAAGGGGAACGACGCGACGGACCACATCACGCTCGCCGCCCTCGCCCGGGATGCCGAGGTGCGGGCGCTGGCCGACCGGCCTGCGCGCGTGCGGCTGCTGTGGGAGGCCTGCCAGATCCCGGATTTCCGCAAGCTCGCGGACGACAGCCACACCCGCTTCTGCGCCCGCGTCTTCGGGCATCTGGCGAAGGAGGGACGGCTGCCCGCCGACTGGATCGCCTCCGGCATCGCCGCCTGCGGCAGCACGGAGGGCGATCTGGATACGCTGATGGCGCGTCTCGCCTCCATCCGCATCTGGGCCTATGTCGCGGCGCGGGCGGATTGGCTGGACGATGCCGCGCGCTTCCAGGCCGAGGCGCGCGCCGTCGAGGACGCGGTGTCGGACGCGCTGCACGAGAGCCTGACGGCCCGCTTCGTGGACCGCCGCGCCGCCCACCTGATCCGCAAGCTGGACGAGCCGGAGGAGGAGCTGCTCTCCGCCGTCACCCGCCGCGGCGAGGTGGTGGTGGAAGGCCATCCGGTCGGCACGGTGAAGGGCTTCGCCTTCGAGCCGGCCGAGGGAGCGGAGCGCGAGGAGGAGAAGAAACTCATCCTGCGCGCCGCGCGCCGGGCGCTGCGCGAGGAGATGCCGCGCCGCGTCACGCTGCTGGAGGCGGCAAGCGACGACGCCTTCGCGCTGACGCCGCTGCAGCGCATCACCTGGACCGCGCCGGGCGCCGAGCCGGCCGACGTCGCGCGCCTCAAGCCCGGGCCGGCGCCGGAGAAGCCGGTCGTCGAGCCGCTGCCTTCGGAGTTCCTCGACGGCGCCGAGCGGGAGCGGGTGCGCGCGCGCCTCGCCGCCTGGCTGGAAGCGCTGATGGAGCGCGAGTTCGCGCCGATCGCCGAGGTGGAGAAGAAGGCGGCCGAGGACGGCGAGCTGCGCGGCCACGCCTTCCGCATGCGGGAGATGCTGGGGCTCGACCCGACGCCCGCGCCGCGCGACATGCCGCAGGAGCTCCGGGCGAAGCTGAAGGCGATCGGCATCCGCGCCGGGCGCTTCGCCATGTATCTGCCGGAGATGCTGAAGCCGCGCAGCATGGCGCTGCGCGCGCAGCTGTGGGCGCTGAAGGCGGGGATGGCGGTGCCGCCGCTGCCGGGCTCCGGCCTCGTGTCCACTGCGCCGCCCGCGGGCTGGCCGCGCGGCTTCGGCGCCGCCATGGGCTGGGTGTCGGCCGGGCCGGTCGTGCTGCGGCTGGATGTGGCGGAGCGGGTGGCCGGCGAACTCGGCCATCTGGTGCGGCGCGGCCCGGCGGTGCTGCCGCCGGAGGTGGCGAGCCGGCTTGGCGTGAAGGCCGACCAGCTGGCGGCGGCGCTCGGGGCGCTCGGGTTCCGGCTGCTGCCCGCCGCGCCGCTCGAGGCCGGGCAGTTCGGCCCGCCCGCGCCTGCGATGGTGGAGGCGCGCCGCCCGCAGCGGGACCGGCCGCCGCGCCGCGACTGGGCCGCGCGGGAGGAACGGCGTCCGCGGCCGGAGCCCGCCGCGGCGCCCGCCGCCGAGGCGCCGGCCTTCATCCCGCCGCAGATCGCGGCTGCCGCCGCGCAGCCTGCCGCGGCGCCGAGGCGCGAGGGGGGACGCGACCAGGGACGCCGGCCCGACCGCACGCCGCCGCGCGCCGCCGCCGCCCGCCCCGACGCGCCGGAGCGCGATGCGGCGAGGCGGCACGCCGCCCGGAGCCCGGACAGGCCGGGGCAGCCGCCGTCCGCCGATGCCCCCCGCGACCGCCCCCGCCCCGCGGACCATTCGCGCGCCGGCGAGGCGCCGCGGGGCGACCGTCCGCGCCACGGCGATGCGCCGCGCGGGGACCGCGGCCCTCGGCCCGATCGTGGCGAGCGGATCTGGCGCGACCCGAAGCCGGCGCAGGGCGCCGACCCCGACAGCCCCTTCGCGGTGCTGGCCGCGCTGCTCAAGAAGTAGCCCCGCGTGGCGCCGCCCGAGGACCGGCAGCGCCTCGATGTCTGGCTGTGGTGCGCGCGCGTGGCGAAGACGCGCGCCGCCTGCGCGGCGCTCGTCGAGTCGGGCGCGGTGCGCATCAACCGGCAGCCGACGGTGAAGCCGCACGCCCGGGTCGCGCCCGGCGACGTGCTGACGCTGGCGCTCGGCCAGGGACCCTCCGCACGCATCCGCGTGTGGCGCGTCCTGGCCCTGGCGGAGCGGCGCGGGCCGGCGGCGGAGGCGGCGGGGCTTTACCTCGACCTCGACGGCGAGGGAGGCTGAACGCCTTGCCAACCCGCCGGTCACGGGCCATCACTACCGCGTCGCCGCAATCCGGAGCCCGCCTGCCGTGACCTATGTCGTCACCGAGAACTGCATCAAGTGCAAGTACATGGACTGCGTCGAGGTGTGTCCGGTGGACTGCTTCTACGTCGGGGAGAACATGCTGGTGATCCACCCCGACGAATGCATCGACTGCGGCGTGTGCGAGCCGGAATGCCCGGCGGAGGCGATCGTGCCGGACAGCGACGCGAAGGCGGCGGACTGGGTGGAGTTGAACCGGCACTACGCGCAATCCTGGCCGAACATCACCCGCAAGGGGGAGCCGCCCGCGGATGCCGACGCATGGAAGGACAAGCCCGGCAAGCGTGCGCTGCTGAGCCCGGAGCCCGGGACGCCCTGACGAGATGGCGCGCCGCGCCACGTCTCGGGAATAGGACCGCAACGGCCGCAACGGGATGACGCGGCGGGCATTTTCTGTTATGGATTGATGGAGAATAGGGGGCAGGCGGGCTGTGGCGGCGTCGTCCGGTGCCGCCTGCCCGCGTGGGTTGCAGTGAAGGAGCCCGTCATGGCCGCGAAGGCGCCCGTTTCCCGCAGCAAGGCCGCCGCGCGGCGCGCACCGGCGAAGCCGGCCGCCAAGGCGAAGACCGCGGCGGCGAAGCCGAAGGCCAAGCCGGCACCCTCCGCCAAGGCGAAGCCGATCGCGACGCCGCGCAAGGCCGAAAAGCCGAAGGCGTCGGCCAAGCCGGCACCGAAGGCCGCCGCGAAGCCGGCTGCCAAGCCCGCGGCGAAGCACACCCCCAAGCCGGCCGCGAAGCCGGCCCCTGCGCCCGCCCCGAAGCAGGCGTCGGCGCCGAAGGCCGTCGCGAAGCCCAGCCCGAAGCCGGCCGCCGCGCCGGCACCGAAGCCCGCCGCGACGCCCGCGCCGAAAGCCGCCGCCGCGGCGCCCAAAGTGGCGGCTAAGCCGGCTGCGGCCGCGCAGCCCGCGCCGGCGACGGCCAGGCCCGCGGCCGCCGCCAGCCCCGCACCGCCGCCCGCCGCGGCGCAGCCCGCCACCCCGGCGAAGCCGTTGCCGGCCGCCGCAGCTGCCGGGCTCGCCGAGGCGCAGGCTCCCTTCCTTCCGGAGACAACCGCCCTGACCCCTCGTCCCGCCGCGGTCCCGCCGCGCCCGCCGATCGCCGCGCCGAAGCCGCATATGCCCCCTGTCCAGCCGAAGCCCGCCGGCACCCCCGGCAGCGAGTTCAAGGCGGGCGACCATGTGGTGTACCCGACGCATGGGGTGGGCCGGGTGGATGGCATCGAGACCATCGCCATCGCCGGGCATGACCTGAAGATGATCGTCGTCACCTTCGACGAGACGCGGATGACGCTGAAGGTGCCGGTGGCGAAGGCGGCCTCGGCGGGGCTGCGCAAGCTGGTCAGCCGCAAGGTGATGGACGAGGCGTTGGAGACGGTGCGCGGCCGCGCGCGCATCAAACGCACGATGTGGTCGCGCCGGGCGCAGGAATACGAGGCGAAGATCAACTCCGGCGACCCGCTGGCGATCGCCGAGGTGGTGCGCGACCTGCACCGCAACGCCGGCCAGCCGGACCAGTCCTTCAGCGAGCGGCAGATTTACGAGCTGGCGCTGGACCGACTGGCGGCGGAACTGGCGGCGCTGGACGGCACCGACAAGGCGACCGCGACCGAGAAGCTGATTGCCCTGATGGGCAAGCCGGAGCCGCGGGCGGAGTGATCCGCCCGCGCGTCAGCGGCAGGCGGCGGCCAGCGCGTCGGCGCTCTGGCCCAGCCGCCGGGCGGCGGCGCGCGTCGCCATCGCGGCGACGGCCGCATCCTCGAGCGAGGCGCGGTACAGCTGCAACCCGTCGTCCAGGCGGCCCACCTGCTCCTTCAGGTCGAACACCGCGGCGCGGAAGTCGCGCACCGCACTGGCCTGTTCGGCCAGCGCGTCGTTCAGCCGCGCGAGCGCGCGGGCGAGGCGCGCCCGGCCATTATCCGGAAAGGGCAGGATCTCAGCCTCGGGCATCGCGGACTCCGCATCGTTAGCGATGCGTTAACCCTAGCCGGGCAAGGCTGACTGATCCACGGGTCCGCGGAGAGTTGATCTTCGTTAACCGCACCCGCGCACCCCTGGTCAGAGCGGCGCGACGCGGATCGTCAGCACCGCCGACCGGCCAGCCTCCACCGCCGCGAGGCAGCGGGCGATGGCGGCGTCCAGCGCCTCCGGCTCGGCCACCCGCTCGGCATGGGCGCCGAAGGCGCGGCCCACCTCCTTGAAGCGGCGCTCCTGCGCGGCGTCCAGGCGCGAGAGGAAGCGGCCGGTCCTGGCGGCGGCGCCATCCGGGTGCACGCGCCTGGTCGCGTCCTTCACCGCCTGCCAGCCGCGATTGTCGAGGACCACGGCGAAGATCGGCAGGCCCTCGGCCGCCGCCACCTGGTACACCGCATCGGGCGAGGTGAAGGTGAAGGTGCCGTCGCCCACGATGTTGACGACCCGCGCGCCAGGCTTCGCCAGCCGCACGCCGAGCGCCATGCCGCCCGAGAAGCCGAGGCCCCCGCCGGCGAGGCCGATATAGGTCAGCGGCTGGCTGCGCGGGATCTGGTCCTGCACGGCGGGGCCGGAGCGCACCGCCTCGTTCAGCACGATGTCCTCGGGCGCCAGCGCGGCGCCGAGGCGGGACAGGGCGAAGGCCGGGTTCAGCGCGTCCGGCCGGCCGGGGTCGGCCGCCGCGGCGGCGATGCGGGCGGCGCGGGCGGCGTTGGGGGCGGCGAAGGACGCGACGCGCGCGGCGGCGCGGGCGCGGGCGGCGGCATCGGCCCGGGCGCGCCAGGCCTCCAGCAGTTGTTCCAGCAGGATGCCCGTGTCGCCGGCGATGCGCGCCTCTGCCGGGAAGGTCCAGAGCGGCGTGTCGCGCTTCAGCGGGTCCACATCCATCTGGAACCAGCGGGTCGCCGGGTTCTCCTGCACATTCGCCGGCACATAGGGCACGTCGGTATCCAGCATCAGCCCGACATCGCAGGTGGCCAGGAAGGGCCCCGGGTCGAAGCCGGCGAAGCAGGGGTGGTCGGCGGCGATGTTCATCCAGCCGGCGTTGAAGCAGACGACGCGGATGCCGGCCTCCTGCGCCAGCGCCGACAGCGCGGCGACGGCGCGCGCGCTGCGGCCGAGATAGGAGGTGAAGGCGACCGGCCGTTCGGCCGCGACCAGCGCGTCGGCGACGCGGGCGATCAGCGTCGGGTCGGCGCCGCCGGCGGCAACCGGCGGGAAGCGCTCGGGCGGGTAGGAGGGCAGGCTGGCGGCGTCATGCGTCTCGGCCAGCACCTCGCGCGGCAGCGTCAGGAACACCGGAGATTTCGGGTCGGACTGCATGGCGGCGGTGGCGCGTGCCACGAGCTCCTTCGCCACCGCGCCGTTCGGCAGGTCGTACTCCCATTTCGTGTAGGGGCGGACGATCGAGCGGATGTCGTAGGGGTCCTGCACGAAATGCACGTAGGAATCGCGGCCGGCCGGGACTTCCCGCCGGCTGGCATAGGGCGCGCGGCCGGCCATCAGCAGCACCGGCAGGCGCATGCGCTGCAGGTTGTGCATCGCCATGGCGGCGTTCGCCGTGCCGGCGTCCACATGCACGAGCGCGGCCTGGCCCCTGCCCGTCATCGCCGCGACGCCGCCGGCCATGTGGACCGCCACGGTCTCATGCGGGCAGAGGATCGGGCGCGGCCAGCGGGCGTTGCCGGCGGGCGGGTCGGCCAGTTCCTCGATCAGCGTGACATGGTCGGTGCCGAGGTTGCAGAACAGGTATTCGATGCCCTGTTTGGCCAGGCCGTCGAGCAGCAGGCGGGCGGTGGTGGCCTTGGTCATGGGCACGGATGCTCCGGCACGGGCGCGGTTGACAGGACGCGCCGCGGCGGCGCACGCTTGATCCTGTCAACCAATAAGCCCCGGCACCACGCCACGCAATCCGGCCGGGCGGGAGGAAGCGATGTCGAGCGCGCTTGCCGCGGCCCCTGCCGCGGTGGAAGTCATTCCCCTCAACGGCCATATCGGCGTCGAGATCCGCGGCGTGCACCTCTCCCGCATCACGCCGGAGCAGTTCGCAGAGGTGCGTGCGGCGCTGCTGGAGCATGAGGTGATCATCCTGCGCGGGCAGGACATCCGCCTCGAGGACCAGATGGCCTTCGGGCGGATGTTCGGGCCGCTGTCGGTGCATCCCTTCTCGCCGAACCGGCCCGACAAGCCGGAGGTGATCGTGCTCGACTACTCGGCCGACAACCCGCCGAGCCGCACCGATTGCTGGCATTCCGACGAGACCTTCCGCGCCGACCCGCCGATGGGGACGATCCTGCGCGCGCACATCGTGCCGCGCGTCGGCGGGGACACGATGTTCGCGTCCATGACGGCGGCCTATCGCGGGCTGTCGGAGCGGATGAAGGCCTACATCCACGGGCTGGAAGCGGTGCACGACTTCAAGCCCTTCCGCAGCCTGTTCGAGGGCGACCCGGCGAAGCGCGCGAAGCTGCGCGAGATCGAGGACGCCTTCCCCAACCCGAAGCACCCGGTGGTGCGCATCCACCCCGAGACGGGGCGGCGCATCCTCAACGTCAATCCGCAGTTCACCACCCACATCGTCGGGCTGAAGGAGGAGGAGAGCACGGCGATCCTCCGCTTCCTCTACGACCAGGCGAAGGTGCCCGAATACCAGCTGCGCGTGCGCTGGGAGAAGGACATGGTGGTGATGTGGGACAATCGTTCGGTGCAGCACTACGCGCCGCACGACTACTATCCGCAGCGCCGCAGCATGGACCGCGTGACGGTGGCGGGCGGCGGCGTGACGGGCGTGTCCGGCGCCTATACACCCGAGGAGGTCTCGCCGAAGCCCTGGCACCGGCCTGAGGCGGCGGAACACGGCCCGCGCGTGGCGCGCGCCTTCGAGAGGAGCTGAGCCGATGGCGACGCGACGCTCGCTTCTCGCCGCCGCCGCCGCGCTGGCGCCGCTCTCCGCGTTGGCGCAGGGGAGCTGGCCTGAACGGCCGATCCGCCTCGTCGTCCCCTTCCCGCCCGGAGGCCTGACCGATGTGCTCGGGCGCTTCGTGGCCGACATGATCGGGCGCGGCCTGCCGCAGCCTGTGGTGGTGGAGAACCGGCCGGGCGGCGGCACGATGGTGGGCGCGCAGGCAGTGGCGCGCGCCGCACCCGACGGGCATACGCTGCTGATCGCGACCTCGACGACGCTCGGCATCGGGCCGGCGATGCGCGTGACGCCGCCGGTGACACATCGGGACTTCGCGCCGATCGCGATGCTCGGCAGCGTGACGTTCTATCTGGTGGTGCGGCCGGATTTCCCGGCGCAGGACGTGCGCGGCTTCGTCGCCGCGCTGCGGGCGCGGCCGGGCGGCTACTCCTACGCCTCGCCCGGGATCGGCACCGCGCATCATCTGCTGATGGAGATGCTGAAGACGCGCGAGAACCTCGACATCCAGCACGTCCCCTACCAGGGCAGCACGACGGCGGTGACCGACATCATCGGCGGGCGGATGGACACGATGTGGCTGGACGCGGCGGTGGCGCTGCCGCAGCTGCAGGCGGGGCGGCTGCGCGCGCTTGCGGTGTCCGGGCCGCAGCGGCACGAGCCTTCGCCCGCCGTGCCGACGCTCTCCGAGACCTATGACGGCATGACGCTGCAGGCGTGGCAGGCGGTGGTCGCGCCGGCCGGCACGCCCTCCGGCATCGTCGCGCGGCTGAATGCGGCGGTGAACGCCGCGCTCGCCGACGCGGAGATGGCCGGGCGTCTCCGGCAGGTCGGTGTCACGCCGATGCCGATGGCGCCCGAGGCGCTGGCCGCGCTGATCGCCGCCGACGCCGAACGCTGGGCGGCGCTGGTGCGCGCCGCCGGCATCCCGCCGCAGTGATCAGGCGTTGATCCAGGGGGCGCGGCGCCACAGCTCGGCGTAGCGCTGCTGCACGCTGCGCATCCGCGCCTCGAAGGCCGGGCCCGGCTCGTAGTTCGGCAGGATGAACTGCGCCTCGAAGGCGGCGAGCGTCGCCGGGTCGGCCGCGGCTTCCGCCACCGCCTCGCGCCAGCGCTCGAGGATCGGGGCGGGCGTGCCGGCGGGCAGCACCATGCCGCGCTCCGAATACATCTCGATGTCGAGGCCGAGTTCGCGCATCGTCGGCACCGCGGGGGCGAAGCGGCTCCGCTCCCGCCCGCCATGGGCGAGGAAGCGGAGGCGTTCGGGCGTCGGCAGCACCTCGCCCACGCTCATCGTGTTCGCCTGCACATTGCCGGCGAGCAGGTTCTGCCGCTGGATCGGCGCGCCGTTGAAGTGGACGAGGGTGAAGCGCGCGCCGGTCTCCGCGCTGATCATCGCCATCAGCAGGTGGTCGTCGGTGCCGATGCCGGAGGTGGAGACGGTGATCTCCTCTGGCCGCGCGCGGGCGGCGGCGACGAGGTCGGCGATGCTGTGGATCGGGCTGTCGTCGCGCACCACGATGCCGGTCGGGTCGTTCATGATGCCGCCGACGAAGGCGAAGCTGTCGAGGTTATACTGCGCGCGCCGCTCGATCGGGATGGTCACGAAGGCGGGCATGTTGGTGAGCCCGATCGTGTGCCCGTCGGGGCGGCTGCGCGCCACATGCGTCATGCCGAGCTCGCTGCCGGCGCCGGGGCGGTTCACCACCGTCACCGGCACGCCGAGCTTCGGCTGCAGGAAGCGGGCGAACAGCCGGGCGACGATGTCGGTGCCGCCGCCGGCGGCGAAGCCCACGGTGAACTCGACGGGGCGTTCGGGGCGCCATGGCGACGCAAGCGCGGGCGCGGCGAGCGGCGCGGCGAGGAGCGCGGTGAGGGCAGAGCGGCGTGTGAGCATCGGCGTTGCTCCCTGGCTGGTGCGGCGGGAGCGATGTGACGGGCAGCGGCGCGGGATTGAAGCGCCGGATGCACGCGGCGCGCGCAAAGCGGTGTGTGGATTTGCCGACGCCGCCGTGAAGCCGCGAAGGATTTACGGAAGCAGCTTGCCCGGGTTGAACAGCCCGCGCGGGTCGAGCGCCGCCTTGATCGCGCGCATCGCGGCGAGCGCGGGCGCCGTTTTCAGCCGCCGCATCGCCGCGAGCTTGGCGCGGCCGATGCCGTGCTCGGCGCTGAAGGAGCCGCCGAGCGCCACCGCCAGGTCGTTGATCGCCTCCTCGGCGGCGGCGGCGCGGCGCTTCCAGGCCTTCGTCTCCTCGCCCGGCGGGCCAAGCGCCACGATGTGGATGTTGCCATCCCCGAGATGGCCGAAGGCGACGAAGCGCGCCTCCGGGAGCTCGCGCGCCAGCGCGGCCTCGGCGCGGGCGAGGAACTCCGGCACCGCCGAGACCGGCACCGCGACATCGGTCGGCAGTGCGGGGCCGAGGGCGCGGGTCCCTTCCGGGATCGTCTCGCGGATCTTCCACAGATGCGCACGCTGCGCCTCGCTGTCGGCGAAGGCGGCGTGGGTGGCTTCGCCCGCGTCGAGGGCGGCGGCGACGAGCGCCTCCAGCACCGGCCTCAGCGGGCGGGCGGCGTCGGCGGAGCCCGCTTCGACCAGGCACCACCAGGGCGAGCCCTCGGGCAGCGGCGCGCGCAGGCCGCGCGCCAGCGACGCACCCCAGGGCAGCGCGCCGATCAGCTCGAAGGCGACGAGATCGGCGCCGCCATCGGCGAGCCGCGCGAACAGCGCGAGCGCCGCGGCGGGCGCGGGCACCGCGACCAGCGCCGTCTCCAGCAGGCGGAGCGGCGGCGCCAGGCGGAAGGCGGCGGCGGTGATGAGGCCGAGCGTGCCCTCCGCGCCGATCAGCAGATGGCGCAGATCGTAGCCGGTGTTGTTCTTCCGCACCCGGCGGAGCTCGTCGAGCAGCGAGCCGTCGGGCAGCACCGCCTCGATCCCGAGGCAGAGGTTGCGCGCCGAGCCGTAGCGCAGCGCGCGGATGCCGCCGGCATTGGTGGACAGCGCCCCGCCGACGGTCGCGCTGCCCTCGGCACCGAAGGAGAGCGGGAACAGGCGCCCGGCCTCGGCGGCGGCGCGCTGCAGGGCGGCGATGGTGCAGCCGGCCTCGGCGACCAGCGTGCCTTCCACCGCATCCACCGAGCGGATCGCCGCCATGCGTTCGAGGCTGACGACGATCGCCGGGCGGTCGCCGACCACCGCCGCGCCGGTCAGCCCGGTGCGGCCGCCGGCGGGGACGAGCGCGACGTCGCGCTCGACGCACAGACGCACCAGCGCCGCCGCCTGCCCGGCATCGCGCGGGCGGGCGACGCCGAGCGGCGCGCCCCGCCACTCGCCCGTCCAATCGCGCGCATAGGCCGCGGTGTCCTCGCCCGAGAGCCAGCCCGAGGCGCCGAGCAAGGCGGCGAAGGCGTCGGTCATGCCCCGCGCACGCGGGGGAGGAAGATGAAAGGCCAGGGGCTCGGCATCTCGCCCATCGGCACCGTCACCACGGTCGGGCGGCGGGCGGCGAAGGCGCGCACCAGCACCTCGCGCAGTTCCGCGGGCGTGCGGGCGGTCGGCGCTTCGGCGCCGAAGGCTTCGGCGAGCTTCGGGAAGGACGGGTTCCGCAGATCCGACGCGATCAGCCGGTTGCCGTAGCCGGTCTTCTGAAACAGGCGGACATTGCCGAAGGCGCCGTCGTCGAACACCACCGAGACGAGCGGGATGCCGTGCTGCACGGCGGTGGCGAGCTCCGTCGCGGTGAACAGGAAGCCGCCATCGCCGGAGACGGACAGCACCGCGCGGTCGGGCAGCGCCGCCTGGGCGCCGAGCGCGGTGGCGAAGCCGTAGCCGAGCGTGCCCTGGTAGCCCGAGGAGAGGAAGCGGCGCGGCGCCGGCGCTTCCCAGGCCAGCCGCGCGACATAGCCGAGCTGGGTGAGTTCATCCACGAACACGCCGTCCTCCGGCAGCGCGTCGCGCATGGCGGCAAGCCACGCCAGCTGCGGGCCGAGCGCGTCGCGCATCCTGGCCGCCACCTTCGCCTTCACCTCGGCGATGTGCTCGGCGCGGCCGGGGCGGGCGCGCCGGTGGCGGGCGAGGTGACGCAGGATGGCGGCGACCACCGGTGCGGCGTCGCCCACCATGCCGAGCGCGGGCGGCGCGATGCGGTCGAGCTCGGCGGCCTCGGCGTCCACGCGGATGATCTTCAGCGTCCTGTCCGTGCCCCAGGCCTGCAGCGGCAGCTGCAGCCGGGTGCCGATGGCGAGCACGACATCGGCCTCGGCCCAGAAGGCGTGGGACTGCGGGAGATTGGCCGAGAGGGGATGGGCGCCGGGCAGCACGCCCTTGCCCATGCGGAAGGCGCCGACCGGCGCGACCAGCGCTTCCGCCAGCGCGGCGAGATCGGCGTGGGCGTCGAGCGCGCCGCCGCCCGCCAGGATCAGCGGCCGCTCGGCCTCGCCGAGCAGCTTCGCGGCACGCTCGGCGGCCTCCTCGTCCACCGGCGGCGGCTCGGGCGCGGCGATCCAGGCGGGCGCGGGCAGCGGCGCGGCGCGCTGCCACACATCCATCGGCACCTCGATCGCGGCGGGGCGCTTGCGCACCCCGCGCAGGGTGGCGAAGGCGCGGGCGAGCGCGGCCGGCACCTCGGAAGGGCCGGCGACGAGGCCGTGCGAGCCGGCCATGCTGGCCAGGATCGCCGACTGGTCGCGGATCTCGTGCAGCTGGCCGGTCATCCGGCCGATCTGCTGCAAGGCGATCTGCCCGACCAGCGCCAGCACCGGCGCATGGGCGGAATAGGCGGTGGCGAGGGCCGCGGAGGCGTTCAGGAAGCCGGGCCCCGGCACCACCGACAGCGCCTGCGGCGCGCCGGTGGCCAGCGCCGCGCCGAGCGCCATGTAGCCCGCGCCCTGCTCGTGCCGGGCATGGATCACGCGGAGCCGGTCGCGGCGGTGGAACAGGGCGTCGAAGAACGGGTCGTTCTGCACGCCGGGCAGCCCGTAGACCGTGCCGATGCCGTTGGCGATGAGGCCGTCGGCGATCGCCTCCGCGGTGCTGGCGCGGCGCATCAGAGGGTGAAGATGCGCGTCGCGTTGCCGCCGCGCACCGCCTCCCGCACCGCCGGGTCGAGCGTGTCGAGCAGCGACAGAAGGCCCTTCGGGTCGCCGATGTTGTGCGGATAGTCGGAGCCGAACAGCACGCGGTCGGCGCCGGCGAAGGTGACGCAGAGCGCCAGCGCCTCCGGCGTGTAGGCGATGCTGTCGTACCAGATGCGCTTCAGGTGCTCGCTCGGGCGGTCGGCGATGCGCACCCGGCAGGCGGGCATCATCTCGTGGCAGCGGTCGAGGCGGCCGGCGAGGTAGGGCAGCGTCGCGCCGGCATGGGCGGCGATCAGCTTCAGGTTGCGGTAGCGGTCGAAGAACCCGTCATAGACCATGCGGGAGACCGCGAGCGTCGTGTCCCACATGAAGCCGACCGAGGCGACGAGGTTGTAGTTCTCGAGCGCCTGGTCGGCGTAGCCTGGCGGCACGGTGGGGTGCAGCAGCACAGGCAGGCTGCGGCGGTCTATCTCCTCCCACACGCTCGCGATGGAGGGGTCCGTCAGGTGCATCCCGGCGATGTTGCCGAGCACCATGACGCCGACCGCGCCCTGGTCGCAGGCGCGCGCGAGCTCCTCGATGGAATCGCCGGCATGCTGCCAGGGCAGGGTGGCGAAGAAGCGGATTCGCGCGGGATAGGCGCGCTGTGCGGACGCCATGTCGTCGTTGATCGCGCGCGCCGCGTCGCGCGACACCTCCCGCCCGCCCCAATAGACCGAGGGGCAGGTGAGCGAGACGATGGAGATGTCGATCCCCACCTCGTCCATCATGGCGATGCGCATGCCGTAGTCGAACATGCCGGGGGTGAGCGTCATGAAGGGCGCGCCGTCGAGATGGACGGCGCGCTGGCCGCCGATGACGGTGCGCACGTCGTAGCGCGGGCCGCCGTGGGCTTGCAGCGTCCTGACCCAGGCTTCCGACAGCATGTGGGTGTGGACGTCGATCACCGGCATGGCGCGTTCCCCGTTGCGTGCCGGCAGGCTTCCGCCGATGGTTGACGCTGTCAAGCGAGGCCGCCGCCTTCCGCGCGGCGCCGGCCGGGGCTATGCGGAACGCCTTCGGAGCGAGCGGGGGAGTGCGATGCGGGCGATCTTCGTCATGATCAAATGCGAGATGGGCGCGGCCTATCGCGTGGCGCGGGAGATGGCCGACAGCATCGAGGAACTGTCGGAGATGCACTCCATCTCCGGCCAGTATGACCTGATGGGGAAATTCTACCTGGAGCCGGAGCAGGACATCGGCCTCTTCGTGGTGGAGAAGCTGCAGACCGTGCCCGGGGTGAAGGACACCTACACGCTGCAGACCTTCAACGCCTTCACGGCGGCGCGGGGCTGACCCGCGCGCGGGGCGTTGGCGGACAGGGCAGGATCGCTGACATGATGTCCGGCATGGACATCCTTGCCGCGACCGTCTTCGCCATCGCCTCCTCCATCACGCCGGGGCCGAATGTGCTGATGGTGGCCGCCGCCGCGGGCGGGCACGGGCTGCGCGGGGCCTGGCCGATGATGCTCGGCATCACGCTCGGCTTTCCGGCCATGGTGGTGGCGCTCGGGCTCGGTCTCGCGCTGCCGGTGCAGGGCGGCGGGCAGGTCCGCGGGCTGCTGACGATGGCGGCCTTCCTCTGGATCGTCTGGCTCGCCTTCCGCATCGCCACCGCGCCCATGCCGGGGGAGCCGGCCACGCGGCCGCCGATGGGGTTCCTCGGCGCGGTCGGCTTCCAGTGGGTGAACCCGAAGGCATGGCTGGTCGCGGTGGCCGCACTCGGCGCCTTCGTGCCCGCCGGGATGGATCTGGCGACCGGCGGGGCGCTGCTGGCGGTGCTGTTCGCCGCCGTGTCGCTGCCCTGCCTCTTGGTGTGGGCCGGGTTCGGGCTGGCGCTGCGCCGGGTGCTCTCCTCGCCGCGGGCGTTCCGGGTGTTCAGCGTGGCGATGGGGCTGCTGCTGGCGGCAAGCGTGCTGCCGATGCTGCGGCTGCCGACGTGATGTCCGCCCCCCCTGCCCCGTCCCGCGACTGCCCGCTCTGCCCGCGGCTGGCGGCGTTCCGCGCCGCCGCGCGGGCGAAGGAGCCGGGCTGGCACAACGCCCCGGTGCCGTCCTGGGGCCCGCTCGATGCGCCGCTGCTGGTGGTCGGGCTGGCGCCGGGGTTGCGGGGGGCGAACCGGACGGGGCGGCCCTTCACCGGGGATTACGCGGGGCGGCTTCTCTACGCGACGCTGCTGGAGTTCGGGCTGGCCGAGGGCGCCTATGCCGAGGCGCCGGAGGACGGGCTGCGCCTCTCCGGCTGCCGGATCGTCAACGCCGTGCGCTGCGTGCCGCCCGCGAACCTGCCGCTGCCCGCCGAGATCCGCGCCTGCAACGGCTTCCTCGCCGCCGAGATCGCGGCGATGCCGCGGCTTGCCGCCGTGCTGGCGCTGGGCGGCGTGGCGCATGGCGCGGTGCTGCGGGCGCTCGGCCTCAGGCCCTCCGCCTTCCGCTTCGCCCATGCCGCGGAACACGCGCTGCGGCCGGGGCTCGCGCTGGTGGATAGCTACCATGTCAGCCGCTACAATACCCAGACGGGGCGGCTGACGCCCGCGATGTTCCGCGAGGCGCTCGCGCGGGCGGTGGCGTTCACCGGGCGTTGACAGACGCGGGCGCAGGATCGCGCCCATGCGCGTGTTGGCCGCCCTGCTGCTGTTCGCCCTGCCCGCCCTGGCGCAGGACCCGCCGCGCTGCGACGCGGACCGGCTCGGCACGGTCGCCTGCATCGCCGGGCGGCTCTGCGAATGCCGGTTCGAGCGCGGCGGGCAGATGACGGGGCTGCCGGACATGTTCCGCTGGGACTGCTCGGCGCTGCGCCCGCCCTGCGGCGAGGGCATCCTGCCCGCCACCCCCTGGCCGCCGCCGCAGGGTCAGCCCGGCGTGATCCTTCTGCCGCCCCGGCGCTGAACGCGCTCGTCTTTTTCCCCGCGCCTGCGATGCTGGCGGCATGACGCCGGCCTTCCGACACACGCTGCTGCTCTGCCTGCTGTTCCCCTCGATCGGCGTGACGCTGCCCTTCCTGCCGGCCTTCCTGGCCGACCGGGGGCTCGATCCGCAGCAGGTGTCGGTGGTGCTGGCGGCGGCGGCGTTGACGCGGCTGCTCTGCGGCCCGCCGGCGGGGCGGCTGGCGGACCGGGGGCTGGGCGCGCGGCGGGTTCTGCTGGCCGGGTGCCTGATGGCCGCCGCGACGGGGCTGCTCTACGGCGCGGTCAGCGGCTTTGCGCTGCTGCTCTTGGTCGCCATGCTGAACGCGGTGCCGAGCGGAAGCCTCGCGCCGCTGGCCGAGACCATCACCATCCAGGGCTCCCGCCGCGGCGAGGGGTTCGACTACGGGCGGGTCAGGGGCATCGGCTCGGTGTCATTCATCCTGGCCTCGGCCGGGGCGGGCTGGGCGGTCGGCGCCTTCTCGACCGAGGTGATCCCCTACATCTACGCGGTGCTGCTGCTGGGCGCGGCCTGGGCCGTCTGGCTGCTGCCGCGCGACGAGCACGAGACGGCCGGCCGAGGCGCGGTGTCGCTGCTGGCGGCGCTGCGCTTCCCGGGCCTTCTCCGCGTGATCCTGGCGAGCGGGCTGATCCAGGGCAGCCACGCGATCTTCTACACCTTCTCGGCCATCCATTGGCAGGCGGCGGGCATCAGCCCCTTCGTCGTCGGGCTGCTGTGGGCGACGGCGGTGGGCGCCGAGGTCTGCCTGTTCCTGTTCGGCAAGGGTCTCGTCGAGCGGCTCGGCCCGCGGCGGCTGGCGATGGCGGCGGCGGCGCTCGCCGCGCTGCGCTGGGGCGTCTTCGCCGGGACGGTGTCGGTGCCGGCGCTGTTCCTCGCCAACCTGCTGCATGCCGCGAGTTTCGGGATGATGCACCTCGCCGCCATGCGCCTCGTCTTCGCCCTCGCCCCGCCGGGCCAGGCCAGCACGGCGCAGACGCTGCACATGGCGCTGGGCCCCGGCCTGTTCATCGGGCTGATGACCTTCGCGTCGGGGCCGCTCTACGCCGCCTTCGGCGGCGGGGCGTGGTGGTTCGCGGCGGGCATGGCCGCGATTGCGCTGCCGGTCGCCGCGGGGCTGGCGCGGCGATGAGGGGGGTTGCGCCGCGCCGCCTGGCGGCGTTGCCTGCCTGGCCATGAGAGAGGCCGCGGATTTCATCATCGTCGGCGCCGGATCGGCGGGCTGCGTGCTGGCCAACCGGCTCTCGGCCGAGCCGGGCAACCGAGTGCTGCTGCTGGAGGCGGGCGGGCGCGACTGGAACCCGCTTCTGCGCGTGCCGCTGATGACGGGGCTGCTGCTGCGCGGCGGCTACGCCAACTGGGGCTTCAAGACGGAGCCAGAGCCGAAGCTGGACAACCGCGTGCTGAACTGGCCGCGGGGCAAGGTGGTCGGCGGATCCTCCTCGATCAACGGCATGGTGCATGTGCGCGGCCTGCCGTCCGACTATGATGCCTGGGCGCAGCGCGGCTTGCCCGGATGGTCGTTCGAGGACTGCCTGCCGGCCTTCAGGCGGATGGAGTCCTGGGAGGGCGGCGCGGATGACTGGCGCGGCGGCGACGGGCCGCTGCCGGTGACGCGCCCGCCGCAGGCGAACCCGCTGTTCGACGCCTTCATCGCAGCAGGCCGCGCCGCCGGCCACCGCGTGACGCGCGACTTCAACGGGCCGGAGCCCGAGGGTTTCGGGCGCTACGACTTCGCCATCCGCAACGGGCAGCGCTGGAGCGCGGCGCGCGCCTATCTGCACCCGGCGCGCAGGCGCCCGAACCTGCAGGTGGCGACGGACGCGCAGCTGCTGCGCGTGCTGTTCGAGAAGCGCCGCGCCGTCGGCGTCGAGGTGCTGCACCGCGGGCGGGTGCTCCGGCTGCGGGCGGAGCGCGAGGTGATCCTCTCGGGCGGCACGATCGGTTCGCCGATGGCGCTGCTGCATTCGGGCATCGGCGACGCGGATGCGTTGCGCGCACTCGGCATTCCGGTGGTGGCGGACAGGCCCGAGGTCGGGCGGAACCTGCAGGACCATCTGCTGGTGCGGATCGAGCATGTGTGCACGCAGCCGGTCACGCTCCATGCCGTCACCCGCGCCGACCGCGCGGCGCTGGCGCTGCTCAGGGCGATGATCTTCGGCACCGGGCCGGCCGCCTCCTTCCCGATCGCGGCGGGGGCCTACCTGAAATCCGACCCGGCGCTGGACACGCCGGACCTGCAATCCTTCCTGCTGCCCGGCCTGTCGAGCGCGGCGCTGCGCCTGCCCTTCCTGCCGCGCGCGACGCCGCGCCACGACGGCCACGGCTTCTTCGCCAATGTCTATCAGATGCGGCCCGAGAGCCGCGGGACGCTGACCCTCCGCTCCGCCGACCCGCGCGATCCGCCGCTGATCCGCCCGAACCACCTTTCCGCGCCGCGCGACCTGATCGTGCTGCGGGAGGGCGTGAAGCGCATCCGCGAGGTGTTCGCGCAAGCACCGATGGACCCGTTCCGCGGGCCGGAGCTGTCGCCCGGCCCCGAGGTGCGGAGCGACGCCGAGATCGAGGCCTTCATCCGCCGCACCGCCGAGAGCGTCTATCACTGCACAGGCACCTGCCGCATGGGCGCCGACGAGGCGTCGGTGGTGGATGCGCGGCTGCGCGTGCGCGGCGTGGAGGGCTTGCGCGTGGCGGATGCCTCGGTGATGCCGGCGATCCCGTCCACCAACACCGCGGCGCCGACGATGATGGTGGCCGAGCGCGCGGCGGAGTTCATCCTGGCGGGGGGCTGACCGGGCGCTTCCCTTCGGCCCCGATCCGCGGCAGGAACAGCGGCGACGCCAGCACGGAGCCCGCGCCATGGACAGCACGCCCGAATCGGATGTCGCCTTCTGCCTGCGCTACCTGCGGGTGATGGAGGAGCGCGACCTCGCCACCGCCCGCACCATGCTGGACCCGGACTTCCGCATGGTGTTCCCGGGCGACAAGCGGATGACGGAGCTGGATGCGCTGGTGCAGAACAGCGCCTCCCGCTACCGCTTCGTGAAGAAGACCTTCGACGAGACGGACAGCGGCACCGACAGGCACGGGCGGCCGGTGGTGATCATCTCCGGCACCCTCTACGGTGAGTGGCCGGACGGCACGCCCTTCTCCGGCATCCGCTACTGCGACCGCTTCGTGCTGAAGGACGGAAGGCTGCTGGAGCAGCATGTGTGGAACGACCTCGGCGAGGCGCTGCGCGCCGCCGGGCGCTGACGCTCAGGGCGCCGCGATCTGCTCCGCGCGGGCGGCGAGCGGCGCGTCGCGCAGCGCGCCCTCTCCGTAGTCGAAGCCGATCCAGTCGAGGCCGAGCGGATTGCCCTCGGCGACCGGCCGGGTCCAGCGGGCGACCTTGCCGAGAGCGTAGTGCTTGTGCAGCACGCGCTCGACGCGCCAGGCGAGATCGGCCTCCGGCAGCGTGCCGGCGCCGCCCGAGATGCGGCCGATCGGGTGCTGTGCCGCGCCGGACGTCCGCACGCGGCGCATGACGTAGCCATGCGCGACGACCGGGGTGGGCTTCGCGGTCGCGTAGCCCCACTTGGCGATCCAGCCGCTGCGGAAGGCGTCCAGGCCAGGGTTGAACCACACGCGCTCCAGCTCGTTCTCGTGTCGCAGCGCCATGAAGTCGAAATGCGACCAGCCGAGGCCCTCCGGCGCCGGCGCGAGTTTCCAGTTGGCGTAGTGGTGCACGCCCGGGATCGCGTTGAAGAACGGGTTGTCGGTGGACCGCAGCCACGGCTCGTAGCCGCGCTCCATCGCCGTCTCCGGCAGGGTGTAGACGAGGAGGATGCAGGTTTCGGCGTCGCCGAGGCGGCGGGGGTCGGGCATGCGTGCGCCCCTTGCGGTGGGGCGGCGATGCTGCGCGAGCCGGCCGGGCCTGTCGAGCGGCGGTGGAGCGGGCGATGGGAATCGAACCCACGACATTCAGCTTGGGAAGCTGACGTTCTACCTCTGAACTACGCCCGCGCTCCGCCCCGTATCTACGGCGCGGCGCGGCGGCGGGCAAGCCGCTTGACCCCGCCGGCCGGCGCCCGTAACCGTTCCCGTGGCGCCTGGCGCGCCCCTCGCGATTTGTCCGGCCAGCTTGCGGCGAGGTGAAACAAGCGCGCTAAACGGCCGTGGCGGTGCGCGCTCGCGCCGCCCGTCCGGGCCGGGTGTGACCGACCGAAGGTGGACGCCGCCCATGTCCCGCACCTCGAAGACGTGCCCCCGCCCTGCCACGCTCCTGGTCCGCGGCGGGCAGATGCGCTCCGGCTTCGACGAGACGTCGGAGGCGCTCTACCTCACCTCCGGCTTCGTCTATCCCGATGCCGAGACGGCGGAGGCGACCTTCAAGGGCGAGGCGCAGCGCTTCCAGTATTCCCGCTTCGGCAACCCGACGGTGGCGATGCTGGAAAGCCGCCTCGCCGCGATCGAGGGGGCCGAGGCCTGCCGCGCGACGGCCACCGGCATGGCGGCGGTGCATGCGGCGCTGCTGTCGCACCTCAGGACCGGGGACCGGCTCGTCGCGTCGCGCGCGCTGTTCGGCTCCTGCCACTGGATCGTGTCCACCCTGCTGCCGCGCTACGGGATCGAGAGCGTGTTCGTGGACGGCCCCGACCTCGCGCAGTGGAAGGAGGCGCTGTCGAAGCCGACCGCGATGGTGCTGCTGGAGACGCCGTCCAACCCGATGCTGGAGATCGTGGACCTCAAGGCGGTGTGCGCGCTGGCGCACAAGGCCGGCGCGATCGTCGTGGTGGACAACGTGTTCGCCACCCCCCTGCTGCAGCGGCCGCTCGAGTTCGGCGCCGATGTCGTGGTGTATTCCGCCACCAAGCATTTCGACGGCCAGGGCCGCGTGCTCGGCGGCGCGGTGCTGGGGCGCCAGAAATGGGTGGACGAGGTGCTGCAGCCCTTCCTCCGCAACACCGGCCCCTCGATCAGCCCGTTCAACGCCTGGACCATCCTCAAGGGGCTGGAGACGCTGCACCTGCGCCTCCCCGCCATGTGCCGCAGCGCCGCCGCCATCGCCGACATGCTGAGCGAACGGGCCGAGGTGGCCCGCGTACTCTACCCCTTCCGCGCCGACCATCCGCAGCACGCGCTGGCGGTCAAGCAGATGTCGGCGGGCGGCAGCCTCGTCACCTTCGACGTGAAGGGCGGCAAGGAGGCGGCGTTCAAGGTGATGAACGCGCTGCGCATCGTGGACGTGTCGAACAACCTGGGCGATGCGAAGTCGCTAGCGACGCATCCGGCGACGACGACCCACATGCGGGTCGGCGCCGAGGAGCGCGCGCGGCTGTCCATCACCGACGGCACCATCCGCCTCTCCGTCGGGCTCGAGGACGTGGACGACCTGATCGAGGATCTGGCGCAGGCGCTGGACATGGTGGCCCCGCTGCGGGCGAAGGCGAAGCGGGTGGCGGAGGTCGCCGCCGCGCCGCCGCCCGCCCCCCCGGCCCCGGCCGCGCCTGCGCCGGCCGCGAGGCCCGCCAGGCCGAAGCGCCGCAAGCCGGCGGAAGGCGACCTGTTCGCCGGCTGAGCCGCTTGCGGCGGGCGCGGCGCGGGCGCAGCCTCGGCGCATGGAGGTCTCCGTCTGGCTCGCCTTCGTCGGCGCATCGCTTGCCATGCTCGTCATCCCGGGGCCGACGCTGCTGCTGGTGATCGGCGCGTCGCTTGCCGGCGGGCGGGGGGCGGCGCTGCCGCTCGTGCTTGGAGTCGCGGCCGGCGATCTCGTCGCGATCAGCGTGTCGCTGATGGGTCTCGGCGCGGTGCTGGCGGCCTCCGCCATCGTGTTCGCCGCGCTGAAGTGGGCCGGCGCGGCCTATCTCCTGTGGCTGGCGGTGAAGCTGTGGCGCGCGCCGGTCGCCGAGACGGCGGGGGCGCCGATACCGGGGCGGCGCCTGGCGCGCGACGCCTTCGTGGTGACGGCGCTGAACCCGAAGGGCATCGCCTTCTTCGTCGCCTTCGTGCCGCTGTTCCTCGACCCCGCGCGGCCCTTCCTGCCGCAGGCGGCGGTGCTGGTGCCGACCTTCGTGCTGCTCGGCGCGCTGAACGCCTGGGTGTACGCGGTGTTCGCCGCGCGGGCCGCGGCGGCGGTGAAGCGGCCCTCGGTGCGGCGCGGCTTCAACCGCGCGGGCGCTACGCTGCTGGCCGGCGCGGCGGTCGCCACGGCGACGCTGCGCCAGGGACAGTGAGCCGCGCGCCCCGTGGACAGCGGCGCGCCGCCGCGCGAATACTCCGCGCGGGGACGCCGATGACCGACGACGCCGATTTCGAGGAGACCACCCGCGACATCCGCGTGACCGTCCGCGCCTTCTACCTCGCCGACCAGTCGGACGCGGAGCAGGGGCGTTTCGTCTGGGCCTATCGCGTGCGGATCGAGAATCTCGGCCGCCGCCGCGTGCGGCTCTTGAAGCGCACCTGGCTGATCACCGACGGCATGGGACGCACCCAGCGGGTGCATGGCGAGGGGGTGGTCGGCGAGACGCCGGTGCTGCCGCCGGGCGGCGCGTTCGAATACACCTCGGGCACGCCGCTGCCCACACCCTCGGGCTTCATGCGCGGGCTCTATCACATGGTGGATCTCGACAGCGCCGAGCCGTTCGACATCACGATCCCCGCCTTCAGCCTCGACAGCCCGCACCAGCCCGGCGGCGTGCATTGACTTGACGGGCGGCGCGCCCGCCCCATCTCCGATGCGTTGAGGACAGTGCCGGTCGGTTCGGGCCTACGTTCGGGGCACCGGGCGCCTGAGAACAACAAGAACGGTCATCCCGCCAACGCCTGCGTGAAAGGGGCTTCTCCCGCATGAACATCCAGATTCCGGCCGCCGCCGCGGCCGCGTCCAACACGTCCTCCCACCCGCGCCCGACGCGCGAGGAGGCGGAGGCCGCCGTCCGCACCCTGCTGCTGTGGGCCGGGGACGACCCGGACCGCGAGGGGCTGGTGGACACGCCCGCGCGCGTGGTGCGCGCCTATGAGGAGTTCTTCGCCGGCTACGAGGTGGATCCGGTGGAGATGCTCGCCCGCTCCTTCGAGGAGACGGACGGCTACGACGAGATGGTGGTGCTGCGCGACATCCGCCTCGAGTCCCACTGCGAGCACCATATGGTGCCGATCATCGGCCGCGCGCACATCGCCTATCTGCCGGCCGGGCGCGTCGTCGGCATCTCCAAGCTCGCGCGCGTGCTGGAGGCCTACGCCAAGCGCCTGCAAATCCAGGAGAAGCTGACGGCGCAGGTGGCGAACGTGATCAACGACGTGCTGAAGCCGAAGGGCGTCGCCGTCGTCATCGAGGCGGCGCACCAGTGCATGACGACGCGCGGCATCCACAAGCCTGGCGTGTCCATGGTGACGTCGCGCATGCTCGGCGCCTTCCGCGACAACCCGGAGACGCGGCGCGAGTTCCTGGCGATGATCCAGGGCAGCCGCAGGCCGGTCGAGGGCTGACGCCGTCTCGCGGCGCGGCGGGCGGCTTGCCGTTCCGCCGCGCCGCGGCAAGGCTCGGGCCCGTCGCCACCGGCCGGGAGCGAGTCGCATGGCCATCGTCATCGCCGTCGCGAGCCGCAAGGGCGGCGCCGGCAAATCCACCGTCGCGGCCAATCTCGCCGCGGCGCTCGCCGCCTCTGGGCAGCGGGTCGGGCTGCTCGACACCGACCCGCAAGGCACCCTCACCCGCTGGCATGCCGAGCGGGGGGCGGCGCTGGACCGCGCCGCCGCCTTGGCCTTCGAGGCGCCGTCGGGCTGGCGCGTACCGGCCACGCTCGACCGGATGCGCGAGCTCGACGCCGTCATCCTCGACACGCCGCCGCATGCCGACACCGATGCGCGCATCGCCGTCCGCGCCGCCGACCTCGTGCTCGTGCCGCTGCAGCCCTCGCCCGCTGATCTCTGGGCGGTGGAGGGCACACTCGAGCTCGCCGCCGCCGAGAAGCGGCCGGTCGCCCTGCTGCTCAACCGCGTGCCGGCGACGGGGCGGCTGAAGGAGGAGGTTGCGGCGGAGCTCAGGCGGCGGAGGCTGCCGCTGCTGGAGGCGAGCCTCGGCAACCGCACGCAGTTCGCCACCGCCTTCCAGAAGGGGCTGGGCGCGGCGGAGGCGGCGCCGCGGAGCCAGGCCGCCGAGGAGGCGCGGGCGCTGGCCGAGGCGGTGCGCGGGTTCCTGGACAGGCGCCGCTGACGCGATTCGTCGCAGGCAGGACACGCTGCCGTCACATGGCGCGGCGAGACTCGCGGCATGCGCCTTCGCCGACGCCTGCTCCTCGCCGCCGCAGCCGCCTCGCTCGCCGCCCCGGCGCTCGCGGAGGCCGGCCGCTTCGCCGCCGCCGCGCGCTATTCCGCCGAGCGACGCGGCGTGTCGCTGCTGGTGCTGCGCGAGGGGCGGGTGCTGTTCGAGGACTACCCGAACGAGGGCGGACCCGACCGCGCCTTTGAACTCGCCAGCGGCACCAAGAGCTTCTGCGGCCCGCTGCTCGCCGCCGCGGCGGCCGAGGGGCTGATCGGCCCCGCCGAGCCCTGCGCCGCGGTGCTGCCGGAATGGCGCGGCGACCCTGCGAAGTCGCGCATCACGCCGTTGCTGCTGCTCACCCTGACCGGCGGCTTCCCGCCCGGCCGTCTTCGCCCGCCGGGCTATGCCGAGGCGGTGGCGGCGTCACTCTCCAGCGCGCCGGGGGAGCGCTTCGCCTACGGCCCGGTGCCGTTCCAGATCTTCGGCGAGATGCTGCGGCGCCGCCTCGCGGCACGAGGTCTGCCGCCGGACCCCGTGGCTTACCTGCAGTCGCGGCTGCTGGACCGGCTGTCGGTACGGCCCGGCGCCTGGCGCCGCGGCCGCGACGGCAACCCGCTGCTGCCGCAGGGTGCGGCCTTCACCGCCTGCGGCTGGGGCGCCTTCGGCGAGGCGGTGCGGCGGGCCGAGACCGAGGGGCTGCGCGGCCTCGATCCGGCGGTGGTGGCGGCGCTGTTCCGCGGCACCCGCGCCAATCCTGGCTACGGCCTCACCTGGTGGCTGGCCGAGCCGGGGCTGGTGGCGCCCGGCCGCGGGCAGGGGCTCGAGGGACTGTCCGCCGGCGGGCTCGCCGCGGAACGCATCGCCTTCGCCGCCGGCGCCGGGTACCAGCGGCTGTATCTGCTGCGCAGGCGGGGGGTCGTCGTGGTGCGGCAAGCGAGCGGCATCGCCGCCGCCCTCGCCGGCCGCGGCCCCGCCTGGAACGACGCCGCCTTCCTCCGCCTGCTGGCCGAGGCGCTGTAGCCGGGGTGGCTTGTGGCCCAGTCCGCCGCCCGTGGTATAGGGGCGCCATGCTGCTTGTCCGCCCCCGTGTCGCGCTCCTCGCCGCCCTCCTCCTCGCCGCCTGCTCCGGCGCCGAGGCGCCACGCGCCTGGGACGGCCGCCAGGCCTCGCTCACCCGCGGCGCGAACCTCGCCGAGGTCACGCCGGACGCGCTCTACGCCGCCGGCATCGAGGCGATCCGCGCGCAGGACTACACCCGCGCGGGCGAGTTGTTCGACGCGATCGAGCGCGAGCACCCCTACTCGCCCTGGGCCACCAACGCCAAGCTGCTCTCCGCCTACGCGCAGTACATGCGCAACCGCTACACCGAGGCGATCGGCGCGCTCGACCGCTTCATCCAGCTGCACCCGGCGCATCGCGACATCGCCTACGCCTACTACCTGCGCGCGCTGTCCTTCTACGAGCAGATCAACCAGCCGGACCGCGACCAGTCCAACACCGTGCAGGCGATGACGGCGCTGCAGGACGTGGCGAACCGCTTCCCCGACACGCCCTATGCGCGCGACGCGCGGCTGAAGATGGACCTGGCGCGCGACCATCTGGCCGGGCGGGAGATGGTGGTCGGGCGGTTCTACCAGAACCGGCGGCTCTACACCGCCGCGATCGGCCGCTTCCGGCGGGTGGTGGAGGAATACCAGACCACGAACCACGTGCCCGAGGCGCTGCACCGGCTGACCGAGATCTATCTCGCGCTCGGCCTCGTGGAGGAGGCGCGGCGCACCGCTTCCGTGCTCGGCCACAACTACCCGGGCAGCGAGTGGTACCGCGATTCCTACGCGCTGCTGACCGGCGAGGGCGGACAGCCGCAGGAGCGGCCCGGCTTGCTCGGCCGCATGGTCGGCGCCGTCGGCTCCATCTTCTGACCGCGGGGCGGGGATGCTCGCCTCGCTCTCGATCCGCGACGTGGTGCTGATCGAGCGGCTCGACCTCTCCTTCGGGCCGGGGCTGACGGCGCTGACGGGCGAGACGGGCGCCGGGAAATCCATCCTGCTCGATGCGCTCGGGCTCGCGCTCGGCGCTCGGGCGGAGGCCGGGCTGGTGCGCGCCGGCCAGGCGCAGGCGAGCGTCGCCGCGGGCTTCGCCCCCGCCCCCGACCACCCTGCCTTCGCCCTGCTGGCGGAACAGGGCATCGAGGCGGAGGGCGAGATCGTGCTGCGCCGCGTCGTCTCGGCCGACGGGCGCAGCCGTGCCTTCGTGAACGAGGAGCCGGTCGCGGCGGGGTTCCTCAGGCGGATCGGCGGGCTGCTGGTCGAGGTGCAGGGGCAGCACGACCAGGTGGGGCTGGCCGATCCCGCGTCGCATGCCGGGCTGCTCGACGCCTTCGGCGGGCTGCAGCCGCTGCGCGACGCGGTGGCCGAGGCGTTCCGCGCCTGGCGCGCCGCCGACCGCGCGCTCGCCGAGGCGGAGGAGGCCGTGGCCTCGGCGCTGCGCGACGAGGAATGGCTGCGGCACGCGGTCGGCGAGTTGACTGAGTTGCGCCCGGTCGAGGGCGAGGAGGACGAGCTCGCCGCCGAGCGCGCGCGGCTGCAGCAGGGCGAGCGCCGGCAGGAGGCGATCGCGGCGGCCATCGCGGAACTGACGCCGCGGGACCGACGGTCCGCGAGCCCCGCCGCGGCGCTGCGCAACGCGGCGCGCGCGCTGGAACGCCTGCCGCCGCCGAACGAGGACGCGGCGCCGGCGTTGGCGGCGCTCGGCGCGGCGCAGGATGCGCTGGCGGAGGCCGAAACGCTGCTCGAGCGGCTGGCGGCCTCCGCGGCGCCCGATCCGCGCCGGCTGGAGGCGGTGGAGGAGCGGCTGTTCGCGCTGCGCGCCGCCGCCCGCAAGCATTCCGTGCCGGTCGCGGCGCTCGCCGATCTGCTGGAGCGGCTGTCCGAACGGCTGTCGGCGCTGGATGCCGGCACCGGGCGCGTCGCCGCGGCGCGGCAGGCGGCGGCGGCGGCGCGCGCGGCCTATGTGGCGGCCGCGGAGCGGCTCTCGGCGGCGCGGCGGGAGGCGGCGGGACGGCTGCAGGCGGCGATCGCGGCGGAACTGCCGCCGCTGAAACTGGACCGCGCGCGGCTGGTGGTGGAGCTGGCGCCGCGCGAGGAAGGCGCCTGGGCCGCAGATGGCATGGACCGCGTGGCCTTCCTGGTCGCCACCAACCCCGGCCAGGCGCCGGGGCCGCTTGCGAAGATCGCCTCGGGCGGCGAGCTGTCGCGGCTGATGCTCGGGCTGAAGGTGGTGCTGAGCCAAGGCTCGCCGGTGCCGACGCTGATCTTCGACGAGGTGGATTCCGGCATCGGCGGCGCGACGGCGGCCGCGGTCGGCGAGCGGCTGGCGCGCGTCGCCGAGGCCGTGCAGGTGCTGGTGGTGACGCATTCGCCGCAGGTCGCGGCGCGCGCGGCGGCGCAGCTGCGCGTGGCGAAGGGCGAGCGCGCCGGGCGCGCGGAAACCACCGTCACGCCGCTCGACGCCGAGGGACGCCGAGAGGAGATCGCGCGGATGCTGGCCGGGGAGCGCGTCACCGACGCCGCCCGCGCCGCCGCGGACAGCCTGATGCGCGGCGCCGCATGAGGGTGCGCGAGGCGGAGCCGCGCGACGCCGCCGCGCTGACGGCGCTGGTCAAGGCGCTGAACGCGCAGCAGGGCGACCCGACCGGGCGCATCACCGAGGCGCGGGTGGCGGCCGACCTGATCGCGCGCGGCGCCGGCGGGCGCTGCGTGGTGGCCGAGCGCGACGGCGCGCTGGTCGGCTACGCCACCGGCTTCCCGACCTATGAGAGCGGCTTCGCCGCGCGCGGCATGTATGTGGGCGACCTGTTCGTGGCGGAGCGGGCGCGGCGGCAGGGGGTGGCGCGGGCGCTGCTCGCGGCGCTCGGGCGGATCGCACTGGCGGCGGGCGGCGACCATCTCTGGCTGACGGCGAAGCCCTGGAACGCGGCGGCGCATGCGCTGTACCGCAGCCTCGGCGCGGCCGGCGAGGAGGTGATCGCCTTCGCGGTCGCCGAACACAACCTCGAGCGTCTGGTGCGGGCATGAGCGAGGCGGCGGCGGCGGAGCTCGAGCGCTTGGCGGCGGAGATCGCGCGGCACAACGCCCTCTACTACCAGAAGGACGCGCCCGAGATCAGCGACGCCGACTACGACGCGCTGGTGGCGCGCGCGCGTGCGCTGGAGGCGGAGTTCCCGGCGCTGCGGCGCGAGGACCGGCCGTGGCACCAGGTCGGCGCCGCGCCGGTGCCGGGCTTCGCGAAGCTGCGCCACGGCGTGCCGATGCTGAGCCTGGAGAACGTGTTCGGCGCGGCGCAGTTCGGCGAGTTCACCCGCGGCATCCGCCGCTTCCTCGGCCTGTCGCCCGAGGAGCCGCTGCGCTTCGTGGCCGAGCCGAAGATCGACGGGCTGTCGGTGAACCTGCTCTACGAGCACGGACGCTTCGTCCGCGGCGCGACTCGCGGCGACGGGATCGAAGGCGAGGACATCACCGCCAATCTCCGCACGCTGCGCGACCTGCCGCTGCGGCTCGAAGCCCCGGCGCCGGACCGCATCGAGATCCGCGGCGAGGTGTACATGACGCGCGCCGATTTCCTCGCCTTCCGCGCCGCCCAGGAACGCGCGGCGGAGCAGCGCGAGGCGCGGCGCCTGGCGGGGGAGAAGCTCGGCGAGGCGGTGCAGGTGCCGGCCAACCCGCGCAACGCCGCGGCCGGGTCGCTGCGGCAGAAGGATGCCTCCGTCACCGCGTCGCGCCCGCTCAGGCTGTTCGCCTATGCGCTCGGCGAGGCGTCGTCGCTGCCCGCCGACAGCCAGTCGGCGCTGCTGGAGTGGCTCGGGCGCGCCGGATTCCCGGTGAACCCGCTGTTCCGCGTGGTGGAGAGCGAGGGCGAGGCGGAGGCCTTCCAGGCGGAGATGGAGGCGCGCCGCGCCTCGCTCGACTACGAGATAGACGGCGTCGTGTTCAAGCTCGACCGCTTCGACTGGCAGCAGCGGCTTGGCGTCGTCGGCCGCGCGCCGCGCTGGGCGGTGGCCTGGAAGTTCCCGGCGGAGCAGGTGACGACGCGGCTGCTCGACATCGAGATCCAGGTCGGCCGCACCGGCGCGCTGACGCCGCGCGCGGTGATGGAGCCGGTGGTGGTGGGCGGCGTCACCGTGCGCCACGCGACGCTGCACAACGAGGAGGAGATCGCGCGGAAGGACATCCGCATCGGCGACACGGTGGTGCTGCAGCGCGCGGGCGACGTGATTCCGCAGATCATCGGCGTGGTGCCGGAAAAGCGGCCGCCCGGCGCGCAGCCCTTCCTCTTCCCCACCACCTGCCCGGTCTGCGGCAGCCATGCGGTGCGCGAGAAGGACGACGTGGTGCGCCGCTGCACCGGCGGCCTGACCTGCCCGGCGCAGCGCGTCGAGCGGCTGAAGCATTTCGTGTCCCGCCGCGCGATGGACATCGAGGGGCTGGGCGAGGAGACGATCGAGCTCCTGCACGCGCGGGGGCTGCTCGCCTCGCCGGCCGACATCTTCCGCCTGCCCGCGCGGCGCGCGGCGCTGCTGGCGCTGGAGGGCTGGGGCGAGAAGAAGGTGCAGAACCTGGTCGCCGCCATCGAATCCCGCCGGCGCATGCCGCTCGAGCGCTGGATCTTCGCCCTCGGCATCCGCCGCATCGGCGAGCAGACCGCGAAGCTGCTGGCGCGGCACTACGGCAGCCTCGACCACTGGCGGGAGCGGATGGTGGCGGCGCGCGTGACAGGTTCGGACGCGCGCGAGGAGCTGGGCGCGATCCAGGGCATCGGCCCCGCCATCGCCGAGGAGCTGATCGAGTTCTTCGCCGAGGAGCGCAACCTCGCCGCCCTCGACGACCTGGCGCGCGAGGCCCCGCCGCTGCCCGCCGAGGCCCCCGCCGCCGACAGCCCGATCGCCGGCAGGACCATCGTGTTCACCGGCACGCTGGCGGAGATGACGCGGCAGGAGGCGGAGGCGCGGGCGGAGGCGCTCGGCGCCAAGGTGACGAAATCGGTGTCGAGGAAGACCGATTTCCTGGTGGTCGGCGCCGATGCCGGCTCCAAGGCGGCGAAGGCGGCCGAACTCGGGGTGCGCGTGCTGACCGAGGCGGAGTGGCTCGCGATCGCCCGCGGCTGACGCGGGGCTGTCATCGCGCGCGGCGGAGTGCCGAGGTGGCGGGCGGCGTGGCAGGTTCCGCGGCATGCCGGTGGACCCCTCGCTGCTCGCCGCCTACCTCGTCGCCGTGGTCGTGCTGATCGCCACCCCGGGGCCGGACATGATCTTCGCCGTCGGGCAGACGCTCGCGGGCGGGCCGCGGCGCGGCTGGGCGGCCACCGCCGGCATCATGGCCGGCGCCTGCTGCCATGTGGCGCTGGCGGCGGCGGGCGTGTCGGCGGCCATCGCCGCGAGTCCCGCGCTGTTCGACGGGCTGCGGCTGGCCGGCGCGGCCTATCTGCTGTGGATCGGCGCGCAGGCGATGCGCGCCGCCTGGCGCGGCGGCAGCCTGCTGATCCGCCCGGGGGACCCGCGCGCGGGGCTCAGCACCGCCTTCCGGCAGGGGCTGGTGACGAACCTGACCAATCCCAAGGTGGGGCTGTTCTTCCTGGCCTTCCTGCCGCAGTTCGTGGACCCGTGGCGCTCGCCCGTGTGGCTGCAGATGCTGATCCTCGGGCCGCTGCTGCCGATCCTGGCGCTGCCGGCCTATTGGGCGCTGATCGCGGGGGCGAGCCGCGTCGCGGGCGCGCTGCGCCACGGCCGCGCGGGGCGGTGGCTGGATGCGGCGGCGGGGGTGCTGTTCGTCGGGCTCGGGCTCAGGCTGCTGGCGGAGGCGTGGTCGGCGCGCTAGAGCGGTTTCCACGAGAGTGGAAACCGCTAAAGGCGTTTCATCACGAGCATCTTCACGCACACCGCCGTTTCCAGCCGTGTGCGATCTGCTCTAAGCGGGCCGCGATGCCGGATTTCTCCCTGGAGGCCGAGGCAGGCGGTCGCGTCGCGGGCGTGGACGAGGCGGGGCGCGGGCCGCTTGCCGGGCCGGTCGTCGCCGCGGCCGTGGTGTTCCTCGCCCCGCCGCCGCCCGCGCTGGCGGCGCTGCTCGACGACAGCAAGCGCCTGGCCGCCACGGCGCGCGACCGCGCGGCGGCGGCGCTGCGGGATGCGGCGCGGGACGGGCGGCTCGCCTTCGGCCTTGGCGCCGCGTCGGCGGCCGAGATCGGGCGGCTGAACATCCTCCGCGCGACGCATCTCGCCATGCTGCGTGCCGTGACTCGCCTGCCGGCGACGCCCGACCTCGCGCTGGTGGACGGCGACAGCGCCCCTGCCCTGCCCTGCCCCGTGCGCTGCGTCGTCGGCGGCGATGCGCGGTCGCTGTCCATCGCCGCCGCCTCGATCCTCGCCAAGACGGTGCGGGACCGGGCGATGGCGCGGCTCGATCGGCGCTGGCCGGCCTATGGCTTCGCGCGCCATGCCGGCTACCCGACGGCGGCGCACCGCGCGGCGCTGGCGACGCATGGCGCGAGCCCGCACCATCGCCGCGGGTTCCGGCCGGTCGACTCGGCGCTTGACGCGCGGAATCCCTAGACTCATGGTGCCCCCGGGGATGGTTCCGGGGGTTTCGGCGCGTGGGCACGGGTCTCGACCTGCCGCTCGACACGGTTCTGGTCGGCGATTGCGTGGCGGCGCTGAAGCGCCTACCTCCGGCCTCGGTGCACGCCATCTTCGCCGACCCGCCCTACAACCTGCAGCTCCGCGGGGAACTCCGCCGCCCCGACGACAGCCTGGTGGACGCGGTGGACGAGGCGTGGGACCGCTTCGCCGATTTCGCCGCCTATGACGCCTTCACGCGCGACTGGCTCTCCGAATGCCGCCGCGTGCTGCGGCGGGACGGCACGATCTGGGTGATCGGCGCCTATCACAACGTGTTCCGCCTCGGCACCGCGTTGCAGGATCTCGGCTTCTGGCTGCTGAACGACGTCATCTGGCGCAAGGCCAACCCGATGCCGAACTTCCGCGGCCGCCGCTTCACCAATGCGCATGAGACGCTGATCTGGGCGGCGCGCGAACCCGCCTCCCGCTACCGCTTCAACTACGCGGCGATGAAGGCGCTGAACGACGATGTGCAGATGCGCAGCGACTGGTTCATCCCGCTCTGCACCGGGGCCGAGCGGCTGAAGGGCGAGGATGGCAGGAAGCTGCATCCGACGCAGAAGCCGGAAGCGCTGCTGCACCGGGTGATCCTCTCCTGCACCCAGCCGGGCGAGGTGGTGCTGGACCCGTTCCTCGGCACCGGCACGACGGCGGCGGTGGCGAAGCGGCTTGGCCGCCGCTTCATCGGCATCGAGCGCGATGCGGGCTACGCCGCGGCGGCGGAGGCGCGCATCGCGGCGGTGGAGCCCCTGGCGGAGAGCGCGGCGCTGACGCTGCCTTCGAAGCGCGAGGCGCCGCGCATTCCCTTCGGCACGCTGGTCGAGCGCGGGCTCGTGCCCGCCGGCAGCCACCTGACCGACCGGCAGCAGCGCTTCCGCGCGCTGGTCGGCGCCGACGGCACGCTGCGCTGCGGCGCGGCCGCAGGCTCGATCCACCAGGTCGGCGCCGCGGTGCAGGAGGCGCCGTCCTGCAATGGCTGGCTGTTCTGGCATGTGCCGCAGCGCGACGGGCGGCTGCTGCTGCTGGACGAGCTGCGCGCCCGCATCGCCGCCGAGAGCGCATGACGCGCCCGACGCGGCCGCTGCCCTTCGAGGAGAGCGTCGGCTTCCTGGTGCGCGACCTGAACCGCGCCATCCAGCGGGCGTTGCAGGCGAAGATCGCGCCGAGCGGCGTGGCCCCCGGCGCTTGGTATTTCCTGCGCGTGCTGTGGGAGGAGGAAGGGCTGACGCAGCGGGAACTCGCCAGCCGCGTTGGCATGATGGAGCCGACGGCGGTGATCGCGCTGCGCGGCCTGGAGCGCGCCGGCTGGATCACCCGCACCCGCAACCCGGGCGACCGGCGGAAGATCCACGTCACGCTGACGCCCTCCGGCCGCGCGCTGCGCGAGCGGCTGCTGCCGCTGGCGCATGCGGTGAACGCCGAGGTGTGCCGCGGCTTCACGGCGGAGGAGCGCGCGACGCTCGTCAGCCTGCTGCGCCGGGCGCGCGGCAATCTCGAGGGCGGCTGAGGCGCTTGTCCGGCGCTGAGCCGGCACGCCAACCCTGCGCGCGTGCACCCGACGAGGACGCCGGCCGCGTCAGAGCGGCGCGGCCGCCGCCTCGAGCCACGCGCGGGAGGCCGCGTCGAGCAGCGGGCCGATCTCGGAGAGCACCCGCGCGTGATAGGCGTCCACCTGCGCGCGCTCGGCCTCCGTCAGCAGCGCCCTGTCGATCAGGCGCCGGTCGTAGGGCACGAGCGTCAGCGTCTCGAAGGAGAGGAAGGGGCGTGCGGTCGCCGGCTCCCGCCGCACCAGCAGCAGGTTCTCGATGCGGATGCCGTAGCGGCCGGCCTCGTAGAAGCCGGGCTCGTCGGACAGGATCATGCCTTCGCGCAGCGGCACGGCCTTCGCCGCGCGGCTGAACGCCGCCGGGCCTTCGTGGACGGAGAGGAAGGAGCCGACGCCGTGGCCGGTGCCGTGGTCGTAGTCGAGCCCGGCCTGCCACAGCGGCGCGCGGGCGATGGCGTCGAGATGCGGGCCGGCGACGCCCTCCGGGAAGCGCAGCGCGGCGAGCGCGAGATGGCCCTTCAGCACCCGCGTCGCACGCTCCTTGATCTCGGGCGGCGGGTCGCCCGCGCCTTCCACCCAGAGGGTTCGGGTGATGTCGGTGGTGCCGTCCGGATACTGCGCGCCGGAATCGAGCAGGAAGGGCTCGCCCGGGCGGATCGCGCGGTCGCTCTCCGGCGTCGCGCGGTAGTGGACGATCGCGCCATGCTCGCCGGCGCCGGCGATGGCGGGGAAGGATTCGCCGCGGAACTCCGGCGCCTCGGCGCGGAAGGCGCGGAGGCGTTCGGCGGCGGCGATCTCGGTCAGGCCACCTTTCGGTGCTGCCTCGCCGAACCATGCGAGGAAGCGGATCATCGCCACCGCGTCGCGGCGGTGCGCGGCGCGGGCACCTTGCTGCTCCACCGGGTTCTTGCAGGCGCGCGGCAGCACGGTCGGGTCCTCGCCCGCGGTGATGGTCGCGCCGGCCGCGCGCAGACGCGCGAGGATGGCGGCCGGCGTGCGGTCGGGGTCGGCGCGGACGGTTCGGCCGGCCAGCGCGTCGAGCGCCGCGGGCAGCGCGTCGCGCGGGGCGATGCTGACGCCGTTGCCGAGATGCGCCCTGACCTCGGGCGCGAACTTCGCAGGCTCGGCGAACAGCGCCACGCGGCCGTCGGCGTGCAGCAAGGCCATGGCGAGGCAGAGCGGGGTGTGCGCGAGGTCGCCGCCGCGGAGGTTGAGCAGCCAGGCGGCGGCGTGCGGGTCGGCCAGCACCGCCGCGTCCTCCTTCGCCGCGGCAAGGGCGGCGGCGGCCTCGGCGCGCTTCTCCTCGGCGCTACGGCCGGCGAAGGCGAGCGGATGGGCGATGGCCGGCGCCGCGGGCGGCGCGGGGCGGTCGGCCCAGATGGCATCCACCGGGTTCGCGGCCAGAGGGACGAGTGTGACGCCCGTGAAGCGGGCGAGCGCGGCCTCGGTGTGCAGCCACGGGTCGTAGCCGATGCGGGCGCCGGCGGCATGCTGCGCGAGCCAGGCGTGGGGCGGCGTCTCGGTGATGTGGGCGCGCTGCCAGAGCGCCGGGTCGGTCTGCTGCGCCGCCTGCACGGTGTAGCGGCCATCGGTGAACAGCACCGCACGGTCGGGGAGCACCAGGCCGAGCCCGGCCGAGCCGGTGAAGCCGGACACCCAGGCCAGGCGCTCGGCCGAGGGCGGCACGTATTCGCCGAGATGCTCGTCCGCGCGGGGGATCAGCAGCCCATCCACCCCGAGCCGGGCGAGTTCGGCGCGCAGCGCGGCGAGGCGGGCGGCGGGATCGTGACGAGGAGATGTCATCTTTTTGAATGATTCCCCAGGGAGAGATGCGTCTTGCGCATGCCTGACCGCATGATGCAGCGCAACAAGTTTGGCCGGCACGGACCTATCTTCCGCGTAACCCCGGCGCCGGCCGGCAGGGCACACCGCCCCGCCCCGGCCGCCGGACCATCGCAGAGGCAAGAGCCATGACCGCCCGCCACGATTTCGCCGACCCACAGAGCCGTGCCGAGATGCCCGACCTGGTGGCGATCCGCGCCGCCGCCGCCCGGGCACGCGACGCGGAGATCGCCCGCCTCGTCCGTCGCGCCTTCGGCGCCGTGTTCGGCGGCCTGCGCTGGCTGTTCGACACGGTGGCCGACTGGCAGGCGCGCAACGCCGCCTACCAGCGCCTGCGCCACATGAGCGACCGCGAACTGGCCGATATCGGCCTGACGCGCGACCAGATCGCGCGCGTGTTCGACCCGTCCTTCGCGCAGGCCCCGGCTGCGGCCCCCGCCGCGCCCGCCCCCCGGGCGCCGGTCCCGGCCCCGGCCAACGACACGGTCGCCGCCCCGGCCCGCGCCGCCTGAACACCGGGCCCGGCGCCCCGGCGGCGCCGGCCCCCGGCCACGTCCCGCCGCCCGGCTTCCCTCCCGGCCAGGGCGGCGGGGCGTCCCCTTGCTCGTCACCGGCGCAGCACCAGCGTCGCCCAGGCGCCGTGGTCGCGCCGCGCGACCAGCCTGAGCCCGGCGCGGCGATGCGCCGCGATCACCATCGGCGCCTGCGCCCCCAGCAGCCCGGCCAGCACCGCGACGCCGCCAGGCGCGAGATGCGCGGCGAGACTGCGCGCCATCGCACAGAGCGGGCGCGCCAGGATGTTGGCGAACACCAGATCGAATCGCCGGCCCTGGAGCCAGCCGGCGCGCCAGCCATCGGCGACGCGGGCGCGGACAAGGTGCCTGAGCCCGTTCAGCACGGCGTTCTGCTGCGCGACCCGCACCGACCAGGGCTCGATGTCCGTCAGCTCCACCGGCCGCTTCAGCCAGGCGGCGGCGGTGAGCCCGAGCACGCCCGACCCCGCGCCGAGATCGAGGATGCGTGCACGGGCGCGACGGTCCCGCCGGGGCCGCAGCGGCGCGAGACGCTCGAACGCCATCAGGCAGCCGCGGGTCGAGTCGTGTTCGCCGCTGCCGAAGGCAAGCCCGGCATCCAGCCGCAGCACGATCCGCCCGCCCGAGGGGCCGTCGGGCAGATGCGTCGGGCGCAGCAGAAGCCGTCGCCCGATCGGCTGTTCGGGGAAGGCCTCGGCGGTGCGGGCGAGCCAGCCTTCCGCCTCCACCGGCGCGCGCCGGGCCTCCGCCGCATGGCCGGTGACGGCGGCGGCGAGCGCCAGCGCCGCCTGCAGCTCGGCCTCCTTGGCACCCTCTGCGCGCACGGCTTCCAACGTCCAATGGCCGGTCGCCTCGTCGAGCGAGAAGGCGACGGAGCGGCAGACGGATTCCAGCGCGGCTTCATAGGCGGGCACCGCCTCGTCCGGGATGCCGGAGAGGGTGATGGTTTCGAGCGCGGGGCCGCGGCCCATCAGGCGCGCTCCACGAAACTGTCGAGCACGCGCTTGTCTCCCGCCTTGTCGAAGCTGACGTCGAGCCGGTTCTGGTCCACCGCCGTCACGGTGCCGTAGCCGAATTTCTGGTGGAACACCCGGGCGCCGACCGGGATCGGCTCGGCCTGCGCCGGCCGCGCCGCGACCTCCCACGCCCCCTGCTCGATCACCCGCGGGCGGCGCGCGACCATCGGGAACTGGCCGGAGAAGCCGGTGTCGGCGAAGCGCGGGCGGACGGCGCCTTCGCGCGTGACCGCGTCCTCGGGCAGTTCGTCGAGGAAGCGCGAGGGGATGGCGGCGCTCCAGTTGCCGTAGATGCGGCGATTGGCGGCGTGGCTGATGATGGCGCGGCGGCGCGCGCGGGTGATGCCGACATAGGCGAGCCGCCGCTCCTCCTCGAGCGATTTCTCGCCGCCTTCGTCCAGCGCGCGCTGGTGCGGGAACAGCCCTTCCTCCCAGCCGGGCAGGAACACGACGTCGAACTCCAGGCCCTTGGCGGCGTGCAGCGTCATCAGGGTGACGCGATCGGCCGCGGCGTCGGCGTCGTTCTCCATCACCAGCGCGACATGTTCGAGGAAGCCCTGCAGCGTCGGGTATTCCCCGACGGCGCGCAGCAGTTCCTTGAGGTTCTCGAGCCGTCCCGGCGCTTCCGGCGACGGATCGGCCTGCCACATCGCGGTGTAGCCGGATTCGTCGAGCAATGTGGCGGCGGCAACGACATGGCCTTCCGTCTCGTTCAGCGCGCGCCAGCGGTCGAAGCCGTGCAGCAGGTCGCGCAGCGCGGCGCGCGGCTTCGGCCGAAGCGCATCGGTCTCGGCCAGGCGCGCGGCGGCGTTCAGCAGAGGCACCGACTGCTCGCGCGCGGCGCGGTGCATGGCCTGGATCGCGCTGTCGCCGATGCCGCGCTTCGGCACATTGACGATGCGCTCGAAGGCGAGGTCGTCGGCCGGCTGCGCCAGCACGCGGAGATAGGCGAGCGCGTCGCGGATTTCCTGCCGCTCGTAGAACCTGGCGCCGCCGACCACGCGATAGGGCACGCCGAGGGCGATCATCCGTTCCTCGAAGGCGCGGGTCTGGAAGGAGGCGCGGACCAGCACCGCCATCTCGGACAGCGGCGTGCCGGCGCGTTGCGCGGCCTCGATCCGCTCGCCGACCATGCGCGCCTCCTCCTCGGAATCCCACAGCGAGACGACGTGCACCTTCTCGCCCTCCGGGTCGTTGCGGCCGGGGCGGAGCGTCTTGCCGAGGCGGCCCTTGTTGTGGGCGATGAGATGCGAGGCGGCGGCGAGGATCTGCCGCGTCGAGCGGTAGTTGGATTCGAGCCGCACCACCCGGGCGCCCGGGAAGTCGCGTTCGAAGCGGAGGATGTTCTCGATCTCGGCGCCGCGCCACGAGTAGATGGACTGGTCGTCGTCTCCGACGCAGCAGATGTTGGACGCGCGGGGATCGGGCCGCTGCGCCAGAAGCCGCAGCCAATAGTACTGGACGAGGTTGGTGTCCTGGTACTCGTCCACCAGCAGGTAGCGGAACTGGCGGTGGCAGGCGGCAAGCACATCCGGGTGACCGCGCAGGATCTCCGTCACATGCAGCAGCAGATCGCCGAAATCGGCGGCGTTCAGCGCGGCCAGCCGCTGCTGGTAAAGGCGGTAGAGCGCGAGCGCGCGGCCGGCGGCGTAGTCGCTGTCCTCGGCGGGCGTCACGCGGTCGGGCGGCAGTCCGCGGTCCTTCCAGCGCTGGATCACGGCCATCAGCCCGGGCGCGGGCCAGCGCTTCAGGTCCACCCGCTCGGCCTCCATCACCTGCTTCAGGAGGCGAAGCTGGTCGTCGGGGTCGAGGATGGTGAAGTTCGATTCGAGCCCGACGAGCGCCGCGTAGCGCCTCAGCATCCGCGCGCAGAGCGCGTGGAAGGTGCCGAGCCACAGCCCCTCGACCGGCCGCCCGAGGATCGCGGCGATGCGCTCCTGCATCTCGCGCGCCGCCTTGTTGGTGAAGGTGACGGCCAGCACCTGGTGCGGCTGCGCGCGGCCCTGCATCAGGATATGCGCGAAGCGGGTGGTCAGCACGCGCGTCTTGCCGGTGCCGGCGCCGGCCAGCACCAGCAGCGGGCCGTCCAGCGATTCGACGGCGGCGCGCTGCTCGGGGTTGAGGCGCGCGAGGTAGCCGGCGTCGCTCATCGCCCTAGCGGCAGGCGCCGATGGAGCCGGCGCCGCAGATCCGCCGCCCGTCGGTCCAGCGCGCGCCTTCCAACTGGGCGCCATTGAAATCGGCGCCGTCGAGCTGCGCGCCGGTCAGGTCGGCGCGGCGGAGGTCGGCATGGAAGAAGCGCGCGCGGCGGAGATCGGCGCCGGCGAGCAGCGCATCGGAAAGGTTGGCGCGCGTCAGATCGGCGCCGAGCAGCACTGCGGCCGAAAGATCGGCGCGCGACAGGTCGGCCGAGACGAAGCGGGCGCCGAAGGCGTTCACCGCCGTCATCCGCGCGCCGGCCAGAGTCGCACGGTTCAGCGAGGAGTCGCGCAGCACCGCGCCCGTCAGGTCCACCCCCGGCGCCTCCAACCGGTCGAGCGTGCAGCGGCGCCACTCGACGCCCGCGGCCGGCGGGTCGGTGCAGGCGGCAAGGGCGGGCCACGGCCACAGCAGGGCCGCAAGCAGGAGGGCGACTGGCGGGAACACAGCATGGGATATAGAACGTGCGCGCCGCGACGCCAAACCGGGAGGCCGCCGCTGCTGCGTTTCCTCGAAGCCTCGGCGAGGCAGGGCCCGCTGCTGCTGGCGGGCGGCATCTTCGCGGGGCTGCTGATCCCGCCGCTCGCTGCCCTGTTCCGCGACGTGATCACCCCGACCGTGGTCGGGCTGATGACGCTCGTGCTGCTGCGGGTGGATTTCGGGCGGGTGCTCGGCTTCCTGACGAAGCCCGGCGTGGTGCTGGCGGTGCTGGTGGTGCTGCTGGTCGTCTCGCCGGTGCTGGCCTTCGCCGCCGCCGCGGCGCTCGGGCTGCCGGGCGGGCTCGGGGCGGCGCTGGTGCTGATGGCGACGGGCTGCGCCGCCACCTCCTCGCCCGCCTTCGCGCGGCTGGTCGGGCTGGATGGCGACGTGTCCTTCGCGGTCGCCATCCTCTCCACCCTGCTCGTGCCCTTCACCGCGCCGCCTCTGGCGCTCGGGCTGCTCGGGCTCGATCTCGCCCTGTCGGTCTGGGGGCTGATGGGGCGGCTTTCGCTCGTGGTCGGGCTGCCGCTCTGCCTGTCGCTGCTGCTGCGCCGGGTGCTGGGGCGAGAGAGGCTGGACCGCGGCGGCCGCGCGGTGGACGGGGCGGTGGTGTGGCTCGTCGTGTTCTACGGCTTCGGCGTGATGGACGGGATGCTGGCGCGGCTTCTGGCCGACCCGGCCTGGGTGCTGGGTGGCCTCATGCTCGCCTTCGCCGCGGCGGCGGTGCTCAACCTGCTGACGGCGGGGCTGATGTGGTGGGCCGGGCGGCGGGTCGCGCTCGCCGCCGGGCTGTTGTCGGGCAACAGGAACATGGCGCTGTATCTGGCGGTGCTGCCGGCCTCGACCGATCCGGACGTGCTGCTGTTCTTCGCCCTCTGCCAGTTCCCGCTGTTCCTGTCGCCCTTCCTGCTGAAGCCGGTCTACGCGCGGATCAGGCCCTAGGCTTCGGCCGCGCGCCCAGGATATGGGCGATCGCGTAGGTCAGATCCGGGCGGTTCAGGGTGTAGAAGTGGAACTCGTCCACGCCGTTCGCCTGCAGCAGCCGCACCTGTTCGGCGGCGACGACGGCGGCGACCATGCGGCGGGTCTCGGCGTCCTCGTCCAGGCCGTCGAACAGCGCGGCCATCCAGCCGGGCACCGAGGCGCCGCACATGGCGCTGAACTTCGCCACCTGCGCGAAGTTCGACACCGGCAGGATGCCCGGCACGATCGGCACGGTGATGCCGGCCGCGCCGCAGCGGTCGAGGAAGCGGAGATAGGTGTCGGTGTCGAAGAAGTATTGGGTGATGGCGCGGTTCGCCCCGGCGTCGATCTTGCGCTTCAGGTTGTCGAGATCGGCCTCGGGCGACAGCGCCGCCGGATGGGTTTCCGGATAGGCGGCGACCGAGATGTCGAAGGGGGCGATCTTCCTCAGCCCCTCCACCAGGTCGGCGGCATAGGCGTAGCCGCCGGGGTGGGGCGTGTAGCCGGCCGCACCTGCCGGCGGATCGCCGCGCAGCGCGACGATGTGGCGCACGCCGGCCGCCCAGTAGGCGCGCGCCACCTCGTCCACCTCCTCGCGCGTCGCGCCGACGCAGGTGAGGTGGGCGGCGGGGGTGAGCGAGGTCTCGGCGACGATGCGCGCCACCGTGGCGTGGGTGCGCTCCCGCGTCGAGCCGCCGGCGCCGTAGGTGACGGAGACGAAGCGGGGCCCGAGCGGCTCGAGCCGGCGGATGCAGGCCCAGAGCGCCTGCTCCATCGCCTCGGTCTTGGGCGGGAAGAACTCGAAGGACAGCGCCGGGGCGGCCTGGGCGGCCGGCGCCGGGAGGGAGGCGAATCGCGGGCCGGTCAGCCAGCGCTGCAGGGTGTTCTTGGTCGTCGCGTTCATCGGGTTCTCGTCCGCCTCTGGTCGCTGGCCGCGCGGATGTGGTGCGCCCCCGCGGGGGCGCCAGCCACCCTCCGGGCCGCACTCGCTACCTGCCACAGGCTTCGCGGCAATGCGATGGCGCGACGACGCCCGGCGCCCGTCCGGGTGTGGAAAGCGAGGATGTCGGGGAGGACGGCATTCGGCGGTGGCGCCGCCGGCCGGCGGCGCCTAGAGTAGGCCTCCGGCCTGTGGCGAGTTTTCCACAGGGCCACCATATTCTGTGGGATACCCCGGCCGAGGGGCCTAGATGTGGTGGTCCGCTGTTGCGACTCCCGGGCTGTCACGCCAAAGTCTCAGGCGAGCGGTGACCGTGGGCGCGGCGAAGCCGGACCCACGGAACCTGGGTGATCGCGGCATCCCAGGGCTACGGGGCAGGCCGTCATGGACGCAGGGGGTAGGCACGTGTTCGATTCGATCCAGCTTGAAGGCCATGGCCAGGTCCGCACCGATCCGTCGCGTGATTCGCTGCTGACGGATTTCGGCAAGGCGACCCTCGACGACCGATACCTTCTGCCGGGCGAATCCTACCAGGACCTGTTCGCCCGCGTCGCCTCGGCCTATGGCGACGACGCGGCGCATGCGCAGCGCATCTACGACTACATCTCGCGTCTGTGGTTCATGCCGGCGACGCCGGTTCTCTCGAACGGCGGCACGACGCGCGGGCTGCCGATCTCCTGCTTCCTGAACGAGGCCTCCGACAGCCTGGAAGGCATCGTGGCCTTGTGGAACGAGAATGTCTGGCTGGCGGCGAAGGGCGGCGGCATCGGCTCCTACTGGGGCAATCTGCGCGGCATCGGCGAGAAGGTCGGGCGCAACGGCAAGACCTCGGGCGTCGTTCCCTTCATCCGGGTGATGGACAGCCTGACGCTCGCGATCTCCCAGGGCTCGCTGCGACGCGGCTCGGCGGCGGTGTATCTGCCGGTCAGCCACCCGGAGATCGAGGAGTTCGTCGAGATCCGCCGCCCCACCGGCGGCGACCCGAACCGCAAGGCGCTGAACCTGCACCACGGCATCCTGATCCCCGACGCCTTCATGCGCGCGGTGGAGGAGGATGGCGAATGGGCGCTGACCAGCCCGAAGGACGGGTCGGTCGCCAAGAAGATCTCGGCCCGCTCCTTGTGGATCCGCATCCTGACGGCGCGGATCGAGACGGGCGAGCCCTACATCATCTTCTCCGACCACGTGAACCGCGCGCGGCCCGAGCACCACAAGCTGGCCGGGCTGGAGGTGAAGACGTCGAATCTCTGCTCCGAGATCACATTGCCCACGGGGGTGGACCATCACGGGCAGGAGCGGACGGCGGTGTGCTGCCTGTCCTCGCTCAATCTCGAGACCTGGTTCGAGTGGAAGGACCACCCGACCTTCATCGAGGACGTGATGCGCTTCCTCGACAATGTGCTGCAGTCCTTCATCGACACCGCGCCCGATTCGATGGCGCGGGCGAAATACAGCGCGATGCGGGAACGCTCGGTCGGGCTCGGCGTGATGGGTTTCCACTCCTTCCTGCAGGCGCAGAACGTGCCGTTCGAGAGCGTCGTGGCGAAGGTGTGGAACATCAAGAT
>Ga0272446_1000527_pt1 | contig 60254 bp, 55 predicted proteins | sample YNPCB0061_FD_194587 | JGI IMG/M metagenome (GOLD analysis project Ga0272446, IMG submission 194587) | Hot spring microbial mat communities from Yellowstone National Park, WY, United States - YNP-CB-006-1 | ecosystem: Environmental > Aquatic > Thermal springs > Hot (42-90C) > Sediment | place...
GGGTCGTGCATCCGCTCCATCCGCTCCTCCTCCCCTGCGTCTCCCGGCGGCGGGCGCCGCCGTGCGCCATCCATCATCCGCCGCCGCGCCGCGCCGCGCGTCGGCAGCGCTGCACGACCGCCGCCGCCGCGTCGGGGGGGATGATTCCCCCTTAAAACAGCGCCCCCCCGATGCCGCGGCATCAGGGGGACTTCAACGAATTCCCCCCCCCCCGCCTTCGGCGGGTGGGGGGTCGCCCAATCTAATTCTAATATATAGATAATGGGCGAAAATGAACAATAAGTTTCAGTATCCTTCTGCGGATCGTCGGCGGCGCGCCTGCGCCGTCCATGCTGATGATACCACAGCGCCGGCGCCGTGTCAAGCGGCGCGGCGGGCGGACGGGACGACGCGGCGGCGGCATGGAACCGGCCGACCCGACGGCCGTCGCTGCACGCGCGACCGTTCGGCGCATGCCTCCCGGCGCCGCGCGGACGCCTGCGGCATGCGGCGAATCGCGCGATGCCTGCGTTTGGGCGCGCCCGGGTGCGGTAGCATCACAGCGACCGTTCTCGTCCGCCATGGCATGACGAGGAAACGCTGACCGATGAACGACCCTGTGAACGCCCATGACCGCCGCCGCCCGTCGCGCTTGCCGCCCCCGTCGCGCCTGCCGCCCCCGGCGCGGCGCCGGCCGCCGCCGCGCCCCCGGCGCGGCGGACGGATGCTCCTGGTCATCCTGCTGGCGCTGTCCGGCGCGGCGGCGACCGGGAGTCCGCCGCCCGCCGGGACGATCACGCTATGGACGACCGTCGCCTCGCTTCCTTTCCCGCCGGCGGGGGAGACGGGAACGGCGCCGCCCGCGCTCCCCCCCGGCGACGGCCATTCCGTGCTGGGACCGCCCACGCTGACCGCTGCGCAGATCGACCGCATTCTGGCGGCATGGGGATCGCCCGCCGCCGGGACCGGCGACGCCTGGATCGCCTACGGCATGCAGTACGGCATCGACCCCGCCTACGCCCTGGCGTTCTTCATCCATGAGTCGGGCGCCGGAACCGCCCCCGGCTGGGCCGGGCGCAAACCCGACGGCGGCACGACGCACAACGTCGGCAATATCATCTGCGCCGGGTATCAGCGGTGTTACGGGCGCTTCCGCGACTATGCGAGCTGGGAGGAAGGGATCGCGGACTGGTATCGCCTGATCGCCGTCGAGTATGTGGCGTGGCGCGGCGTCCATACCGTCGAGGAGATCGTCCCGATCTATGCGCCGGCGGTTGAAAACAATGTTTCGGCGTACATCGACGCCGTCAACCGCCTGGTCGCCGAATGGCGCGCAGCGCAACCACGATCATGGGACTGAGCCGCACCCCGATTCTCCTGCTGATCCTGGCGCCGATCGGGACCGGCATGCCGGTCCGGCAACCGCCATCGCCGCCGCGCTCGTTGAGTCGCCGGGACGACTCGATGCCGGGCGTCCGTCGCGGGCGCCGCAGGGCGGGCGGCGCCGATGACGACGCGCCGGCGGGCGCGCGCAGCGCCCGCCGGCGCGTTCCGGAATCACGCACAGAACGCCGGGCCGTCGCCGGTCCCCGCAGCGCGTGCCAGCGCCTGCGCCGCCGCCGTCGCCCGGTCGATGGCGTCGGCGATCTCGCCGCCGACGATGGCGGCGCGGATGACGCCCCGGTCGATGGCGACGCCATGCGCGGCGGCAAGGGCGGCGATCTGCGCCGCCGTCAACGGCGGCCTGCCGACGTCGCGTCGCCAGCGCAGCGCCTCGCCCAGGTCGGACACGGCGCGCGGCGCCCCGTCCGCATCCCGGATGACCCACAGGTCCAGGAGGTCGCCGTCCGGCAGCCGCAGCCCGGTGCGGATGCGCTCGGCGATCTCACGGATCTCACGATGTGCCGTCATGGTCGTTCTCCTTGCTCCTTGTCGTTCAGCGCGCCGCCGCCGACCGGCGCGTCGCCGTCGGCGGCGGTCCACACCTGCGGCGCGGCCAGGCGCACGCGTGCGTTGGCAATCGCCTGCTGCTGCGCGTAGCGCAGCGGCATCGCCGCGCTGCTCCAGCCGCCCGCGTCCATCACCGCCGCCAGGTCGCTGCCGGCGGCGAACGCCAGCGTCGTCCAGTGGTGGCGGCAGTCGTGGGGGCTTAACCCCGCAACCCCGGCGCGCGCCCCCAGCGCGCCGACGCGCTTGCGCGCCCCGCGCACGCCCAGCGGCGCGTGCGGGATCAGCGCCCCGTCGCGCCGGGTGCGCCAGAAGAGCGCCCCGGCCGCGTCGCCGCGCCAGCGCAGATACGCCCGCAGCGCCACCTGCGCGTCGTTGGTGAGCAGCAGGCGCTGCACGCGGTCGACCTTGCGCCGCGTCACCTGGAGCAGCCCGCGCTCCAGGTCGACATCCGCCCGCTCCAGATCGGCGACCTCGCCGACGCGCAGCCCCAGGTCGAGCAGCAGCGCCAGCAGCGCCGCGTCGCGCGCCCCTTGCGGCGTGCGCAGGTCCTGGCGCTTCAGGCGCACGGCGGCGTCGACCGGGATCAGGAGCGGCGCGGCTTTCTTGGGACTGCGGCGCGTCACCGCCCGCGCGGCGGCGCGCCGCCGTCCCTGCCGCCCGCCCAGCCCGCGCACGCTGCGCAGCAGCCCCGGCAGGTCCGCCGGCAGCGCCCCCGCCGCCGCCGCCTGCGTCAGATAGGCGCGCACGGTCGCCAGACGGCGGTTGATGCTGGCGAGCGCATACCCCTCGCCGAGCAGCCACTCGACGAACCCGGCGACCAGCCCGACGCTCACCCCGCGCCAGGCGGCGGCGTCGTCGGCCAGGCGCGCCGGGTCCGGCGGCGGCGTCACGCCGACGGCGGCGAGATAGCGCACCCACGTCGCCAGGTCGGCGTCGTGGGCGCGGCGCGTGGACGGGGCCAGCCCGGCGCGGTAGCGCGCCAGGGCGCTGGCGGCGGCGGCGGCGTCGGCGGCGCGGGACGCCGCCGCCAGCGCCGCCGCTGCATCCGGGTCGGGCGCCGTCGGCAGCGCCGACGGCGCCGGGATCAGGTCATCATCCATCGGGCGCTCCGTTCGTTTCGTCAGGATCGCCCGATTCTACCGCGCCGCCGCGCACGCCGATCAGGTCGTCGAGCAGGCGCAGCAGACCGTCCGTGCGCTGCGCCAGCTCCGCCTGCCGCATGCGCAGCCGCGCGGCCAGCGCCGGCAGCGATTCGCCCGCCGCCGCGCGCGGCGGCGGCGTCGGCGGATACAGCCGCCATGCGCCGGCGGGCTCGCGATGGGCGGCGTCTCCCGGCGTGCGCCAGAGGATCAGCGGCGATTCCGCCGCGTCATCTCCGCCCAGCGCCGCCAGCAGCGCCTCGGTCGCAGCGTCATCCCACGCGGCGCGCCGGCGGCGTCCGCCGCGCCGCGCCACGCCGACCGCCGACTCCGGCGGCGCCGCCCACGTGATCGGCGATCCCGGCATGGGTGCGCCGATCACCAATACGAGCGTCGCCGCGTCGGTCGCCGGCGCAAACGCTCCGGACGGCAGCGCCAGCACGGCCCGCAGCCGCCCCGATTCCGCCAGCCGCCGCCGCAGCGTGGCGGCGTCCCCGCTTCGGAAGGCGAACCCGACCGGCATGATGACGACGGCGCGATCATCCGCGTCCATGCGGTCGAGGATGCGCGCCAGGATCGCCGTCGCATGCTGAAACGGCGGGTTCGCCAGCGTCACGCCGCCCGCCGGCCAGGGGTCGGGCGCCAGCGCGTCGCCGACCCGGATGCGGCAGCGCACGCCCAGCAGCGCCAGGCGCAGCGCTGCCAGCCACGCGCTGCGCGCGCGCAGCTCGACGCCGGCGAACGTCGGCATCGTCCCCGCCGCGCGCGCCTCCTGCGCCGCCGCGACCAGCAGCGCGCCGTCGCCGCACGTCGGGTCGACGACCGTGACGCCGCTGCGCAGCGGCTGCGCCAGGCGCGCCAGCAGCCGCGCGATGGGCGGCGGCGTCGGATATTCGTCGGCATCCGCGCGCGCGGCGCCCGAATCGTTGAGCAGCGCCGCATGCGCCGCTCCCAGCGCATGCGCCAGGGCCACGGCGTCCGGCGGCGCGTCCTGCAGCGCGCGCCATGCCGCGCGCAGCGCCGCCGCGCATGGATACGCGCGCGGGAGCGGCGCCGGTCCGCCGCGCGCTGCCGGACGCACCGCATCCGGCGCGTGCGGACCGGCGCCGAGGTCCGCCAGCAGCGCCGCCAGCGCCGCCGCCGCATCCGGCGCCGCCTCCCAGGCGACCGCGGTTCGCCCCGCCGCCCACGGCGGCGGGACGTCCCGCCAGAGCCGCAGCGCCGCCAGCCAGACGACCAGCGCAAAGCGCTGCGGCGGGTCGTCCCACGGCCCATGCCGCCGGAGCAGCGCCGCCTGCGCCGCCGTCAGCGCCCGCTCCCACGCCGCCGCCGACGGTTCCGCCGCTGCGTCCGCCGTCGCCGTCGCGTCCGCCGCGCGCGGCGGCGCGTTCGCCGCCGACGGTTCCGCCACGCCCGCCGCGTTCGCCGGATCCGGCGATGCAACGGGCGCGGCGTCCATCTCCAGCGCGTCCCACAAGCTCCGCTGCATCACGGAGTCGGACGCGCCGCCGCGCGCCCCCGGCGACGCCGGGGGCGAGTCGCGTTGTCCGTCCATGCTACGGCGCTCCGGGCGCGCCGCCGCGCAGCGCCTGGATGACGCTATCGGCGTCATCCAGGCGCGCGACGCTGACCTCGACATCGGCGTTGTCGCCGAGCGCCGCGCTCCACAGCGACGGGTCGGCGACGGCGGCCTCGATCCGCGCGCGGACGGCGGCGGACAATCCGCCGGTCCACACCGCAGCGCGGGCGCGCCATGGCCCGCGCCACGGCGCGGCGGGGTCGTCCGGCGGATCATCCCGGAACGCCCACGTCACCGCCACGCGCGCCGGGCGCGCGGCGGGCGGCAGGGCGCCGAACACGGCGCGCCGCGCCGGGCGGCGCAGGTCCGTGCGCCGCTCCAGCGCGGCATGGACCGCCGCCGCCGCCGGCGCCATGCCGCGTTGCGCCAGCGGCTGGACGCGCCGCGCCGCCGGGATGATCGGCGCGATGCATGTCCACCATCCCGGAACGCGCGGGCGAATCACGCACCGCGCGACGACGACGTCCCGCAGATCGGGCAGGACGTCGGCGGCGCTGCGGCGGCGGCGCGCCGCCGGCGACGGCCACGACGCCGTTGCGATGACGGCGTCCAACGGACCGCCGTCGGCGATGGCATACGCGCCATACCCTTCCGGGAGGCGCATCCCGATTCCGCCGATGCGCTCCAGCAGCGCCAACAGCGCGGCCAGGCGCGCGACGGCGACGTCGTCCCCGGACAGGCGCAGGCGGAAGGCGCCCACCCGCGCGGGCGGGGTTGCCCAGCCCCACCCCCGGGTTCGCTCCGCTACCATGATCCCTGCCGGGATCGGCTCGGTCGCGTCCACCGTCACGGTCGCCGCAACCCGGGCGAACGTGCGGCACGCGACGCATGCGCCGCAGCGGGCGCCGTCCGGCGCATCGCACACGCGCTGGTCCAGCGCGCGCATGGCGGCGTCGAACCACCAGCGCATGCTGGCCAGCAGCGCGTCCGGGCGGATGCGGTCGAACGGACCGTCCGCCTCCTCCGCCGTCGGACGTTCCGCCCACATCGGCCAGTGGCCGTAGGGAAAGAACGCCGACGGGCGCGCGCACGCCGTCCAGATCGGCGTGCGCGCGCGGATTCCTACCTCAATGTCCATGTTTCCTCCTTCCTCCGGCGCCCTGCGGCGCCGGTCTGGCTCTTGCCGCCGTCATGCGGCGGTTTCCCGTCCACGATACCGCCGGGAATGCCGTCGATCATGGCGCGTCCGGCGGGACGAATCGGATGGAGCGGCGCCATCGCGCGCCGCGCGGTCAGAAGCGCCGGTGCGCGATGGCGGACGCGCCGGCGCTTCAGCGAAGGGAGGGAGCGATGCGACGACCGATCACGGCATCATGCATGCGGGCGGCGGAGCGGGCGCAGGCGCGCCCGTTCTTCATGGCGAGCGTCCTGGCGGCGTATCGCCGGATGCACGATCGGAGCGCCGATGCGTTGGCGCGGTTGCCGGGGCGTTCACCGGACGATGTCGTGCGCCGCGCGCTCGGTCGCCGTCCCATCGCCCGATCGCCGACATTCCTCGGCGACATTGATCATCTGGCGCGTCGGTTCGCCATTCCAGGCGAACGGTTGATCCCGATCATCCGCGACGTCGACGCGCTCCGGGCGCCCCGCGATCCCGGCGCCGCCGGGGAGGAGCGGCGCCGGGAGCGGTGATCGCATGCCCGGATGCACCGGGGAGGTGATCGGCGCGGGCGCGGGTTCCCCCGCCCCAACCGCGTCCGGCGCGCCCCCGCCCGCCGCCGCCGGTCCAATCAGCCATGCCGTCGCGTCCAGGGCCGCCGCGTCCGCCCAGGGCGGACGCGGCGCGCCCAGCAGCGCCAGCAGCGCCAGCGCCGTCAGCGGCGCCAGCAGAAACCCGTTGCGCCCATGCCCGACGGCCGCGATGACCCGCCCGCCGCCGGCGGCGTCCGCGCAGACGGTGATCAGCGGCGCGCCGCCGCAGCGCCGGGGACGCACGCCGGTGAGCAGCGCCTGCCGCTCGCCCCAGCGCCCCAGCAGCGCCGCCGCCTGCGCATGCAGCGCCGCCGCCGCGTCCCACAGCGGCAGCGGCTCCCCGGCGCCGTCGACCGCCCAATCGCCGGTCGCCCACACCCCGCGTCCGTCCGCCGCCGGGGTGAGACTGACTCCGTCGCCGCACAGCGGACGGTCCAGCGTCACCCCGCCCAGGTGCAGCGCCAGTCCGGCCTGCCCGCGCAGCGCCGCCGCCCCGCCCGCCAGCGCGCCGCTGCCCATCCCGGCGGCGACGATGACGACGGCGGCATGCAGCGCCGCGCCGTCGGCGCACTGCACCGCAACGCCGGCGGCGGCGCCGCGCAGCGCCGTCGCCGTCGCCCGGCGCACCGCCCCGCCGTGGCGCTGCAGCGCGTCCCGCAGCCGCGTCAGGTGCCACGCGCCGGGCGTCCATCCCCCGACGACCGTGCGGTCGGTTCCGCCGCGCCGCACCGTCGCCCCCGCCATGCGCAGCAGCGGCGTCTCCCCGACCAGCGCCGCCAGCCACGCATCCCATGCCGGCCACAGCCGCCAGGACGCGTGCGCCGCCCGCCCGATCCGCGCCGCCGCCAGGCGCCCCGTCGGCGGCAGCAGCAGCGCCGGCGCGCACCCCGACGCCCCCGCGCCCTCCCCGCCGTCCGCCGCCAGCAGCAGCGGCGCATACCCCGCCGCCGCCAGCGCCACGGCGCTGCTCAACCCGATGACCCCCCCGCCGATGATGATCACATCCGCCGCCGCCATGCGCCGCCTCCGCCCGTCATCATCCATCCGCTGCGCCGCCCGGCATGGTACCATGCCCCCCGCGCGTCCGGCTGTGGACGCCGCCGACTCGTCGATCGCCGATGCAGAAAGGAGACCCATGACCCACACCCTTGCCCGCACCCACGCCCGCGCCCGCCGCGCCGCATCACGCGCCGCAGCGTTCCTGCACCGCCAGGGCGACGCCGCCAGCGCCGCCAGCGCCGCCGCAGATGCGGCGCAGATCGCCGCCATCCTGGTGCGCCAGACGGCGGCGCTGGCCCGCCGCTGCGCCGACCGCCCCGGCGTCGCCGACGCCGTCGCCCTGGCGGAATCCGCCGCGACCCTCGCCGCCGACGCCGCCGCCGACGCCGCCGCCGACGCCGCATCCGCCGCATCCGCCGCCGCGGCCCGCGCGGCGGACGCCGCATCCGACGACGCATCCGCCGCCGCTGCGCCGCACGTCGCCGCCAGCATCGCCGCCGGCATCGCCGCCGCCGCCCTGGAGATCGTCTGCACCGCCGCCGATGTCGTGCAGCATGCGGCGGACGCCGCCCCCCACGGCGGCGCCCGCCGCCGCCGCGCCCCGCTGCGCCGGAGAACGTCCCCATGAGCGCCGCATGGATCGCCCCTCCCCCGACGCCCGACCGCTGCTGCGCGACGTGCGCCGCCTGGACCGTGCGCCGCAGCGCGGGCGGCGGCATGCGGCGCGTCTGCGCCGTGCACGCCGCCATCCTCCCCGCCGACCGCTCCCTGACCGCGCTTGGATGCGCCGCCTGGACGCCGAACGAGCGCGACCCGTTCGCCATCGCGCGGCGCCGCGCCGCCGCCGCGCCGCCGGCATGACGCCGCTGCGCGCGCGGCGTCCGCCGCCGCCCCCCCCACGCGCCATCCGCCGACGGCGGGCGCGCATGCGCCGCGCCGGGCTGCGCCCGCGCAGCGCGGACCGGACCTCCCCCATCCCCTCCCCGCACGCGGACGCCCCCCCCGCGCCCCCCGCAGGGGGTTCCCCGCACGCGAGGGGTTTGGGGGAGCGGGGTCCGCCGTCGCCGCGCTCGTCACGGACGCTATCCTGAAGGGAAAAACAAGCCGCCGTCGGATGACGGCGGAGGAGGGCCATCAAATGGAAATGGAAGAAGAATCGACGGGGGCGACGGTGCGTCGCCCTCGTATCGGCCATCCGCTGAACATACCGGCGGATGACGAGGAGCATGCGCCGCTGCGCCGCGCGCGGCGCATCATTGGTGATCAGCCCGCCGCCCCCCAAGCCCCCCCCGCACGCAGGGGAGACTGGGGGAGGTTCCCCGCCGGCGGGGGGCTTGGGGAGGATCCCCGAACACAGAACGCGCCGTGGGCGGAACCGTCGGCGGCGGCGCCGGCGCCGGCGCCGGCGCCGCCGGGCGACTCCGTCTCCATCCCGGATGGAGTCGCGATCGTGGACGCCAACCCAGGCGGGGTCGGCGTCGAGGCGGTCGTCGCCGTCGCTGCGACGCTGGCGCATCTTGCGCCCGGCGTCGTCCGCCTCACGATCCGCCCGCTTGGGCGGTTCGGCGCGCCGATCGACCTGTTTTCCACCGGTCGCGTCATCCTGGACGTGCACGCGACCGGGGGGGACGGAGTCGAACTCGCCGTCATCGAGCGCACCCGGCGCGACGCCCGCACCGTGGCGGGCGTCGCGCCGTCCCACACCCTGCAAGGGGAGTGGGAATGGGACGCCGCCGCCGGCGCGTTCGCGCTGGCGCGCGGCACGATGGCCTGGACGTGCGACGCGCCGAACACGGCGCGCTACGTCCCGCCCATCGTCGCGCGGGCGCTGGCGGCGGCCATCGCGCGCGGCGACCCGTCTCTGGACGGCGTCGCCGTCCAGGTCGCGTCCAGCGCCAGCAGCGTCTGGCGCCCGGCGGCCCATGGGCTGCCGGTCGCGCTGACGGCCCGCCAGGCATGGGGCATGTCATGGCCCCATGACTGGGACACCTACCGGGCGGCGCTCGATGCAGCTCTCGATGATCTGCGGCCCGTCGCCTGGGAGGAGGAGACGTGGCTGCTGGCGCCCCAGGCGCGCGACCCGCGCATCCGCCGGGTGGCGGAGGAGCGCGGGCGCCGCGTCCGGATCGACGCCGACGGCGAACCGGAGATCACGGTTCGCCTGTCGCGCAATGCGCACGCCATCCTCGTCGAACGCGGGCTCCTCCCCGCGCGCGACGACGCAGCATCATGACGACGCGCCGCCGCCCGCATGGCGGGCGGCGGCGCTATCGTTGGTTCGTGCGCGTTGGACGGATGTCCAACACCCGTACCGGAGCATGGCCATGACCATCACGCGCCGCCTGCTGAACGCGCTGCTCTCTGCCGTCGCCGTCGGAGTGATCGCCAGCCTTGCCGCCGCCGGCGTCGGCGGGTGCATGGACGCGGCGCCGCCATCGTCGGCGCCGACGACCGTCCTGATCATCACCCTGACTCCGTCCGCCCGCGCCCGCCTGACCGCGCCGGACGCGCCCGATCCGACGAACACCGGCCTGCCGTCGCTCGACCGCCTCAACCGCGCCTGGCGCGTCACCCGCATGACGCCGGTCTTCCCCGACGTCGATCCCGCCGATCCGGTCGCACAGCGCCACGGGCTGACCGCCGTCTACCGCCTGGACGCGCCGCCGACCGCGCTGCTCCCCCTGATGGCGCGCGCCTACGCCGCCGATCCGCACGTGGAATCGGTCGAGATTCCCGGCGACATCGCCATCCCATGACCGACGGAACCGCGCCCAAAACCGCGCCAGACGCCCCAGGAACGACGGAACCGCGCCATCCCGAGGCGGGGTCGGGTCGTCCCCGCAGCGCGCCTCCTGGGGCGGCGCAGGCGGTCCAGGACGGGCGGCGCGGCGCCATCCCGACGTCCGGGTCGGGTCGTCCCCGCAGCGCGCCTCCTGGGGCGGCGCAGGCGGTCCAGGACAGGCGGCGCGGCGCCATCCCGACGTCCGGGTCGGATCGTCCCCCGGTCGCGTCTCCTGAGGCGTCGGGCGCGGGAATGGCGGGCGCGGCGGACGCCGACGGATCAATCGGCGCCGATGGCCGCCGTCGGCGCTGCCGGCGCCGTCGGCGTGAGCGCCGGCGCCGCTGTTGGCATGGGCGTCGGCGGATACGCCGGCGATTCCATGGCATCCGGGGGAACGATGCTCAGCGCCGTCGCATCGGCGCCGTCGGCGATAATCACCGCCGCCGGCGCATCAAGCAGCGGCGACCACGGCGCCGTCAGCGTGATCCGCTCCGGGATGCCCGGGTCCAGCGTGATCGTCGGCGCCGTCGCCTCCACGTATCGCCCGGAGGCATCCACGATCCAGGCGGTTCGCGGCCAGGGGCGGCTGTTCGCCTGGCGGTTGACGACATCCGCCGTGATCGCCACGGTCGTCCCGCAGCGCATCCCCGCCGCCCATGCCGCCCGTCCGCCCGGCAGCGCCGTCGCGCGCGTGAGTTCCCAATCCCGCCAGACCGCCGACCGCACCGCCGCTCGATCCAGCGCACGCACCGCCAGCGGCGGCGCATCCGCCGCCATCCACGCGCCCGACGCCGGCGCCGGGACGGACGCCCCCGGCGTCGGCGTCTGCGTGCGCGCCGGGACGGACGCCCCCGGCGCGGGCGTCAGCGCGAGCGCCAGGCGCACCCGCGCTGACCCGTCGGGGAGACGAATCTGCAGCATCCACGCATCCGGCGGCGCATCGTCCGCCGGCAGCGTAAACAGCGCCAGCGCCCGCACCGGCATGCGCGGCGGCACGGTCACGCCGCGCGCCGCGGCGCCGCCCACGAGGGTCTCGACCTCGCCGACCGCCGTCATGCCCCCCTCCGGACATGCCGCCGCCGCCGCCGCCCGCAGCAGCGGATGCTCGCCGACGCCGCCGTCCGGCGCCAGGTCGAGGTAGCGCCGGTCGGACGACAACAGCGTGAGCGTCTGGGGACGACTCAGCCACTCCCACCGCAGGCTGCGATCCGCGCGCGTGTTCATCGCCGCCAGGTCGATGAGCACGCTCCGCCGTCCGACCGGCGCGCCATACTCCGGCGGCAGATCGGCCGCCCAGGCGTGGACGACCGCCACCTGCCAGTCCCCGACCAGCGTCGTCATCGCCGCATCGCGCGGCGCCAGCGCCGCCATCACGGCCGTCGACGTCGCCCGCACCGCATCAAGCGCCGGCGTGACGTCCGGCGTCGGCGTGGCGCGCGGCGCGAGCGGCCACCCCCCCGCCGCCGATGGCGGCGCCGCCATCGGCGGCGCCATCGGCGGCGCCGGAGCGGGCGTCGCTCCCTGCCGTCCTGCGCCGCCGCCGCACCCGGCCAGCAGCGCAACGACCGCCAGCAGCGCCAGCAGCGCCGTGCGCCGTTTCCCGCCTCCCATGGCCCCCTCCTTCCTGCACACGCCCGGAACCGCATGATGGCGCGGCGCGCGGTCGCTGCCGCGCGCCGCGCCGTCGGCATCATCATCCCTCACGTCCGCCCGCGCCGCGTCCCCCAACAGCGCGCGAACTGCGCGCGGAAGGGGCAGGCGGCGCAATCGGACGGCGCCGCCGCGCCGAGCGCCTGCATGAACGGGTAGCCGAAGGCGTACCCGTGGGCGTAGACGGCGCGCGTCACCGACGCGACCGACTCCGCCCGCGCCGCGCCCGCCCACGCGGTCAGCGCGTCCGCCGCGTCCGCCTCGGCGACCCCCAGCTCCCGGAGCATGGACGCCAGCGCCATGATCTCCGGGTTGCTGCCGCCCGGCGGCGGCGGGCGCCGCGCCAGCCGCGCCGCGCACACCGGCAGGTCGCCGCCGATCACGGCGCGCAGCGCCGCCGCCCCCGCCCCGTCCCTGCCGTCAGGGAGGCCCGGGGCGGACCGCAGCGCCTCCCGCCCGCCGCGCGCGCGCGCCGGCGCCGCATCTCCCCGCGTCGCGCGCGCCGCCGCCGCCGCCTCCGCCGCCGCCAGCGCCGTCGCATAGGCGTCGGCGAGCGCCGGACAGACGACCGGGCGCGGCCCCGCCGCTGCGCGCGCCCCCGCCGCCGCCAGCGCGCGGATGCGCTCCATCCCGCCCGCCAGCTCGTCCGGCGTCAGCGGGATTTTCCAGCCGCCGTCCGCACGCGGCGCATTCAGCCGCCGGATCAGGCGCCGTCGCGTGAAGAACGACGCCCCGCTGCGCGCCAGCCAGAGGTCCAGCGCCGCGTCGTCATCCAGCGGCGGCGGGACATGCCCGGTCGCATCCGCCAGCGCCTGCCGCCAGACCCGACGGTCGTCCGCCGTCGCCTGGCGCACCCCGGTCGGCGCATCCAGCGTGACCAGGCGCAGCGCCGCCCGCCACGCCGTCGCCAGCGCCTTCGCCGCCGCCGTCGCCTCCGGCGACGCCCAGCCGCCGAGCAGCGGCGCCGGCAGCGCGAGGTGAAACCCCGCCCTGCCGGTGAAGGCGATGCCAACCGCGTCTACCGGCAGCCGGTAGACGCGCTCCAGGTGCGCCAGCAGCGCCAGCGCATCCCGACGCGCATGCTCGACGTCCAGCCAGTCGGCGTGGGCGTCGAAATCGAGCGTGAGGTCCACCGCGTGGACCTCGCCGCGAACCGGGCGCGCCGCCGCAAAGCGCTGCATGGAGACGCGCTCCTCGCAGCGCGGCGGCGGCAGCGCCGTCGCGTCGACGCGCCGCCACCGCGACCGGCCGATCTGCCGATCGCGGTAGCGGAAGACGCGGAGGTCAGCGCGCTCCATCGCGCGCCGCCTCCGCCCGCCGCCGCGCGCGCTCCCGCAGGAACGCGCGCCGCCCCGCCGCGGCGCGCCGCCAGCCCGCCGCCAGCAGCGGCAGCTCGGCGCCAACGCGCCGCAGGCGGCGGCGCGGGCGCGCGGGGGCGCGCCAGATCGCCCCGACCACGACCGCGGCCAGCAGCCACGGCCAGGTCGGGATGCCGGCGCCCGTCGGCAGCGGCGCCGCCGGCGCCGCCGCTGGCGGCGGCCATGACGCCGCGACCGCCGCCGCCAGCGGCGGCGGCGCGGCGCGGCGCAGCGCATCGATCCCGGCGGCGCCAATCGCCGCCGGGCCGTCCAGCGGCGCGGCGCTCAGAATCCAGAACGCCGCGCCCAGCGCGACGACGGTCAGCGCGATGCTGACCGTCGTCGCAACGGGTGATCTGCGCCTCCTCCCCGCCAGCGCCGTTTCCAGCGCGTCGAGGAGGAGGCGTACGATAACGTGCATGCCTCCTCCTGCCGCCCCCCCGTGCGGGGGGGGTCGGCGTCGTTCCGTCCACGCATGCACCATAGCGCCGCCCGCCGCCATGCACACGCCCGCCCCGGTCATCACCGGGGCGGGCGTGTGCGTGTCCGTCTCCTTCGCGTCCGTTGCCGGGCGATGCGCCGGGCGGCTACTGCTGCCCGGCGGCTCCGCCAAGTCCGTCGTAGATCGACTGGAACACCCCCTCGATCCGCTGACCGAGGAGGGTGAGGATGCCGATCACGACGACGCTGATCAACACCAGGATCAGCGCGTACTCCACCAGCCCCTGTCCGGGCTCCGCGCCGCGTCCGGCGCCCTCACGAGCGAAAAATGCACGAACCATGCCGTTCTCCCTCCTTCTGCAGGATGGGCGACGCCGCCGCCGCCCATCGTGACTCTATCCGACCCGGACCGGCGGCGCCATCAACAGCCGTCACGGAGTGCGCCGCCGGTCGTTGATCGCTCATAACCTGCTCCAGTCCCATCCGCTCAGCGCCGGCGGCAGCCCGACGGCGCCGTTCGTGCGCGCCGCCGCGCCGCCATCCGGCGCGGGCGCGGGCGCGGGCAAGGGCGCGGGCGCGGGCGGCGGCGCGGCCGCCGGCGGCGGCGCGGGGTCGAACGCCGGCGCGGAGGCGAACGCCGGCGCGGGGGCGAACGCCGGCGCGTCGCGCGCGTCCGGCGGCGCGGCGCCGGCGGAGAGGACGTGATCCACCACCACAATCGTCTCGACCACCTCCGCCGGCGTCTCCACGCTCGTCCCGTCCGCCAGCGTCGCCGTGACCCGCCGCTGCGTCTTGCGGTTCTCCAGCCGTCCCTCCGCCACCACCCGCGCGCCGCGCGGGTGCGCCGCCGCCAGCGCCCGCGCCTCGCGCTCGGTCAGACCGCGCACTTCCAGCGTCATCGTCACCGTGCGCGGCTCGATCATGCCGTTGACCAGCTGCGTTGAGGACGCCGAGACGCGCAGGCGCACCACCGGACCGTGCGGCGTCGGCAGCAGCTGGGCGTCGCGGGTCAGATTGCCGACCATCAACACGCGCACCAGGTCCATTACGCCCTCCCCGCGGCGTCCGCCGCCGCCAGCCAGACCAGCGGACGCAGCCAGCTCCGCCCGCCGACCTCGGCGGTCACGCCGCCGATGGCGCATCCGATCGCCAGCGTCGCGCCCGCCAGCGCCGCATCGTCCGGAAACCAGCCGCACATGTCCGGCAGATCAACGAGGTCCGCCAGCCGACCGGCGCCGACCACGCGCGGCGGCGCCGCCAGGACGACCGGAACGCCCCCCCACGGCAGCGGCGGCGTCATGCGGTCCCACGCCAACGCCTCCTGCGCCTCCAGCGCGAGCAGCGTCGCGTCCGGCGCCTGCGGCAGCCGGTGATCCCCATCGAGCGCATGGACGCGCAGCGGGCGCAGCACGGCCCGCACGAACGCCTGCGTGCGCACCGGCAGCGCGGCGCCGTCCGGGACGCGCTCCTCCGGCAGGTAGACGCCGACCACGCCGCCGCCGGCGCCGGCCAACGGACGCAGCCAGGCGGCGATGACCGCGCCGCCGCCATCGCTGCGCATGCGGCGGCGCCACTGACTGGTGCGTCCGACCAGCTCGATCACCCCATCCATGGCGCGCCTCCTTCCGGGTCCGCCGCCCCGGCGCCGGGCGCCATCCCCGCCGCGGGCGGACCCGCCAGCGCCAGCAGCGCCGCGTCCAGCGCCGCCTCGATCTCGGCGCGCGGCGGAAGCGGCGGCGCTGGCGGCGGCGTCCCCGGCGTGCGGCGCGGTCCGCCGCCCGCAGCGATCACATGCGCCACCTCGTCGTCCGTCAACGCCCGTCCTTTGACGAGTTCGACATACCCCACGCCGACGGTCATGCGCACCCCGGTCAGCATGCGCCGGCGCGCCGCCGCGATCCGGCGCGCCACCTCATCGGGCGCGCCCCCTTTGGCGCGAATCGCCTCCTCCGTCGCCGCCAGCGCCGCCTGGATGCGCCGGTCGCCCCGCCGCCGCTGATAGACGCGCGGCAGCAAGCGCCCTTCGACCACCACCTGGTTGCCGTGCTTGAGCAGCGCCGCCGCGTGCTCCACCGACCCGTCCAGCGCGACGTCCGCCGGCGTCAGCGTCGTCAGCGCATGCGCCGCCCGCGCGCCGGGGACAATGCTGCGCACGGCGCTGCGGCAGCGAATCCGCACCGTCGCAATCGGGCAGCGCACCCCCGGCCCGATCACCTCGTCCCGAATCGCCGGTCCGCCGTCGACCGCGCCGACCAGCTTCACCCACGACCCGTCCGGCGCCGTCTCCGGCGCGCGCGCGACGGCGAGGACATCGAGGCGCGTCTCCCACGTCGGCAGCCCGGCGTCATCCGGATGCACGGCGAAGGCGCGATCATAGGTCTGTTCCAGCCGCACCGATCCGCTGATCTGCACCCGCGCGCCATCGGTGAACAGCCCGGTCTCCATCAGCCGCGCGCTGACCGACAGCGGCATGCTGAACGCCAGCCCGCCCGGCTCCTCGATCTCGATCCGATACGGCGCATACCGCATGCCCAACGGCGTCGCCGTCGCCGGACGCGCCTTGCCGTTCGGGCCATACCGTTCCCGCCGCACCGTGCCGATCAGCACGCAGACATTCCGGTCGTCGCCCCGGTCGCCGCCCGGGTGTTCGCGCATCACCATGCGCAGCGCATCGTCCGGCGGCGCCGCGCGCGCCGCCGCGTCCGCCGCGCCGTTCGCCGCGCCGCCGGCGGTTCCGTCGTCCATCCCGACGTCCTCACCGCCGTCATCCGCCGCCGGAATCGCCCCCGGCGCCGTTCCCGGCGACGCCAGCAGCGCCTGCCAGTCAATCATCGTCATCCCGGTCCTCCTGTCTGCATCATCCGGCCGCTCCTGCGACCGGGCGCCGCATCCGGCGCCGCATGCAGCGTGCCACATGCCGCCCGCCGCGCGCATCCGTGATCGTCGGCGATTCCGTCGCCGGCGCCTCACGGTCGCCCGCCCGCGCCGCGCGGCGCGGATGGGCGCGGGCGCGACGGCGCCAGCGCCTCGCCGTCGGCGGGCCAGCGCAGCGCCAGCGCATGCGTGCGCAACGCCGCGATCACCGGATCGACGCCGTAGCGCAGCATGCTCCGTTCGCGCAGCCGGATGCGCGCATCGGGAATCTGCTGCGGGTCGGCGTCCAGCGCGTCCGCCATCGCCGCCCGATACGCCGCCGCGCGCTGCGCCAGCGCCTCCGCCAGCGCCATCCCCGCCGCCGCGCCATGCGGCCCCAGCAGCGCCAGCGTCTGCACCGCCGCCGCCGCCGGTCCATGATGCATGCCCCCCTGCGCCGCCGTCGTCCACGCTCGCATCAGCAGATCGTCCGCCGTCGGATCGATGTCCGCCGGACGCGCCCGGCGATAGGGCGCGTCCGGCGGCGCATCACGCGCCGCGCCGTCGCCGCTGCGCGCCGGCGGACGTTCGCGCGGGCGCGCGCTGAACAATCCGCTCTCCGCATCGCCGACCGGAAAGCGCAGCAGCGCCTCCTGGCGCGCGCGTATGGCGGCAAAGTCGGCTTCCGTCAGACCGGTGTCGGCATAGGCGTCCACCAGCGCCCGCGCGTCCTGCTTGATCGGTCCTAAAATGACCAGCCCGCCCAGCGCCTGCAAGGCGGCGGCGCGCACCGCCTCGCTGTACTGATACAGCCCTTGATGCGCCCCGATGATGCCGACCCCTAACGAGCGCGTCTGCGTGAAAAACACTTCGGCGTCGTTGGGATGCTCGGCGTCGATGAACTTCTGCACCTCATCGATGATCAGCGGACAATCCCAGCGCAGGTCCGGGTCGGGCTGGCGCGTTTGCCGGGCGAACGTCGCGGTCGACAGCGTCGCAAACAACGCGGTCGCCAGAATCGCCGCCAGCGACTCGGAGAGGATTTCCGGCACGAGTTTGAAGATCAGAATCCGGCGCGCGTCCATCGCGTCGGGCAGATAGAGGGTGGCATGCGGCTGGCAAAACAACTGCTGCACCACCGGGTCGGTGATAAAGTGCTGCAAGCGCCGCCGGAACGATTCGATGCTGACCCGCACGCGCTGGTCCATCGCCGGATACTCCACCAGCCAGAAGTCGCGCACCAGCGGGTTGCTGACCCGCCGCAGCACCTCGGCGCGGTAGGCGCTGCTGACATAGAAGCGGTCGAGATGCAGCAGCGTCGGCGTCGGCTCCCCTTCGAGCAACGCCCGCAACCCCATGCGGGCGAACTGCTGCATGCCGGCCGATTCGCGCCACACCTCCGGCGACATGCGGGCGAACAGGGTTTCCACCTGCCCCACGAGTTGCGCCGGCGACACGCCGTCGCCCGCCAGGCGGCGGTCGAGCGGGTTGAGGCACGGCACGCTCGGCGCGGTCAGGTCGATCAGAATCACCCGCTCGTGCGTCTCCGGCGGCAGCGCCGCCACAATCCGATCGGCCAGGTCGCCCTTGGCGTCGATAATGATGCACCCGGCCCCAATGCGCGCCAGTTCAAACGCCAGCACCTCGATGAAACTCGATTTGCCCGCGCCCATGGGGCCGAGCACTTCCATCCCTTTGCGCAGGTCGCGCAGCGTCGGGCCGACCAGCCCGTCGGCGCCGTCCGGGTGATCGGCGTGCGCCAGCGCCAGGCGGCGGCGCCCCAAATCGCGCGAATCGGTCGGCGGCGGCGCCAGGCGTCCGGCCAGCGCCGCCGCCGCCTCGTCGGGGGGCAAAAACACGCGCGCCGGCGGGGGCAGGTAGCGCACCGGACGCAGGGCGATCAGCGGCTCCAGCGCCGCGTCCGGCGGATGCCAGAGCGCCGCCAGGTCGATGACGCTCAGCAGGGACCGGCGCTGGCCCGGCAGCGGCAGGAGCGGCCAGGGCAGTCCGGGCCAGACGGGGCGCGGCGCATGCGCGGTCAGGTCCTGCAGCGCCAGACGGCGGCGCGCGGCGCGACTCCAGCCGCCGCTGGCGCGCGCCAGCGTCAGCGCCGCCCCGCCGATCAGCAGCGCCGCCGCCGCCGCCAGCGCCGCCAGCCCGCCGCCGCCGACGCCGAGCGCCGTGGCCAGCAGCGCCAGCCCCGCCGGCGCCGTCCACGCGGCGGCGCGCGCGGGCGCCCCGCCGCGCGCGGCGGAATCCGCCGCGTCCGCCGCCGCGCGTCCGGTCGGCGCCGTCCAGCAGCGCCGCCGTCCCTGCGCCAGCGCATCCAGCGGCGGCGGCGCCAGGCGCTGGACGGCGCCGCCGCTCTCCGCCGCGAACTGCCCCAGCGCCTGCGCCAGCGCCTGCACCTGGCGCACCGCCGCCTCTTCCGTGACGGCCGCCGCCACGCACCGCACCGTCACCTCGAACGCCCACCCCTCCGCCTGCTGCAAGAGGGCGTCATGCGCCGCCAGGTCGCCCGGCGTCAAGCGCGCCTGAATGCGCGCCACCTGCGTGCGCAGCGCCTCGCGCCACGCCTGGTCGGCGCGCACGTCGGCGCCGCGCACCAGGATGTCGTACCCGGCATAGATCACCGGCGCCGTCACCCGCACCGCCGCCGCCAGCGGTCCCAGCGGGTCGGACTGAAACCGGCCCAGGTCGCGCAGCGGATGCCCCGCCGGACGCGCCGGAACCAGATCGACCCACGCCACCGCCCCGGCCTGCTGCAGCGCCGCCGCCAGGTCGTCCGCCGCCGGACGCACCGTCGCGCCCGGCGTCCGTCCCTCGATCTCGCGCCGCACCGCCGCGCGCCAGTCGTCGCCGATCGGCGTGCGCACCCGCAGGCGCGCCCGTCCGTCGGGCCCCGACTCGATCACCAGCGCCAGCGTCGGTTCGTCCCCCCGCGTCACGGCGTGCGCCGGCAGCAACGGCGCCAACCCGATCAGCAGATCGACGCCGGTCAGCGGCGACAACGCCAACGCCGGCGCCGCCGGAAAGGCGGCGTCCCAGGTGTGCAGCCGCCGCGCCGCCCGCCGCCGCCGCTGGCGCGCCAGCAGCACGCCGCCGCGCAGCAGATCGGCGCCGAGCACGGTCAGCAGCAGCGCCATGCCGATGCGCACCCAGGGAACCGCCGCCGCCACGCCCGCACCCGCCGCGCGCAGCAGCGGCGGCCCCCCCGCCGTCGCCGCCGCCAGCGGCGTCGCCATCGTGTCCGGCGTCCAGGCCAGCAGCGCCAGCAGCGCCAGCAGCAGCATCCCGCCGAGCCGCAGCAGACTGCGCGTGCGCTGGCGCGCCAGCATCCACTCGGCGTCGGTCTCCGGGCGTTTCCATGGATTGCCCGACCAGCGCGCCTGCCGCCCCGCCGGTCCGCCGCGCGGCGGCACGCCCCCCCCGCCGCCGCCGCCGCGTCCGGCGCCGCTGCGCCCATCCCGCCCGCGGTTCGTCATGTCGTCCCCCGTTCCAGCGCCGCATCCGGCGCCGGCGCGCCGCTCCACCAGCGTCCGTCCGGCAGCCAGACCGTCGCCCGCCGTTCCGTCGGAATCGGCGCCGCCGCCGGGCGCAGCGTCGGCAGATCGATCCCAAGCGTCATGACCGCCGCCGCCGGCGCCGCCGCCTGCACGTCCGCTGGCGGCGCGTCCCCGACCCACAGCAGCAGCGCCAGCATGCCGGGCGCCGGCAGGCGCAGCAGCGCGAGCGCATCCGGCGGCGTGGGACCGCCGATGACCGCGATGGCCAGCAGCAGCGGCGCCGCATCCGGCAGGCGGGCGCCGCGCTGCACGGCGAAGCGCCGCTCCAGCGCCAGGCGCAGTCCGTCCGCCAGCGTCGCGGCATCGCTGCGGTCCCACGCCGCCGCCTCCCCCGCCGACCACAGCGCCCGCGCGCCGTCCGGGTCCGCCAGCCATGTGCGCCACCCGCTGCTGCGCGCGGCGGCATGCATGCGCGCCAGCGCCCATGCCCCGCCCGCCCCATGCGCGCAGACGACCAGCGGCGGCGGCGTCCCGTCGGCGGGCCAGCCCCACCACAGCGTGCGCCCGCGCCGCAGGGTCAGCAGCGGCGCCGCCAGCCATGCCGCGCGCGCGGGGGGCGGCAGTCCGGGCGGCGCCTGCACCCCATCCGCCGTCTCCTCCCAGCGTCCGCCGGCCTGCGCGCGCGCCCACGCCGCCATCTCCGGCGCGCGCGCCAGCAGCAGCGTCGCCGCGTCGTCCCGTCCGCCCGCCGCGCCCGCCGCCGGGACGCCGGGGTCCATCCCGGCGTCCCGCGCCGCCTGCCATGCCGCCGCCAGCCGCGCCGCCGGCGGCGCGGGCGGCGCGGCGGCGGCCACGACCGGCGCCACGCCGCCCCGCGTCCAGCGCCCCCCCTCGGTGCGGGGGGGCGGCGGGGGGGACTGGGGGCGGCGGGAGGGACGGGAGGGACGGGTCCATGGCGGCGCCGGCGGCGATTCCGGCGGCGGCGGGCGGACGGGACGCGCCGCCGCCGTCCCTCCCGCCGCCCCGCCGCGGCGCAGCACGACCCCAACGGCCGCCAGCGCCGCCAGCGCCGCCAACATCGCCCGCGCCTCCATGGACGCCGCCGCCGCCAGCGCCGCCAGCGCGCCGAGCAGCGCCGCCCCGCCGACCAGCGCCGCGCGTCGTCGGCTCATGCGCCGCCTCCGTCGGTCGGGGGCGCCAGCAGCGCCGGGTCGCAGACGGCGTGCCAGAGGTCATCGTTGAGCGCCAGCGCCATCGTCCACCCGCGCCAGCGCGCCCCCGCGCGCCCCGCCGCCGCCGCCGGCAGATCGTCCATCGTCGCCAGCAGCGCGCCGTCCGGCCAGGTCTGCAGCCCGATCCGCCCGTCCGCCTGCTGCACCGCCAGCGTGATCCGCTGCGGGTCGGCGACGTGCAGCGCCAGCGTGGATGGCGGCACGCTTCCCAGCAGCAGCGGGGAGCCGCCATCGAACGGCCAGTAGGTCAGCGCCAGCCGGTCGGCATACTGCGCCACCCAGAACAGGCCGTCGCTCCCCCATCCCAGCGGCGCCAGCCCGGCCGGACGCGCCGGACCCGGCGCCAGCGTCGCCGTCTGCACCCCGCGTCCGCCGCGCGGCAGCGTCAGCAACAGCGCATCCGCCGCCGCGCCGTCCGCCGCCGGCGCGCTGAACAGCACCGCCGCCGCGCCGTTCGGCGCCCACTCCAGCGCCGCCGCCGGCGTCGGCATGGCGCTGACCGCCGGCGCGTACAGCGGCGACCCGTCGCCGCCCGCCGCATCCCACACCCGCACCACGCTCCCGCTCCCCGCGCGCAGCGCCAGCACCAGATACGCGCCGTCCGGCGACCACCATGCGCCGTCGACCGGCTGATCGGTCGTCAGCGTCTCGACCCGTCCGTCGGGCGACGTCAGCGTCAACCGTCCGCGCGCGCCGCTCCGGTCCGCCGGGTCCGGCTCCCACACGACCTGCACCCGCCGTCCGTCCGCCAGCGTCGCCGCATCGGCGACGGGATAGCGGTCCAGGTCGGGGGCGCGCATGACCGCTGCAGCGGTCACGCGCATCACCGCCGGCGGCGCGTCCCCGGCGCCGCCGGCCACGGCGCGCCAGCCGCCGTGCGCATCCGCCGTCACCATGCGCCAGACGGCGCCCGGCGCCGGACGCGGCGCCAGCAGCAGCGCCGGACGCGGACGCCCCGGCGGAAACGTCGCCGTCGTCGTCATGCCGACCGTCACCGTCACCGTCCGGCGCTGCGGATAGACCCCCGGCGCCTCCGCCGTCACCGTGTACACGCCCGGCGCGCCGCGCCAGACCAGCGCCTCCCCCGCCGCCGTCATCGGCGCATCCCCGACCCGCACCGCAGCGGCGGCGTCCGCCGCATACACGACGACCACGCCATACACCGCCCGCTGCCAGACCGCCAGCCCCAGCGCCGCCAGCAGCGCCAGCCCGCCGATTCCCAGCAGCAGCCGCCGCCGCCGCCGCAGCAGGCGCGCCAGGCGCGCCTGCGCCACATCCAGATGCAGCACCGCAACGCCCAGGTCCAGATCGCGCATCGCTCCCTCCGCTCCGCTAGGCCGCATCGCGCGGCGGCGGCGCCGCCCCGCCGGTCGCGGCGACGATGAGCGTATGCAGCGGTTCCGGCGCCCGCGGAATGCGCAGCGGGATCGGCGTCCGCCCCGCCAGCAGCAGCCCGGTGGCGCCGCGCTCATCCCGCCGACACTGCGACAGCCAGGCGACCTCGCCGGGCGTCAGCCCGAATTGCTTCGCCGCCGCCAGCACCGGATTGCGCTCATCATCGCCGCCATGCCGCGCCGGACGCACCTGGCGCAGCAGCAGCACGGTTTCGCAATTGTCCAGGTAGGTCATGCCGCCGGCATTGGGAACCACGGCGCCGGACGGCGTGCGCTGCACCAGAAAATCGCGCACCTGCTGCGTGATGACCGTCGCCGCCGTGCGCAGCGACCGCCCAATGCGCGCGATCGTCTCCAGCACGCGCACGCCGGCGGCGCTGCCCAGGATCGTCCACGCCTCGTCCAGGATGATCTCCATCGGGCGGTCGCGGCGCTGCAAGGCGGTCGTGATGCAGTAATTGGCGATCAGCGGCGGCAGCACGCGCTGCAACGTCGCATCATCGCTCTGCACAAACCGACTGAGGTCGATGCCCAGCACGCCGACATCGGAGCGCTGGCGCGACGGCGGCACGCTGAGCGGCAACGTGCCCGGCGCATTGATCAGCCGCCCCAACGCGCCCGCGGTGAACAGGTCGAGCGCGCCCAGCAGCGCCTCGTCCGCGCCGCGCGCCTGCAGGCGCGCGGCGACCTCGCCCAACGTCGGCGCATCCGCATGCCAGGTCGCCGGGTCGTGCGTCATGCCGCGCGCGTCATAGCATGCCAGAATCGCCTCCTCAAGCTGCGCCTCGGCGCGCGGCGAAAGCGGCATGCCGCGCGCCTGCGCTTCGGTCGTCAGCAGGTGCTTGACCAGCGCCGCCCGGTCCATCCGCACATCCAGCCCCTGCGCCCGCACCGTCGTCAGCGCCGCCGGGTCGCCATACGGCAGCATGAGCGGATTGATGCGCACCTCCGCCTGCTCCGACAGCACCAGATAGGTTCCGCCGAGGGTCTCCTCGATCAGCGCGCGATACTCCTGCCCCTTGGGGTCCATGACGACGATGGCGCAGCGACCGTAGGCGTAGCGCTGCAACAGCAGCAACGCCTGCACATACGTCTTGCCGCCGCCGGTCGCGGCAATGATCGCCTGGTGGGGCGACGGCAACGCAAAGCGGTCCAGGATGACCGGCGCCCCGGTGTCGGCATGCACGCCGTACAGAATCGGCGCCTGCTCGCCGAGCGGCAGCGCCCGTCCGCCGTCCGGAATCAGGCGCGCCAGCGTCGGCGAATCGGTTTCCCGCACCAGGCGCAGGTCGTCGCGTCCGAGCGCCGTCGTGGTCAGCACCCCCTCCCAGTGCTGGTAGTCGCAGCGCACGATCTGCACCTGCCCGTCCACGCACGCATCGCGCAGCGCGCGCTCCCGCGCGCGCAACTGCTCCAGACTCTCGCCCGCCACGGTCAGATACCAGGCATAGCGGTGGTGCCCGGTGCGCTCCTCGGCGAGCGCCCGCAGATGGCGCCGCAGGTCGCGCAAGGCGACATCCGCGTCGGGCTGCCCCTCCTCATCCGCCAGCGACACCCCCAACTGGCGCGCCAGCTCCGCCAGCCGCTGCTTGACCGCCGCGCGCGGCAGCGGCTGATTGACCACCGTCATCTGCACCCCCGGCAGGCGCGCCAGCCGCCCGAACGTCGTCGGCGCCAGGCGGCGCGGCGGCGCCAGCACCGCATACGCCGCCATGTAACTGCGCCCGGAGCGCACATAGTCATGGGCGCTCTGGTCGACGCTCGACGGCGCGACCAGCGCGGCGTCATCCGGCGGCGCGTGATGCGCCGCCGCCGCGCCGCCGCCGCGGCGCGCGCGCCGCCGCCAGGTGATCAGCGGCGCATTCGGGTCCACGGCGCGCTCCGCCCGCCACGGCGGGCGCGTCCCGCCATCATCGCTGGACGTCATGACATCACTCCTGCCGCATGCCACGGCGGACGCGGCCTGTCGGACGTCTCCGGCGGCGGCGGCGGCGGCGCCGCCGCCGCCCGCGCGTCGGCCGGGGGGACCTCCCCGACCCGGGGGGGCGAGTCACCCCCCGCGTCCGGCGGCAGCGCGTCCGGCGCCAGATCGAACGGCAACGCCGGCCCATCGGCGATGGCGGCGGCGCCGGCATACGCCCCGATCGGGTCGAACCCCATCCGCAGCAGGTCGCGGATGTCCCCCGCCCGCAACCGACGCGGCGGCGGTTCGACGCCCAACGCGGCGAACATGCCGATCAACCGCTGGATGCGCCGGAGCGCGTCCGCCGGCGCATCCCCCGGCAGCGCGCGCGGCGACGGCGGCGGCGCCAGATCGCTCCACATGCCCGGCGCCGCGTCGTCCGGCGCTTCCGTCGGCGCCGCCAGAATCCAGCGCACCACCGGCGTGTGCGCCGCCGCCTGCGCCAGCCGCTCGACCGTCAGCGCCAGGGTCTCCAACACCAGATGCCCGGTCAGGTCCGGCGCCGCCGCCGCCGCGCCCCGCATGCGCGCCAGCAGCGGGCGCATGTCCGGCGGCGTGGCATACGTGTACAACAGAAACCGGTCCGGCATGCGCGCCAGCGCCGCCGTGTACTGCGCCAGCAGCGCCGCCAGCGCCGCATCGTCCAACAGGCGCATGTCCGGCGGCGTCAATTCCGCCAGACCGACGGCGACGCCATCGGTGCGCAGCACATAGCCATCGCCGATCCGCGCCACCCCGATGGCCGCGGTGACATCGCCGACCCGGCTCATCGCCGCCGCCCATCCCCGGCGCGCCCCATGCGGTGCAGCCGCCGCACGCGCCGATAATGCCCGATGATCGCCGCCGCCGCCGCCGGCGCCGACCGTCCCCGAATCCGCGCCTCCGCCAGCGCCGCCAGCAGCGCCGGCGGCGCCAGCGTCGCCGCCGCCAGCGCCTCCCACGGAATCGGCGTCAGCGCCGCCAGCGCGCCCCAGACCAGGACGCCCACCCCCATGATCGTCGCCGCCCGCGCCGGCAGCCGCAGCGTCACCCCCGGCGCCGGGCGCAGCGTCACCATCGGACGCACGTTGAGCGCCGGCGTCTCATGCACCAGGTCGGCCCGATCCGGCCGTTCCGCTCGTTCCGCTTCCATGGTTCCCTCCTCAGGCCGCCGCCGCCGCCGTAATGATGGCGACCGCCTGACTCAGCAGCAGCGCCGCCAGCCCGACCCCGCACGCCGCCAGCAGCGCCTTCGTCACGGTGAAGTGCTGCGGCTCCGCCGACCAGCGCCGCCAGATGACCCAGAGCAGCGCCAGCGCCGCCGCCGCCAGCACGCCGCGCGTCAGCCACGCCAGCGGCGACGCCAGAAAAAAGGCCAGCGACGGCGGCGACCCATAGGCGCCGGGCGTGAAGAACGCCACCGCCTCATGCGAGGTGCGCACGATCCGCACCACGATGGCGGCGCCGACCATCCGCACCGCCAGGGGCCACCACGGCGCCTCGTCCGGATCGCTCAGCAGGTCGAGCACGGCGGTGACGAGAATGACCAGCGCCGCCGCCAGCGCGGCGCCATCGCGCACCCAGGTCAGCAGCGGCGCCAGCACGGCCAAATAGTCGTTCACCCTACGCTCCATCCTGCGGGCGCCGCGCCCGGCGTGACGGACGCCGCCGCGCCGGGCGCGGCGCCCGCATGGCCCGATCGTCCCATGCCCGCGGCGACTCGCGGCGTTAGGGCGTCCCGCCGATGAAGAAGCGGATGATCTGCTCGGCGTTGACGGCGATGAGCGCCACCAGCCCGACTCCCAGCGCCTTGAAGACTGCGGACCACCACGAGAAGCGGTCCGGATTGCTCGTCCATGAATCGTAGATGTTCCAGACCAGAATGATCGCCGCGATCACGGCCACGCCCGCCAGCGCCCATTGCAGCAGCGGGCGCAGGAAGGTGTCCAAGGCCGGCAGATTCCCCCACATACGTCCCTCCTTCAGACCGTCGAACCCGGCGGCGCATCTCGCCGCCGGGTTCCAGCATAGCCGCCGGCGCCGCGCCGGACATCACCGAGAAGTGGGGAATTAACAGCCGAAGAGCCAGCCGAAGAGGAACTGCACCACCTGATCGAGCCAGGTCATCACGCGCGGCCCGCCCAGCGGGCAGCGCGCGCCGCGCGCCCGGTCGTCGTTGCCCGGACTCCACCACGCCCCGCCCGGATCGCCCGCCGGCGGCGGAACGACGAGGGTGGACGGGTGGCCCGGCGGCGGCAGTTGCAGCGGTTGATCGGCCAGCAGCGGATCGCCCGCCTCCCCCCACCCGACCGGCTCCATCCGCCCATCGCCCGCCATGCGCGCGCTGTCATCCATCGCCAGCGGCAGCGCCGCCAGCGGGTCCATCCAGATGCTCCAGCAGTCGTCGGCGCCGGGCGGCGGCGCGCCGTCCGGCGCGTCGGGAACCTGATACGGCGGGCGGCACAGGTCGACCGGTTCGTCGCCAATGCGCGTCTGCAGGAACACGCCGCCCGTCCACGGCGCCGGCGGCGGGCGCCCCGTCGGCCCGATCCACCCGACCCGCCCGCGAAACTGGCGCACCACATCGCCGCCGCCGCCGTCGCCCGGGTCCGGCTGCACGGGGGGACCGCAGCCGCGCAGGTAGCGCACCCCGACATCGGGATACCCCGGCGGTTCCGGGACGCAGACGTCGTCGCCGGTCGGCGCATCCGGCGGCGGCGGCGCGGGCGCGCCGGGATCCATGGTCAGCGTTTCGCACCCGCTCACGATCCGGCGCGCCTGCCAGAAATGGCGCTGATAGTAGCGATTCAGCGCCACGTCGTGCAGGATGCACCCGGTCGCATGGTTGTAGCAGTCCATGAACAGCCCGTCGCCGACATAGATCGCCACGTGGCGCGTGGCGCCGCCGCCGGGGGCGGTCGGGTCGTCCGCGTTGCGCAGAAAGATCAGGTCGCCGGGCGCCCAGCAGGTCGTGGCGGCGCCGCGCAGATCGGCCAGCGTGCACGGAAGGGCGCGCCCCTGGGTCGCCTGCGTGAGGGTCGTCGACCCGATCGCGACGCCGGCGGCGGCGTAGGCGCGCCAGACCAGCCCGCTGCAATCGAAACTGCGCGGGCCGGTGCGGGGATAGAAGGCGCCGGTCGCCGGATCGACCGGGTCGCGCGGGTGGGCGCCCCCCTGCGAGTAGATCGCCCCCTGGGCCTGCAGGGCGGTCTGCGCCGCAATCAGGCACGCCGGCGCCCCGCCGTCGGCGCCGTCCGGCGCCGGCGCCGCCGCCGCCGGATGCACCAGCGCCGCCGCCAGCGCCGCCAGCGCCAGCAGCGCCGCCAGCGCCCCCCCCATGCCGCCGGTGCGACGTCGCCGGGCGATCATGGCGCCTCCGGCAGCAGCGTCGGCGTCGGCGCGGGCGTCGGCGTGGGCGGCGGCGGCGGCGCCTCCGCCCGAAATGAAATGGCGGCATCCGACGACCGTTCGCCGGGCGCAATGCGCTGGTCAAACTCCACCTGCTGCGGACCGACCGGGGTCCAATCGTCCGGCCAACGCACCGACGCCGTGCATCGTCCCGGCGTCGCATAGGCGTAATGCCATTCGCCGACGCCGGCGTAGGTCTCGACCATCCCCCCGGGACACGCCACCGTCACCGCCGCCGCATCCGACGGCGCATAGTCCGGGCACGTCACCTCCCGCTGACACGCCTCCGCCCGCACATAGACGCGGTAGGGCTGCAGGCGTCCGTAGCGCACCACGAGCGGCGCGCCCTGCACCGTCCCGCTTTCCTCCGGGTGCAGCGCCGCGAACTCCGCCGTCACCCCGGCGCCGGCGCGCAGCGGGTCGGGAGCGAACGGGCGGTCCCACCCGACCTCGGTCACGCGCATGTCGGCGATGGGCGGAACCGGGCAGCCCGGACAAAAGACCGGGCCGACCAGCAGCAGCCCGTCGTGCAGCATCCATGATCCGGGGCGCTCCGGGTCGGGAACCCAGCCGAAGGGAACCGCCACCTGCCACCCGCCCGCCGGGTAGGCGGGGCGCGCGGCATCCACCCGCACCGGCGCCGGCGCGGGCCAGGGCAGCATGCTGCGCTGCAGCAGCGTCCCCACGGTCAGCAGCGCCAGGCATGGCGCCGCCGCCAGCAGCAGCAGCGCGCCGATCAGCATGCGCGACCCGCCGCGCATCCGCAGCACGGCGGTGATCAGCAGCAGCCCCCCGCGCATCATGCCGCCCTCCCGCGGCGCGCCGCCAGGAACGACGCCGCCGCCGCCGCCCAGGACGCCGCCCGCGTCGCCGCCAGCGCTTCACGCGCCGCCAGCCCCGTGATGCGCGGCGCATCCAACACGGCGGCATACCCGAACGCCGCCAGCAGCGCAATCACCGCCGCCTGCAGCACCTCGCCCGGCGGGACCCGCACGATCAGCGCGGTCAGCAGCGCCTGCACCACGCCGAGCGCCGTCGCCCACAGAATCGGCGTCAGCAGCGCTTCCACGAAGCGGAAGAACCACACCCGCGCATAATTCCAGGCGCCGTCGGTGAGGATCGCCACCCCCGCCAGCGGCGCCGCCACCAGCAGGATATTAACGACGATGATCCGCTTGAACGCCTGGAAGCAGAGCGCCGCCAGCAGCAGATAGTACGCCGTGATCGCCAGCGCATACACCAGCGACACCCCCGGCGACGGGCTGACCGGCGGAACGGTCAACAGCGGCCACCCCCCGCCAAAGGCGCCGCGCACGATGTTCTGCGCCAGCAGATTGGCGAACTGGATCATGACGTCGCACAGACTCCACGACCCCCATGTCAGCGCCATCGCCGCGATGAACTGGACGATCAGGTCGATGACCGCGCCATGCTCCGCCGCCCACAGCAGTCCGACCAGCCGGAACGTCAGCACGACGACGATGATCGCCGTCGCCGCCTGCGCCATCGTCTGCGCCAATCCCCGCGGCGACCCCAACGGTCCGCCCGCCGTGACGGTCGGGCGGGTCGTCAGATCCAGCGGCGTGGTGAATATCAGCCCCATCACCACATCGGCCAGCCCGCTCAGCCCGGCGCTCGCGCTCAGCAGCGTCACCCCCGCGCCCAGGATCATATTGTCGGCGAGCCACTTGCTCCCCATGGCGCGTGCGTCCGCCCAAAAGCCGGGGTTCATCGGATTGGACGGGTCCAGGATGCCCGCCGGCGCCGCCGCGCCCGGCGGCGGCGCGTCCCAGCGCGGGTCCGTCCCCGGCGCGCCTCCGCCCGGCGCCGGCGGTTCATCGACGATCCCGGCCGCATCCGCCGGCGCCGCCGCCGGCGCCAGCAGCAGCGCCAGCAGCAGCGCCAGCAGCAGCGCCGCCATGCGTCCGCGCCATGCGCCCGCCGCTCCGGTGCGATTCTGCGTCCATGAATGCACGGTCTTCCTCCTTCCTTTATCCGCGGCGCCGGCGCCCATCGTCCGGTTCCCCGCCGCGCCGCGCCGCGTCGTCCCATGCGTCCCGGCGCCGTTCCTCCTCCTGCCGCCGCGCCTCCTCCTGCCGCCGTTCCTCCTCCCGCCGCCGTTCCTCCTCCTGCCGCCGTTCCTCCTCCTGCCGCCGTTCCTCCTCCCGCCGCCGCGCCTCCTCCTGGCGCCGTTCCTCCTCCTCCTCCTCCTCCTGCCGCCGCGCCTCCTCCTGCCGCCGCGCCTCCTCCTGCCGCCGCGCCTCCTCCTGCCGCCGTTCCTCCTCCTGCCGCCGCGCCGCATCCCGGGCGCCCAGCTCCTCCTGGAGCCAGGCGACCAGCGCCTCGTTCTCCTCCCGCCGCCGCGCCTGCTCCCGCCGCCGTTCCTCCTCCCGCCGCCGTTCCTCCTCCCGCCGCCGTTCCTCCTCCTGCCGCCGTTCCTCCTCGCGGATCGCATCCGCGACCGTGCGCCGCACGCCGGCGGCGCCGGCGCGGATCGCCGCCGCCGCCGCCGCCGTCGCGCCCGCCGCTGCGGCGCCGGGGGAGAGCCGGAGACCAACCAGATCGCCGACGCCGGGAACGACCAGATAGGCGAAGGCCGCCAGCAGCAGCCAGCGCACCGACCCGGCGACCGAGTCGGACGCGCCCGCCGCGCCGCCGCCCAGCGCCAGCGCGATGTGGGCGCCCAGCGCCAGCGCGACCCCCCACAACGCCGGCAGCAGCAGCGCCTCGGCGAAGCGGGAGCACCAGACCTGCGCATAGCGCCACGACCCGCCGAGCGCCACGGACAGCGCCATGATCGGACTGACCGCCAGCAGCAGATTGACGGCCGCAATCCGCAGCAGCGCCAGCGGCAGCAGCGCCAGCAGCGCCGCCCAGTGCATCAGCAGCGCCAGCGCATAGACGAGCGAAAAGCCGGCGGACGGGTCCAGGTCGGGAATCGCCAGCACCGGCAGCGCCGCCGCGACCGGACGTCCGAACGCGCCGTCCAGCAGCGCCGCGCTGAGCGCGTTGGCGAAGCGGATCGCCGTCCGCGTCACATCCGGCAGCGCCGCGAGCAGGATCACCCCCAGCAGCAGCTGCGCGATCATGCGCACCGTCGCACGGCGGTGCGGCGTCGTCAGCGCCAGCGCCAGCCGTCCCGCGAGCACGACGACCAACACGGCGGCGCAGGCGCCCGCCAGCGCCGCCTGCACGTCCGCCAGCCGCCCCAGCGGCGGAATGACCAGATCGACCGTCCACTCCTCCGGGGTGGACAGCGCCACCTCGCCGATCGCAACGACCGCCCCGGCCGCCAGCGCGACGGCATTGATCGCCTGCGCCGCGACCCCGGACAGCGCGCCGCGCAGCACCCAGGCGGCGCCGTTGGCGACCACCTGCACCCACGGCGCGATCCAGGGATTCTCCGCCGGCGCCGCCGGACAGGCCCCCGGACATGCCGGGTCCGCCATGCCGCCGCCGTCCGGCGCGGACGACGCCGCCCGCCAGGCCAGCAGCGTCACCAGAATCAGCGCTCCCCATGCGGCGCGGCGGCGCCAGGCGGCGATTCCGGCATCGTCCGCAGCAAGGACGCCGATGCAATCCGCCACGCGCCGGACGCCGCGTCCCACACCAGCAGATACCGCACCTGCGACCCGATGCGCTGCACCGGCGCCGCCCGCTCTTTGATCTCCCAGATTTCGACCGTCGTCACCCACGCCGTCATCCCCTGCACCTGCACATCCGCCGTCCAATCCCGCAGATACGCCGTATACGCGCGCCCCTCGGCGCGCCGGCGCGCCAGCGCCGCCGCCCGCTGCGCCCGCCACGCGCCGTCCGCCGTCGTCACCGTCTCCAGCGGCGCCGCGTCCAGCGCCGCCGCCGCCGCTTGTTCCGCCGCCAAATAGGCGCGCATGGTCGCCAGCGCCGCCGCCGCGTCGCCGGGCGGCGCTGGCGGCGTCGCCGCGCCGCGCCACGCCAGCGCCGCCGCGGTGATGACCAGCGCAACGACGATGATGACGCTGACAACCGGGCGCCCGCCGCCGTCCGGCGCGGACGACGCCGCATGCGCCCCGCCATCCGGCGCGGACGTCGCCGCCAGCGCCCGGCGCGCCCATGCGACCGCCCGATCCCGCACCCGCCGCATGCCTATGCGCTCCTCCATTCGTGTCTGTGGTCGCATGCCCGACGTCGGCTCGGACGGCGCCGTCCGGCGTTCCCATGGCCGGGTGCGGCGTGCGTCGCCTGAGCCGCTCCCCGCGTGCGCGGGGAGCGGCGGCGCCGGCGTCCCGTCGGCATCCCGTCGGCATCCCGACGGCATCCGGCATCGAGTGTGCCACAGAACGCCTGCGCCGCCATCACCCATTGCTGACGACCGACGCCATCCAACGCGACGCCGGATCAATGCGCCGCATCATCCGACGCGGTACGGTGAACGGCGCATTGATCCGGCGCTGTCCGCGCGGCGCCGCCGGGCGCGGGCGCGCATGGGCGCGGGCGTGGGAACGGAGACCGCACGCGCGGGGGGACGGCGGGGAACGGAGACCGCACGCGCGGGGCCCCCCCCGCACCCCCCCGCCGGCGGGGGGGGGTTCGGGGGGACGCGCACGCAGGGGGCTCGGGGGGGGCGCGGCGCCGGATGGATCGTCATCCCGACGCATCCGACAGCCGGATGCGCGCCCGGCGCAGGATGCGTTGCACGGTGCGGCGGGAACATCCCAACTGCCGGGCCAGCTCGTCCAACGTCATGCCCGCCGCGAACCGGTCCAGCGCCGCCGTCGGCGCGGGCGGCGGCGTGGACGGCGCCGCCAGCGCCTGCAGGATATCCGCATCCAGGTGCAGCAGGCGCGCCAGACGGCGGGCGCCGACGGCGGCGTGCATCCGGCGGAGGACGGCGACATCGTCGGACGTCAGGAGGAGCGGCGCCGGCGGCGGACCGCGCCGCCGCAGCGCGACGCCCGCCGCCTGCACGTTCCGGCGCGTCGTCCGATACGACCAGCCGAACCGCTGCGCAATGGCGCGCAAACTGTATCCCTCCTCATACAGCCGGCGCAGCGTCGGCGCGTCCGGCTCCCGATCGGCGGCGCGCATGGCTCATGCCTCGTCCCGCACCGCTCGGCGATCCGCGCCATCCCGCCCGGACTGCATGACCTCCTGCGCCAGCCGCCGCAACGCCGCCGCCATCGTCGCCAGCGGCGGCGCGCCCGGCGGACGCGGCCACACGCCCCGTTCCAGCAAGGCGGCCGCCGCCGTCCAGATCGCCGCCGTCGCCTCCGGCGTCGGGTGCTGCGTCAAGGCGCGCACCACGGCGCCCCAGGCGCCGCCATCCCCCGCCGCCGGGGGATGCGCCAGCTCCCGCCCGCTGCGCGCGTCCGCGTCCCGCGTCACGGGGCGGTCCAGCGGCGCTGGCGCCGGCTCCCGCCCGCTGCGCGCGTCCGCGTCCCGCGTCACGGGGCGGTCCAGCAGCGCCGAATCCCGCTCCCGCTGCAACTCCCGGTTCAGCGCTTCCAGCTGCGCCAGCCGACTGGACAGGGTGCGCCCAAGCATCTGTTCCCGCGCCAGCGCCGCCTCCAGAACGGACGCCCGATCCAGCGCCTCCTGCGCCTGACGCCGCATATCGGCGACCAACCCCTCCAATGCCGTCGCCGACAGCGCCGACGCGTCGCCGGCATTGGTCAACACCGCGAACATGTCCGGGTCGAGGCGATACACCTGCGCCAGATAGTAGGCGCGCCGCCGCCCGTAATCGTGGAGCAGGGCGCGATAGGCGTCCGCCCCCAGCGTCTCCAGCGGCAGCGTATAGAACCGGGCGGTCTCGGCGGTGATGCCGTGTCGTTCCTGACAGTAGCGCTCGAACGACTGATAGCCGAGCGACCGGTAGCCGCCGCTCGCCCGCATGCGGACGAGCGCCTGCGCCAGGCGCAGCGACCCGTCCACCAGATCGGCGACCCCCCGCTCGATCTGTCCCCGCGCCGCGCCGATTTCCGCGTCCAGCGCCGCCGGATCATTGGCGATCAGCGCCCCATCGCTGCGCGTCGTCGCCAGCCCGTTGGTCCATGCTCCATCGTCCATCCCGCCCCTCCTTCATCGCACGATCACCGACGTCCCGCATCCCGCGACTCCGCCGCCGAGTCGTACAGCAGATGCGGCAGCAATTGCCGCCGACTGGACAATCCCAGGCGCGCCAGCACCTCCTGGACGTGGGAATTGACGGTCGCCACCGACACGACCAGCGTGCGCGCGATCTCCTGGTTGGTCATGCCCTGCTGCATCAACTGCGCCACCCGCTGCTGCTGCGGCGTCAGCCGCGCAAACGCTTCCCGCAGCGCCATGCGCCGCTGGTGCGCGGCAATCGCCTGCGCCGCATCCAACCCCTCCAACGGGTCCGGCAGCGGATCGCCGCGCAGCGCCGCCGTCAACGTTGCCAGCAGCGCCGCATCGCCGCGCACATCGTCCTTCACCAGATAGCCGACGGCGCCCGCCAGCGCCGCCGCTGCGCGCGTCGCCGCTTCCTGCACGGTCGTCAGCATCAGACACGGGATGCGGTGCTGGTGCGTCAGCGCCCGCGCCGCCTCAATGCCTTCCACCTGCGCGTGCGGCATCAGCACGTCCACGACCGCCAGCGCAAAGAACCCCGGCGGATGCGCCGCCGCCAGCGCCAGCGCCGCTTCCCCGGAATCGGCGCGCCGCACATCCCACCCCTGCGCAATGCACAGCGCGGCCATGCGGTCGCGCACCAGCGGCGCATCATCGACGATCATCACACAGTCCGGCATATCCTCCTCCGCTGCGTCACGCTCTTCCACGGCGGCGCCTCCCCCGGCGGCGCCTCCCCCGGCGGCGTCTCCCACGGCGGCGCCTCCCCCGGCGGCGCCTCCCCCGGCGGCGCCTCCCCCGGCGGCGTCTCCCCCGGCGGCGCCTCCCCCGGCGGCGCGGCGACGGCGCCAACCGGCGCCGTCGCCCACCCCAGGACCGGGGCGGGCAGCGGGAAGCGCACCTGAATGACCGTTCCCCGTCCCGGTGCGCTTTCGACCGAAAGCGCACCGTTCAGCCGCTGCGCCAGCCGCTCCATGTCGCGCAATCCGCGCCCCTGGGCGCGCCGGCGCGTCGCTTCCGGGTCGAATCCCGCACCGTTGTCGGCGACCGTCAGCGTCAGCGCCGTCGGGTCATACGTCAGGCGCACGCGCACCTCCGTCGCCCGCCCATGGCGGTGGGCATTGAGCAGCGCGTTATAGAGAATGATCTCGCACGCGCTTTGCACGTCATCCGGAATCGCGGCGCGCGGCGCGCCGACGCGCTCCGCCAGCGTGCGCACGCCGAGCGCGCGCATGCTCTTGCAGACCTCGACCAGGGTGCGTTCCAGATCAAGTGGCGTCACATAGACATCATCGTCCGCCGCAACCGCTGCGCCGCGTCGATGCAGCAACGCCACGACGCGATGCAGCCGGCGTGCGGCATGCTGCGCCTCATGCACCCATGCGCGCATCTGGTCGGGCGTCGGCGCCGCATGCGCCTGGGCGAGCAACCGCTCGACCTCGACGATGGCGCTCTTGAGGTGCGCATGCTCCAGCATGCGCACTTCGTGCAGCACATCCTGGCGCGCCGCCGTCGCCGCCTGCCGCGCCGCCTCCTGCACGGCGACCGCGGCGCGGCGCCGCGCGCGGCGCCGCCCCCACGCCGCGCCCGTCAGCAGCGCCAGCAGCGCCGCCAGCGCCAGCAGCGCCGCGCCGGCGATCAGCGCATCCCCCATGGAGGAGATGACCACGCATGGCGTCATGCCGACTCCTCCTGGGTCAACACCCGCTCCACCAGGTCCGGTCGACTCTGCTCATAGGCGCGCAGCCGCGCCAGCGCAAAGGCGCGCCGCTCCGCCAGATCGGCGCGCCGGCGCTGCAGCGCCAGCAGGCGCCGGATTTCCTGCACGATCGCCACGCCGGCGGCATAGGCGGCGAGCGCCTCGTCATCCGCCGCTTCCACCGCCATCCGCACCGTCTCCTCCGCCACGCCGTCCGGTCCGACCAGGCAGCGCGGCGGCAGCCGGTCGGGCAAGGAGGACCAGCGGCGCGCCGGATCATGCGTCGGCTCTGCGCTCATCGCACCGCCTCCCCAAGCATCGCCATCCCCGACGCCCCCAGCAGCGCCAGCGCCAGCAGCGCCAGCGCCAGCAGCGCCAGCGCCAGCAGCAGCGCCATCCGGCGCCGGCCATGCGGCGCCGCCGCCGCCGCCAGGTCCGGCGCCGTCAACGCGGCCGCCGCTTCGTGGCGCGGGACGCAGATCAACCACAGCACCGGATGCCGCACGCGCACCAGCCATGCCAGCAGCGTCGGCAGCCGGGCGAGGTCGGCGTCGGCGGCGGCAATCGTCGCATCCAGGGTGCGCACTTCGCGCACCGTCGCGGCAATCGCCGCCAACAGCTCGTCGTCCGGGTCCGGGGGCGACGGCGGCGCCGCCGCCCGCCACGGCGGATACCCGTCCGGCGCTCGTCCGTTCATGGCGTTCATGGCATCCATGGCGTCCCTCCCGCGTCGCCCCCCGGCGGCGCCAGCGCGGTCAGCAGCTGCAACCCGTCGGTCAGGACGTACAAAATGAACGGCAGCATCCCCAAAAACAACGCCCCCGCCGTCACGCCGAGCAGCGCCCACTCGCGCCGCTGCAGCCGCGCCCGCCACTCCTCCAGCGCGGCGGCCGTCATCCGCTCGGCAATGAGCCGCAGCGCCGGCGCCGCCTGCCGTCGGTCATGGTCGGCGCTGCGCTCCAGCACCGTGATCGCCTCGGTCAGGTCGGCGACGCCATAGGGCGCCGTCTCCTCCCGCAGGCAGGCCCAGACGCTGCCCCGTCCCTGCCGGGCATGGGCGTCCAGCGCCGCAGCGATGACGCGCTGCATCTCGGCGATGGACGCGCGCGGACGCGCCAGGTAGAGGCGCAGCATCGTCACATCGCCCAGCGTCGCGTCGTCGAGATGCAGCGCCAGCGTCTCCAGCAGGTCCGGCGTCTGCCGCCGCAGCGCGCGCGCGCGCGCCTGCGCCGCGCGCGCCTCGCCCCCCGGCAGGTAGAGGCCAAAGAAGAGCAGCGCCAGCAGCGCCAGCCCGCCCCCCAGCAGCGGCGGCAGCACCCCCAGCGCCGCCGCCGCCGCCGGCGGCGTCGCCAGCGCCGCGCCGACCAGCAGCCCGACCGTGCGCGCCATGCGGCGCATGGTCCGTCCCAGGCGCACCCAGGTCAGCGGCGGCAGCGCCCATGCCAGGATCGCCCCGCCGCCGCTGAGCAGCCCGACCCCCCCAATCAGCAACGTCGTGCGCAGATCGTCCATCCCGCGCCTCCTCCTTCACCCGCGTCACCCGTCGGGACGCCGCACCAGCAGCATGGCGACCGCCGGCGGCGCCAGCAGCCATGCCAGAAACCACAGCGCCGCCGCGCCGCCCCATGGCGCCTGGAAGGCGCTGATGACCAGCGCCGGCTCCCGCAGCGTCAGCCACAGCGCCACCAGCGCCATCGCCCCGCTGATGATCCATGCTTCGCCGCGCACGCGCCCCATCGCCGCCACCGCGCTGCGATAGGCGCGCTCCCGGCGCTCCAGCGTCTCCGCCAGCCGCCGCAGGCGGGCGCCCGCCATGCTTTCCTGGCCGTGCTCGTACCACGCGGCCATCTGGTCCAGCACCGCCGCATGCGCGTCCAGCAGCGTCCGCGCCGCCAGCGCCCGCAACGCGCCGGCATGGTCGACATACCGCCGATTCCCGCCGACCGCCGCCGGGCGGTTGACCTGCGCCGCCGCCCAGCGCCATTCATCGCCCAACGGCCACGGCAGCGCGTCCGCCGTCGCCCGAAACGCCGGAAAGAGCGCCGTGGCGCCGGAACACTGCTGCGCCAGCATCGTCACCGCCAGCTGCAGCTGCCGCCGCATGCGGCGCCGGTAGATCGCCAGCGCCACGCGCTGCATGCCCCACGCCGCCGCCGCCGCGCCGCCGAGCAGCGCCGCCAGCGCGTGCGGCGGCGCCAGCGGCGCCGTGAGCGCCGCCAACAGCAGCGCCGCCGTGATCACCAGCGCACTCCGCAGCGCCGGCGCCAGCAGCCGCGGCGGCGCGTCCGCGGCGCGTCCCCCGCCCCGCCGCACCAAATCCAGCGCCGCCAGGCCGACGACGATGGCCGCCGCCGCCAGCGTGTGCGCCGGCACGCTCCATGCCCCGTCCATCATCCCTCCTCCTGCACATTCCGCCGGAATTGCCGCACGATCTGCGACCACGCGCCAACGTCCTGCGCCGAGTCGCAGTGGAACGGCAACGCCGAATCGTCCCGCTCGCCATCCCGCGCCTCCGGCGCGTGCGCCGCGCCATGCGCCCCCGTCCCCCCCCGTCCCCCCCCCTGGGGCGGGGGCGGTTCCGCCGCAGGCGGCGCGGCGCGGGGCGGTTCCGCCGCAGGCGGCGCGGCGCCGGGCGCTCCTGCGACGGCGCGGCGCGCCACCTGGGCCACCAACGCCGCCGTGTCGGGAAGATCCAGTCCTCCCGCCGCCGCCCCTCCCGACCCGGTCGCCGGTTGGGGCGGCGGACGCTCCATGCCGCCGGTCTCCATCCCGCCCCCCGTCCCCCCCGCCGGCGGCGGGGACGGGGGGGACGGGGGGGACGGAAGGAGCGGCGCGGGCGCCGCCCCCAGGCGCGCTAACCGTTCCTGCTCCATCCCCAGCGCCGCCAGCTGGCGCTCCAGGAGCGCCCGATCCCCCGCGGCGGCGTCGTCCCGGCGCAGCACCGCCTGCAGCAGCCCGATCCGCGCCTTGACCACCTCCAGCGCCGTCGCACGCGGCAGCGTGCGGGTGTCAAAGGCGCGCACCGCCTCCAGCGCACCGCGCAGATCGCGCTGCGTCGTCGCGCGCGTATAGGCGGTCGCCAGCGCCTGCGCCGCCGCCGGCGCCGCCGCCTGCATGGCGTCCAGCCGGGTCGTCAGGTCGCGCCACACGCCATCGCGCGCCAGCGCCGCCTGCGTCGCCACATCGCCCTGCGCCGCCGCCGCGCGCGCCGCCTGCGCCGCGTCCGCATCCTGCTGCTCGAGCGCCTCCTGCAACCGCGCGCACAGCTGCTGCGCCTGCGCCGTCGCCTGCTGCGCCAGGTCGGGTGCGATCAGCAACGCCCGTTCCGTGAGCGTCCAGATCATGGCATTGGTTGGGTCCAGCCGCACCGCGCGCGTCAGCGCCTCCACCGCCCGCGCCGCCTGACCGGGATGGTCCAGCGCCCCCTCCGCCTCCGCCAGCAGCCGGGCGACCTGCAGCGCCGCCGCGTCCGTGACCGCCCGCATGCGTCCGCCGCCGCCGTTCGCCGCCAGCAGCGCCGCCAGCTGCGGCGGGGTGCGGTCCGGGCCATCGCCCCACGCCAGCCGGTCGCCGTCCATGCGGGCATGCACGCGCCAGCGCACGCCGCCGGGCGCGGCGGCGTCAAAGTCGGACGTGATGAGCGGCGCCAACTGCACCTCGCCCGTCGCGCCATCCACGCCGGCGAGCGCCCACGCCCCCGCCAGCATGCGCCGCCCGACCCGCGCCGCATCGACCATCTGCACGACGAGGTGCACGCTTTCCCCGGCCGTCTGCAACGCCACATCGAACCGCCCGGCAAACGTGTTCCCCGGCGCATCCGTCGTCGCCAGCCGCGCCAGGCGGCGCATCCCGGCCTGCGGCGTGCGGGCGTGAATGGTGGTCAGCGTCGGACGACCGGCCTCGGCGATCTGCAGCACCGCGCTCGCCTCGGCGCCGCGCACCTCGGTCGGCGCCAGCACGTCCGGCGTCATGCGCAGCGCCTCGCGCATAATGAGGGTGAACCCGAACGCGATGGGCTGGTCAGCGTGCGCATGCACCTGCAGGCGCGTCACCAGCGGATGATCGAGCGTGAGCTCGTCGGTCGCGTCCTCCACCAGCACAATATGGCGGTCGGCGGGGACGGCGTGCAGCAGCGCCTCCAGCAGCGTCGTTTTGCCCGAATCCTGGGGACCGACGATGACGACCGAGGCGCCGGCGCTGATAAGCGCCGTCAGCAGCTCGGCGCACGGCGCGTCCAGCGCGCCCCGTTCCGTCAGATCGTGCAGCCGCCACCCGCGTCGCCGACCGCGCCGCATCACCAGCAGCACATCCCCCTCCGGCAGCAGCGGCGGGCGGGTGGCATGCAGGCGCGTCTTGTACGCCAGCGGCAACGTCACCGACGGATTGGCGGCGTCCCACACCACGCCCAGCAACTGCGCCAGCGCCTGCACGCGGCTGAGCGGTTCGGCGACGTCAGCGAACGCCCGCGCATGGACGATTTGTCCGCGCGACGACTGCGCCACCACGGTGCAGCCGATGATCTTGACCTCGGTGACCTCGGGATCGTCGAGCAGCGGCTGCACCACGTCCCCCCATCCCAGCGACGCGCGATAGAGGCGGCGCAGCGCGTCCGGGTCGGCCATGGTGACGCCGGAGATGCGCCCGGCGGCAATCGCCGGGCGCAGCAGCGCCGCGAACGCCGGTTCGCGCACCTCCGGCGGCGCGGTCGGCTCCAGGGCGCGCACATCGCGCCCGTCCGCCCGCGCCTGCATGATGAGGTCCAGCACCTGCGCCACCTGCGTCGCATCAACGGACGTCGTCGCCTGCAACGCCTGCACCGTGCGCCGATAGGCGCCGGCGTCGACCGAACTGGCGCCGCCCCCCTGCGTCCAGGGGGGCGCGGCGGACGAACGATGCGTCGTCATGGCAGCGCCTCCTGCGGCTGCGGCGACTCCCCCGCCCCCAGCAGCCGCCGCCACCACGGACGCGCCTCCCCCGCCGCCGCACCCGCAGCGGTCGGAATGCGCCGCCACGCCAGCAGCCGGTCGACCGCCCGCTCCATCGCGCGACAATAGGCGCTGCGCGGCGCCACGTCGTAGACCGACAGGAAGGTCGTCGACTCGGCGACCGTGCTGATCAGCCGCGGGTCCCGCGGCACGACGCCCAGATCGACGACCGGGTAGAGCCGCAACAGGTCGGCGTGGACCTGGTGGATATCCGCAATGCTGCCGCGCTCCGCCTCGACCCCCAGCAGCGCCGCCGCCGACAGCAAGGACGCATTGCGGTCCGGCGCCGCCAGATCGCGCAAGATGCGCAGCATCTCCGCCGCCCCCTCGCGTTCCTTCCGTCCCGGTTGCGCCACCACCATCCCGACGCTCCCGTCCCGCAGCACATGCAGCGCGTAGGGACGCGCTTTGAGGTCGGGACCGGTATCCAGACAGACCACATCGTAGGGCAGCTGCCGCACCGCCGCCACCAGCGCCAGCATCGCCGGCATCGCCATGTCCGCAACCTCCGACAGCCCGCTGCCCGACGACAGCAGATCGATCCCCGACGGGTGCGGCGCAATGCGCCGCCGCACCGCGTCGAGCGAATAGGACGGGCCAGGATTCGGCTCGTCCTGCGGCAACGTGACAAACGGCTCAAACGACCCCGGCGGCGCTTTGAGCCACTTGGTCAGCGACCCGTTGGCGAAATCCGCGTCGATCAGCAGCGTCCGCAGACCGCGCCGCTGCAGCGCCAGCGCCAGATTGCCCAACTGCGTGGTTTTCCCGCACCCGCCCGCCGCCGAGAGCGGCATAATCCAGTGCTGCGCCGGGCGCGTCTCCAACTGCACCTGCGTCAACACCCACTGCACCGCCTGCGCGTCATCCGCCGGCGTGCTCCAGCGCGGCAACAGATACGCACTGCCGCGCCGCTCCTGCGCCGCGCCGATGAGCGCATCGCGGATATCCAACGGAAAGACGTCCTCGCGCAGAATCAGCAGCGGACGCGTCGGCGGGCGGCGCGTCCCCGCCAGGTAGATCAGCCGCCAGAGCGCATCCGGAATCGGCTCATCCCCGTCCGGGTCGAGCCGGTCGTCCAGAATCAGCACGTCCAGCGGACGGGCGTCGTTCAGCCGCCACGCCACATCCGCCGCCGCGCTGACAATCGTCACCTGATGCCGCCCATCCTGCACGGCGCCGTCCAGCGCGCGCGCCAGCCCGGACAGGCGCGACCCAGCCAGGATGTTCATACGTCCTCCTCCAACGTCGGCCACGCCCCCGCCGCCTCCAGCCGCGCCCGCACCGCCGCCGACGGGTACGCCAGCCGCCGCAGCGTTCCGTCCATGCGCGCGTAGAGCGTTTCGCCCACGGGACGCTGCGCGCCGAACTGTCGTTGCAGCTCGATGATTTCGTCCACCGTGCGCCGTCCGTCGCGCTGCGCCAGCCCGACGACAATCGACGGACGGGCGTTGATCATGGCGTAGACCGTCTCCAGCCCGCCGCGCGCCTCCTGCGCCTGCGCCGCCTTGACGGCAAAGGTCTGCACCCCGTGCATGGCGTGATCGCCATGCACCGTCGTCAGCACCGGGAACCCGTTGCTGGCCGCCGCCAGCGCCGCATACGCCTCGCTGCCGCGCACCTCGCCGATGACGATCCGCTGCGGGTTCATCCGCAGCGCCAGGCGCAGCAGCCGGTGATACAGATCGGCGGCGTCCGGTCCGGTCGTCAGACGCACCACCCGCGCGGTCGGCAGCGCGAGTTCCGGCACATCCTCCAGCACGATCAGACGCTGATCCGCCACGGCGCCGATCAACGCCTGCGCCAGGGTCGTCTTTCCGACCCCCGGCAGACCGACCAGCAGCACGTCCAGATGGGCGCGCACGCAGCACGCCAGCAGTTCCGCCGCCGCCGGCGTCAGCATCTCCCGCGCCGTCAGCGTTTCCAGCGTCAACGCGCCGGGACGCAGCACGCGCATGGTGATGGCCGGCCCATGCGGACAGAGCGGCGGCGGCACGATCACAAACCGCACCCGACACGGCGGCCGCCCCGGTCGGGTGGCATCCGCCGTCCCCTCCGCCGGCATGCCGGCGGCGCCATCCGCGCCCGCGCGCCGCATGCACTGCGTCGCCAGCCAGTCGAGCCATGCCGGATGCCAGGTCTCGCCGATGCCGACTTCAATGGCATCGCCGCTGCGCCGAATCATGGTCTCGATGCCGGGACCGTTGAGGTGGATGTCGGTGATGCCCGGATCGTCCAGCAACCGGTCCGCCGGACCAAAGGTCGGCATGCGCGCCCACGCCTCCGCCCCGGGAAACGCCCGGTCGCCATGCACCCGCAGCCAGGTCGATTCCGGCGGCAGCCGACCGTCCCACCCCCCGGCGCGCCAGATGGCGCGCAGGTCGTCCAGCAGCCCCTCGCTCCCGTCCGCCGCGTCCGCCGCCGCCGCCGCCGCCGCCGCCGCCCGAACCGGCGACCGGGTCGGCAGGGGCGGCGGACGATCCGCGTCCGCCAGCAGCCCCTCGCTCCCGTCCGCTGCGTCCGCCATGCGCGCCGCCCGCGCCGCGCCGCCGTCCTCCTCCCACGGCGGCGCCCGCCCCCCCTGCTGGAGCGGGTCCGCCGCGCCCGCGCCGTCCTCCGGCGGCGCGCGGAAGCGGGGATCGTCACGGGTGCGCCATGGCGGGGTCAGCGACGCCGTCATTGCGGCCCTCCGCGACGATCGTCGAGAGTCGGCCATGCATCCGGCGGCGCAGAAGGCGCGGGCGTCGCCGGCGCCGGCGGCGCGGCGGGCGTCGCTGGCGTCGCCAGCGGCGCGGCGGGCGTCGCTGGCGCCGCCAGCGCCGCCGCCGCCGTCAGATCGCGCGGCCGCAGCGGTCCCAACGGCGCCTGCGGGTCGGCGGTCACTTCCCCGACAAACGGCACGTCCGCCGCCGCCAGCGCCCAGAGGAACCGGCTCTGCTCCGCCGTCACCTCAATCCGCACCGCATTCCGGTCGACCTCCAGCACCGGCGCATTGCGCACCACGCGCACCGCCCGCGCCCCGCTGCCCGGCGCATCAAACGCGCCGACGGAAAAGGCGGGGTCGGCGCCGCGCTTGGCGTCGATCAGCGCCACCACATTGATCCGCCCGCCGGGGCGCGCCGCCCCGACCCCCTGCGACGACAGCTCGAACACCACGCCGCGCAGCACCTGCGGCGCCGGGCGGTCCTTGTCCCAAAACACCTGCTCGTCCGGCGGCGTCGCCTGCACGTCCGCCGGCGTCACCAACTGCCCGCTGCGCAGCGGCGCGCGGGCGTACATCCCGATCAGCATGCGCGGGTCGGCGAACCCGCGCACCATCTCCGGCAAATTGCGCGGCGCGGTCGTCGTCGTCAGCATCGCCGCCGTGAGGCGCGCGCCCGGCGCAATATCGCGCGTCGTCACCACCACCGGCTCGGTCAGACTCAGCGCCGCCGCGCTGAGCCAGGCCAGCGCCGCCGCCGCCAGCGCCAACAGCGCCATGCCGATGCCCAGCGCGCGCTGCCACGCGATGGCGCCGAACGTCCCTTGGAGCACGCGTCCTCTCATGCCTCCTCCTTGCGGTCGCCCGCCTAGGGCGGCGGCGCCGTCCCCTGCGGCGCCAGCACCGTGATCGTCGCCGTCCCCCGATGCGTCGCCGCCAGCGGGACGCTCTCCACCCCGTCGGGCGTGATCAGCCAATACGCATACGCCACGGTCACATCCAACGCCGCCGGCGCGCCGTCCTCCAGCGACCGCAGCCGCACCGTCCAGCCGCCGTCCGCCGCCGGCGGCGGCTGCTTGCTCCACAGCGTGCGCGTCGCCTGGTCCGCAGCATACGTGGCGTTCGCCGTCAGCAGCGGCGGACTCCCGTGGAACGTCCAGCGCTCCACCCGCCCCGCCACCGCGTAGGCGGCCGCCTCCGGCGGCAGGTCGGGCGGCAGCGCCAGCGTCAGGTCCGGACGCCATTCCATCCATGCGCCGTAGAGCCACATCGCGCGCGAAGGCTCCGGCGCCTGGCAGGTGGTCTGCCACGCCGCGCCCCGGTCGGCATGCCGCATGTGCAGACACAGCCGCGCATCCGGTCCGATTGGGGGCAGCCGCGGGTACCGCGCCAAAAAGAACGCCGCCCCGTCCCAATCGCGCGCCAGCAGCGCCTCCCGCGTCGCCGTCCACGCAACATCGAGCAGCGCGGCCGCATCCGCTGCGCCGCCGCCCGGCGGACGCGCCGGGCGCTGCGTCGGCAGGTAGCGCCAGACGTTGTCCCATGGGGTCGTGTTCGGCGTCAGACGCAGGCGCAGCTGCACCGGCGCATCCGGCGCCGGGGTCCCTCCCGCATCGATCACCAGCCGGTCCAGGTCGGCGCGCGTCACCATGAGCGTGAACCGCGCCTGATCGTCGGTCCCGGTCTGTCCGAGCATGCGCGTCAGATTCCCGACCGACGCTTCCAGCGTCACCGTGTGACGCTGCCGGTTCGCCGGCGTGGGACGATCGAGATCGGTCACGTCCCACACCTGCCCGCTGATCGGGCGCCCCTCCGCGCCGATGATGGCCGCCGTATGCGCGGCGTAGTGCTCATTGCACGCCTTGGCTTCGATCCCGACGATCACGCCGTACCGATGCCCCGGCGTCAGGCGCAGCCGCACCCCCAGGTCGGTCGCCGGCTCCAGCCACACGCGCCCGACGGCAAAGTTCGGCTGCACGCCGGGGACGAACTCCGGCGGCGTCGGCGCGCCGCCGCGCCAGAGGCGATGTTCCCACTGCAGATAATCGGCGTTCCATGCCGCAAACGTCTGCGGGCCGATGAGCTGCGCGCTCGCGTCGGGAAACGGCGTATACGTCGGCGCGCAGGTCGGGTCATCCCGACACGGCGCCGGCGGGCGACCGCGATCCGGCAGATCGTGCCACGCCCGCCCGTCGAGGTACAGCGCGGCCAGCGCTGTGCCGTAGCCGATGACCTCCGTCCCATCGTCCCGTTTCTCCGTGACGACGAAATCGCGTCCGGCATGGAGCCAGAACGGAAGCCGAACCGGCCCCGCTCCCTGCGGTCCCAGATCGATGATGCCGAAGGTGAGCGATGCCGCGCCGCCCTCCTCGAAGAAGGCGCCGTACAGCCTGCCGACGCCGTTATTGCGCCGCACGGACCCCAGCGGCAGCACGATATCCACGTACTCCCCCCCGCTCAGGCGGAACGCGCGCGCCTGCACGAGCGGGTCGTCCAGCATCCAGCGCGTGTTCGCCAGCGCTGCGTCGGCCTTGCCGTCCTGCGACAGGTAGGGCATCGCCTGCGGCGCCTCCCACATCGTCGGCGCGCCGCTCAGCACGGATGCGCCGTCCGCCGGGCGCACGATGATGGGAACCGGGCGCGGAAGGTTCGGGGTCTCCAGCCCCGTGCACGACGGCGCCCACGCGCTGAAGGCGATCAGGAAGCGCAGCGTGCAGCCGCCCGGCGGCGCCGCAAACCGGACCTCGCGCCGTCCGACCGCCCCCACGCCGCACCCGGAGACCGTCACGCCGCCCCAGCGCCCATGGGTCGTCCACGATTCGGGCACATCCACCGCCGCATCCACCCACGCGCCGACCGGATACTCCCCGCCGCCGCGCGCCGTCGGCGCGCCGCTCAGTCCCGCCGGCAGCTCGCCGACCACGATCGCCTCGACGCGCACGTCCGCCGTTCCGTCGCCGGACGGCGGCGGCGTCGGTGTGGGCGGCGTGCGGGTCGGATTCGTCGCCTCGCTGCAGATGACGTGCGGTGCAAACGCCCAGTGCGGCATGGTCGGCCCTTCCCACCGCCAGACTCCGTTGACGGACCGCCGTGTCCAGAAGGCGTAATGGCGCCATGCGCCGGCGCTCCATCCCCGCACAATGCCGCGATAGGAGCATGGAACGCGCGCAACGAACGTCGGGTCGCCGCCATGCTCCGGCGCCGGTCCTGCGTTGAGGCCCGTCGATTCGCGGTGCGGGACATACTCGAACAACCCCGCAACCGGAATCCTATCCGTGTCACACCAGCCATCGCCGCAGACGGGAACGACCCACCCGGAATCGTCCACCCATGGCCAGTTCGCAGCGTTCGGTCCCGCACTCCAGGACGCCTGCGCGGGAGGGGGGAACGATGCAAGCGTGACCGCAAGCACAAGCGCCAGGGCCGCCAGACCGGTCGCGGGCGCGCGGCGAGTCGTCATGGGGCGCCCTCCTCGCGGATTCCAATCAGCGCAAACGACGCCGGGACGAAGGGCGCATCGCCGCCATGCGGCGGGACGATCACCGCCAGCCCAATGCGGCGGGTTGCGGCGTCCGTCGGCGGCGCGCCGGCGGGCAGCGGCGCATCGCAGCGCATGGCGGCGACCTGCATCATGGGCAGCGCGCCGATGATCACCTCGTGATAGCGCGCGGCGGCGGCGTCGGCGGCGGCATCCCCTCCCGTCTGCACCGTGCGCAGCAGGTCCTCTGCCGCCGCGTCCAGCGCCGGGTCGCGCACCAGCGCCGGCAGCCCGCGCCGGGCGCGGTCACACTGCCAGGCCATCATCATCGCGTCCCGCAACGCAGCGGCGTCGCCAACCCTGGACGGCGCATCCCCCGGCGGCGGCGGAACGGCGGGGGGCGTCGGCGGCGACGGACCGGCGGGGGGCGTCGGCGGCGGCGGACCGGCGGGGGGCGTCGGCGAAGCCCCGACCGTCGGCGCCATGGGCGCCCGAACCGTCGGCAACGGCGCCGCCGTCGGCGCCGGATCGCCGACGGCGGCGCGGATGATCAGCGCCGCCTGGCTCATGATCGCCAGCATCACTCCCGCCAGCGCCAGCAGCGTCAGCGCCGCCGCCGCGCGCACGACCCAGCCGAACGGACCAAACGGCGTCCCCCTCATGGTCGTCCTCCCTGCGGCCAGGCCGCCGGACCGCGCGGGCGATCCGGCCCCGCCGACCCGTCATCGCGTCCCTGCGCCGGGGATGGGATGGTGCATGCGACCCCAAACGCGAACGACCGTTCCTGCTGGTTGGTCGTCAGCGCCACCGCGGGCGGCAACGAAGCGTTGAAGAACGGCAGGCGCGCAATGACCGGACCGTCGTAGGCGACGCGCGCGATGACGTCCTCGTGATACCCGCCGCTGGCGACGCACGCCGCCACATCCTCCGCCCGCGCGAACGGCAACGACGCCGCAATCGCGCGCGCCACATCCGCCGCATCGCCGCCGCGCGCCGCCATCCACGCCGCCTGCGTCGCCGCATCGTCGAGCGCGGCAGACACCGCCAGGCGAATGAGCAGGCAGATGGCGCCGATGATCAGCGTCGTCAGCAGCGGCATGACGACGGCAAACTCAATCAGACTGGCGCCGGGACAGGTCCGACGCGTACACCTGAACCGTCGCAAACGCATACGTCCGCACCCCCCCCAGCACGCTGCGCACGCGGAGGTCGCCGCGCACGCACATCGCCGGTCCGCCCAGCGCATCCATCCCGCACACCGTCTCCCCCGCCGCCGCCGCGCGCACCTCCGCCCGCGCCGCCGTCGCCTCCGGTGAATCAACCAGCCACGGCGCCAGCGGCTCCAGACGGATCGCCAGGGCGCGCCGGGCGGTCGCTTCGGCGCGGGCGGCGTCCAGCGCTGGCGCATTGGCCGCCAGCGACTCCGGACGCACCGCGCGCAGCCCGACCAGCGCTGCATGCTCGGCGGCATGCTGTGCGATCCGCACCGCCCGCCGCTGCGCCGCCACATCGACGACGCCGACGGCGAGCGCGACCAGCAGCCCCAGCACGGCGGCGACCAGCGCCAGCGCCTGTCCCGGCGCCGCATGACGCGCATGCGCGCTCCGTGCGCACCGCAGAATCATGAGAATCATTGCAGGCTCCCATCCGGCATGGCGACGAGTTGTCCGCCGACCGGCGCGGGCGCATGCGTGACGATGATGAACGCGAGGATGAGCGCGATGATCAGGATGATCGCCCCGACGATGATCCGGCGACGCCAGCGCCGCAGCCAGCGGCGCACGCGCGCGCGGCGCACGAACGGACGGAGCGAGGACGATGACGATGATGGCTCCTGCGAACCGGTCGGCATGGCTTGAGGGTACCATGCGGCGGCGGCGGGGGAAATCAACAGCTGCGCAGGATGCGCGTGACGCGCGTTGAGCGGCGCTCAGTGCATGGCGCGCACCTGGGCGTCCACCCAGTCGCGCAGGGCGGCGATATCGCGGCCGGCGCCGCAGGTGCGCTCGTAGATGCGCATGCGGGCGACGCGCACGCTCTGCGGGCGCAGCCGCACCTCGTGCGCAATGCAGTCGGACGTCACGCCGGCGAGGGTGGCGCGGGCGATGGCGATGTCGGTCGCCGACAAGCCCGCCGCCGCCAGCGCCGCATCCAGCCGCGGATCGGAGAACGCCTGTCCCTGCTGCACGGCCGTGACGGCATCGTGCAGCAATGACGCCGTGAATGGCAGCGCCAGCGCCGCGCCGGGCGGCGTCGCCGTCGCCAGACGCGGCGCCAGGACCGCGACGCGATGCGGCGCGACGGCGATGATGATCGGCGCCAGGCCATGCTGCTGCGCCAGGTGCATGGCCGCGTCCGCGCATGCATCGTCCGCCAGCAGCGCCGCCAGCCCGACCCGTCCGCGCAGGTGCAGCGCCAGCGTCGCCGGATTGGTCTCGCACAGCGACGTGGTCATGCCGGCGCCCTGCGCCGCCTGCGCCAGCGCTGCCGCCATCATCGCCGACGACGCCAGAATCGCCAGCGCCGCCGTCGTGCGCCGCGCGCGCCGCAGGGACTCCTCGTGGTCCACCGCGCGGGCGTGCAGGTACTCCCACACGGCCTGCGGGCGCGGCGGCGCGGGCGGCGCCGCATGCGCGGCGACCAGCGCCGCCAGCAGCGCGTCCGGGGCGAACGGCTTGATCACCGGCGGCGCGCAGCCGAGATCGGCCAGCACGCCGAGAAACTCCGGAAACGCCGTGCATGGCACGATCGGCAGGTCGGGAACCTGCCGCCGCATCTGGATCGCGGTCAGCACCCCATCGTGCGGCATCTGCACGTCCAGCACGACGACATCCGGCATGGGCGCGCGCCGCCGCACGATCTCCAACCCCGTGATCCCGTCCGGCGCCGTCGCCACCGTCCAATCCGACGGCGCGACGCGCCGGAGCGCGTCCGCCGTCGCCGGATCGTCATCAATCACCAGAACCGTCGGCATGCCGTCCTCCTCCGCTCCTCAGCGGCGGCGCGGCGCATCCGCCGCACGCCAGGAATCAATCGCCCGCATCAGCGCCGTCAGCGCCGCATCCGACGGGCACGGCGCCGCGCACGCCAGCGCCACGACCCCGGCCACCGTCAGCGGCGCATCCGCAGCATCCAGCGGCGCCGACGCCGCATACACCCAGTCGACCCACGCCGCCGCCGCGTCCCGATAGGTCGCATACGTCGCCGGCGCGCCATCCGGACGCAGCATGCCATGCACGTTGCGCCCGCCGACCGGCGGCGGCTGCACGACGTCAGGGTCCATGGCCGCGACCGCCAGCGCCAGCGCCAACTCCACCGCCGGGTCGACGCCGGACGCCGCCAGCAGGTCGTAGACGTCGTCCGCCTCCGCCGCCATCGGATGGTTCGCCGCCGCCAACGCCGCGCGGTACGTCGCCGCCGTGATCGTCGGCGGATGGCGCAGCCGATACGGAAACGCCGCATCCGGCGCGCCAACGCTGCGCAGCGGCGCCATGCGCGCCCCGATGACGCGCGTCAGGTCAGGGCGGCTCAGCAGCGCCAACGTCAGAATCGCTACCGTCGCCGCCAGGAGCAGGGCGTCCCCCCATGACGGCCAGACGGTTCGCCGTCTCGCCGTCGTCCCGGACGCCCGCCCGCCCGCGACGTCCGGTCGAACGGGCGCAGGGAGCGCGGGCGGGCGGGCGATGATGACGATGAAGGGCGGCGCCTCCGGCGCGGCGCCCGACGCCGTGCGGCGATGATTATGATCCGTCATCATGACGCTCCTCCCCACGGGTGATCAGCGCATCCAGCGCCGCCCGGTCGTCCGCCGACAACGCCGCCCGCATCCGCCGATACAGCAGCGCGGCATCATTGCCCGCCGCGCGCAGCCGGTCGCCCAGGGTCGACGGTGGCACGCCACACTGTGCGGCCGCGCTGCGGGCGCTGAATCCCTGAGTCAGCAGGTAGGCGGCATAGGCCAGGGGCAGATCGCGCGCCGCCGCCTTCGGTGCGGCGCCAGCGGCAGCGCCGGGTCCGGCGACGGCGCGGGGCGCCGCATACACCACGCGCAACGCCGGGTGCGCCGCCCCCCCCGCGCCATGTCCATGCCGTTCGGGAAACACGCCGGCGCCGCCCGCCGCCGGCGCCGAATTTCTTTGCAGTGCGGGCGCGGGCGCCCGCGCCGACAGCCCCCCGGTTCCGTCGCCCGGCGCGGGCGCGGGCGGCGGCGCGGGCGTGGATGCGGGCGCAGGCGCGGGCGCGGGCGCAGGCGCGGGCGCGGGCGCGGGCAAGGGCGCGGGCGCCGGCGCGGGCAAGGGCGCCGGGTCAGACGCCGGCAATGACGCGGGCCCGCGCCCGGGCCCGGGCGCGGGCCCGGGCGCGGGCGCAGGCGCGGGCGCAGGCGCAGGCGCGGGCGCGGGCGCGGGCAAGGGCAAGGGCGCCGGCGCCGGCGCCGGGTCAGACGCCGGCGTCGGGTCAGACGCAGGCAATGACGCGGGCAAGGGCGCGGGCGCGGGCGCCGGCGCGGGCAAGGGCGCGGGCAAGGGCGCCTGCAGCGCCTGCAGCGCCGTCTCGACGGCGATCAGGCGCTCTTCGGCGGCGGCGAGGTCGGCGCGGAGCACCGGAATGCGATCCGCCAACTCCCGGCGCTGCGCCTCCAGCTGCCGGAGGGTCGCCTCGCGGTCCGCCGCCGCCTGCGCCATGCGCACCTCCAGCTCGGCGCGCTGGCGCGCCAGCGTCACCTGGATGTCCTGTTCGGCGCGCACGCGGTCACGGTCGATCCGCCGCAGCGCCCAGGCATGGCGATCCCGCAGGTCCGTCGCCAGGGATTCCCATGCCCACCATGCCACGCCGACCAGCGCCGCCGTCAGCGCCGCCGCCCCGCCCCATGCCGCGCCGTCCGCCGCCGCGCCGGTCCACGCCGCCAGGTCGCCAATGACCGGCGACCGCAGCAGCACCCCATGCATGGTGTGCGCCAGCGGCGCCGCCGGCAGCAGCGGCAACACGTGCCGCAGCATGCGGAACGGATGCCCGGCGGCCAGATCGGCGACGTGCATCACGAAGCCGATCAGCGCCACGCCCTCCAGCGCCAGCATGACGGCGACCGCCAGCGGCGCCGACCCCAGCATCTCCGCCCAAAACGTGAACGACCCCCACACGCTCACGACGAGCGTGATCAGGGGGATGATCGCCTGCAGCGCCAGCGTCAGCGCCGCTTCGGGATCACGCCGCAGCCATGGCCATGGATTCATCGACGCCCTCCTTGCGCTCCACGACGCCCGCCCACGGCGCCGCCCGCACCGCGCCATGCAGCGCAATGCATGGCGCATCCGCCGCCGCCGCGCCGCGTCGTCGCCCATCCGGTTCCCGCTCGCCGATCACCGGCGCCGGCAACGCCGCGCCCGGCGCCAGCGTCCACCCGTGGCGCCGCAGCGCCTCCCATGTCGCCGGCGCCAGGTCCGTCGCATCCGGCGGCGCGGACGCCACCAGCCAGACCGCCACGCGCTGCGCATGCGCCGCCAGCGTCTCGACCAGCGCCGCCTGCGCCAGCGCATCCATCGATCGCCGCTTTGACCCGACCGCGACGGTGTGGGCGCGCCAGGCGGCGAGATGCGCGTCCAGCCCGCGCACCACCGCGACAACCCACGGCGCGTCGGCGCCTCCTCCCGCCGCCGCGCGTTGCCGCGCCATCAGCGCCAGCGCCGCCAGCGTCCGCGCCGCCTCCACCGGCGTCTCGCCGCCGCCGCCCCCCGCAGGCGCCGGATCGTCCGGACGCGCCGGGTCGGCCATGAGGAACCGCGCGCCCGCCGCCTGCGCCGCCGCCATGAGGCGCTGCACCCATGCGGCGCGCACGGCGGCGTCCGGGTGGATCAGCAGCCCGGAGCGGCGCGCCAGATCGTCCGGCGTCGGCGCATGATCCCGGCTCGTTCCACCGACCGGAAGCGACCGGGGCGGCGGCCATGCGCCGTCCTCCCATGCGACCAACGGCGCCTGCGCGCGCACGAGGGCGCCATCCGGCGACCGATAGAGCAGGTCGCCGGCGCCGAGGAGCGTTTCGGCGCCCGCCTGCCCCAACGCCACCTGACTGTCCGTCGCCGTCGGCAGCGCCAGGGCGACGCGCGCCGGGATGTTCGCCTTGATCTCCCCCGCCAGCACATCCACCGACGGGCGTTGCGTCGCCAACGCCAGGTGGATGCCCGCCGCGCGCGCTTTGCGCGTCAGCGCCCGCAGCGCCGCCGCCGCGGCGCCGGACTCATCGGTTGCCAGCAGGTCGGCGACTTCATCGACCACCAGCACCAGGAGCGGCGGCGCCGACGCGGAGTCGGCCTGGCGCCAGGCGCCGAGATCGCGCAGCCCGCGCTGCTGCAATCCGGCGTAGCGCGCCTCCATCTCGGCGACCAGGCGGCGCAGCAGCGCCGTCGCCGCCGCCTCCGTCGTCGCCGGCGCATCCCACAGATGCAGCGCACCGCCGTAGCGCGGCTCCAATTCGACCCGCTTCAGGTCAATGAACGCCACCTGCACTGCATCCGGCGTCTGCCGCAGCAGCAGCGTCGTCAGCCAGGCATGCAGCAGCATCGACTTGCCCGACCCGGTGGCGCCGGCGACCAGGATGTGCGGTTGCGCCGCCAGGTCGATGATGATCGGCGCCCCGCCGCCGTCCCGTCCCAGCGGAACCGGCAGATCGCCGCACCACAGCGCCGCCGGATCCGTCCACAGGTCGCGCAGCGCGACCGGACGCCGGTCGACGCGCGGAATCTCGACGGCGACATACGGCCCGTCCGCCGGCGCCACCACGCGCACCTTCGGCGTCGCCAGCGCCAACCCCAGATCATCGCGCAGCGCCTCGACCCGCCGCACGCTCACCCCGTTCGCCAGCGCCAACCCGACGACATGCAGGGCCGGACCGCTCCGCACCCACGCCACCGACGCGGCGACGCCGAATCGCTCCAGCGTTGCGGCGACGACCGCCGCCGCCGCCGCCTCCGGCGCATCACGCGCCGCCCTCCCGTTCGTGTCGGGCGCGCCCTTGCCCGCGCCCGCCGTCCCGTCCGCCCCGTCCGGCGCATCACGCGCCGCCCTCCCGTTCGCGTCCGGCGCATCACGCGCCGCCCTCCCGTTCGTGTCCGGCGCATCACGCGCCGCATGCCGTGGGCCGTCCGCCGCCGGCGCGGCGCAGTGGTCCGGGTCGGCGCCGTCCCGACCATCGCCATGGCGCGGGGCGGGCGGCGGCGGCATGGCGAGCAGGCTGGACAACAGCGCATCCGGCGCCGGCGGCGGCGGCAGCACGGTCGTGACGATCCATGCCAGCGTCGGATCGGAATCGGGCAGCACCGCCGTGCGCGCGGGCGCCGGATGGATCGCCGCCCGCACCAGCAACGGCTCGGCGCCGATCAGCGCCCAGGCCACCCAGTCGCCGTCGGCGTCGCCGATGGCGATGAGGCGCACCTCGATGCCGACGGCGGCAACCCGGACCGCCAGCGCCATCGCCTGGTCCTGCACCGCCATGCGCCGGTCCGGATCGGCGCGCCGGGGGACGCGCGCGGGCGGCAGGCGCAGCGCCGCCCGCGCCCGCGCCCGGTCGTCCGGCGCCGGCGTGATGGCGACCGGCGCCGGGGGCGCGGCGGCGCGCGGCGCCGGGGGCGCGGCGGCGCGCGGCGGCGCGGGCGGCGGCGGGTCCCGCTGCGCCATCCAGATCGCCAGTCCGATCTGCACCAGCACCGCCAGCACCGCCAGCGACGGCGCGCCGGCGACCAGAGTCGCCAGCGCGGCGACGGTGATGGCCGCCGGATGCAGCGCAATCCGCGCCGTCGTCCAGGCATGCGGCGCCAGCGCCGCCGCATGCATGCGCAGCGCCAGGCGCTGCGTGCGGGTCAGCGTCACGCCGCGCCGCCGCAGCGCCATGTCCGAACCGGACTGCAGCTCCAGCTCCATGGCGTCCTCCCCCATGCCTCACCGCCGCCGGGCGCGCGCGCCACGCGGCGGCGCGGCATCCGCCGCATCCGCATCCGGCGCCGCATCGTCCGTACCGGGCGACGCCGCATACGTGTAGTACACGTGCGCCTGACCATCGGCGTCGACGACCGTGTAGGCGTGCATCTCGCCGTGCTGCTGCGCCTCCAGCTCGGCGCGCATCCGGGCGTACCGGTCGGCTTCGGCGTACACGACGCGCAGCAGCTGCAGCCACGCCATGCGCGCCTGGATGATCGCCCAGGCCCACAGGGGCAGCAGCGGCAGCAGCGCCACCACCCCGATCACCAGCGCCAGTTCGGGCAGCAGCGCCGTGCCGACGCCGACCGCCGCGCCGATGACCTGCGCCGCCGGGTCGTTCCCGGCGGCGCGCCAGCCGTACCAGGCATGGAACGCGATATCCAGCGCCGCCGTGACGCCGGCGACGCTGCGCGCGACGCGACTGGAGAAGAAGAGCATCCCCCACACCTCCAGCGCGCTCACCGCCACCGCGACGGCCAGACGCAGCGGCGCGCTCCAGTCGTGCGTCACCGGCGCCTCGCCGAGCGCGGTCGCCAGGCGCACCACAATCTCGGTCGCCCATACCCAGACGCCGACCGCCAGGATGAGGGCGATCAGCAGCGCCCCGATCGCGCCGATCCAGGCAATCAGCGGGTGGCTGCTGCGCGCGATGGCGCGCGCGGTTTCCCACACCTCCACAACCGCCGGAAGCACCCGCACCAGCGGCGCGCGCGGGTCCGGCGGCGGACAGCCCCGCACCAGCGTGGCATACGCCGCCGCATGGGATGCGGCGAACACGGCGCCGGACGGCAGCAGAATCAGCGACGGCGGGCCGGCGCCGACCGCTGCCGCCGCGCCGACGGCGCGCTGCAGCAGCGGCTCCACGATCCGCCGGCGCACCTCCGGGTCGTTCCATGCCGCCGGCGGCGGATCGGCGATGCCCGGCGGACGGCTGTGCAGCGTCAGCGCGGCGCCCGCCTGCCGCCGCTCGACCAGGAGCACGCAGAACGGCGGCGCCGTTCCCGGCGCCGCGCTGCCGTACAGCGCCCGCCAGAGCGCCGCGCCGAACCCCTCCGGGTCGTCCACGAGCAGCGGCGTCGCGCCCGCGCCATCGTCCTCGCCGGCGCCGTCCCACGAATCGGGCGCCGCCGCCCCGGGCGCGTCCGTTCGGACGCGCCGGGTCCCCCCCGTGGGGGGGGGAGCCTGACAGGAGGCGCCGCCCGCCGCATCCGCGTCGTCCCGGGCATCCGAGTCCGGGGGCATTGGGGCGGCGCGGCGGGCGGCGCCGCGAACCGATTCAAACATAGCACCCTCCCGCTGCGGCGGGGAACGTCCACATCCCGCCGCACGTCCATGATGCCACACCCGCCGCCGCGCCGTTCGCCGCGCCGCACGGACGGGGATGCAGATGTGGCATACTTCCGATGCGAACGTCATCACCGACAGAAAGGAGCGCCATCCATGCCTCGCCTCGCCTATCCGCCCCTCGCCCCCGCCGTGCGCGCGCAGCTGCGCGCCGCGCGCGCGCAGCGCGGGCTGAGCGTGCGCGCCATCGCCCGCATGGTCGGGATCAGCCCGACCACCTACCATCGCATTGAAGCCGGCGTGCGCGGCGGATCGCCGACCACGCTGGCGCGCCTCGCCGACGTGCTGCACCTGGAATCCCTCGGCGCGCCCCCGTCCGACCCGTCCGACCCGTCCGACCCGCCCGCCCCGCCCGCCCCATGCCCGGCGGGCGCCGACCCCGCGCCGCCCATCGGCGCCATGCTCGCCGCCGCCCGGCGCGCGCGCGGCTGGTCGCAGCGCCGCGCCGTCGCGGAACTGGCGCGCCATGGCGCCGTCGTCAGCGTGCGCACCCTGGCCGACCTGGAGCGCAGCGGCGCCGACTGGCTCGCCACGGCGCGGGCGCTGGCGACCGCGCTCGACCTGCCGCCGGAAGCGCTGGGCCTGAGCGACCCGCGCAGCGTCGCCCTGCCCCCGGAGGCGTTGACCGACGCCATCTGGGAACTGTTTTACCAGGGCGACCTGCGCGTCGCCCGTCCGCTCACGACGATCCTGACCGCCGCGCTCGCCGGCGCGCCGCCGAGCGTCGGCGGCGTCTGGGCGCTGCAGGCGCTCGCCGTGGCGACGCGCGACCAGGGGGACGCCGCCGCCGCGCTGCGCCTGCTCGACCTGGCCGCCGCGCGCGCCCGCGCCCTGGACGCCGCGCCGCCCGACCTCCACGCGGCCCTCGCCATGCGCCGCGCCCGCGCCCTGGCCGACCGGTCGCCCGACGGCCCGGCGGCGGACGCCGCGTGGCAGGCGACGCAGGCGGCGCAGGCGGCGACCCCCCGCTGCACCGCCCGCCTGACGCACGTGATCGCCCTCCAGACCGCCGTCGCCGCCGCCGCCCGCGGCCGGCCCGTCGCCGCCTGGCGACCGCTCCTTGAGCGCGCCATGGACGCCGCCATCCGCGACGGCGGGCGCGACCCCAGCGGCGTGCTGCTCGCCCCGGTCGGCGTCATCCACGCCCGCCTGGACGCCGCCCGCGCCGCCGTCGCCGCCGCCGCCGATTCCGGCGCGCCGGCGGCGCTGGCGCAGATCGCCCAGGATACGGCGCGCGCCGTGCATGCGCTGGACGCGCCGCGCCGCTGGCGCCTCAACGTGCAGATCGCGCTCGCCGACGCCTGGCGCCTCCTGCACGCGCCCGATGACGCGCTGGCGGCGGCGGCGGACGCCGCCGCGCTGCTGCCGACCGTCGGATCGCCCAAATTGACCCGCCGCCTGATCGCCATCGTGCGCGCCCTGCCGCCGTCCCCCGACCGCCGCGCCGTCCTGGACCTGCTCACCCCGCGCCGCGAGGAGGACCATGCCTGACCCGCCGCACATCCCCGCCGGCGTCGACCTCATCGTCCTCGGCGACGGGGTGCTCGCCGCCGCCGTCGCCGTGGCGCTCAGCCCCCGGCGCCTCCTGTGGGTGCGGCGCGCGGGGGCGCCGCCGTCCGCCCCGGCGCTGGCGGCGCCGGGGCGACCGTCCGACTGGGTGGCGGCGGACGCCGCCGCCCGCCGCCGCATGCAGCGCAGCGCCGCCTGGTTCGCCGCCATTCCCGCGCCGGCGCGGGCGCTTCCGGTCATCGCCGACCGCTCCGCCGCCGGCGCCCCCCCGGACCCCGATGCAGACGCCCTGCGCCTGATCGTCGCCGATACGCGCCGCCTCTGGCGCGCCCTGCTCGCCGCCGCCCGCGCCCGCGCCGTGCCCACCCTGCGCGCGGCGTCCGCCGCACCGCTCCACGCCGCCGACGGACGCTGCATCGGCGTCATCACGCGCCGCCGGACGCTCCCGGCGCGCCTCGTGATCCGCACTATCGGACTGCATCCCACGCCGTCCCTCTGGATCGACGCCGCCGCCCCGCCCGTCCCCGCCGTCCGTCTCACCCCCGACCCCGCCGCCGCCGACGGGTGGACGATCCGCTTCCCGTTCGACGGAACCACCTATGTCACCCGACCGCCGTCCGACCCGCCCCCGCCGGCCCTCCCCGGCGTGACGCCGCTGCCCGGCGCTAGCGCCGGCGTCGCTGTCGCCCGCGGATTGCTCACCGTGCAGGCGTTTGGCAGCCACGGCCTGAGCGCCATCCCCGACATCCTGGACCTCGTGCGCACGCTCCTCCCCTGACCCGCCGCGTCGCTGCATCCGTCACCCGCGCCCCGTCGCCACTGCCAGGTTGAGGTCGAGCAGCCGCTGCACCACGGCGCGCTGCACCGCCGGCGCCATGCCGAAGCGCGTCTGCCCGCGCGCGTTCGGGTGGAAATCGTGCCCCGGATCGAGATCGTCCCAGCCGTAGCACGCCAGGATCGCCGCATCCAGCGCCGCGTGCAGCCGCCGCAGGTCTCCAATGTCGGCATCACGGCAGGCAGGATCGTGGACCAGGGTGTACGTCTTCGTCAACCCGATCCGGCGCGCCTGCATGATCTCCCGGCGCCGCTCGTGGTACGCCGCCCCGATCTGCGCCGCATGCGCAAACGCCGGCAGCGCCGGCGCCCGCGCCAGGTCGGGAGCAGCATCCTCCGCCGGCGGGAAGGGAAACGTGGCGAAGCAGTCGGTGGGGGTGTAGCGCAGATCGGTGCGCAGACTGGACGCCTGGCGGCGCGCCCACGCCTCGTGCACGCCGGATTGCAGCAGCGCGAAGTGGTAGTCGTCGTCGAAGGCGAAGACGACGAGCATATGGGAATAGACCCACCCCTTGGGGACAAACGCGACCATGTGCATCTGACTGACTTCCGCCCGCGCCAGCACCCGGCGCAGCGGGGCGATGGCGTGACGCATGCCCTGCGCATAGGCGCCATACAGCCACCAGCGTTGCTTGAGCCGATCATAACTGGCGACATCCGTCCGCAATTTGTTCCGCTCCGGCTTCACCCGCTCCTCGACGATCCGCAGCAGGTCGGGGTACTGCTGCGCCCGCGCCAGGTCCCAGTCGTGGAAGCAGATCACCCACCGCCCCGGCTGCTGTGCCGGATGGGTGTTCAGGTCGTCGCCGTTCAGGTAGGGAAACAGACAGTCGGCGTTGCGCGGGTCGCGCGCCAGCAGCGCCTCCGCCTCCGCCGCCTCCAGCACGAAGCCGATGCCGCGCACGCAATCGCCGATGAACGCCTTGCCGTCGTTCTGGCGCAGGCGCGCCGGTTCGCCGTCCGGTTCGGCGTCGAGCCGCGACGAGATCGCCGCAACCGGGCGGTCGTCGAGCAGCGCGCTGCCGTTCCCCCACCCCCCCTGCCTCCCCGCTGGCAGGGGGGTGGCGCGCGGCGCTTCAATAACGACCAGGTTGACTTCGACGCTCGCCGGTCCGGGCCAGCGCACGAAGCGACGGGCGAACGCAATGCGCCCGCCCCGCGCCAGGATGACCTTCAGCCCGCTTTCGCGCGTGTCCCCCTGCCCGATGGTGTTGGTGGCGATCATCCCCAGCCGCCCGCCGGGACGCAGCAGCGCGAACGCCCGCCGGAAGAACGCCGCGCAGAGGTCGGCGGTGCCGCCGAACGGCGCCAGCGCCGCTTCCAGCCAGCGCCGGTACGCTTCGCCCGCGACGCCGCTGATGCGCAATCCCCCCATGAACGGCGGATTGCCGAGGATGACATCGAACCCGCCTGCCGCCGCCGCGTCCGGGAACTCCAGCGCCCAGTGGAAGAAGGCGCGGGTCTGGCTCATCTCCAGCACGAACGCCCCCTGGCGCGGATCACGCAGCGCGCCGTGCGTCAGCGCCTCCTGGACCGCCGCCGTCGTCAGCGCCGGTCCGTCCGGGGTGAAGGGCTGCACAAACGCCGCCGTCCACACATCGCACGCCAGGCGCAGGCGGCAATAGGCGTCCTGCGCGATCACCCGTCGGTATGCGGCGCGCTTGGCATGCACCTGCTCCACCGTTCGATCCGGCATCGCGGCGACCTGATGCATCTGCGCCGCCAGCAGCGCCAGCGGCGCGGTGACGAACCCGTGGCGGAAG